>OBLU010005811.1_pt1 | contig 11020 bp, 13 predicted proteins | sample 1518681 | NCBI WGS metagenome assembly OBLU01 (sample SAMEA3539304, study PRJEB22396) | soil metagenome | biome: tundra; feature: field; material: soil | place: USA | collected 2010-05 | depth 0.15 m
TCGTTGGCCGGTTTTCAGGTGACCTTCATTGGCCGCTTTTGAGTGACCCCTGAGGCAGTGGGAACCTATCGGCATTGGCACTATCGAAACCGTATCGGACAATGCCTTTTTCCACACACTCCTTTTCCCACTTTCCCCCTTGGCCCAGTTTGATGTATCGAACCTGAGCGGGGTTGATTTCCGTATCGTTACTGCTCGCCACGGGATGCGACGTCGTCATGTCGGGATTATCCCAGAAAGCCCACAACTCCGCTCATAGCACGAGCCGCTGGCGGAGCGCCTAAATGTGGTATTCTGTGTTTTCGCCAGCATAAGTTCTCTGGATTCGGCGTTGACTGGCGAGCGATCTAGTCCAAACGGGGCCGTGAGGACTCGCGGTCACCGACACGCGCTTCCCTTGTTATGACCACTACACGGGAGCGATGTTTGGCCCTTGTTGATTGCCGCTCTCGGGTGGAACAAGGGGCAAGCGGAAGACTCGGCCCCAAGGACATCTGACAGCCTCACTCGAAAGGGTGAGGCTGTTTCATTTTCGACAGCTATGATCATCAGCCTGCACAATCTCCGAGTCGGACTCAAGTGGTGGCATCAGAATGGTTGGCCGTCAGACATGCACAACTCCGACTACGCCGATCTGTACGCTCAGCGGAGTACCGTAGGAACCGGGCCTTGGTGGAGCAAGACCGTAGATCGCCTATGGGATTGGAAGGCGATTCGTAACCGCACGCCTCCCAACTCGAAGGCCGACATTCTGAACCGAGGTCAGAGCCGCCTTGGTGCGATCGCTAAATGGCACGTCGAAATCATCGCAAGGTGCACCGGGGAACCGAGCATCGCAAATCTCAGTTGGGAGGACGTGGCCCCGCTTTTTGCTCTCGCCTACGGGATCAAGCGCGGCAATCATCCGGTTTTCGCCAGCAAGATGTGCCACTTCATGTTTCCCCGCGTCTTTGTTGTCATGGATCACAGCGTCACGGGAACGTTCGAGTACGAGTTCTATTGGCGCGGAATGAAAGCAGAATGGGGCAGGCTCGCGAAAAAGGCGGAGGCCTGCTACATACTCACCAACGCCATCCAGTCGAAGAAGGGGATCTTCATCTTCTACCCTTATGAAACGAAGATCATGGAGCTGTGCCACATCGGTTACAACCAAAGGCACAATCAACGGTGAGCGTGACAGTTGAAGGTTGCGCCCGCAGGCACTCCTTGCGCGCCACGAGGATTCTGTAACCTACCGAGTAGCTCTCCATCCGACGCAGTGGTTACGGGTCCCACTGAGGCTGAAAATGCCTCTCTCGGCATCTGAGCGGCAGAATGGGATGGTTCTAGGATCGCGCCGGGGGAAGTCGGTAGCAGCGCGGCGCTGAGTTGCAGGCCTCGCGTGGAGCAGTCATCTCAAACATTCCGTCTAGGAGACTTGGAAACGTGCGATTTTGCCCTACCGTCCCCTACCGTTTTGGCTGGGAATAGAGGATCAGAATGGCCTAATCAGGGGCGAAGGCCGCGACGTAAGTGATTGACGGAGCTAGAAATTGCCCATAACACTGGTAAAACTGGTGTACGAGAAAATAAACTCCCCCTCCCGGCACCAAGTCCAACCCATTCGAGGACGGCTAGTTAACTGGAGGGATCTTAGGAAGGGAACTGCCTTCAACCTCGGAGCGCTTGGGCTCGATTCTGCCCAAACTCTGCCCAAACTGCTCCTCCGCGATTTTCTTGTCTTGGGCGGCTTCGGCATTGTCGCGTTGCTGCCCGGCTTCTAGTTTCGTCATGGCATCGCGAATGTCGGATTGCGAGACTATGGCGTAGCGCTCGAACACGCTCCGAGTTTTCCAGTCGCCGATCTTCATGATCACTCCCTCGGCGATTCCGGCCCGGCGCAGATTCCGCGCTGCTGTCCTCCGCAGATCGTGAAAAAGCAAGCCGGGCACCTTAGCCGCAGTGCAGGCGTTTGTCCATGCTCCGCGGAAATCTCGTACCGGCTTGCCATCCTCGCGGGTGAACACGAACTCGTCTGAAGCTTTACCATTGACGCATTGCGACAGTAGAGCCTTAACCGGCATCGTCATGGACACCTCGCGACCCTCACTGTTCTTTGTGGTTCCCGGTTCGAGCCGGATTGTTCCCGTCGAGAGGTTCACTTGGCGGGCACGCAAGTCCAGCAGTTCTTCGTGACGCCAGCCATAAGTGTACCCGACTTCAAACATCGCTCGGAGCCAAAGGCCGATTTTTCCGGTTTCTGCAGCCAAGCTGTCATGCTGTTTGGATTCAAGAAAGCCAGTGCGGGTGTTGTTCTCCCTCAGCATGGCGATGTAGGGTACCGCACTGACTTTGGGCGGAGTGGACTGGCGTGCAATGCTGAACATGCGTTTCAAGGCAGCCAACTCCCGGTTGATCGTGGCGTTCTCTGCCCCTTCCTGTTGCCTGGCATCGATGTGGCTGGCCACAAGGTGACTCGTAACCTCCATGGCCCTTAGGCCGCCAAAGAAAGGTTCTAGATGCAACTTCCACCGCGCCTCCAGATCTTCGATGGATTTCCGCCCATTGATCCGATACTCCCGAATCAAATCGTCTGCCAACTCGGAAATTCGTGTCTTTTCCAGTTTCGAACCGAGAAATGTTCCGGTGGAGATAGCTGCCAAGCGCGCCCGCAAGAATTTCTCGGCTTCCTTCACTTTGGTTGTGCGGGCGCTTTTCCGGATTGCTTTCCCGTTGCGGTGATACTTATCAGAAAATCGGTCAATAGCTCTGCTCGTGCTTCCAACAACTCCTCGCTCCTGACCAATTCCTCTCGCGTCCATTCGCCTGCCTGCTCATAGGGAGTGTTTCCGGCGGGTTTCATGTGGATAAGACGCGGTGCACTCCAACTTCCCCAAAAGATGGCATCTTCAGTCAACGCCCCTCGGGAGAGATCCAGCTTGTCGCAGACCTCCTTAATCCATATCCGAATTCCTCCTTTTTCGGTGAAAATGAGAACTTGGAGATGCCTTTTTGCCCATTCGACGGGATGCATGCCGAGCAAATCAGTCCGGGCCTTCGCTATCTCGAACATCTCTTTGAAACTTACACGGAGCGCAATTTTCAGTGCGGATTCCAAGACGTCGAGATACGATTTGAAAATAACTGGTGCCGGATGGTTTGCGCCAAGGAGCAACCGCTCCACTCGTGGGCCGAGGAACACAATCAGAAAGCGCTTGTAAGGATCTAGATTCTCGACCTCGGCCCGGCTCACGTCGTTCGGTGACGCTGGATGGAGGGCAGCGAAGCAGAGTTTCATGGTGCTTTGCTTGGACCGCCAGCAGCCGTGATGTTCAAAGGTGTGGCGGATCGCCTCGACTGCGGGCCGTGTAGTTCGGCAGGACTAATTGCTTCCCATTTTCGGCTCAACTCCCATCGTTTGGCTGCTGTCTCTTTTTCTTTCCAGGGGCCATCCGCTACGCGCAAACGTGCAAGTTCGGCAGAAGCGGTCTGTAGTTCGGAACGGGCTTTGCTGAGCGTTGCTTCAGCCAGAGAGTGTTGGCCTTCGGCCTTCCGAATCTCATCCTCTTCGGGATCGTCCGGAAATGAAGATCGCCCATCCGGATTCTTGGTTCCGGGACCTAGTGCATTCCCAGCTATGTGCGTCTGCCATTTTCTTCTGGCATCTTGTCTGCCCCCTTCGGATCGTGCAAGATCGAGAGACTTTTTAGCTTCTTCAAGCGCGCTCTCACACAACTTAAGCCTCTCAGTTTTGCCCAGTACGGCCAGCTGCATCGCCGGGAACATACGGGCCTTGCAACGGGTCCATCGGGCCGTGGAACGTTACTGGCGCAAAATGCTGAGCAGCCGGAGTTGGCAAGGGCAGGTCTGGTGGAAGAAATTTCAGCAGATCAAGGAGCGGTTTCCATTGCTGCGACCAAAGCTGTATCTCCCTTACTCGGAGCTGCAAGCTATCGCCACGCTGTGAAGCAACTTCTGACGAGCGTAGTGCGGGAAATCTGCACGCTACGTTCTGTGGGAGCCGGGGAGCGGGCGACCGCCCCCGGCCACCCGGTGGGCGATCAGCGATGGTCGTCCCTACCGCGATCTCATCGCCTTGGCGACAGCAGCTCTATGAAGGTAGGTGCGCCGCACATTCTATAATTTAGCCTGGAGGCTTCATGCCAGGTTGGGGTACGGGCAGCTTCGAAAGCGAGGACGCGCAGAGTTTCCTGGGCCGGCTCAACTCCCTGGGAATCGATGATCTGAGACAGATCCTGGTCCGCGCTGCCGACCAGGATGACTATCTCGAAGCGCCAGAGAGCAGCATCGCAGTCGCGGCCGCCGAAGTGGTCGCGGCGCTGGTCGTCGCTGCAAAAAAGGGGGCGCCGTCGCCCGCGGCACCGCGTGAAATCATGGATTGGGCAAGTAAGAATTGGACAAGTGAGAACAAGACCCCTACTCCGCCCGATTTGATCGACCTCGCCCGCCGCGCCGTGGAAAGGGTGCGAACCAACTCCGAACTCAAAGATCTGTGGCTCGAGGCGGAGGGGCTGAACGAGTGGAGCGCGGCACTTCGCGAACTGAAAGAAAGGCTCAGTGGTTGAGCCCTCCAGTCTCGCAGTGGAAAGAATGGGTCGCGCGCTTTGGACCGCCAAGGGCGGCTGTCCCTACGCAATCGCGGCACGGATCACGACGAAAGCCGTCTCAGTCGGCGGCGGCCCCGCTACCTGGTTCGTCGCTGTCTTTTTTCTCCGCTTGCCGCAGACGCAGAGCACGGTTCGAGGGCAAGCCGGCATCGCGGATCTTGTACAGCAGGGCGCGATAGCTGATGCCCAGCGTGCGGGCTGTCTGCTTACGGTTCCAGTGGTGCTGTTGCAGCACTTTCAGGATGACCTTGCGCTCCAGTTCGCGCACGCACTGGCGCGTAAGCTTCTTCAGAGAAATCGGCCCGTCCAGCGAGATCATCTCGGGATTGAAAAAATCTGGCTCACGTGCCACCAGGTCGTTGGTGATCACTTCCTCATGGCCCAGGATCACGTAGCGCTTGATCAGGTTTTCCAGTTCGCGGATGTTTCCCGGCCAGTGATATTTCTGCAGCACCGCCAGCACTTCATGCGAGAGAGGCCGTGCCCGGCAGTTGAACTTGCGGTTGTAGTATTCGAGGAAGTAGGCGCACAAATCTTCAATGTCGCCACGGCGTTCCCGCAGCGCCGGCATGCGCAGATTCACCACGTTGATGCGGTAGTAAAGATCCTGGCGGAAAGTCCCCGCTTCGATCTCAGCTTCAAGATGGCGGTTGGTCGCGCACACCACCCGCACCTCGACCTTCTTGTCTTCCTGGGCGCCGATCCGGCAGAACTGCCCATCCTGCAAAAGTTGCAAAAGCTTCGATTGCAAGGATGGGTCAAGCTCGGAAATTTCATCTAGAAACAAGGTGCCGCGGTGGGCCAGTTCGACCCGTCCTGGCTTCGACCCAACCGCGCCCGTGAAGGCTCCTCGTTCGTAGCCGAACAGTTCGCTTTCCAGCAGTGTCCCGGGAATTGCCGGGCAGTTCACCTTTACATATGGACCCAGCTTCCACGGAGACAGCCCATGAATGAGGCGGGCAATGATGTCTTTTCCGGTGCCGCTCTCGCCGGTGATAAGGACAGGAACGTTGGCGGCGGCTACTTTACCCAGTCGCGAACGAACCGCTTGCATGACTTCAGAGTGGCCAAAAATGATGTTGTCAGGGGGAACCTCGCCGAGCGATTGTGCCAGCGAACTTACCGAAAGTGTAGTCATAAGACCAAATGCCCCAGTGCGGTCAATGTCAACCCGCATGCACTAAAAGTGCACCCCAAGCACCAAACTGGGGAAGAGAGCCGAGCGAGCTAAAACCTTTGTGGTAAACGCTCACTTATGAACGGCTTAGAGTGATGATATCGCGGAAGCCAGAACACCGGGCATGGCCCCAAAGTGCCATTCTGAGACAGAGTTGAGATAGGAAAAATAGTTCACACCGCAGAACCAGCTTTTCTCAAGAGCTTCCCGGAAACAGCCGTCGCGTCGGTGCTCAGTCGGCGGGCGAACTTCAGACCTAGAAGATGGTAGTCATCGCGATGCGCAATCCACACCGCCTTCGCTTGCATGATCCGCAAAGAGGTCTTGAAACCCTTGACGGGTCCGATGGGAGCGCTCGGAATCTCCAGTGAAACCAACGCCGATTGCGGCAAAGAACGGCGAACTACCACCAAAGCGCCCCCAGGAGAGATGTTAAGAGCCGTGGCAAACTCCAGGGAATCCTTGCCGCTTCCGTCGCAAGCGCGGACAAAAACCGGAATCGCGAGCTGCAACCGCGGCCACTTGCGTTCCTTCTTCTTCAGTAAGGTACTAGACACGTGTCTGGACCACCATAAAAGGTATAAACACCCCAAAGACAGCATCTTAGGGGCCAAACCTCTGAGAGAAGCCGAGCCTGCCTGAAATCACCCGAAACCGCGCCACCGACACGGACATCGCCGAAGCAGCTTCACGTCCATTGATTCATGAATTGACTATTGGTCATGTCAAAAAGCTGCAACGTTTTTCGCTTCGGTGCCTGTTTGGGGTCGTTTCCAATTGACAGTCTGGTGCACCTGACATAGGATCAAAACATCCCCCTTATTCTGAGGTAGCAGGGTCCCCTCCCTCAATACTGATTATTTGGTTATCCATGGCTTCTATACCCGACAAAAGCCCAGCCGTTTCCGCGACCGGCAGTGGTCCAAAAAGTAGCCTGCCGTCAACCGCCACGGCGCGGGCTTCGGTGCCCAGCACGGCGAACGACGCGGCAAGCGAGCTCGAACAATTGCGCGATCGTTTCCGCAAGACTGCGGACGCTCTGGCCTCTGCCGCCCACGACCTCAAGACGCCCTTGGCAATCCTCAACGGCTACATTGACCTGTTGCAGAGCCAGAAGCTCGGACCGCTCAATGATCGTCAGCGCGAAGTGATGGCCGACATGTTTTCCAGCGGACAGCGCTTGCAGCAATTCATTCAGGACTTCCTGACCTTCAGCGTGCTCGAAACCGGCGAACTGCGCATGCAGTACGTGGAAGGTGACATGAACGCCTGCCTCTCTGAAGTTTGCCGGCTCTGGTCGGGCCGGTTTCACGAGCGCGGTCTCGCCCTGTATTTCCTGGCGAATGACAAACTGGCTCCATTTGCATTCGATGCGCCGAAAATCCAACGCGTGATTTCCAATCTTCTGGAGAACGCCTGCAAGTACACACCTCAGGGTGGCACCGTCTGGCTGCACGCCGAGCCCCATATGTGGGAGCGTCGCGGCGTGAGTAAGTCCGCAGCCAGTGGAGACCGTCGCCGTCAATCGACGAACGTGCCGAACGCCGTCAAAGTGAGCGTTGCCGATACCGGCCCGGGAATCCGGCCGGAATTTCACCTGGAAATCTTCGACGATTTCTTCCGCCTGCCTGGCAGCGAATCGGCCGAGGGCATGGGCCTGGGACTCGCCATTGCCCGCCGTCTTCTCCAAGGCATGGGCGGCAAGATCTGGGTCGAAAGCGAACCGGGCGCGGGTTGCAAGTTTTCTTTTCTCATTCCCCTGAAACCAATTCTGAGCAGTCCGCCACGAGGAACCAAATGAACGAAGCCGCCAACATCCTGCTGGTGGATGACGAACCGGGAATGCTGCGCTACATCCGTACGCTGCTGGAAGTGGATGAGCACAAGGTTCAAACCGCCAGCACCGGCGAAGAAGCGGTCGAGCGCGTCCAGAAAGGACTGCAGCCCGACCTGGTATTGCTCGATCTACTCATGCCCGGCATCGACGGGTTACAGACTCTCGAACAACTCCGCCATCTCCGGCCCGGATTGAAAGTCGTCATGCTCTCCTGCGTGAATGACACGCGCAAAGTCGTGCAGGCTATGCGCCTCGGCGCCATCGATTATCTGACCAAGCCGTTCCAGAAAGCCGAACTTGACGCGGTCATTGGACAGTGCGTCGGCACGGCCAAGGGTGAGAGCTACGCGGGCGACATCGAAGAACTTTGCGGCGACGTGTTCTTCGTGGCCGCCAGCCCGGCGATGAAAAAGATTCGCTCGCAGGCCGCACTCGTCGCCAACGTCGACATCCCGGTTCTGTTGCTCGGTGAAAGCGGTACCGGCAAGGAAGTGCTCGCCCGCCTGATCCACAAACTTTCCCCGCGCGCCCACCGCACCTTCCTCAAAGTGAACTGTGCGGCGGTGCCCGCCGACCTGCTGGAAAGCGAGCTGTTCGGGTACGAAGCGGGAGCCTTCACCGGCGCCACGCACGCCAAGCCCGGCAAGTTCGAACTCTGCAACAAAGGCACCATCCTGCTCGACGAAATCGGCGAAATGCCGCCGGGGCTGCAGGCCAAGCTGCTGCACGTCCTCCAGGACCAGCAGTTCTCCCGCCTCGGCAGCCGCAGCGTGGTCAAAGTCGACGTCCGCATCCTGGCCGCCACCAACATCAACATTCAAGAAGCGCTCGCCACCAAGCGTCTGCGTGAGGATCTCTATTACCGCTTGAACGCTTTCACCCTGTTGCTGCCTCCGCTGCGCGACCGCAAGGAGGAGATTCCGATTCTGCTGAAGCATTTCATGTCGCGCATGTCGGATTCCTACGCCCGTTCCCCGTTGCCAATTTCGCCCCCGTTGATGGAGGCATGCCTGCGGCATTCCTGGCCGGGCAACCTGCGCGAACTGAGCAACTTCATCAAGCGCTACCTGGTTCTGGGAGACGAAACGCTCGCGGCATCCGAGTTGCAGCCCCGGCCCGATGGGGGTGGAGGAATGCACGCCCACGCCGTGGGCAGGACCGCAGTCGCGGGCGCTGAGTCCGCCGGCGGCCTGAAGTCGCTGTCGCGCAACGCCAAAGATGAAGCGGAGGCCGAAGCCATCGCCCGTGCGCTGGAAGAAACGAACTGGAATCGCAAACAAGCCGCGGCGCTGCTGCAGATCAGCTATAAGGCTTTGCTCTATAAAATCCGCCAGTACGGGATAGCGCAAAACCGCAGCACGCACCGGTTATCCGCGGGCGCGTAGAATCAGTTGCCAGTTGCCAGTTGCCAGTACCCAGTTGCCAGTTTAGATCCTGACTGGCAACTGGGTACTGGCAACTGTTTTTTGGTCCGGCAACTGGGCGTTTGTCCGCAGGCGCGTGAGAAGGTCGTGACTGGCAACTGGGTGCTGGCAACTGTTTTTGGTGCGGATGAGAGGACTTGAACCTCCACGACCTTGCGGCCACTAGGTCCTGAACCTAGCGCGTCTGCCAGTTCCGCCACATCCGCATAAAAAGAAAAAATTGGTGGGACCTTTTCAAAGGCGACTAGACTACTATCTACTGGCTGGCGTCTGGCTGTCAAACGAGCGCAACGTCAGAACCTTCGCCGTGCTCCGTCATTTACAAGGCGCCAAGCCGCCCTAAACCATGGGAAATGCTTCCGACAAGATCCCCGCAGAACTGGCGAGGGAACTCCGCGCACTGGCGCACGATCTCAGCAATGCGCTCGAAGCCATCGTGCAAGCCACGTACCTGATTTCGCAGGCAGGGCCGCCCGAGAATTCACGCCACTGGGTCGAACTGATCGATCAGGCCGCACAGGAAGCGGTAAAAATCAATCACAAGCTGCGCCAAGTTTTGCGCGAGCAAAGTTAGATGCAAGCTCGTTCGTGGAGAGTCGGGTGTCCTCGCCCGGCCGCCATACTGCTGGACGGGCGAGAGGCCCGACCCTCCACCGTAAGACTCATCACGCGGTCATGCCTCTAGCCCAGCTTCGCATCCATCGTAATCTTCGCGTTCAGCACCTTCGATACCGGGCAGCCCGCTTTTGCATTTTGCGCTGCCGTGCTGAAGGCTTCCGCGCTCGCGCCCGGCACCTTCGCGACCACATCCAGATGCACGGCCGTGATGGCCCAGCCCGCGTCGAGTTTCTCCATGGTGAGCGTAGCTGCTGTGCTAATGCTCTCCGGCGTGAGGTTCGCGCCACCCAGTTGCGCCGACAGCGCCATCGAAAAGCACGCCGCATGCGCCGCCGCAATCAGTTCTTCCGGATTCGTCCCCGGAGTGTTTTCAAACCGCGTCGTAAACGAATAAGGCGTGTTCGAAAGCACGCCGCTGGTGGACGAAACCGTCCCTTTCCCGTCCTTAAGACCACCCTTCCACACTGCACTCGCTTTGCGTTGCATTGCAATCTCCTGGGGTGAGGATCAAAACGAAGTCCGACTCTATTGTAGAAGCTCAAGGAGAAAATCGCGCGGGGACGGTTGCTAACCTCAGTAAAAATCCGAGCAGCTCAAATAAAAGCCGCATTTCTTGCAGACTACCTTGCAGCGGTGTCCGCGCAATTCGGTCGAGCAGTTGGGACAGATCGAGGACGCATCTTTCTTCAGATTCGCAGCAACGAGATTCGCAGCAACGAGATTCGCAGCAACGCCAGCCGCTGTCTCAACCGACCTTGACGCGGATCCTGAAGCGGCCGAGTTCCGAGGGGAATTCGGGGTCGAAGTCATGTCCGGTGTTGTAGCACAGATTCGTTCGCAAAAAAATATGAACCTTGGCGAGACTGGCGAAGCAAGCCACCAGCAATCCTAAGGCTTCTAGACAAACGCCCACCCGAGGCTCTACTGTGAAGTAACCGGGCGCGGTACCCAAGTGGTAAGGGAGAGGTCTGCAAAACCTTTATACGTCGGTTCGATTCCGACCCGCGCCTCCAGCCTCCTGGACTAAGATATTCCCCATGAGCGTCCGTCGCGCGGCCGAGCCCGTCTTCATCATGGACGCCGAAGAACGCTTTGAAGGCTTCGAAAACCTGATGCCTTTCAAGGTGCACAACATCCTTCTGGTCTCGAGCCTCTACGATTCCTTCATCCTCCGCGAAGACGGCCGCCTCAACGAACTGCTCATCGACCAATCGCTTGATCTCAGCCCGGAACACGTTCCCGGAATCACGCACGTTTCTTCCTGCGCCGAAGCGGCGGAACTGGCCCGCTCGCAGCAATTCAACCTGATCGTGACCAACCTTACGGTCGGCGACATGAACGCGGCGCAGTTGGCGAG
>OBLU010005812.1_pt1 | contig 11020 bp, 6 predicted proteins | sample 1518681 | NCBI WGS metagenome assembly OBLU01 (sample SAMEA3539304, study PRJEB22396) | soil metagenome | biome: tundra; feature: field; material: soil | place: USA | collected 2010-05 | depth 0.15 m
GACCAAGGTGCTCGATCAACTCCGCGACGCATCCGATGCCCAAGCCATGCGCGACACGCTCATTGCCGCGGAACAGGAGATTTTGGCCGACCCGAAGCGGGCTGCGTAAACTCACTCCTTCGGCGGCCACTCCATGCCGGCCAACCGCCAGAGCCGCGCGCCGGAACCATGGTGGCCCGTGCGGCTCGCACTTGCCTTCCCGCTTCGTCCGAAGACAATCCCACGACGTCCGCAAGCCGGGGAACGTCGCCCGCAAGTCGGTGAACGTCGTCCGCAAGCCGGGGAACGTCGTCCGCAAGCTCGGGAACGTCGTCCGCAAGCTGGGGAACGTCGCCCGCAAGTCGGTGAACGTCGTCCGCAAGCTCGGGAACGTCGCCCGCAAGTCGGTGAACGTCGCCCGCAAGCTCGGGAACGTCGCCCGCAAGCTCGGAAACGTCGTCCGCAAGTCGGGAAACGTCGTCCGCAAGTCGGAAAAGGTCGTCCGCAAGTCGGAAAAGGTCGTCCGCAAGTCGGAAAACCCCGTGAAAATGAAGAATTTAGGCCAAGACGACAAAAAATCGTATTCCGGATGCTTAAACCCTGAGCCAGGCGCGGAACCCCCGGCCGCTGTAGTAAGATTCCGCACCGTTGTGATAAAAGAAGACCCGGCCGAAGCGTCGATCACCAAAGAGCGCACCGCCGATTTTTCTCATGTCCGCCGGCGTTTTTATCCAGCTCGACGTCTTCGTATCGAAATCTCCCAGCTTCTGCAGCTCCAGATATTGTTCTTCCGTCAGAAGCTCAATGCCCATGGCCGCGGCCATATCAATGGCGGTGTTTTTCGGTTTAAATTCTTTCCGCGAATCCAGCCCTTCCCGGTCGTAACAAACACTGGTGCGGCCTTTGGGACTTTCGGCTGAACAATCATAAAAAACGAATTCGCCCGTCTTTTTATCATGACCAACCACATCCGGTTCACCACCGGTTCTTTCCATTTCATTGTCATTGACCGCAAAGGCATTGTCCGCGCCATCGGCTTGCAACCGCACCACGTCGAAACCGTCGTCCAGAAATTGCTGGCGGAACCCGCGCCGTGAGGCGGCAAACCAGGCGGATGGAAGAGCTGGCAACACTAGACACGAATTGCACGACTTGAGCGGATTGGGATTTGAGCAACTTGGGAAGTTGCGAAAAGGATTTGCGACAGCAAAGGCCATGAGGCCGACTGAACGGGAGTGAAGAAGCCCACCCGCGAAAGGAATTTGCCGAAGGCGAAGGCCCGTGAGGGGCCGAGCGAGCGGGCGCGAACGAGTCCATTGACGCGAATGCGCTGACTGGCTTGCGCTGAAGGCGCTACGGAAATTAGCCCGGCGTTGACGCGCAGCGGCTACGCCGGGAAATCGTCCCACAAAATTTCCCCTCGCCCATCGGATGGGAGAGGGTGGCACGAAGTGACGGGTGAGGGCCGCCGCAGGCCTGATGAGGGTTGTTGGGGAAAAACAATTTTCACCGAGAGTCCGAACGAGTAGAATTGGCAATCATCGTGGATGACAATCCAAAAAATGGCCCAGAATCGGGGAACGTAAATTTGCCGTCAGCGTTGACTCGTCAGCAGGCTGAAGTGTTTGAATTGCTACGGGGCTTGTCAACGGAACGGGAAAAGTTTCATGAGTGGTATCAAGGCGCAATCCTAGTCCTCAATTCGCTGTCATCCGACAGGATTCCTCAAGTAGCACATTCAATTCGCGAACTTTGTGACAAGTTACCAGATCGGATCGCAGACATTCCGAAATTCAATTCGCCCGTGTCTCCAGTCAAGTCTTTGCAGCGAGACTTTTTGGAAGTCAAGAAGGACAGCTACGCCGAAGGCTGGAAAGATAAAACTATTAACAGAGGGCTTACCAAACTTCTGATCCGACTGGAGGAAATCTTCAAGTTGTTCAATGAACCGCCGCGAACGGCAAGGCTCAAAATGGCGCTGACAGCATCAGACCCGCAGGCGGAATTCATGTCAAAAGAACATCGCGAGGCACGTGACGAAACTTTTGAACGCATCGGCTCTTTTTTTCAGGATGTTACGCATCATAAGCGGATAGTTAACGAAACGGAATTTCGCAAAGAATTGAAATTATTCGAGTCGCTCTTGCTGAATTATCTCACTCCATGCACAGCCGCCCAACAAAACGAGTTGATGTCGTTGATTGCAGGACCACCAAATCCAGAAGCTTTGGCAAGGGTCAATGAACTGATTTCTCACAAAGGCGCGAACTACGTATTTTTCTTCGACAAGCTTGATAATCCGAGTTGGCTTAGGCCTTTGGAGCAACAGGGGCATTTCGCCGACTTGCCACAGCCTGAACCTATCAGCGACGGGCGGATCGCATACCGGATTCATGTTCCGCTGATTACACTCGCCAAGCTTGCGGCAAGGGCGCCGCAAGACGTGACGAGCATTTTGATAAAGCTGAAGCTTCCTGATAATTCACGGGTTGGCGACCAGATTATCCAGTACATGTCGAAAATTCGGGATACTACGTGTATTCAGCAACTGCGTCCATTGATCGCTCAATTGGGCGAAAACTCAACCCGGACGAGTTGGCTCTGGATTCAAGAATTGCTCAAATCATGGATGGAGCTAAAAGTGTTTCCAGAAATACTTGCCATACTTGAAGCCTACGTAAACTCGGCGATTGATAAATCACTTGAACGGAATCACGATGTTTCGGGCACTTGGTTAACAAAGCAGGTTGACGAGCAATGTTTAGCGGATCTGACGCCGCAACATCCATCCGAAGTCGCTAGAATAATGTTTTTTGGGCTTTGCAGATGGGTGGAACACGAACGGCAAAAATATAATAAATCGGAAATCGGTGACGATGCCCCGTTTTCCTATTTTGTCGAGGATTTCAAAGACACACCGCTCGAACATCGGGAAATTGAGGCATGGTTGGCAAGGCGGCTTTTTTTAGCGGCACAACAAATTTATCTTCAGGGCGATCTCGCTGCAATTGACCGACTTGACCAATTATTGAGGTCGAACCCCTGGCAACTGTTTCGGCGATTGCGCTGGCAGCTTTATGCGGAATTCCCGAGCCTTACATTAAATCGTGCTCGCGCCGACGCGCTTCAACGAATTCCCTTTTTGAATGAAATTGATTATAGCCGTGGAAGCCATGATTATGAATTTGCTCAACTCTTGGTTGCGCACACTAAACAGCATGGTGATGCTTTTCTTTCTCCGAACGAAGTCGAGCAGTTTTTCAGCGTTGTGTTCAAGGGTCCTGTCGATAAAGAGGGAAAGCTCCTCGAAGGTAACAACGACTTCTTTTATCGAAAACAATTATGGCCGATTGCATCGCTTCTTCGCGGAGAACAACTCGCCTCTTACCGCGTTCTCGTTCCCGATGACAGCAAGATAATACTTGGAAGTTTCAAGCCTTTCAGTTCAGGTGGAGTTTCTGGAGGATTTGTTGCCAGCAAGGCACCAAAGCAGGCTGACGAGCTTGGGGCAATGAAAGATGAAGAACTTTGGAATTATCTCAACACGTGGGAACCAAAGGCCGGTTACGAATATGACTCTGCAGGAAAACTTCATCACGAAAATGTCTTTGAGTTGGCGGCGAAATTTGCTGATTTAGTTCACATTTTGCCGCAACGGTTTAATCCGGCTGCGAAATGGTGGGAAAATATTAAGCGGGTAGAAATCCTCAACAAGTTTCTGGACCTGGCAGCCGACCAAGTCTCAAAAAAGCAGAAGGATAAAGAAACTCCTTTGGCCGCCCCGACAGAAAACGAATGGGCTAGTTGGTTTGGGATCACTGGATGGGTAATGACCCAATCGTGGCCACGACATGCAGCAGTGCGATTTCTGCACTGTGCCCTGAAATCCGACTATGTCATACCAGATTGTTATTTCCCAGCGTTTCCTAATTGGCTGCGCCAACTCATTCAAGAAGCGGATGCGCGTTTGTCAGGACATAATTCGTTTAATGATTCGCTTACGAAAGCGATTAATTCTGTTCGTGGCGAAGCTTTTGAAGCTTTGTTAGGCCTCGCGTCTCGTCAGAAAAAGGCCGGCAAGCAAATTGATCCTTGGATTTTTGAACTCATTCGTTCTCGTCTCACATTACCAGAAGAATCGCCAGCTATTTTTGCATTGTTTGGGGCAAACCTAAATTTTTTAATTTACCTGTTTCGGCAAGAACTCAAGGAATGGCCGAGTCTATTATTTCCTGCAGACAGGCCAGAACATCGTTCGGCTGCCATCACAGCTCATTTCACATATGGCCAACCTTGGAATGTGATCATCGAAATATTTCCTGCTTTAATAAACGATGCATTGGGCGTTTTAGACGCGATGCGGGCGGGAGCTGCGGACGATGGTGCGAAGCAAAACTACAGGGACTTCGGTTCGCGGCTCGGAACTCACATCGCCTGTTATTATTGGTGTGGTTCTTTCGCAACTGATTTAGAAGGGCAAACCGCGCTCGATAGGTTTTTTGATGTAGCTTCTAAAAGCACGCGGTCCGCTCTTGTTAGCGAGATTGGCCGGATCTGGGAAAATCATACAGGCGAACCACCCGACCCGAAAATTATCGGCAAGGTGTTACATATTTGGGAACGACGATTTGCCCAAATTGAAAAGAAACTCAAGATTGACAACACATCCTCTGAATTTGATGGCGAACTTGCTGAATCAATTGATTGGTTAAGCTGTGAATGCTTTCCATTTGAATGGCGTTTCAATCACGCCAAGTCAGCCCTGAAGCGATTAAAAAAAGCGCCACAAGCTTATCATTTGCTGAAAGCAATAGCCGAGTACGGTGTTATGCCAGATCGCTTGGAATCCATGCTGGACTTGTTTAAAGCGCTTTTGAAAAAAACAAGCGACGAGCTTCGATGGTCAATCCAGTTCAAAGATGTGGCACCTATAATTTCGCTTGGTTTGGCGAGTGATACGCCAAGCACCAAGAAACTTGCAGAGGAGTGCAAAGACCTACTTCTCAAAATGGGATTTTCCGAGTTCCTAAATCTTGGAAATGAAGGCGGAAAATAATTCGACTCCTCGCACCAGCTTCGTTTCAGAATGTTTTACCTGACACTCCCATCCGGCCTGCGGCCACTTTCTCCCCATCCGATGCGGAGAAGGGAATCACCGCTGCCGACGGTAATCGCTTGGGGAAAGGCCCGTTTCCCGACGGAAGAGTTGCGCGAAATGGCTGGGATTGGCGTAGCCCACGTCAAGGGCAACCTCCACCACGCTCTTTTTCGTTTCGCGGAGCAGTCGTCGCGCTTCATCCATCCGCAACGTGATTTGGTGGCGTGATGGCGACACGCCCATTGCATTCTTGAAAAGGCGATTGAAGTAACCGCTCGATCCTCCTTGTTACCACATTTTATGTTTCTCAATTAACGAACGAGTTATACCAGCTATTTTCGAACCTTTCTCTAAATATCTAGGGAAATGAATGCCGACAGCAATTAAACAGAGATGGGCGGCGGACAGAAATTTGTCTTTATCCTTCATTAATTCTGGCCACGCTCCTTCGATTTTTGGGAAAATGCTTTTACTTGATTCAACAATATCATCCAATTCTTTTAGAGTAGGATGTTCTGATTTGCTCATGTTTCCGAAAACTACCTTGAGCTGGCCTGGAAACAGCTCCGGCTTGAGTTGCGGGAACTTCCACTTTAAATACGCCGCAAAACTATCCAAGTTGAAGTCTGCATTTAAAAAATCAGAAGGTTCACCTTTGGAACGTTCAAGTGATTTCAAATATGCCAACCGCTCCTTTCGAATTGAATCGAACTGATCGTCAGCTGTCTCTAAAAGCCCCGACAAACTGTTAAGCTTCCGTTGAAGTGTTTCAGGAACGTCAGCCTCCCTTTTGTAAACAAGATGATGCTGAATAATTGCCCAAGCATCCTGCAAAACTGTTCGGACCTGAATTTCACAAACCAATTTTTTAAGGTCGTCATACCTTGCTCCCGACATGCGTTTGCCTAAACGGACGATAAAATGTTTTGCTGAATAGCCAAACTCTTCAGCAGATTTTTCTTTTAGTTTGTCAATTTCTTCAACCAACTCGAATTCATCCTCAATCAATTTCTGAACCGCATTGGTGTCAGGTGTGTAGAGGCATACAACTCTGACTCCTGCGAAGTCGGTGACTTCAGAAAGAGGATCGCTATATGTTTTTCTCCGAATTTTATCCAAGAAACTTGCTAGCGTTTTTGCCCTGAAAGTGACGGCCGCAATCTCAATTCCAGCTTTCTTTAATCTGCTGCGCAATACATAAGCAACTTCCGAACAAAGCTGTTCGTAATCAGGTCGGTGGTCCAAAAACTGCCTGATTAACTGCGGGTTTTGTTCCCACTGTTTGTCAATACTGCCTATGTCGTGCTCTGCGCTCACTTTGTATTACCGGGCGGACTGGTGTGCCGTCACGCCTTCGTATAAACCTCCGCGCCCTTCTCCACAAACTCTTTTGATTTGGCTTCCATGCCCTTTTTGATGGCCTCCTCTTCGGCAATCCCCTGCTCTGCCGCGTATTTGCGGACGTCTTCGGTGATTTTCATCTACTCCTTCGGGCGGAGATGCGCGCGGATCATCCAGTCTGCCGGCTCTTTCATATCGCTCACATAGGTGTAGGGCATCGCGATTCGTGAGTGGGACCGCTTGACGCCCTTATCCATGGCCACCAAAACGCCCTTGGTCGCGGTGGCATGGAAGTCGATCCCCACGTAGAAGGTCTTCGGCACATCGACGGGGCTGAACGACACGCCCTGCCACTTTTCGTCCCCCTTCTCAAAGCTCGAGTAAGGCACCTTCACCTCCCGGAGAAGATCGAAGCCTTCGTTACAGAAGTAGATGGAGATGTCCTCCCTGGGCGGTTCGTCCTCTCCGTACCGGGCGCCGAAGAGCTTGATACCGTCGATTTGCCATGAGCCTTCCGGCAGTCGGAACAGCACCGTCTGGGCTGCCCCTGAAATGCTCCGCTTGCCTTCCATGGTGCCGTCGTCGTAGAAGAGCCAGACACCCTTGCCGTCCTCCTCGACTTTCTGATCGGTGAAGAAATCGTCGCCCGGATGACGCTCCTTCGTCTTCCATTCGATCTGAGGCACGAGCACGCTCTCCGGCACCCAATCGGCAGCGGTTGAATTGGATGTTGCCTCCCGAAGCTTGGCCAGCATGAGAGGCATGAGTTCCTTCCCGGTGGGGCGCGCGGCAAGGGCGGCGGACATGGCAGCAGCAAGCTTGTCTCTCCCGTACTCGGTTTCAATCCTGTAAAAAACCAGGGCTGCGCGGGAAGTCGGATCCATTTTGTCCCATGACTTGGCTTCCGCAGACGCCCGCTTCAGGCGGCCGATCCCTTCCACATCGGCGATGTCGTAGTACTCCGGCCAGATGGACTTCCCCAGCTTGCCTGCGACTTCGGTGACCACAATGCAGCCGGCGTAGTGGGCCCAACCCTCCCCGACTCCCTGAGGAAGGCCCATGAGGTTCTCCAAATTCCGGTACATGGCGATGTGTCCCAACTCATGGCACATGCCGTAAATGTTGAAGACGCCCGTCCTGGCAGCCGGAGCCAGGAGCTCTTTCGATTTCAAATGAAGGAACATTTGCGACTCACCGTCGGTCCACAGAGAAGTGGATGAAGGATCGATCTGAGCCTCCAGGGTAATCTTTTCGGGCATCTTGAATCCAAGCGACTCGTAGACCTTTAGCGCCTCCGCCAGGATTTTGCCGAACGCTTCGGCATACTTTTCATCAATGCGGGCGTACCTCACCGTCACGCGCGGCAGCTCGACAACCTTGAAGTCCTCAGGCTTGAGGGCCGGCGGCTCGGGCTCTTCCCACCCGGCAATCGTCACAAAGTTGGTTTGGGAGACATCAAAACGGGTGAGATGGTTGTTGGCCAGGATGTACAACGCCTTGTCTCCGACCCATCCCATCTGGACGGGGCCTTTGAGCGGACCTCCTTTGATTTGGTGCATCAGGGCCTTGTTGTCGCCGGCCCGACTCGCAATCCCAATCTTTCCATCTGCGAAATAAGCTATAAGGCGCCCACTTTTGGACCAGGCCGGCTGGATAGCGCCGTCCGTACCCTCGAGGATGTGCATCTTGCGCTTTCGCACATCGTAGATTCCAAGCTTGCCGTCTGTAGGAACGCCGGCGAACCATGAGCCGCCGCGCTGAACATCCGCCGTACAGGCGATGAGCTTCCCGTCCGGCGACCAGCTTGCCCCAACTCCAAGAACGCCGGTATCGTCCACCTTGCCGGTGGTAACGTCCACAATCAGGAGCGGGTAGTCCTTCCCATAGCCCCCTATGCCAATGGCCAGTGTCCGCGAATCGGGCGACCAGGCGGCGAGAGATTTGATGTTCTTCTCGACCAGCAGCTTCACCAAGCCGGTTTTGAGGTCGCAGACAAACAGGCCGTATTGCTTTTTGTCGCCGATCATCCGGCCTCCAGTGAAAGTGACTTTCTGTCCGTCGGGGGACACTGCCATGTAAAGGACGTCACACTCGGAAGGAAGGCCGATATCTGGAAGCCGCTTGCCGGTGGCATCGAACACCCCAAAACGATCGGCTGAGGGGAACTCACTGACGACGATGCGGTCGTTACCGATCCAACGTACTTGATCCCGCTGGCCTGGCACTTTGCCAAGCGTCCTCGTTGACGACCCGTCGCTGGCTCTTACGAAAACTTCACTGTACAGGTTCGCATCCTCGTCATAGGCAGGAACTGTGTATGCGACGAGCTTCCCATTCGGCGACACCACGCCAGCGCGGAGGGTTGAACTCATGACAGCCAGGGCCAGTAACAGTGTTGTTAAAGAGATGCGCGGCTTTAGTTCCATAGGAGTGTGCGTGGTTAAGGTTGAGCTTTAATACACCTTTGGACAGTCCGGCAATCAAATCGTCACGCTCAACGCCGCTTAACGATTCAAAGAAGGCCTGATTTTCACCAGGTATCCACCTTCGCCACAAGGCTTCCGCCTTCGCTGCGGCTGCGGCGGACAAGTCGGTGGACAGGAAAATGCGGTTATTTCATGCGTGGGTGTAGATTTCTGAGCCTTTTTTCACAAACTCGCGAGCTTTTTGTTCCATCCCGGATTTTAGTGCTTGTTCCTCAGCCACACCCTGTTCCGCGGCATACTTCCGGACATCTTCCGTGATCTTCATGGAACAAAAATGCGGCCCGCACATTGAACAAAAATGAGCCGTTTTTGCGCCGTCCTGCGGCAGGGTTTCGTCGTGAAACTCGCGCGCGGTCACCGGGTCGAGACTGAGGTTGAACTGGTCTTCCCAGCGGAACTCAAACCGCGCTTTGCTCAAGGCGTTGTCGCGGTATTGCGCGCCGGGATGGCCCTTCGCCAGGTCGGCGGCGTGGGCCGCGATCTTGTAGGCGATGACGCCGTCTTTCACATCCTTCTTGTCCGGCAGGCCGAGGTGTTCCTTGGGCGTGACGTAGCAGAGCATCGCGCAGCCATACCAGCCAATCATCGCCGCGCCGATGCCGCTGGTGATGTGATCGTAACCGGGCGCGATGTCGGTCGTAAGCGGCCCGAGCGTGTAGAACGGCGCTTCATGGCACCACTCAAGTTGCTTGGCCATGTTTTCCTCGATCATGTGCATCGGCACGTGGCCGGGACCTTCGTTCATCACCTGCACACCTTTGGCCCAGGCGCGCGTGGTGAGTTCGCCCTGCACCTTGAGTTCAGCAAACTGGGCTTCGTCGTTGGCGTCGGCAATCGAGCCGGGGCGCAGGCCGTCGCCGATGCTGAAGGCGACGTCGTAGGCGGCCATGATGTCGCAGATTTCGTCCCAGTGCGTGTAGGTGAAATTTTCCTGATGATGCGCGAGGCACCACTTGGCGAGGATGGAACCGCCGCGCGAAACGATGCCGGTCATGCGATGGGCGGTGAGCGGGATAAAGCGCAGCAGCACGCCGGCGTGGATGGTGAAGTAATCCACCCCCTGCTCCGCCTGTTCGATGAGGGTGTCGCGGTAAATTTCCCAGGTGAGTTCCTCGGCCTTGCCGCCGACTTTTTCGAGCGCCTGGTAAATCGGCACGGTGCCGATGGGCACGGGCGAGTTGCGCAGAATCCATTCGCGGGTGGCATGGATGTTCTTGCCGGTGGAAAGGTCCATGACGGTGTCCGCGCCCCACTTGGTGGCCCAGCGCATTTTCTCGACTTCTTCCTCGATGCTCGAGGCGACGGCGCTGTTGCCGATGTTGGCATTGATCTTCACAAGGAAGTTGCGGCCGATGATCATCGGCTCGGATTCGGGGTGGTTGATGTTGTTCGGAATGATGGCACGCCCCGCCGCCACTTCGTCACGGACGAATTCCGGCGTGATTTGCGCGGGAATGCGCTGGGGGAAGCGGCGGAAGACGGAGGGGGTGAAGGGTGAAGGCGAGACGTCTTCACCAGCGGGCGGGACGCCCGCGCTCCCCGCGTGCTGTTTGTTCAAATCGTTGCGGATGATGTCGCGGGAAAGATCGCCGACGCTGGGCGCGTCGGCGGGCAGGCGAGACGCCTGCCCTACTTTCATGTTCTCGCGAAGGGCGATGAATTCCATTTCGGGCGTGATGATGCCGGCGCGGGCGTAGGCAAACTGGGTTACGACTTTGCCGGGTTTGGCGCGGAGAATCTTCCGCTTCGGCAAAACGGTTTTGTCGAGGTGGAATGACGTTTCATCCTGATGCTTTGCCTGGGCAAGGCCGCGGTGTTGTTCGGAAAGATAGCCGTCGTCAATGGGTTGTGCCGGGCGGCCGTCGTGTTCCTCAACGTCGCCGCGGGCGCGAATCCATTGGGCGCGCAACGCCGGCAACCCCTCCTCCACCATGCCTTTGAAGTCCGGCTCGCCCCACGGACCGGCACAATCGTAAACGCGCACCGGTTCGTTTTGCTCGATGGCGCCGGTGTATGACTTGGTGGGCGTGAGTTCGATTTCGCGCATGGGCACGCGGACGTCGGGATGCAGTTTGCCTTTGACGTAAACGCGTTTGCTCTTGGGTCCCGCTGTGCG
>OBLU010005813.1_pt1 | contig 11019 bp, 9 predicted proteins | sample 1518681 | NCBI WGS metagenome assembly OBLU01 (sample SAMEA3539304, study PRJEB22396) | soil metagenome | biome: tundra; feature: field; material: soil | place: USA | collected 2010-05 | depth 0.15 m
TTCCACCGCCAGCCGGCTCGCTTCCTGACCGCCTTCGTAGCCGCCCATGCCGTCGGCCACGACCGCCAGGCGCCCCTTGCGCAGAAACTGCCGATCGTCGTCCGGCTCCCAATAGCCGAACGAGTCTTCATTATTCTGGCGCACGCAGCCGATGTCGGATTGGCTTGAGACTTCAATCCCGGTGCGAACCTTCATCCGGACACGACGTCAAGGGCAGAAATGACATGCATAGGCGACGGCTGCATTTACGGGGAAACATTTTAGATTATAAGGGTTGCGGGCAAGAGGCTCAAAGCGAAGATCGGATGGTGAAGAACCATTGCAATGTTTGCGAAACGAAATGGGGACGGTTGCCCAGCAACCGTCCCCATTAAAACACCCGCTCTCGACTGGCCATCAATGGCTAAGAGTCTAGGAAGTAGGTCCGCAATTTCCGCTTTGGTTGCTGAGACTGACCACGCCCACTGCCGACCCTATTGGAATGTAGAAGGGCTGAGACGTGACCCCCTCGAATGAAGCAGTGACTTCGTAATCGCCTACATAACTCCATGCCGGCGTTGTAGAGGAGCTCGGGGCGCTATTCACCCATGTGCATTCCGCCGGATCCACGGCGGTGATCAGACCGGTGGAATTAAACTCAACAGTTCCGCTTGTAAACGGCCCCCCTGCTGGAGCTGGGCAGGAAGGAGCCTGGCAAGGAGGAAGCAGCACGCCGCCTGCTCCGTCCGAGTTGTAAACGGGGTCAACTACCACCGTGTAGGTCACCTCGTTCGAGAGATCCTTGGTCTTTTTGTTGGTGTAGGTGCCTACAGCCTGCAACTGGATCGTTCCACCGAGGCCCGACAAAGTGACGGTACCGGCCTGAGTCGTGGTAGTCGCACCATTGATCAACTTCGCCGTAAGCTGGATGGACTGTAGTTTATTGGTCTGGCCGCAGCCCAGCATGCTGAACACCAGCAGCGCGCAAACGAATGCGAGAAAGAGAGTTTTACGATTCACTGCCAAATACCTCCCAAAGGAAATCTTCCGCATCGTCGCAGCATCCGTCACATCAGACAAGGTAACCAAAGTCACCGGAGAGCACGGGCCTAAAACCACGTCCGGCAGCGTACCGGTCGCCCACAATCAGATTGCACATTCGTGAAGTAGACTCCGGAGGTCGTCTACAATCAGGCCATGTCCGATCTGACGCCCGATCCCATGTCCACCCCCGGCCCCGATCAAGCAGCCCAAATTAAAGCATCCGAGCCGGTCACCGAGTTTCATATCGGCGAAGAATTCGGAACCGCCAAACGCAATCTTCCTCCGGCCGGCATCGTCGTAATCTGCATCGCGGTCGTTGCTATCGTGGTGGGAATCTTCGCTTTCAAGGAGCGGCCGAAGCCACAGGGTGCGGGTTCGATCGATTTCGTGTCGGCAGCGACCGTGCCCGGTCAGGACATGATCCTGGCGGCCATTACCATGACGTTACGGAATACAACAAGATCGCCACTGTGGATTCACACTCTCAAAGCGCAACTCACCACCGCCGACGGCAAAACGTTCGAAGATGACGCGGCTTCGAGCGTCGATCTGGACCGCTATTTCCAGGCTTTCCCGGCCCTGAAAGAAAGTGCAGAGCCTCCACTCTCGTCCGAAGCCAAGCTGCCTGCCGGAGGCGAACAGAGAGGAACCATCATTGTCGGTTTCAAGCTGACGAAGGAAGCCTTCGAACAGCGCAAATCCCTGACCGTCATGATTCAGCCCTATGATCAGCGTTTGCCCGTGGTATTGAAGTGAGAGTGAACTGCAGCGCCGAGACGCTTGCCAGCCAGGCTGAATTAGTCTGGCTCACTCATTCTCGAGTTGTTTTCGGGCTTGCGCGAGCGCGGCTTTCTCGGCGCTGCTCACTTTCGGATACTTCAAATTCATCCCCTCCAGCGCATCCACCACGGCGTGCGAGACCACCAACCTGGTGAACCATTTGTAGTCCGCCGGCACCACGTACCAGGGAGCGTAATCGCTGGCCGTATGCCGGATCATGTCCTCGTACGCTTCCTGATAAGCATCCCAAAATCCGCGCTCTTTCACATCGGACGACGAAAATTTCCAGTTCTTGTCCCGATGGTCGAGACGGTCCATGAAGCGGCGTTTCTGTTCTTCTTTCGAGATATGGAGGAAGAACTTCACCACCGCAATGCCGTTCCGGGTTACATAGCGCTCGAAGTTATTGAGGTCTTCAAAGCGTTCCTGCCAGATATGTTTGGTGACCAGGGTTTCCGGCAACTTCTGGCTCTCCAGAATCTCGGGGTGAACGCGCACCACCAGCACCTCTTCATAATAGGAACGGTTGAAGATGCCGATTTGCCCTCGTCCAGGAGCACGTTCCATGCACCGCCATAGATAGCCGTGGTGGAGTTCCTCCGTCGTAGGCGCCTTAAATGACCAGACTTGAACGCCCTGCGGATTCACGCCCGACATCACGTGCTTGATGGTGCCGTCTTTGCCGGCCGCGTCCATGGCCTGAAAAATCAGCAGCAGGCCCCAACGATCCTGGGCCGCGAGAATGTCCTGCAGGCGGCTCAAGTCTTTGACGCCCTCGGCCAGCAGTTCCTCCGCCTGCGGCTTTAATTCCGCTCCAAGTCCGTGCGTGTCCGCGGGGTCATGATCTTTGAGGCGGAAATGCTTTCCCTGTTCGATGCGGTAGCGCTTGAGCATTTTGTCGATTTTCATAGCGTCACTTATACGGCCGCTTAGAGCCTAACAAAAACTGTCGCGGCAAGCACAGAAAGCCCGGCTGAGAGGCCAGGCTTTCGTGCTCCGCGGGTCGCGGAACTCACCCTCGAATTCTCGCCTCGAGTTATGGGGCGATGCGGTCGGTAATCGTGTCATTGTGAAACGTGGAGTGGTTACGGACCTCAAGCCAGCCGCTGTTGGGCTTTAGCGTATCGCCGACGCTAGCTTTCTCACTGCTAGCGTAGTCCTGCCAGGAGTTGTAACGGACCACGGATAGGTAATGCCAGGGCCCTCCCTCCAAATGTTGCATGAGCACGGTGCCGGAGGCTATGTCTCCAGGAGCAGTCTGGCTGAGCGACTTTTCGAGTTGCTCGCGATGTCCGGCTGCAGCGCGATAGACGGAGACCACGTAGACCGAGCCTGAAGTTTTGGCAGCCGAGCCCTCGTCAATGCCCATGGCTTTGCTGAATTCGGGCCACGACGGGCCGCTTGCAAATGTATCGGTATGCCAGGCCTGGAGATCGCGCATGGCTGCGGGAACCGTGGTGCCGGCGGCTTCCACCGTGGCCTTGGTCCCCAGATGCTCGATGACGGCATAGTCCCAGTCCTCGCCATCCTGGTGGCGAAGGACAAGAAGGTGTCCCGGCATCGGCGCGTTGGGCAACTGTTTCTTGAGGAAATCTCCTTCCTCGGCGCCCTTGCCGAGAGCGGCTTTTGCGAAGTGGACTTGATACACATCGGTGCGCGCAGCGGGCATGCTCTGTGCCGCGGAAAAGGACACGAACAAAAGCAGCGCAAAAAACAACAAGCAAGTTTTCTTCAAAGTTTTCTCCAGTAGTTGAACGTTGGAATGAGTCGCTGAGGAGTAGCTCGATCGAAAGACGCGAGGATTATAGCAGCCGCGTCATTTCTGTGAAGAATCTGTGAAAAATGTCCCTTCACCCTTTCACTCTTCCCCGCAATCTGCGTTTTAACGGTGCTGCTCGTACACCGTACTGTTCGGCGTTGGCTCTTCGTAGTCACGGCCATACATGTTCTTGTGCACCATGCTTTGTCCGTTGACCGGCGGGACTCTTATCACTCCCAGGGACGACGCATTTTCGCCGATGGTGATCTCGCGCGTAAGGGGCTGGGTATTTTCCGGAGCCATGCCCTCGCTCCAGACGTGCAGCGTGTACCGTCCATAGGGAACGCCGGCCAGGGTGAGTTGTCCGTCGTTGCTCGACACCGCGTAGAGTTGCGTTGCAATGGTGATTACAACGGCGCTCATTTCGGGATGAATATTGCAAAAAATATAGCTGATCCCCAGCCGGTCAAATCGCACCGTTTGTGATGTGCCCGCCTCGTACAAACCCAGATCGAACTTCTTCCCTTCAAAAAGCGAAAAAACGTTATGGAAGAAAGGATCGCGGTTGGGGAACTCGACCACCGAACCGGCGGGGACCACGAGAATGTGCGGTTCGAAGCTTTTATTCTTCTGGACGAGGCGCAGACTTGCTGACGGAGTTGGGGGGAGCGCGGGTGTTACTTCACCGGTGGCTCCCGTCGGCGTCAACCAGACGACGGTTGCGGGAAACTTTCCTGGACGCGTGTTGCCTTGGGCGTCGATGATCTCGACACGGCCTCGCACCGTCGTTGTTGCTACCTGGGCTTGCGATCCTGCGACACAGATTAACAACATCGCGACCCAGATCAGGATTCTTCTCTCGCTCATTTTGGATGACTCGTCGAACTCGGTCGTCTCTCCGGGACTTGAACCACTTTCTCGACTTTTACCCAGCGCTGAAGCGCTGGGCTACGTTCGGCTGCCCCTCCGGGGCTGGATGCCCGGGGCTTTCCTGTTGCACCGGTTGCACGCTAGCCAACAGCACGGTAGTAGCGTGTCTGCTCTAATCAAGAACTCCATCTTCTAAAAAAGGACTCCCATCATCAGGTTGAGGTGGCCTGCGCTGTTTCCGCCATTGGCGATTGAATACGTCGTCAGGTGCCGGTACTCAGCGGAGAATAACAAGTCCGAACGAGGCCGGTAAATCACGTTCAGAAAGCTTCCCTGATTTCTGGCCAGCGTGGGATCCCCGTAGGAGTGCGAATACGGGTAAAAATATTCCAGGTCGCGGGCGTACGGGTTATCCATACCAAAGGCGGCATTGAACTCCCATTTATTCGCGGGCCGGTATTTCAACTGCGCCCATCCGCCAACCGAGTTTAAGGCCTGCACTTGCGTGCTGGCTATTGTCGGATCGCCACTGAACAACACGCTGCGTCCAATGCCGCCGTAAAGGCCGCCCAGGGCCCTTCCGCGATACAACTTCCCGCTTAGCGAAAACCGGTGGCTGAGCGGCAATTCGACGTCTGACATCGCTGCCCATCCATCGACGTTGCGGTTGAAACCATAATCCTGCCGGCTGTAGTACCCTGCTACGCCCACTCGCAGCGGCCGGCCAAAAATGTCCCTCGTCCAGGCGATGCGGGTGGCATAGGCGGGTTGACGCGATGCCTCCCCCGGTCCCGCCTGCCGGTAATAACCTGTGGCCGGATTGTTCGCCGGCATGGTGCTTGCCACTACACCCGGTACCTCTCCGCTCAGGGGATCGAGAATTCCGGCTTGAAACATCAGGCTCGACTCTTCGCCCAGAGCGATTCTGTGTTCGACTCTTATCTGGGGCACCCAACCCCACAGGTTCCCCGCATAGGAAAGTGCGGGGATGGCGAGCGACGCAAACGATGTCGGTGAGTTCGGCGAGAAGAAGATCGCATCCTGCCCCACTACCAGCGACGTGTGAGTCCACTCCATGCGCAGGGTGCCGGTCCGCAGGCGCAGCAGGCCGGAATTCACCCCGTTGGGAACCGACGGAAAGCCGCCCGCCAGATCGAGTTGCAGGTCGGCCCTGGTCTTGGCGCCCGCCACATTGGGCCCGAAAGCTTCGAAGCCGATCTCCGACTGCCGCAGGGTTGCGCCAAAACTTCCTGCCGAATATCCTGCGGGTCGCGCGTAGGCGAGCGTGGGAAGGTCAACGCTATCCACTGTACCTTGATTGCTGACCAGATTCATGAGAACGATGCCCGACAGCCGCAAGCGGTACTTTGATGCGCTTTCCACTTTGGTCTGATATTGATCGTCGACTTTACCGCTGAGCAGTTGATATTCCTCTTCCAGGCTGGCGGCGTGCTCGCCTTTTTTCTGATTCTCTTCGTCATCTTGCGGTGCGGCATTCTGTATGACGTTGGACGAGATGCCGGGTGAGCGGAGGGCGGGTGACGATCTGGCCACTGCATTTTTTAGCATGGCGTCCCGCGGCTCTCCGGCTTGTCTACGAATTTCCTCGAGGTCGCGGCGCAGCTCTGCGGTTTCGGCGCGGGATTGCTCCCAATCGGAGCGCATCCGGGCGACTACCGTCTGCAACTCGCGAAGCTGCTCGCGTAGTTCGCGGACCGAGTCGTTCTCCGAAACTTGCGGCGATTCCGGAGAAGTCGGTTTCGAAAGATGCTCAGAGTCCTGAGCGAGGCCAAGTGCTGTCCACAGCGGCACGCTTAGCAAGATCACCCACCGCAATCGTTTGAACCCGTTGTTCATTGTCATGTCGCCTCCTGCCGCTCCACGCGCTGACTGTGATCAGAGTCTTCAGTTCGGATTTACTTGGATCTTTTTCCCAAATTAAGGTTTCAAAGGGAGGGGAAATTCCCTGCTGTCCAACAGAGCTGACGTGGAAACTCGGTCGTCCCTCCGGGACTTGATCATCTATTCCACTTTTCCCAGCGCTGAAGCGCTGGGCTATTTTCGTTCGCCCCTCCGGGGCTACGTTTCGTTGAAGCTGGCCTATTCCGATGAACCTGGCCTTTTCCGTTGAAACATGCCCTCACGAGAATCATGCCGTTCACGTCGCATGTCGGCCCGCGAAGACGTTCTCCGCCGACAGATTCAGCGGAATATTCACGCGGAAGGTCGTTCCCGAAGACGACGTCTGCTCCACCGAAACATCGCCGCCGTGGTCCTGCAAAATCTTCTGCACCACGGTCAGTCCCATCCCCGTCCCATTCTCCTTGCCATGACTGACAAAGGGCTCGAACAACCGGTCGCGCACCGCCTCGGCAATTCCAGGCCCGTTATCCTCGATGCGAATCTCAAGGCTCTCCCCCGTGCGTCTCAGCTCGATGTCGATTTTGCCGGATTCCGCGGGCACGGCCTCGCACGCATTGAGCAGCAAGTTCAGCAAGGCGCGTTCCACTTTCTTGAAGTCGAACCAGCCTTCCGTCGAGCCGTCGCCGGAAATCCGTATACGGATGCGCTGGAATTCCGGATGCGCTTTCACGCCCTGCACGGCTCGATCGACCGCCGAGCGCACATCGCCGTAGCTAGGACGCAGCGACTCTCGTGTGCGGGAGAATTCCAGCAATGAATCAATCAACTCGGTCATCTGGTTGACGGCAATCCGTATTTCCGCGTAAAGATCTTCGCGCTGGCTGGGCGTCAGGTTGCTCTCACAGAGAAATTCCGCATTGGCCACGACGGCGGCGAGCGAATGCCGCAGATCATGCGAGATAGAGCTGGCCATCCGCCCGATCGTGGCCAGCCGTTCGGCATCGAGCAACTCTCTGTGTGTTTTTTGCAGATTCGTTCTCATACGGTCGAAGGTTACGGTGACCTCGGCAACTTCGTCTCCGCCCCGCGCCTGCAGGGGATAGGCGTAATCGCCCTGCTCCAGCGCGCGCACTCCGGCCACGAGATTTTCCAGCGGCCGCGTGAAGGTGTGCGAGATTATGAAGACCAGGAGGCTCCCTGCCAGGACCGCTGCCAGCCCCAGCGCCAGCAATAACTCATTCAGGCTGCGCAAGAATGCGGTAGCCTGATCGAACGACTTCAATACCCACAGATTCAGCGCCGGCCCGCCGGGCGTAGGCAAGATCACCGACGTGGCCAGAAATCGTTCCTCGCCGAGCCGTATCTGGTCCCCTTGCGGTGGGCTGCCGGCGGCCATTCTGGGCGATACGTGCAGCAACTCCGATTCCTGGGCGGGCTTCAGAGTGCTGCGCACAATCGAGTCTCCGTAGCGGAACGCCACTTCGCCAGCGGCCACGCGGCTCAAATCGCGAGCCACGCGGTCGTCGATTTCGTAACCCAGCAGCAGATATCCCAGAACCTGGCGCCCGCTGGCTGGACCAAAATAAATGTCTTGGAGAAACACTTCGTAAAGGTGTCCTTCCACGTACCACCAGTGCCGTGTCTCTTCGCGCGACACGACGGTGGGAAAAAATTCCTGGCCTTCGTGGATGGTGATCTCCGGGGGAGCAGCCTGCAGGGCCATGACTTTGCCGGAGGAGTCGGCCAACAGGAGCAAGTCGCTGCCCGCCAGTTGCCATAAATCCCGCGATGCGTCCTGGATAGTTGCGGGATCGTGTGTGGTCATCAGCGCGCGGACGTTGGGCAGGTCCGCCAGGAGCGCCGCCGAGCGCTCGAGGGTGACTTCTCGCTGCTTCTGAAAATGGTGGAATGCGGAAACAGAATTCTGCAGGTCGCGCTGGATACCCAACCGGATCTCCTGCTGCACGGTGCGCCGGACCACCAGGAGAGTCGTGAAGGTCAGAGCGGCAGAGACGACCACCATGGAAAGCAGGAACTTGGTCCGCAGCCGGATTCCGCCCATGGTCTCCCCTTGATCTGCCCGGACTGCTTTCCGCGCCTTGGGATGGAGCGCGGGGCTTGGTTCGTATCAGGGCATCGCTTTAGCGATGCCGCTCGCGCTTCCCGCGAAATCCCGTTCAGCGTGCATGGGAATTCGGTCGTCCCTCCGGGACTTGAATTATTCTTGCCACTTTTCCCAGCGCTGAAGCGCTGGGCTACTTTCGTTCGCCCCTTCGGGGCTGGATTCCACCGTGTGCCTTGTCCGCTAGCTACGGCACAAACTTATAACCTGAACTGTGCAGCGTTCGGAAGTGTAGAGGATTGGCGGGATCTTTCTCTAATTTCTGCCGCAGGCGCAGAATGTGATTATCCACGGTTCGTGTGCTGGGATAATTCCGGTAGCCCCAAACGTGGTTCAATAATTCCTCACGCGACAGCACACGCTCCGCATTCTGGATCATGAACTTCAGCACTTTGAACTCCTGCGAAGTCATTTGCACCGGTTTTCCGTCCCGCCACAATTCCATCTTCGTAAAATCAACTTTCACATCGCCGAACTTGAACGTTTCCGTCGATGGGGTGCGCGACGAGCGGCGCATCGCGGTGCGCACCCGCGCCAGCAGTTCTCTCGGACTGAAGGGCTTGGTCACGTAGTCGTGCGCGCCCAATTCCAGGAGGAGCACCTTGTCCATGACTTCGGTACGCGCACTAAGAATAATGATGGGGAGTGAAGGCGCCGCCAGGCTGATTTCCCGGCAGACGTCCTGCCCAGGCGTTCCGGGCAAGCTCAAGTCGAGCACGAGAACGGACGGAGCGGCAGCTCGAAACATCTCCAGACCCTCAGCGCCAGTGCCGGCGATGTCGACCGCGAAGCCCTCGGCCTCAAACAATCGCTTGAGCGCTCTTTGGACGGCGCGGTCGTCCTCGATCACCAGGATTTTTTCCGAACTGGCCGGGACCGCTTCCATGGGCATTGTTGCCACCGCTGTTGTTGAGGAAATGTTCCTGTTCACCGCCGACCCCCTACCGTAACCGGCATGAATCATATCCCTAAACTCTAGCCTGATCTGAGGTTAAAGACGTGTTTTGAGGGAGAAAGTGACATCAATTTGACAATTTGTTGACAAATGGAAATCGGGTCATCCGTCCATCTGTAATCAAAGTTCGCGATGATCAGAGGGGATCACGGGCTCGAATCTCGGGCTGGCCGCCCAGATCCATGAACCTTGAATCGCGCGCCTCCTGATGAACTGAACTCAGCGCCACAGTGACTTCGCGGATGTAGTAGAAGGTACCGGCCAGCAGGCAGATCATGGCCAGCACAAAGACTATGACGGCTGCGACCGCTGCCTGCGGCCAGTAGAGGCCAAAGCCCAACAACAGGCAGGAGGTAATCGTCCCGGCTAGAGAAATAAGAACCAGGAGGAAACAGCGCCGGATCATTTCCGCACGCTGCTCGATGGCGCTGATCTGCGTGGTGTACGCCTCGGCTTCCTGGATCCGGTCATTTCGGGCGGCGTCATGCTTGGCGTGCACATACTGGCGCAACCGGCTGACGATCCCCATGAGCCGGACGTTGATGGAGAGGACCAGCAAGGCGGTGGCGGAAACGAAGATGGCGGGAGCGAGGAATGCCTGAAAGAGGCGAGTTATGTCGTTCATGGCGAAGCCTTCCGCGGAGCGCGTTCTCCTGTGGCGGATTCTAACCGAAGAGTGGTGGGGGCGGCGGGAGTCAGTGTGGTAACGGGGATGTGACGGCGCCGATCCCCGTTACCACACGGGCCAGCCGAGTGCATTTCCAATGCTAGAATCGAACCGTGCCCGTCGAATTCAGCTATCCGAGGACCGTCCGCCAATCGAGTCTACGATTGGCAGCGATCGCCACGGCCGTTCTCATGGCACTGGTCGCCTGCGGCGATCCCAAGTACCAGCCTCCCGCGATTGTGCTCACGTTTAGCCCTGGCTTTCAGCCTCCGGCTATGCTCAACACTGGCGCCTACGCTGGTATCGCGGCGACCGTTACCAACGGTCCACAAAACAGCGCGGTCGGTTTCTCTTGCACCCCCGTCGGAGCGTGCGGGACGTTTTCCCCGGGATCTGCGGGCAGCGCTGTTCCGGTCTGTTACCTGGCCCCCGATTCGGTTCCGGCCGGTAATACCGTGACAGTAATCGCAACCTCAGACTCCGATCCCACGAAGTCCATCTCGGCCATCATTACCATTGTGAATACTGGAGTTCCGAACCCCTGTCCTTGACGGTACGGTCCTCCTGGCGGACAGCAAGTCTGCAACTGGGAACTGATCGCTGAGAGGTGGCAGACGCCAGCTATGGCCACGCCCGGGCTCCATCGGAATTTGACTTCCCGCGATTTCCCGCCCAGAATAGAAGCAGTTCTTTAAAGGCCTATCCCACCAGTGGGGGCGTCACGGCTTCGACGGAGATGCTTGCGGCCAAGAGGCATGCCGGGGTGCACACACCCGTAATCGCGTGCAAAATGATAATTGCCAATCAACAGATGGCATACGCAGCCTAATTAGTTAGGCAGCCGCTCTCCACCGCTTTGCCCTTGGGCGGTGAGCGAGCGTCACACAGAGGGCTGCTCTTCCCGTCTACGTCTGGGGCGGGAGGCTAAGATCTCAGGCTAGCGGCTAGCGTTTCTTGTCCGTTCTGAGCGTGGGCCGCGA
>OBLU010005816.1_pt1 | contig 11017 bp, 9 predicted proteins | sample 1518681 | NCBI WGS metagenome assembly OBLU01 (sample SAMEA3539304, study PRJEB22396) | soil metagenome | biome: tundra; feature: field; material: soil | place: USA | collected 2010-05 | depth 0.15 m
ACTTCATCAGGTCGCCGTAGTTGGTCCACTCCATGATGACGCCGATGGAGCCGACGACGGAGGCGTCGTTGGCGTAGATTTTGTCGCAGCCGCTTGCAATATAGTAGGCGCCCGAGGCCCCGACGGACTCGACGGACGCGATGATGAGCTTTTTCTTATCCTTGCGGACCCTGACGACCTCGTTGTAGATCTCCTGCGAGGCGGCGGCGCCACCGCCGGGGGAGTTGATGTGGAGGATGATGGCCTTGATGGAGGAGTCGTCGCCGAACTTGCGGATTTGGGTGTTGACCTTGTCGGCGTCGAGGATGACGCCGTCGATGTCGATTACGCCGATCTTCGAGGTGCCGAAGCCATTGATGGAGGTGGATGCGTCCCCGTTGAGGCTGCGGACGGTGGACCAGACCATGGCTGTGATGAGCAAGGCGATGACCGCGAAGGAGCCTCCGATGACAGCGACCCAGAACCATCCGGAACGGCGCTGCCTCGGCGGCTGGCCGTATGTGGGGTATGGCGAGGGGGAGCCATAGGGCGCGGCCTGTGCATAGGGGGCGGCTTGCGCGTACGGAGGGCCATAGGGCGGGCCGTACGCGTAGGGCGGCGGGGGAGGCGGCGTAGTGGTTGCGGCAGGCGGCGGGGGAGGCGGCGGTGGCGTTGTGGGAAGGTCTTCCGGCATGATCAGGAGTTTAGACCATTTCTTGCGATCTTGCGACGGCTCGAGTTTGCCGAAGCCCGAGTGGCAGTGGACGGATGCCGATTCGGTGATTAGGAAGGTTACTGCCTGGCGGAATGCAATTAATGCGGCTAAGCTGATAGTTCAAGCGTCCTATCATTGAAGTACGATGAAGTGCGCGCTTTGCGACGCCCAAACATGGGGGTGTTCGGGACGTTCTGGATGGAGTGGTTGGACCGCGAGCCTGAATGCACCGGGCCGTGGAATGAGCGGAGTACGACGAAGGGCCCAGGTAAGTGATGGCAAGTCCGCAGTTGAGCATTGTGATTCCGGCGTACAACGAAGGAGCGCGCATTGAGCTGACGCTCGATCGGGTGATGGCGTGCGTTGAGAAGCAGGGCTGGGACGCGGAGGTGCTGGTCGTCGATGATGGGTCGACGGACTCGACGCCGGACATTATTCATCGGTGGATGGAGCGGTATCCGCGGCTGCATTTAATTAAGAATGAAGGCAACCGGGGCAAGGGGTACTCGGTGCGCAACGGATTGTTGCAGGCGACGGGCGAGGTGGTGATGTTTACCGATGCGGACCTGTCGGCGCCGATGGAAGAGGCTGAGTTGTTGCTGGCGGCGATTGCGGATGGGGCAGATGTGGCAATCGGATCGCGGTGGATGGACAAGACGCGGCAGACGATTCATCAGCCGCTGTACCGGAGATTCTTTGGGCGATGTTTCAATTGGGTGACGCGGACGGTGATGGGGCTGCCGTTCCAGGACACGCAGTGCGGGTTCAAGGCGTTCAAGCGGCCGGTGGCGCAGATCATTTTCAGGTTGCAGCGGATTGAACGCTGGGGATTCGATCCGGAGATTCTGTTTATCGCGCGGAAGCTTGGGTATGAGATTCGCGAGGTTCCGGTGACCTGGGGGCACGACGAGCGCAGCCGGATGAGCTATCTGAGAGACGGCATGAAGATGCTGGAAGAGATGGCGACCATTCGCGGCAACTCGATTGCGGGACGGTACGACGAGGACATTGCGGCGCTGAAGGACACGAGCAAGATGGTGACTCCGCCGGTGCAGCAGGTGAAGGTTCCGAGACCGCAGGCACACGGGTAGGGTGGGATCGGCTTGCCGGTGGGCGGGCGAGCGTGATGAAGATCAACGCAAGAAGACCAACGCAAAGACGTATGATGATCTGGCCGCGCGAGGGCCGAGTTGTGTCTGACTCTGCTGGTGCGAGCATAGGCGAAGGCATGGTGGGATAAGTTTGCTGCGGTCATTGTTTATTGCACTTTCTGGGAACAAGGCGGTGCGGAGTTGGGCTGAGCAGTCGCGGCTGGGGCGTCGGCTGGCGGGGCGGTTTGTCGCGGGGACTACGGTTGACGATGCGGTTGCGGCATGCGAGCGGGTGAACGCGCAGGGGATTGCCGTGTCGCTGGACTCGCTGGGCGAGAGCGTGGCGGCGGAGTCGGAGGCGCGGGCGGCGGCAGAGATTTATCACCGGCTGCTGGATGCGATTTCGGCTTATGGGCTGAATGCGAATGTGAGCCTAAAGCTTTCGCAGATGGGTATGGATATCGATGCGGGGCTGGCGGAGGCGATTGTCGGCGACGTGGTGAGCCATGCGGCGCGGGTGGGCTCGTTTGTGCGGATCGATATGGAGGGGTCGGAGTACACCGACGCGACGATTGCGATGACGGAGCGGCTGCACGCGCAGTTTCCGGAGAGTGTGGGGACGGTGTTGCAGGCATACCTCTACCGGACGGAGGCGGATACGGAGCGGTTGCTGGGGCAGGGGATTCGCATACGGCTGTGCAAGGGGGCGTACAAGGAAGGGCCAGAGGTTGCGTTCCCGGCGAAGGCGGATGTGGATGCGAACTACGTGAAGCTGATGGAGCGGATGGCGGCTTCGGACGTGTTTTGTGGGATCGCCACGCACGATGAGGCGATCGTCGCGGAGATGCGGCGGTTTGTGAGTGAGCAGGGATTGGCGAAGAGCAGGTTCGAGTTTCAGATGCTGTATGGGGTAAGGCGCGACCTGCAGCGGCGACTGGTAGAGGAGGGCTTTGGAGTGCGGGTCTATATCCCTTTCGGGACGGCTTGGTACCCGTACTTCATGCGGCGGCTGGCGGAGCGGCCGGCGAATGTGCTGTTTCTGGCGAGGAATTTTCTACGGAAGTGAGAGTCGTTGGGGGACAGGAATAGTTAGCGGATGGAGGCGGAGTGGGCCTGCATCGATTCTTCGCGTTGCTCAGGGGGCTTCGTTGGCAGCGTGGTTGGGGGGATAGGGTTCGGCTGTAAGCAGGGTGCGGATGGTCGAGCGCTCGTCGGGGGAGAACTGGGCGGCAAAGCCTGGGGAGTCGACCGTCTGCTGGCGCTGGTTCGGAGGCATCTCGCGGAGATCGAGGACGGCACGGACCAGGACGCGCCGACGGGGAATGGGAAGCGCGGTCAACCGCTGCACGGCATCGCGATATTGCTGACGCTGCTGGGAGGTGAGACGCTCCAGAGCTTCGTTGCGGTCGAGCATTCTGGCGCGCTGCTGCGGATTCATATTGTTGAGATGGGCCTGCAGGTCGCGGTAGCGCTGCTGGGTCTGCGGGGGCAGTTCGTGGAAGCCGGGCAATTGCTCCAGCGCGCGTTGCTGCTCGGCTAGCGGGAGATTGCTGTGACTGGCCATCCATTGCGGGATGTGTTCCTGATTGGCGGCGGCGCGGGCGGCAGCTCGGGGCGGTTCGGAGCGCTGGGGCCTGATGACAACGGGTGGCGGCGGGGACTTCTGTCCGCGGCCGCGGGCGAGCGCCGGCATGGCGGCAAACAGAAGAACAAATGCCGTGCCGAGACAGAGCCGGGATGGGCGATGCGAAGTCATATTGGGTGCGGAGCGCTCAACCGGACCGCAGTTGCAAACGGGTGAAGGTTTACGGGCAAAATCCTTTTGAATGCTAGAGATATTTTGTCCGAATTCTGGAGTTTTGCGGGGCCCATTGCTGCATTTGAAGTCTACTGCGAGGGGCCCAGGTTGCGAAATTCTTTTTTCGAACCTCCTTGGCGAAGGAATTGCACGGCAGACAGCCAAGCCTCGAGAGACCATATCTAGCTCTGAGGAGGCGTGGCGTCCTGGGTGTCGGCGGGCACAGCGTCATCGAGGAGCTGATCTACCTGTTGCAGCGCCTGCTCATTCTTGTCGAGGACCTGAAGGTCGTTGATGGTCGCGGACACCGGGCCCTTGTGGAAGGTGGAGATGCCGAAGGTTCCTCCCCCTGCGATCAGCAAAAGAGCCATGACTCCAGCGAGCGCCGGGCGGAATTGGCGGCCGGTGTTCAGGAGGAGACGAGTCCGGATCTGCTCAAACCAGCCGGGTGCGGGAGCGGCCTGCTCCTCGCGAATGCGGACGGCGAGTTTCTGGTCGAAGTAGGGCGAGACCTCGGGGGTCTGCCAGGTGTCGAGCAGGGACATGGCGGCCTCAAAAGAGGCGAGATCCTGGGCGCAGACGGCGCACGTGGCGATGTGAGCCCGAACGGCGGCGTTTTCGGGCGCAGCGGGATCGAACAAGAGATTGGGCAGAGCGTCCTGGCAGGTTTTGCAGTTCATCGTTTTGCTAAACATCTTGGGTCCTTCCTTTCCTTCGTCGACGCGTCGTGTAGTTGTCTTGCGCGTCTTTCTGTGAATCGGGCCTCCTGGTAATTTGGACGGGAAGCCCTGAACAAAGTCTCCTCTAAACAAACTCCTTCAATTTCTCGCGCAGGGTTTGGTATGCGCGAAACAGCAATGATTTTGTGGCGGACTCGCTGAGCTTGAGCACGTCACCGATCTGTTTGTAGTCCAGGCCTTCGTACTTATGCATCAGGACGGCCATGCGCTGACGCTCCGGGAGTGCGAGGACGTGCTGGCGGATGGCGTTGAGGCGTTCGCGACGGAGCAGTTCGGCCTCGGCCCCAGGGGTGCTATCGGCGACGTCGGGCGTAGTGCCGGTCTCGGAGTCCGTCTCGTCGAGATAGATGGTGGAGGCCATGCGCTCGTGCCGGGTGTCGCGCGCGTAGTTGACGCCAAGGTTGGTCGCGATGCGGTAGAGCCAGGTGCTGAAGCGGGCCTCGGCGCGGTAGGTCTCGCGGGAACGATAGACGCGGAGAAAGACCTCCTGGGCAAGCTCTTCGGCGATGGCCTGGTTATGCACCATGCGATACATGAAGTTGATGATGGGCTTGCGGTACTTCTGAATGAGGAAGTCGAAGCCAGACATGTTGCCGGCGCGAAGCTCCAGCATGATGGCGGAGTCTTCGAGCTCGGCGAAGTGGGCCGAGCCTTGTGCCACGGACGGTGGCCGGACGCCTTCGAGTACACCTACACCTGGATTGACGGCCAGCGTTGCCATATCTTCCATAACCCCATCTTCTTCGTGAGGTTGCGCTGTTTCGGCGAAATCGGCTGGGATTTCCTCTTCGCCGGTTTCGTCGTCCGGGAGGCCGTCCGGGAGGCCGTCCGAGGCGCCGTCGGTGTGCGTGCCGGGGCGAGTGGACGACGGTGTGACAGGCCGATTCGGATTCTGTGGGCGTAGGGACATCTGGCTTGATTGATTGTACTTGTCGGGCGCAGGAGTGGGCAGGGTTGGGAGTTGCCGGGGGAGGCACTTCCAAGGGGTTGTGACGCGGCTTCCGGGACTAGTGTGGCGGGCTGTCCGCGTGTATGCTTGAGGGGTACGGTGTTGCTGGACGGCGGATGGTCTCCAGTGTGGTGCCGGGCGCATAACTCAGCGGTAGAGTGCCACCTTCACACGGTGGAAGTCGTAGGTTCGAATCCTGCTGTGCCCACCATAAATTCAACAAAATAGACGAGATACGCATCACTGCTAAGCGGCGATGTGCGTCCGTACGTCACTCGTACGTCATAGACCTTTCAGGATGCCATGCGATCAGACCTGCTCAGCCTGCCTACCCCCCCACCCCCCAACCATGCAACCCTCAGATCGGCGGGTGCCGTCCCTGTCCGGCCTTGGAAACGGGTAGAAAGTCGGTCATGCCCCTATAACGTAGCGGATAATCTGAGCAAGGGATCGACCACATGAACGTCAAAGACACGCTGAAGCCTCACGATCACCCAAGGGTGATGGATCTCGTCTCGGCAGCAGGGGTTGATGTTACACCGTGGGCACAGGGGAAGAGGGGTATTGTACGGACTCCCGCCTCAAACCCCGCCTACTGCTACGAATGGGCATTTGTTCAGCCCGAGCGACTTGTCGTCTTGAAGCTGTGGCACGACCAAATTGAGGAGCGAGATGGGCAACTATCCTGCGATCTGAGCTTGCGCGAGTGGTCGGAGACGGTACGGCAAGCGAGTGTGTTGCAACCCAGTCAGCTGTCGGCAGGCTCACGCAGGGCCATAAGCATGGATGAGGCAATCAAACACGCATACAAAAGCCAATTGACCGTCCGCGTAATCCTTGGGGATGGCCCTAGGCAAGACCTTTCCGATCCGAAATCCCTGAAAGCATCGCAGATGAGGTATCGGTTACTCGACCCGGAGCCGTGGTCGGTGCAACGATACGACCAATCGACAGGCAGATGTAGCCTAAGCCGTGGAACTCCTCCCCGCTTCACCGACCAGTTCTCGACACAGGATCACCTGCCGAATCAGTATGAAGTAAGCGGCAAGGTTTGGGAACGAGACTTTAGGGTGCGAGTTGCGGTGCTACGCAGGGCACGGGGCATATGTGAGTTTTGCGGCAATACCGGATTCATAACGGCTGGGGGCGAAGTCTACCTAGAAACTCATCATGTCATCCCATTGTCAGAAGGTGGTTGTGACCACGAGCGAAACGTGGTAGCCATTTGCCCTAACGATCATCGTGAGGCTCATCACGGAGAACGCCGGGACGCCATTCGGGACAGGCTACTCGCCATGCTTACCGAAAGTTACGGCGAATGATCGAATCGGCTCAATCTGTACCGATTCTCAATTGGGATGAAGACGGCAAGTCCGTCTGCGTCAAGATCACGTCAGCGATTTCAATGGGCAAGCGACAGTCGATGGATGTGACCGACCTTGAGACGGGCAAAGCACAACGGATGATCGTAAATACGGTGCTCTGCAATGAACTTTGTGCCGCGTATCCGAACGCAGATTATGTCGGACATTCTTTCCAGATCAGGAAATTCAAGCCTCAGGATGGGAAGCGTTACTTTACCTTCCAGATCACAGAAATCGAGGTTGTTGAACAAGGCCACGAAGACAAATCAACTTTGCAATGCTTCGATTGGGTGCCTGAGGAAACGAGAAATCAGATTCAGGCATTCTTCACTAGCGTTGACGAAGCCAAAGAACGTCTCAAACTGGAGTCAAGTGCGGCTATCGCGGATCAACCTGCCGACTGGTGGAAACCGTCGGAATCAGAATGCAGAGACGAGTGGTACACGGGCGTGTACCTGAAGTCGAAGCAATGGCAAAAGATCAAGAAGCGAGTGACGAAGCGAGATGGCAAATTCTGCCGTCGATGCGGTGGACAGGCAAACGCGATCCATCACAGAAGCTATGCAGACGAAGTAATGATGGGGAATGATGACGATCAGCTAGCTTCCATCTGCGAGGGCTGTCATACGTTCATTCATTATGACGATGTAGGGAACAAGCGAAGCATGGAAGAGACTGATCGGCTATTGCTGCTTAGGGATGAGAGCAAAGCATTTCCAGCGCCTAAGGTTGATCTACGCACGAAACGGCCAGAACATCCCGCCCAATGGAAGCGTATGAGTGCGGTGCAACGCACTGCATGGAATCGAGAGCATGAACGCCTGTGGTGGCTAGGCAAGGCACAGCGAAGGAATGATCCTAAGTACACCGACCGTCTCCGCGCTTATCTCTACGGCTTTGGCATGGACGACAACGCAATTGATGTTGCGGTGCAGGCAGGCGCTCGAAAACGCAAAGCAAAGCAGACGCGCGCGCTGAAACCAGTCGAAATTCGTCCGTCAATGTCCGCTGACATGATTCAAAAAAGAATGCTTGCAGTTGCTCGCAATGTAGGCTAATGTCTCCCAAGCGCAGTCGCGCATCGTACCAATGGAATCTGAATCGAGATCACCGCTGGGACCGGCTTCAATCAAGGCCAGCCAGCCGTCTCGGAGGATTTTCTTTCCCGCCGCGCTCACCTTATAGTCAGTTCGTCCCCGGGCGCCGGGCTTCGGCTACGTGCCCGATGATGTGTTTCTCACACTCAAACACCTTGCTCGTACCGAACTGATTATTACGGACCGCATGAACACCACGGATCCCATCTGGCAGGATTCGGTTCGTATCCTGGCCGAAGCTGGGTTCATTTACGCCTATTGAGTGGGCGCTTCGAATACATCTTTGGCTGCATACCGACGACACCGATCCGCGATCAGAAGGCGGCTGAACAGCTGGCCGATCTTATAAAGATCGAGGCTGAGGTTGGAGAACTTCAGTTTCATCAGAAAATGCGCGCGGTTGAGATATTTTTCCGCTACCTTTGGCAGGAGCGGCAAGCCGCGATTACACCCTTCAATGAGGGACCGGATTCCGGGGCAGATTATGTACTGAGCCATATTCAAGGCGCTATCGAGCAGACGAAAAACCCATACAAAGCACGGATGAAGGATAAAGGCGAAGATATCCTCGACTTCTAGCCAGCGGAATTCTTCCGCCGCTGGCGTCCGTATTTCATTCCGACGATTCGAAACCCTGCAGCACTCGGAAAGTTCCGGAACGCGGTCAACGACCGGATCGGGCAGGAACCAACGCCTCCCTGATCGGCGTTATTCCTCCCTTGCCGACTTCTCATTACCTATCAGGTCTAGATGAGTGGCGACTTGGCAACAAGGAAGTCTCAACGGGTGAAATTCGGCCGGCCTCGCACCGATAATATTGTCAGTTTTCAGGAAGAACCTCGATGGCATTCACAACGGCGTAATTAACCACCGGCATGAAGGAGAGCTCGATCCTGCCGCCAGCGGTCGCCTGGATATGCTCGAAGGTCTTGACAGCGGGCGCGGAGCCACCTTCGGCAAGGATGTCAAAGTTCTTCAGGAGCATTTCGCCGTTGCAAGCGACATCGAACACCCGACTTCCGGGGCCCCCGATCCCGCCATTCTCCGTGCCAAACCAAGGCTCACGAAAGTAAAGCCTGACGCGGTAATGAGCTATGGGGACAGCCGGAATGCTGTAACGGAAGCGGCCGATGCGGTCCGATTCGTATAGCCCCAGCTTCGCGCGTTTAGCTGATTCGGGAGGCAGGCCGTAACGCCCTCCGCTGAAGTAGCGATCGGACGCCCAAAACTGATTCGCGCTATCGATGTAGGGCTTTGAGTTCACCACAATTCGCACGGGCAGCAGACTTGCCGAGGGCGCCGGAATAATCTCCACGGCGTTCAGCAGGGAAATCTCACTGGTGTAGTCGATGTGAATGGAACCGTCGTTCTCGGGTGCCACACCGGTCACTACGGTGGACGTCGCGATGCCGTCGCCGCCCGCATCGTCGACAACATCCACGCCAATGGCAGGTCCGGCATTGATGGAGAGGGTAGCCAATCGCGTAGCCGCCGGAAGATCCGAGGTTTCGGCAAAGTGGAAGTGCAACTCGTAAAGTTTCTGCGTTACGGGAAATACGCAGTGAGCAATTCCGCGCACCCCACCGAGATAGAGCGGAGCGTCCTGCGTGTTCTCGATTTTTTGGGGCGGGACCGTTACGTTCGTTCCTCCCTGGCAGTAGTTGCCCGTAACCCAAGTGACTCCGGAGTGGTCAACATAGGGCCGGCGGCCGCTGCCCATGAGAGCCCGAATCGTAGCTTGCGGAGGAGGCAGTGGCAGAGCCCCGGCCACCGAGGCAAACTCCAACGGGTGCAGTCCCCTGGCTTGCTGGCTTCGCACCACCCATACGGCAGCCCCTGCGATTGCCAGGGAGAGCGCAATGACTCCCATAGACCAAAGCTGAATTCGCCGGGAGGATCGCTGAGGGGGCCAGGATGTGTCGACCCTGTCCAACGCGACTGAACCGGTGCCGCCGCTGTGGCCTGGAGGCGTCGCTTCCGTCCCCGATGTAAGAGTGCCCGGTGGTTCTAACTGCGCTGCCGGAACAAAACGAGGGTCATAGTGACCTGGGGGAAGCATCAGTCGCATCGGCCGGTCTGCCCCTTCGTTCTGGTAGACCTCCAGGAGACGTTTCCGAAGAGAGTGGACCGTTACGCGTACGATGGTGTCGAAGTTGGGATCAAAATCAGGCCGTCGCCCAAGAGCCTCGGTCGCAATCGAGTACTCCTTGATCTGATTCGCCCGGCCCGCGAAGCGCTCTTCGCAGATGTATTTCAACACGCGCGCCAGATTGCCTGACCGGCCAAGGACGCCGGACGTCAGGAGCCAATCGAGTTCTCGTCGTTCGGCCTCGGTTCCGGCTTCTGCTGCCGCAACGTACTCGGGTGTTCCAATAGCTCCCACGGAGGGCGATTCTATACCCCTTGACCAACCGTCTACAACGTAGAAGTTCGGGGATGTTTGGAACGTATGTTTGCCACGCTTGATGTTGTGGCATTCGTCGCCCAGCGCACCTAACTTGCTGATCCGCGAGCAGCTTGCAAATCGCTAACAAACGCTAACAGGCCGAAATAACAACTTCCATCCTCAACATTTCTCGGGTGAAAGGCTGCGACCATTTGCAAGCCGAATGGCTTACCAACCGATAACTTTCATTCACTGCGAATTCACAAGACAGGACGGAGAACCGTTGCTAGGGTGTGTCAGCAATAGCACGACAAACTTTGCCGTTGCGAAGTGACCTGTGGACTTGAAAGGGTCACGTTTCGGCATGGTTTTCCAATGAAATATTTTGCAACGCAACCAGCGACGGAGAAGCTTTCATGACGAACTTGATGAAGACGAACAGCGAGACGGTCCACTCCACAAAACGTTTCTTCGCCCGCTGCCTGTGGGGAATGGCAGTGCTGATGTTTGCGAGCTTCGCGTCGATCCAGGCGCAGCAGACCACCGGGTCCATCGTCGGTACGGTGGAGGATCGAACCGGCGCGGTGGTCAGCACGGCCACCGCGAAAGCAACCAATGTGGATACCGGGTACTCCCGGGTGGCGCCGACCAACGGCTATGGGCAGTACCGCATCGATTACCTCCCCGTGGGCAAGTACACCGTCGAAGTGGAGTCGAAAGGCTTCCAACGCGTTGTGCAGCAGAATCTCACCCTCAGCGTGGACCAGACGCTGACGGTTGACATCGCACTGACCGTGGGAGCGGCGTCTCAGACCGTCACGGTCACTGAAGCTCCCCCGCAGATCAATACGTCTGACGCGGTATTGGGCAGGACCATTGGGTTGGATGAGATCATCGG
>OBLU010005817.1_pt1 | contig 11016 bp, 10 predicted proteins | sample 1518681 | NCBI WGS metagenome assembly OBLU01 (sample SAMEA3539304, study PRJEB22396) | soil metagenome | biome: tundra; feature: field; material: soil | place: USA | collected 2010-05 | depth 0.15 m
ATGGGCCTGATCCGCGGCGCCAGCCTGGAAAACGCCGTCTGCTTCACCAGCGATGGCCCGATGAATCCCGGCGGCCTGCGCGCTCCCGACGAGTGTTGCCGCCATAAGGCGCTCGATCTCATCGGCGACCTTGCGTTGTTGGGACGTCCCCTCCTCGGGCACGTCATCGCCGAGCGCGCCGGACATGCCATGCACGCCGCCCTGGTGGCCCGCATCATGAGCGACCCTTCGCTCTACGAGATCATTACCTTCGATCAACTCGCCTCGCGCGTCACCCAAGCCCTGGTGTCGTAGGACAGGCCTCCTGGCCTGTCTATCCCAGCGCAGCCCGGACGGCTTGTATTAACCTAATATCTATGCGCTGGGTTTCCTTGACACTTGCCTTCACACTAGCTTGCGGCCCGCTCCTGGCGGCCGACCCAAAGACAAAAACCGCGGAGCGCCTGGACGATGCCGCCAGCCTCTTCTCCGAAATCATGGGCACGCCCGACCGCTCGATTCCGCAGGACCTCCTCCAGAAGGCGCACTGCATCATCCTGGTCCCCGGGCTCAAGAAAGCGGCCTTCGGCGTCGGCGGAAAGTGGGGCCGCGGCTACGCGGTCTGCCGCGCTGCCGGCGGCGAGGGATGGGGACCGCCCGCCGCCATCCGGATCGAAGGCGGCGGCTTCGGGTTGCAGATCGGCGTCTCCTCCACCGATGTCGTGTTGCTCGTCATGAATGAGCGCGGTATGAAGAAACTCAGTTCCAGCAAGTTCACCATCGGCGGCGATGCCACCGCGGCCGCCGGTCCGGTGGGGCGCAGCGCCACCGCCCAGACCGACGCCTTTATGACCGCGGAAATCCTCTCCTGGTCGCGTTCCAAGGGCTTGTTCGCCGGCGTGTCCCTGGACGGCTCCACCCTGCGCAACGATCTGGACGAGAACCAGATTCTCTACGGCCAGCCCTGGACCAGCAAAGAGATTCTGGGGAGCGGAGCAAAAATGCCGGCCGCGGCGTCCAAGTTGATAACCGTGCTGAACAAATACTCCATGCGCGAGAAGAAGTAGGCTTCCTCGGGCGCGGTCACCCGGAGGGGATAGATGATGCAACGCTTGAGCCACGCGGCTCGCGGCCTGCGCCGCGATCCGCTTCTCTGGTCGACGGCCACCCTTACCCTGGCCTTGTGTATCGGCGCCAACACCACCGTATTCAGCCTCGTCAACTCGATCCTGCTTCGTCCCCTGCCGTTCCCGGATTCCGATCGCATCTACTGGGTCTCCGAGCGCATGGGCAAATCGCAGGCGGAGATCGGCCTGGGCGCCGATTACTACAGCCTGCGCGAGGCGCATCGCCTGTTCGCCGAGGTCGGCGCGTTCGACCCGCTCACGCTCAACTGGAGCGGCCGCGAGAAGCCCGAACAACTGGACGCCGCCCAGGTGACGCCTTCCTTCTTTTCCGTGTTGGGCGCAGCACCCATGTTGGGGCGCTATCTGGCGCCGGGCGAGGAGGGACGCGGCGCGCCCCAGGTAGTCGTGGTGAGTTACCCCTTCTGGCGCGGCCGCCTGGGAGCCGATCCCCACGCGGTGGGCGAGACGCTGACGCTGGACGGCGCGGCGTACACCATCGTCGGCGTGATGCCGCAGGGCTTCGATTACCCCAAAGGTACCCAGATCTGGCGTCCCCTGCCGATGGACGAATCGGGGCAGCGGCAGCGCTCCGCCATGCGGCCGATGCGGCTCGTCAACATGCTGGCCAGGCTGCGGCCCGGAATCACCGATGAGCAGCTCCAGGCGCAGCTGCCGCAATTGACCGCCGGCATTCGGGCCGAATACCCCAAGGATTTCGAAACGGCTGGATTCCTCGACGGCATGCGGATTCTGGCCACCCCCCTGCAAAGGCGCATCACGGGCGATCTGCGCCCGGCGCTCCTGGTGTTGAGCGGGGCCGCGCTGCTGGTGCTGCTCATCGCCTGCGCCAACCTGGCGAATCTTCTGCTGGCGCGGGCGGCGGCGCGCGAACGCGAAATGGCGGTCCGCATGGCGCTCGGTTCCGGCAGGGCGCGCGTGCTGCGGCAGATGCTCCAGGAGTGCCTGCTGCTGGCCGTCCCCGGCGGGCTCGCGGGCATCGCCCTGGCGTGGTTTGCCGTTGCCTTGCTGAATGCCTGGAAGCCATTCGTGCTGGTGCGCTATCCGGCCATCGCGATGGACCTGCGAACTCTTGCCTTCACCTTCGCGCTGACCCTGCTTACCGGGCTGGTGTTCGGAATCGCGCCGGCCCTGGGAGTCTCGGGCGTCAGTATTCAGGAGGCCCTGAAATCCGCCGGCGCCGGCCAGGGCGGCAGCCGTCAGTCGGCGCGTCTGCGGCGCCTGCTGGTGGTCGTCGAACTTGGCGTGTCCCTGGTGTTGCTCATCGCCTCGGGGCTGCTGGCCAGGAGTTTCCTCAATCTGGCGCACACCGACCTCGGCTTCCCCGCCGCCCATCTGCTCACTCTGCGCGTCAATCTGACCGGGCCTGGATATGTATATGCCACCGGGAGGGCTCAGGAGCGCTACTACGCGCAGGCGCTGGAACGCGTCCGGCAGTTGCCCATGGTGCGCGCGGCGGCAATTTCCACCGACCTCCCGCTCACCGGCGACCGCCCGTTTCAATCCATGACTTTCCAGGTGGCCGGCCGTGTGCCGCTGCCCATGGCGCAACGCCCGCAGACCAATCTGACCATCGCCAGCCCGGATTTCTTCCGCACGATGGGAATCCCCCTGCGCAGCGGGCGCCTCATCCAGGTCGCCGCGAATGAGCCGGACGCCATCGTGGTCAACGAGGCCTTCGCGCGCCGGATTTTCCCGGGCGAGGATCCCTTGGGCCAGCGCATCCTGCTGGGGCGCAACGACGCTACCAGCTGGACCATCGTCGGCGTGGTCGGCAGCATTCGTAGCAGCGACTTGGGCGCTGAGCCCGAACCCCGTCTGTACCGCTGGATTGGGCAAAGCGAAGACCGCTTTCTCTCCATGATGCGCCTCTCCGTGCGCACCACCGCCGACCCGCTCGCCGTGCAGCGCGCCGTGGAGGGCCAACTCTACGCCGTGGATCGCACCCAGCCGGTGTTCGATGTGAAGTCCATGGAACAGCGGGTGGCCGATACCCTGGCGCCGCAGCGCTTCCAGTTGCTGCTCATCGGAACGTTTGCCGCCATGGCGGTGATCCTGGCGGCGCTCGGCGTCTACGGCGTGATGGCCTACCTGGTGACCCGCCGCACGCGCGAGATCGGCATCCGCATGGCCATCGGCGCCCGCCCCGAACAGGTGCGCGGGCAGATCCTGCGCGAGTCTTTGGCGCTCGCCGCTACTGCCGTGGCGGCCGGTGTCGCCGGGGCCTGGGGGCTGACGCGATACCTCGCCGCCATGTTGTACGGCGTCACCCCGCTCGATGGCGTGACATTCTCCGCCGCCGCGCTGGTTCTGGTGGCCGTGGCGATGGCAGCCTCGCTGTTGCCCGCGCGCAAGGCGTCGCGCGTGGACCCGGTCGTGGCATTGCGCGAAGAATGAGGGACGCACAATTATTTTGAACCGACGATGGTGATCGCTGCGTCAAGGTGAATTCAGGTCATGCGCCGGCTAGCCAATCTTCGTCTCCTGTGGTGGGCGATGCTCTTCGTCCCGCTTGCTCTCGCACGCCCCAAGACCGATACCGTCACGCTCGTCAACGGCAACGACATCACCTGCGAAATCCGCAGCCTCAGGCGGGATGTGCTTACCGCCCAGACCGATTCGCTCAGCACCGTCGCCATCCGCTGGCAGGCCGTTGCCCGCGTCCGCAGCGAAGTCCCCTTCGAAATCATTCTTACCGACGGCTCCACGCGCTACGGCGTTCTCAATCCCGGCCCCGCCGACCTGGCAAGCCTGCTCAGCCAGATGAAGTCCTACCACCTGGTACAGTAGCGCGCAGCATCCTGCATCGCGCCCCTCACCGGCGCGCGGAACTCGCGTCCCAGGGCTTCCGGGCCGCCCGGCTAGCATGCTGTTCTATTCAGGTTGTGGCATTCCAGGGCATTCAGGACCAGTACCACCCTTCCGTCTCCCATAATGGCGGCGCCTTGAAACTCCCTGCATTGCTCCAGTCCACCGATCAGAGGTTTAACCAGTACCTCTACCTCAGTTAGAAACCTGTCGACGACAAGGCCGTACTTCACCGTGCCCGCTTCGACGATCGCGATGGAGAGTTCCGGCGTCATTACGGGAGGCAGGCCCAGCACCTCCGCCAAGCTGAATATAGAGTAAATCGTCCCCCGAACCTGCGCCAGCGTGAGCCGACGGTACTCGTGCGCCTCTTCCATCGGCATCTTGACCATGTCGCGTATGTTGCTCAATGGCAGAATGTACTCCTGGGCTCCCGCCATTAGCAATATGCCCTTTGCAATCATGAGGCTGGTGGGCAGTTTGATCTGTAGCGTAGTGCCTCGTCCGGGCAGCGACCGAATTTCGACGGTGCCCTGCAGGTTGCGGACATTACTGCGAACGACATCCATGCCGACTCCGCGGCCGGAAACGTCGGTGACCTTCGCCGCGGTGGACAACCCCGGCAGGAACACCAATTGAAACGCCGCGTCCTCGCTCATGGCGTCAATGGCATCCCGCGTCAGCAAACCCTTCTCGACGGCTTTCCGCCTGAGCGCGGCGGTGTCGAGGCCCCTCCCGTCGTCGATCACTTCTATCGTCACGCCTCCCGCCTGATGGAGTGCGCGCAGGGTCAGTTGTCCGGACGCGTCTTTGCCTTTCGCCCGGCGCTCCTCCGGCCGCTCGAGGCCGTGGTCCACCGCATTGCGGATTACGTGAACCAGCGGATCGCCGATTTGTTCGAGAATGGTCTTATCCAGTTCGATTCCCTCACCTTCAATGACCAGCCGAACCTCCTTGCCTTGAGACCGTGCCAGGTCTCGCACCAGACGCGGGAACCTCTGGAAGACCGTCTTCACCGGCTGCATCCGAATCGACATGACGCTGGTCTGGAGTTCGTCGGCGATGCGGGAAATGTTCGCCCCCGCTTCCTTCAGTTCTTTCCCCATGCTGACGGAATTAGCGCCGTCGTTCAGCTTCTGAACCATGATCGGGAATGCCCCGCGGGCAACCAGCAGCTCACCGACCACTCTCATCAAGCGGTCCAACTTGCTCTGCTCGATTCGAATCGTCGAGGGTGAGGCGGAAGCTTCCCCCCGTGCCACGGAAGCTTTCGCGGGGAGGGGCGCGGCGCCAGCCGTCTCCACAACCTGGCCGGCAGTGCCGTCCGGTGAGAGGCTCTCCAAAACGGATCGGGTCGCCTGAAAAGAGCTGCCCAGGGCTGCGCGTTCTTCATTACCTAAGGCTTCGCCCGTCCGCATCACAGCATCCAGGATGCTGAGTTGGCGCGCTAACGGCTCGTCCAGTTCCGGGCAGGTCCTGTATTGAACCGCCGCCGACAAGGTCTTGAGACCCCGCAGGTAGATTTCCAGCACCGGACCACTGGACGCGGCTTCATTTCCCATCTGATCGAGGCAGCCCGCGATCATCTCGATGCACTGTGACGTCGTGTTGCGAAACGCGGCTTCCCGCCCATCCACAACCTTTTCATCAGGGGCCTGGACGGTGGGTGCCGCTAAAGTCGTCCGCACTCCCAAACGCCCGAGCAATACCGGCGAGACCGGGCCCCCCGCGCCGTTGTGCGTCAGGCGCCCCAAAAGGGTCCGGACCGCATCGCAGGACTCTAACGCGGTTTGAACAATTCCCTCCGGCACCATGCCGGCAGTCGCCCCGCGGAACGGATCGAGAAGGGACTCCAGGCCGTGGGCCACCTGGAGCAGCAGTTGCAGCGGATGGCTGCCGGCGAGGGCGCCGCCTTTCACGTGCCCCAACAGCAGGCCCGCGTTACCCTTGATACTATGGACGCCCCGAAACAGCGAGTCGAGATGGACCCGCGCCGCCGGATCGTCTTCCAAAGCAAGCGCGTCCCGTTCAATTCGCTCCAGGTGGTCTTCGCATTCCAGGACGAATAGCTCGAAAGCATCCGCCGGCACGGAACCGAGCAAAGCCACCGCTCCGCCCTGGTCCTCCAACAGGCGGATGCTCACTTCGCAGTCGTCCTCGACGAAGACGAAGACGTCTTTGATGGCTGCCTGATCGCGGTCCGTGATCAGCAGGATCTCCCACCAGAGATAGCAGTGCTCCGCCTCCAGTGAAGCGAGTGGGGGCACCTGGTCCGCATGAGCGGTGACATGTGCCTGCCCCAGTTCGCGCAAGCCGTCGAGCAGCGTTACCGGGTCCGCGCCGGAATAGAACAGGTCGCGGTTCGGTTTGAAGACGATTTCAAATGCCGCCCGAACCTCCGCCCCCGGTTTCGATTCCTGGCTTGGCAGCGCGGGCGGATTCTCCGGCGGCAGCAGCCGCGTGAACGCAGCCGTCAGGGCGGCCTCTCGTGGATCGGTCTCTTCCTTCTCTCCCTTAAGGAGCAACCGAATGACGTCGCAGGCGTTGAGTCCGCAGTCGATCAATTCCGCCGTGACCGCCAGACGCCCTTCCCGTGCCAGGTCAAAGGCCCCTTCCATCTTGTGGGTGAACGCGGCAAGGTGCGCGAAACCAGCGGTTGCTCCCGAACCCTTGATGGTGTGAATGGCGCGGAACACGCGATGTACCAAGGTTGAATCGCCCGGTTCGGCCTCCAGCGCCAGCAGGGCGGAATCGAGCTCAATCAGCAGATCCAGGGCCTCAGCCCGGAACGCGCCCCGTAACTGCTCCATTATGTCCATTGCCATCGTTAGCACCTTGCAGGCTTCAGCCCGCCAACGCCCCCTTGCCGGCGCACCTCTTCTCAGCGCATGACTTTCTTCGCCACCGCAAGAAGCTGGTCCGGGCTGAACGGTTTTACGATCCAGCCCGTAGCGCCTGCCACCTTGCCTTCCTGTTTCTTCTCTGGATGCGATTCCGTGGTCAACAGCACTACGGGGACGAACCGGTATTCAGGCATCGCACGAAGCCGGCGCGTGAACTCCAGGCCATCCATCTTAGGCATATTGATGTCAGACAGGATGAGGTGCAGTTCCTGGCCCTTCAGTTTGGACAAAGCATCCAGCCCGTCCACCGCCTGGACAACGTCATAGCCGGCGCCCTTCAGCACGAAGCTCACCATCTGGCGGATACTGGCCGAATCGTCCACCGTCATGACGGTTTTCACAGGCTCTCCCGCGAACCGAGCAGTTGGCGCCGCAGACCGCAGCGGTCTGTCGCGCTCACGAAAACATCTGAAGGATTATCGAAGAAAAGCGCTGGAACGGTCGTGCCCAGAGAACATAGCAGTTGCAGGATACAGGTGTCGATGTCCTCTAATCCCGCGGTATCCACCCCTACGGGCGTGCCGTCTGTCAGACCTGCTACCAGGCTCACGGCGAGGTCCTGGGCGTGCCGGATGGTGACCGCTCCTTCGAGCTTTAGAATCTGTCGGCCTTGCGTCGTGGCGATTGAAAACGGCATCGGCTTCGTCCCCTTCGTCGTACCTCAGTTCGCGATCAGGATCATGCGAATGTTCTCGATCATCATTTCCGGAGAACTGGGTTTGACCAGGTAAAGATTGGCTCCCGCCTCAAACCCCCTCCTTTTGTCCCTGGCCTCGCTTTCGGTTGACACGATGATGATGGGAAGAAACTTGTATTTCCCGTCGGCACGCACCCGCCGGATGAACTCGTAGCCATCCATGTTGCACATGTTGATATCGGTGAGAACCAGATCGCAGGCGTTGGTGTACAGTTTTTCCAGGCCGTCACTTCCGTCCACCGCGGTAATCACTTGAAAGCGAGCTTGCTCCAGGACGTGGGAGTGATAGTTCCTGACGAATTCTGAGTCATCCACGATTAGGATTGTCGTTTTGGTATCCACTTTGTTATCCACTGCGCTATTCCTTCACATAGACCAGGTGGGTTTCGAAACGCTTCAGCTTAAAAGCCGTCGTCACCCGTCCCACCGATTCGGAATGTCCCAGAAATACGTAGCCTCCGGGATTGAGGGCATTGTAGAAATGATCGATAACGGCTTTACGCGACAAATCGTCGAAATAGATCAAGACGTTGCGGCAGAAGATGAAATCAAACCCGCGCATGGCCCTCATCGCCATGCGGTCCTGCAGATTCAGATGACGGGGCTTGACAAGAGCGGCGGTTCTGCGACGCACCACCCACTCTTCTCCATCTTCAGTCAAGTACCTCTCACGGTAGTCTTCCGGGACTTCGTTGATGGAGCGGAAACCGTAGCGGGCTGCCACCACCTTTCGCAGCATGTTCTCGTCGATGTCGGTTGCTACGATCTCGCATTCCCAGGACTGAGCCTGGGGAAAGACGTCCTGAAGGATCATCGCCAGAGTGTAAGGTTCTTCGCCCGAGGAACAACCCGCGGACCAGATCCGCAAGGTTCTCTCTCCGCGGGCCTGCTTGGCCGACAGCACTTCCGGCAGACAATAGTTGGCGAACGCCTGCAACTGGTCGTACTCTCGAAACATATAGGTTTCGTTGGTGGTGACCAGATTTGCCAGCGCCTGCATTTCCACCCCTTTCGGGTCGGCATAGCTCACCAGGAACACGTAGTCCCGAGGGTCGTCCATGCCTAGGGCCGCCATGCGCTTGGCAACCCGCGTTTTCAGGAAGTAGATCTTCTTTTCATCGAAATGCAGCCCCAGCTTCTGGTAGATCTGTTGGCTCAAACTACGGAATTGTTCGACGGAGAAGTCTGGCATGGGTTCCGGTTAGCAGAGCAGAGCCTGCAAGACCTCCTCATCGGATTCTTCGAGAGCGCGCGCGGCCAGCAGCGCCTCCAACCGGGGCTGCTCCGCCGTCCGAAGAGATTCTGCCGCCCCAAGGCGCACCAGGCGCTCCGGACTGTACAGGCACGAGACGAGAAAGCCGTAAATGTCGTCACGCGGGGCGAGAAGGCCAATGGCCCGCACGGCCTGGTAGCGGCAAAGCGGTGGGTCTCCATCTTCCACCACGGCCTGCAAGGCCGGCAGCAGGGTCTCAACGTGTGTTTCCGCCGGATGGCGTTGATGAATGGCGATCAGCGATGCCAGAATCGCGGGCCGGAGGTGGGGGGCACCGATGGCAAGCAGGCACGCCAGTTCGACGAGGTTGCCGGCCGTTCCCAGAGCGCCGATAGCTCTGAGGCAGGGCACCAGGAAGAAGTCCGGCAGCGTCGTCAAATCCGGATAGAGGCGGCGGATAGCCACCAGCGAGGATTCGTTACCTATCCCAACCAGCGCTTCCATGCAGGCGCCAATCAGCATGGGGTGTGCGTCGGGTCGCAGTAGTTCCTCGATCCGGTTGCGGAAATCCGGTGTCCGCATCCTGCCGAGATTCTCTACCGCTGTGATGACGACATTCAGGTCCGGGTCGGCCAGCGCCGCCGCGTAGATTCCATCGGCATGGCTGGCGTGTACTCCGCTCAAGACGTCAAGCACAAGCTTCCGCAGATCCTTGTCGCCATCTCGCATGACGGTGTTCAGGAAGGGGATGGAGGCAGCCCCTTTGTGTCTCAGCACATCCACGGCCTGGTTGCGAATCTGAGGATCTTCGCTTTCGAGCAGACCGAGGGAACCCTCGATTGCCGCGTCCGCGTCGATGCGGATCAGCGCCTGGAATATGGCGTCCCGCACCGCGCGCGAAGGCTCCGTGCCCAGGCGTTCCACCAGGGGCGGTACGCCTTCCGCCGTGTTGAGGTAACCGATATCCTCGGCGGCGTAAGCGCGCTCGGCTTCGTCCGAACAGTGCAACTTCTCCACGTATTCTCTGAGGCTGCTCATTCCGTTGTTCTCCGAACCGCCTTCAGGATTTCTCCCGCGACCTGGTGGCTGGGCGCAATTACGCACGCGCCACCTCTTTCAATCGCTTCGCGGGGCATTCCATAGACAACGGCCGTCTGCTCGCTCTCTGCAATGGTGTGCCCGCCCGCCTGCCGGATGGCGACCATCTGGTCGGCGCCGTCGTCGCCGATCCCGGTCATCAGGACGCCGATGGTGTCACTGCCGTAGATGCCGAGAACCGACGCCATCATGACGCCTACGGAGGGAATGAAGAGCGTGGCCGGCGTGACGGGTGTGCGGATGACCACCTCGCCGGTCATCTTACGGTGCAAACAAAGATGCATCCCGCCGGGCGCCACGTAGCAGGTCCTGGGCTCTACCGGCATGCCCGAGCGTCCTTCCACAACCTTGAGCGCGCAATGATCGTCCAGCCGCTTGGCAAAGGACGCAATAAAGGCCGGAGGCATGTGCTGTACCAGAAAGATACTGGCGGGAACGTCGGCTGGTATCTGGGGCAGCACCTCCTGCAATGTCGCCGGCCCACCAGTGGAAATTCCGATCACTACCGCCCGCTGTCGGGTGCTGCCTTCAAACGTAACGCGCACGGGCGGACGGTAGGGCTGCCGCTTCTCCCGGTTGCGCTGGAGGCGGTCCACGATGCCTCGGGACGCCGCGGCTCTGAGCTTCGAAATCAGCTCGTCAGCCACCAGACCCATGTTGTTGGAGACCGTACCGTCCGGCTTGCCGACAAAATCGAAGGCCCCCAGTTCAAGGCACTCGAAAGTCGTCGTGGTACTCCGCTGGGTGAGCGAGGAAACCATGACCACCGGGCAGATCTTCTCCTGCAATATGATCTGGAGGGCCGTGATGCCATCCAGTTTCGGCATGTTGATGTCCATTGAGACGACGTCGGGCCGCAGTTCCCGGGCTTTCGATACGGCGTCCTCGCCATCCCGTGCGAGTCCCACCAGATCAAGGTCGGCCGACGCCGCGATGATCCGTTTGAGAGTCTGCCGCATGAGGGCAGAATCGTCCGCTACTAATACCCGTATTCTTGACATTGTTCCTGGAAGTGCCGGGGCCGGCAATCGGCCCCGGCTCAAACGTACGCTTCTACGCGGTAACTTCGGAAAGATGCGCCTGCTCCTGGCGGGAGAGAATCTTCTCTACGTCGAGCAGCACGATCATGCGCTTACCGGCATCCACTTTGCCGATTCCGGAAATGAAATGCTG
>OBLU010005820.1_pt1 | contig 11016 bp, 11 predicted proteins | sample 1518681 | NCBI WGS metagenome assembly OBLU01 (sample SAMEA3539304, study PRJEB22396) | soil metagenome | biome: tundra; feature: field; material: soil | place: USA | collected 2010-05 | depth 0.15 m
CAGTTTCTGGGAATACGCCTCGGGGGTGGTCCGGTAGGCCTCGTTTTTCATGTTCTGATTCCCGATCCAGTGCCAGGCAATCATCCAGCCGAACATGAACAAACACCAGGCAAATGCAATCACAATCCACATTATCTCGGTGCGTTCGATCGGTTCACGGCCCCAGTCAGGATTGGTTGGGGTGGTATAAGAAGTTCCCATTTTATATCTCTCCTTTTATTTAACTAGACAAGCGTAGCCGTTCACTTGGCTAAGGGTATGGAGAGCACTTCCAAGCACCCCCACAGCACATAAAACACAGTAGGTACCGTGATGCCTAAAAACAGCAAAAGGCTGTTGTCTTCCAGCACCCTTTGCAGGACAGTAGGTTTAAAACTGCTTGTTGAAGTTGATTCTGACATGATTTCCCTCCCTTAATAATTGATGGCTGATGCCATTGATGGTTGATACAAAACAACTTTACCTAAACACCTAAACAAATAGCCACAACTTTCGGGTTATTTTTTCAATGGCTATAATTATTCGAGCATATCTACACTAAATTAAAGTATTCAGTGGCTAAGTAACCTGAATAGACTGACACCGATGAAAGCCGCAACAGCAACAGCCAACACCACGGTCAATAGTAAAAATTTGTTATGCAGCATCTGCTGTATAAAGGAAACTGACGTGTTCACAGATTTGGATGATTCCATTGTAGATACCCCCGATTATTTTAATCTTAATCATTTTATAACTGCATACGCCTTACACATATAGCATCCTCGACATTCCGGACGCGCTCATGAGTCACACTCTAATCAGCAAGAACGCATCTGCATCAACTAGACTGGCACCAAGCGCAAAGGTCAAGCCCAACATCTCATCCGATACCCTGCGCATATTAAACTCCTCTGTCTGTTTTTTGAAAGCGGCCCAGTCAATTTTCAGAAATTCAATACATGTATCATCTATACATTTTTTATTAAGATATTCCTAAAGAAACGAATTGTCAAGCAGTTCGATTGTCTTGCCAAATTTCCATCATATATGTATCATATATACATATTAGAAGCGTGGTTTTATTGAAGTAAACGTTCTTGGTGATGAATCGGATAACACCAGTCATTCCAAAAATGTGACATGCGCTGCAGGCGGTTTTTTCGGAGTATTAATTCCGTGCGAGCCAGTTTTCATCATAAGAGTCCGCAAAGCGCAGGATCGCCAATGGCCTTATGAGGACGTTGGCCTGATTCCAAAGCGTTAAAGCACGAGGATACGACATATGAGTGAGATCAAAGCGCGGGCAAGGATGAACCCCCCAAAAAAAGTCGAATACTGCAATTTGCCTCTGGTCTATTCCTGCTCCGGATGCTCAAGTGCTGCCCAACTGGCCAATTCTCTCGCGGTACGTCTTGATAGAGAGCAACTCGCCGAAATGTCCTGTATCGCAGGTGTTGGAGGAGGCGTTCGGTCATTGGTCAACACGGCGCAGTCAGCAAGGAAAGTCATAGTTATGGATGGGTGCCCTCTTCACTGCGCGAAACTTTGTTTGGATCGATATGGCGTCTCTATAAATGTCCATATAGATTTGTCCAGGGCGGGAGTGAAAAAGCGATTTCATCAGGATGCGACGCTCGAAGAGGAGCAGCATGTGTGGAGAAGCGCTGTTTTGCCGGAAATTGCCCAGCTCAGTTGAAAAAATCGCATCCCACAATCATCCGTCCGACAGTGAGAACCAAACGCTGCGATAGATGCCAGCAAGATGCTTCGCTGAGCTTTACGTTATTAACTGACCAACAATTTGAATGGGAAAGATGCCCAGCTACCGGTCGTGACATCTGGTAGTGCAGAGATAGCATGCTGCCGATTTATCCAATTTATTATTAGCTACGGAAATGAAACTGACCCAATACTCTGATCTTGGCTTAAGAATGCTGATGTACTTGGCTTTGCGTTATGGAAATACGTCCACGATACAGGAAGTGAGTGTGCGGTTTGCGGTTTCCAAGAATCACATGGTCAAGATTTCACATCAACTGACCAAGTCAGGCTTGATAGAAAGCACGCGGGGTCGCTATGGCGGGGTGCGTTTGGCTAGGCCGCCGGAAAGCATCAGCGTCGAAGAAGCTTTATACGCATCCGAGGAAAACTTTGATTTGGTCGAATGCTTCGGTGCAAATAATCACTGTGTTATTACTGATGTGTGCAAGTTGAGCGGGACTCTGAATAACGCTCGTGAAGCATTTTTTAGTGTGCTGCGACAAGTCTCGTTGGCTGATCTGGTAAAAAGCGGCAAGACACTTGAAAAATCTTTGCTGCCGTTTCCAGAAATAAAAATCGTTAGATTTTATCCCCGATCCAGCTCCGCTGCAAGGCGCAAAGCCAAGTGATCAAAAGAGTACGCCCTACTTATCCGCCATGATCAATCCATGCCAACCATCGAAATCTCAACACGATGGCATATCTTTACCGCCGCACCGCATCGCGTCATGTTCTTCGGCGGTGCTCTTCAAACCATTGCCGTAATGCTGTGGTGGCTGATCGAACTGTTGACACGATATGGCGCGGCAGGACATCGCATAGTCTGGGCCATTGCTCCCGTTACCGCGCATGCTTACCTGATGATCTACGGGTTATTCCCATTCTTCATTTTCGGCTTTTTGATGACCACCTACCCTCGCTGGATGAATGGAAATGAAATTCTGGTGCAACACTATGTGTCCGCTTTCGTGCTGCTCATGCTAGGTAGCGCTGTTTTCTATGTCGGACTGCTGACAGATAACAACATTTTGCCCGCTGCACTATCCTGCACATTGATCGGCTGGGGAATCGCGCTTTACGCACTATTGCGAGTGCTACTCGTTACTGCGCCTTCCGATAAACGACACGCTAATATCATTCTTATCGCACTGGGCATGGGCTGGGGTGGTCTGGCTGCCTTTTTCATTTGGTTGCTGACTGACAACCCGATATGGCTACACTTTTCCCAAGAGGGTGGACTATGGCTGTTCCTGTTGCCGGTATTTGCCAGCATCTCACACCGCATGCTTCCCTTCTTCGCCAGCAGCGCATTGCCACCTATCCGTGTAATCAGACTTTACTGGCCATGGTGGGTGATGCTGGCATGCAGCGTAACACATGGTGTGCTGCAACTTTCCGATGCACCTGCCTGGTTGTGGCTATGTGACGCTCCACTAGCGTTTGCCGCATTCTTTCTGACTTATGCATGGGGATCGCGCCACACATTGCACGTTCTGCTGCTTGGCATACTGCACATCGGCTTTGCTTGGCTGGGTATCGCCATGCTGCTTTTCACCCTGCAAAGTATTGTGTTATTCCTCAGCCACGGCGCCACCATGATCTGGGGGCTAGCCCCACTGCATGCTCTGACCATAGGTTGTTTCGCTACGTTGATGATCGACATGGCCACACGCGTCACTCTGGGCCACTCTGGTCTGCCGATGAAAGTGGGCATGCCAATCAAGTTAATCTTTGCTGGGGTACAACTGGTTGCTGTACTGCGTGTACTCGCAGACATGCTGCCCATGCCGGGCATGTACTGGTTATATTTTGCTGCTGCGGTAGTCTGGTTATTGTGCTTTGCATCTTGGTTATCGCGCTATTTGCCTGTCTATTGGCAGGCGCGTGCTGATGGCCGACCTGGTTGACCCGATGAAACGAAGTTCATCACTGCAACCTCTGTCTCGAGAACATCACACCGCCCTGACACTGGCGAAAGCGTGTGAGCAGGCCGGTGATAAAGAACTGGTAGGTGAAACTTGCCAACGCGCGCTCCAGACATTCTCGAATGGACTAGATCCGCACTTCCAGTTTGATGAGCAATCGTTGTTGCCGTTGCTGCTCGGCGCAGCGACCCATCCGCTGGTCGAACGCACACTAACAGATCATCAACAGTTGCGCGTACTTCTTAACGATCTGCAACAAAACGATGCCGCGGCACTTGGGAGCTACGGAAAACGATTATTGGCTCACGTGCGATTCGAAGAGCGAGAGCTTCTCCCGGTTCTTGAAAGTTTGTTGTAGTGAAAGCGGAAAAAACAATTGGTATCTGCAGCCCGATGTTTACTTTGTTTGCGATATTTTCGGCCATTCATTCGATCATGCCGAGAGGAAAGCGCTGTCAGTGTAATAGCCGGCTTTTCAAATTCGAAGGAAATAAGTCCGGAACCATAAATGTGGCGGTATCGCAACGCTTTGCTTGCGAACTACTAAATCCTGTGTTGGATATTATTCGGCTGTTGCCACAGGGGGTGATATTGAATCGTACGGCCTACACCGGCATGCCGATTTATCGGCACACACTGAGTCCCAATAAGAAAGTTGCGGCATGAGTTTTTGGTTGCTAAAGTCCATACATATTTCCAGCGCGGCCAGCAGCTACATACTGTTTTTTTTGCGCGGCATTTGGAGTCTGAATGGCTCGACCATCATGAGCCAACGCTGGATCAAGATTGTGCCGCATGTCGTGGATACGCTACTGATCGTCTCTGCCATTACGCTGGCTTTCAGCATCCACCAATATCCCTTCGTGGATGCCTGGCTGACCGCCAAAGTTATCGCGCTGTTGTTGTATATTGGGCTGGGCTTTGTTGCATTGAGATACGGACGGAGCAAAACCGTTCGCCTTTCCGCATGGATCATGGCACAACTGGTGTTCACCTACATCGTGCTGGTCGCCATCAGTCACAATCCGTGGCCATTTGGGAGCTGACATGATTCATCTATATGGAAGCAGCAGATTCAGATTTATGGAATAAGACACCCAACCACCCAGCAGAGCGTTTGCACCTGAGCACTAAAATGCCGCCCAGATGCTGATGATCATCATTTTATCGCGTTGGTCGTCGAGTGCCTTGTAGAGACCCAGGCGCACGGTGGTCGGCAGGAAATAGCCCAGCGTCATGTCCAGACTTGCTTCGGCACCCACCGATCTCTTGACATCATTGCGGAGAAAAACATCGTCCCATGCATTACCGGCTTCGGCAAAAGCGGCGCCGTGCACTCGCTTGAAGAAAAAGGGCGTATTACCAACACCACTTTCGATGTTCTGGATCGGGAAACGGTATTCCATCGTTGCCAGCCCGACTTTTTGCCCGCGGTATCGGTTAACCGGGTAACCGCGCAAATAGACGTTGTTATCATCGATGTTGATGGTCATGTCGCCGGGACCCACGCCGCCCAATTGAAAAGCGCGCTGGGCGATGACATCGCCGGTTGATTTTCCTGCATAACCGCGCAGCAACAGGACATGGTGTTCGTAGGGAGAATCAATATATTCATGCCAGTCGACGCTGTATTTTTTCAGGTTGAAATCGCTGCCGATCTTTTTATCGAGTTGTTCATAGCCGAGTTCAATGTTGCGGCCATCTTCGGGACTGATCGAATAGCCATATTTTTTGGCATTGTTAAACAGGTAATCCACCCTGCCGGAAGCGAGTCTGCCTTGCGCCGGAATAGCTCCGTCATAGCCTCCCCATGGTGGCACTTGGGTGAGACCCGATACGCTCTTGCGCTGATAACCAAGACTCAATGAGTGTTGCCGGTCAAGCTCTAACAGGGGAAAGGTCAAAGAGGCATCAAGCAAGCGCGAACGCTCAACGTAGTTACCCTGGGCACTGAAACCCACCCTCTGCGAAAGCAGGTTCGCATAAGTCATGTCGATGTCTTGCGCGCGTAATTTCAAACTGGGGAACAAACCGTCGTAGAGGTAATTGAAGTCATACCAGGTGCGCTGTTTCGATGGGCCGTACAAAGCACTCAAGGTATAACTGTGGCGTTCGACCGCATCGGCACCAAATGTAAACAGACCGGCCAGCGTGCCGCTATAGGAACTGTAGCCAAAATTGGGCAACCACAAACGCGGGGTCAGGGTCGGCAAAGGATTGTATGGACTCTGTTCGGCATCGACGGTCTTCTCGTCATAATTCATCACCGGATAAGGATCGCGGTAGCTGCCCATCGCTTTCCGGATGGTCGACTGGTTGTCCATCACGTGGATGTCAAAACCGCGCGAAGTGTAATTCGCAAACGCGATCGCGCTGCCGTCAGGTGTGATCGTTGGCATGAAAGCACCGCCGAGCACATTGCTGACCTGGGAGATTTGTTTGCTGGCAAGGTCGTACACATAGAGGTTGAAAATGCCGCTGCGATCCGAGGAAAAATAAATACTGCGGCCGTCCGCGCTCCACACCGCGCCGCCGTCGATAGCGCGGTCGTGCATCAGTTCTTCGCGCTTGTTGCCTAGGCTATCCAGTATCCAGATGTCTTTGTATCCGTCCGGCTGCCTGACACCGACAGTGATTTTCTGTCCGTCAGGACTGAAGCGCGGTGTTTCAAACTGGTACTCGCTTTCTTCGCTGAGCCAAGTTATGTCCTCTGCACGTGCTGTCTTTCGGGTGCCCGGCCAAAAGCTCTTCGGCTCTGGCGATAGCGACATCGTCGCGAGTCGCGTTTTGCCGAGGCGGCTGGTCACGAATACCAGCCTGGTACCATCCGGCGACGGAGCCGGATCGCGGGCGCGCAGATATTTGGTGAGGCGAATTTCCTTGCGGCGTTCAAGATCGTAATAGTAGATGTCGTTGTAAAGGTTGGTGTTGCGCACCATTTCGATTTTGGTGTAATAGAAACCCTTGCCATCCGCCCTCCAGGCTATGCCCGGCGCCGATGAGTTCATATTATTGAGGAGCTTGCGGTCAGCGCTGCCATCAATGTTCATCACGTGAATCGCAGGATGTTCATCGGCGTTCTGAACAAAATAGGCGATCTGTTTGCCATCCGGGGAAATCGCCGGTGCGAGATTTTCATAGCCGCCCTTGTTAAATCTATTCGGGGTCAGGGCGCGCGATATGCTCAGGCCCTGCGCGAGCACTTTCTGCTTGTCTGACTCATAACGGCTGGATAGTCCGCTTTTCCATTCGTACCACAACTCGCTGTAATCGCTACCCAGCACGCGGCGTGCTGTGCTTTCCACCAAAAATGGCCACCAGCGTCCGCTGTAATCGATCGACAGATCGGCCAGTTTTTCGCGTCCGTATTTTTTTGCGATGAAACCGGTAAAACTGCCCCCGAACAAATAGGGAACGTCCCCATCCGGCCACTTTTCAGTGTAGTTCGCCGCGTGACTGATGGCGGGAAAGTTGTTCTCCAGCACCGCCATGCGTAACACCATATCGGATGCGGGTGACCGGTTGCGGCCACCGCCGGTCAATTCGGTTTCTTCATACACCGCTAGGCCTTCAGTCAACCAGACCGGCTGAAACATGTTGGGAAAATACAAGTTGCCGAAAATGTTGCTCAGCACACCCGGAAGGCCATTCACCATATCCAGTTGGACGATGTGCGTGTATTCGTGGGTGATCAACAGCCGCATCCAGTCGTCATAGTTGCCGGCGCCGAAGATGGATTCGCCGAACGGCTGGGTGACATAGAGCGTGATCAGGTTGTAAGGCAGCGGCGTCGCAGAACCATTGGCATCATCCAGCGCATCGACCAGAACAATGTTGGTGCGCTCGTGCGGCTGCGACTTCATGCGCGGCACCAGCCGGGTATGTACATCTTCAGCGAGCACGACCACCCGCTTTGCCAGAGCCTCTTCACCCTGGTGATAATGAATCAAAAAATGCGGTGAGGTCAGCGTCATCCATGAAAATGACGGATCGGTTTTTGCAAAGCCGATCGGGAGATAAAAAAGGAACAGCAGCGGAATAAGTTTTTTCATGTTCAAAGGTGTTCCGGGAAAACTGGGCAACGTGGCGCCGTCACCACCGGACGATCACGCCTTCCACAGCGTCCAGACGCCAATAATGACGAAGCCGGCTCCGGCAAAGTAGTGCAAATGTTTTTCGTCGACGTAGTTCGATAGCGCGCTGCCGACCCTTACGCCGATACCTGAGGCGGTGACCAGTGCCAGCGACGCACCGAGGAAAATCGTCCACTTGCTGACCTCTTTGTCCGAAGCGAACAGCATGGTGGCGAGTTGTGTCTTGTCGCCCATCTCGGCGATGAAGACGGAGACGAAAACGGTGGTGAGTATTTTCCAGTCCATTCGAATACTCCTAGATCGCATCCCAGCATAAGCAGGGATGCGCAGTGGCGGTTATTTCAGGCCCAGCACATCCTGCATGTCATACATCCCTGCCGGATTTTCTTTCAGGAAGCGTGCAGCCCGTAGCGCACCAAGCGCGAAAGTGGCGCGGCTGCTGGCTTTGTGGGTGATTTCGATGCGCTCGCCGGTGCCCGCGAACATGACGGTGTGATCGCCGACGATGTCACCGCCGCGCACGGTGGCGAAGCCGATGGTGGATGGATCGCGCTCGCCGGTGACACCTTCGCGGCCATATACGGCGCATTGCGCAAGGTCGCGTCCCAAGGTGCGGGCCACTACCTCACCCATGCCCAGCGCAGTGCCGGACGGTGCGTCCACTTTGTGGCGGTGATGCGCCTCGATGATTTCGATGTCGTAGCCGTGCGCCAATACACGCGATGCGGTTTCCAGCAGCTTGAACACCAGGTTCACGCCCACGCTCATGTTGGGGGCGAACACGATGCCGATGTGTTGCGCCGCCGCGCCGAGTTGTGCCTTTTGCTGAGCGTTAAAACCGGTGGTGCCGATCACCATGTTCACGCCGAGCCTGCGGCAAATATCGAGGTGATGCAGCGTACCTTCGGGGCGGGTGAAATCGATCAGCACGTCCGCGCCCTGCAGCGCCGCGGCTACATCCGCGCTGACTTTCACACCACAAGCCGTGCCGAACAGTTCTCCGGCATCCTTGCCAAGAAGCGCGCTGCTGCTGTGTTCCAGCGCAGCATGCAGCGCCAGATCATCCGACTGAAACACGCTCTCCAACAAAGTGCGTCCCATGCGTCCGCTGCTGCCGGCGATGGCGATTTTGATTTTTCCCATGCTCTATCCTTTTACTGGTACTTCTGCTTTCGCCGGCGCAGTCTCAACAGACTGGCTGCCATCAACCATTCGCGCCAGATTGTCGCCCTCGAAATAAAGTGTCAGGTTTTGTTTCTTGACCATTTTGCCGCCTTGTTCCAGGCGATACACATAATCCCAGCGGTTGCCATGAAAGGCATCGGTGATCATGGGCGTACCCAGCACATAACGCACCTGCTGCCTGGACATGCCGAGCTTGAGCTTTTCGCGCATCTCCGGCGTCACGAAATTCCCCTGGCGGATGTCCATCTTGTAGGGAGTCAACCAGGGTACGGTGCTGCACGAAGCCAGCAGCATGGAAAGCAAAATCAGTTTGGTACGCATAATCGTAATCTCTTCATCTTTAAATCCAAATAATCCATTAGCCGCGTATCCCTTCCCCCTGCAAGGGGAAAGGGACGGGTATGGTTCTAAATGGACAATCCGGGTTAAATCCAAAAGCCGCCGCATGATACCTCAAGCAGCCACACCCAACATCTCCGCTGCATGCTTGCGCGTGGTCTCGGTGATCTTTACGCCGCCCAACATGCGCGCAATTTCCTCAACGCGTTGCTCGCCATCCAACACGGTGATGCGGCTCAGCGTGACGCCATTTTCCACCGCCTTGCTCACTTGCCACTGCTGGTCAGCCGCCGCTGCGACCTGCGGCAAATGCGTGACGCACAACACTTGGTAATCCTTGCCCAGTTTTTTCAGCAAATGTCCGACGATTTCCGCGACGCGCCCGCCGATGCCGCTATCCACTTCATCGAAGATCAGCGTCGGCACACTGGCAACCTGGGAGGTGGCGACCTGTATCGCCAGACTGATGCGCGACAACTCGCCGCCCGAAGCGACCTTTGCCAAGCTGCGCGCAGGCACGCCGGGATTGGCGGCGACCTGGAATTCTATGGTCTCCAGACCGTAAGCGCTGCCCTCGGCCAGTGGCAACAATGCCACCGCAAAACTGCCGCCCGGCATTGCCATTGTCTGCATCGCCGCGGTGATTTCACGCGCCAGTTTGCCGGCAGCTTTTTTGCGCACCGCCGTCAATTTCTGCGCCGCAGCAAGATAGCTTTGTTGTGCTGATTTTTCTTGCTGTTCCAATTCGGCAAGATCGGCATCACCGCCCAATTCAGTCAAACGCGCCAAGATGCGCTGCAACGCTTCATCCAATTGCTCCGGTGCGACGCGATATTTGCGCGCGGCATCCATCACGCTTTGGATGCGCTGCTCCTGTTCGCGCAAGCGCTGCGGGTCGGTATCCAGACGCTGCTGATAATGGCGCAGCGCATAGACCGCTTCCTGTAACTCAGCCTGCGCGCTTTCCAGCATGCGCAGCGTTTCGCCCAGGCTTGCATCATGCTCCAACCCATCGCGCAAGCGCACCGTCAACGCGTTGAGTTGCGCCAGACACGCGGTGTCCGACTCACTCAAGGTCTCGATGCCGAATGCTGCGGTCTCCAACAGGCTCGCCGCATGGGCCAGACGCGCATGGTCCTCCTGCAAGGCATTCCACTCCGCCACGTCAAAGCCCAGGCCCTCCATCTCGTTGCGCTGAAACTGCAACAACTCGCGCTCGGCAGCCACCACATCGGCATTTTCACTCAGACTGATGCGGCGACGGCGCAATGTTTGCCAATCGCGGTGCAAGGTTGCAACTTGTTCCGCAGCGCCCGTCATGCCCGCATAACCATCCAGCAACACACGCTGCGCATAGGGGCGTAGCAGCGATTGATGCGCATGTTGTCCGTGTATATCCAGCAAACGATCGCCCGCTTCGCGCAGCTGTTGCAAGGTGGCACTGCGTCCGTTGATGAAGCCGCGCGAGCGCCCCTCGGCATCCAGCACGCGGCGCAGCAGACATACACCCGCATCGCCTTCCAGCTCTTGCTCGCGCAGCCATGCCTGTAAATGCGGCAACGCGCTCACATCAAACTCGGCGGCGATCTCGGCACGCTCACAACCGTTGCGCACCATGCTCGCATCGCCCCGTTCACCGAGTGCCAGCGACAGTGCATCGATCAGGATGGATTTACCCGCGCCGGTCTCGCCGGTCAGCGCGGTAAATCCGGCGGAAAAATCCAGCTCAA
>OBLU010005821.1_pt1 | contig 11015 bp, 10 predicted proteins | sample 1518681 | NCBI WGS metagenome assembly OBLU01 (sample SAMEA3539304, study PRJEB22396) | soil metagenome | biome: tundra; feature: field; material: soil | place: USA | collected 2010-05 | depth 0.15 m
CGCTGGTCTTCTTCTCCACGAACACCACCAGGTCAACCACCGAGACATTGGGCGTGGGCACGCGCATGGCGAAGCCATCAAGTTTGCCCTTCAAATCAGGGATCGCCAGATAGACGGCCTTGGCGGCGCCAGTCGAGGTCGGGATCATGGACAGCGCGGCCGCACGGGCCCTCCGCAGGTCCTTGTGCGGAAAGTCGAGGATCACCTGATCGTTGGTGTAGGAATGGATCGTGGTCATTGTGCCGCACACGATTTTGAAGGTGTCGTTGATGACCTTGGCAATCGGCGCCAGGCAGTTGGTGGTGCACGAGGCGTTGGAAATCACGTGGTGCTTCGCCGGGTCGTACTTGTCTTCATTGACGCCCAACACGATGGTGATGTCTTCGCCGCTGGCCGGCGCCGTGATGATGACTTTCTTCACCGGGCCGCGCAGATGTTGCTTTGCCAATTCCGCCTTGGTGAACTTGCCGGTGGACTCGATGACCACCTGCGCGCCCACTGACGCCCAATCCAGCTTGGCAGGATCTTTTTCGGCGAACACACGGATGCTCTTGCCGTCCACGCTGATGGAGTCGGCGGTGGCCGAGATTTTGTTCGGCAGGTTGCCGAGAATGGAGTCGTACTTCAGAAGGTGCGCCAGCGTCTTGGGATCAGTGAGGTCGTTGACCGCAACGAATTCCAGATTTTTGTCGGTGAGCGCGGTCCGCAGAATGTTGCGGCCGATGCGCCCGAAACCATTGATGCCTACTTTGATTGCCATTTTGCCTCGCTAAGAACGTCAGATTGAAATGCCATAAATCCGAACTGCGCTCCACCACGAAAAGCCGCGTTAGGGAGCCAAACAAAAAGCCTAGCATCATGGGTAAGGCGAGGCAATGGCCTAAGTCACCAAACCTCGTGCAGCCGCTTCTCGGGTGTCGGAGACGGGCAGCCGATTGCTACCAGCTAGGCAAGCGTGTTACAAGTGCAACATGCGCAGATGGATGCGCGACCGCGGCAAGCGGCGCAAACCGCAAGACGATAAGCCAGGGCAAGGGCAGGAGAATCCCGCCCCCCTGCAACCGAAGTTTCCCGAGCCCGCAATTGTTGAGGGCGACGCTGACCGGCAGCCCGATTTCGCAACGCAGGGGTCCGAAGCTCAAGCAGAACCCGAGATCACCTCGAACGAGCCGCAGTCAGCTGCTCCGGCGGGTGAAGGCCAGGAGCCTGCACAGCCGCTGCGGCGCGACCGCAGTCGCCGCCGTGGACGACGTGGCCGGGGAGGCCGACCACAGCAGGCTGCGCAAGCCCCTGCTTTGCCTCGCCCCGGTGGTCCGACCGGAGAAGCGGGCGAAGCCGAAGAGCCGTCGGAAGCCAGCGAGCCCGCAGCCGTTGCTGCCGCTGCGCCTCGTCCACCAGCGCCGCACGAGGCCAAGAAGTCGAAGGGCGCGGTAGTGCTGGCCATCGGACTGCCGGGGTCGGGCAAGAGTACGTGGTTTAAGCGTCACAATATCTTTCCGCTATCCAGCGACATGGTGCGGATTTTGCTGTTCGACGACGTCACCGAGCAGCGCTACCAGGACTTGGTGTTTTCCACCTTGCGCTCCATGCTGCGCGGGCGGCTGCTGGCCCGGCGTCCCTGGAACTACGTGGACGCCACCAATTTGTCTTCCCACGAGCGCCGCAGTTGGATCAAGCTGGCGCATGACTTCGGCTACGAGGCCCATGCGGTCTTCTTCGATGTGCCGGCGGAGGTCTGTATCGAACGCAATCGCCGCCGCGAGCGCAACGTACCGGAAGATGTCATGCAGCGCATGGCGGCCAAGCTGCGTCCGCCGAAGTTCGAAGAGGGCTTCGCCAAGATTACCGTGGTGCGATTGAAGGGGAAGGCCGGAGAAGGCGACACCGCCGCCGAGCCTGAGCAAGCGGCCGAGACCCAACCCGGCGAATCCGAGCCACCCGACCTGACAGACGCCGAGTACTGATTCCTGGAAGCCATCGTAAATATTGGAGCGGGCCAGTCGAGCCAACGGCAAAGGAAGAGCCGCAAGACGCCGCTCTTCGGCCCTATTGCAGGTTTAGGCTCGCACGCGTGTGCAACGTAGCGGGCAGAGTGCATAAAGTTGCATTGCCGCTCAATCCGGCACACAATAACAACACCCGCGTTTAGCCGGGACGACTGTGGGGACGAACAAAGGGGATATATGCGACTGCGATGGATACTAACTGGCCTGCTGCTTCTAATGACAGGAATCGCCGCTGCACAGGTGAGTACCCGCGCAGTTGCGACTCCGGCCAGCGTTACAAACGCAACCGCGCCCGTCGCGGTCAAGAACGCCCCGTTTTCAGCCGAAGTGGTTACGCTGTACGATCGCGCTCTCGACAAGGGCGGTCACATCCACCGGGAAACGCGCGGCAAAATTTTCCGCGACAGTCAAGGCCGGATGCGCACGGACAGCGAGGCGGCGCCCGCCCAACCGGGGACGGAAAAATTTGACTACGCCACCATCAACGACCCGGTCCAGAAGGTGATCATCAACCTCAACCCCAAGCTCAAGACGGCGGCAATTTTCCACTTTGCGAAGGCGGTTGGGCCCACGGCGGTCGGGATGGGCAACGTTGGGGGTGCGCCCGTAAACGTGGCTCCGATGCAGGCAGCGGCCAAGTCAGCCGAGCCGAAGCCAACCCCCGGTGTTAGTGCCACTTCGAAAATGTCAGCGACGCTCGCTACGACGCCGGTCGAGACCCGGACGGAAGCCCTCGGGAGCAAGTACATCGAAGGCGTTAACGCTACCGGTACCCGGACGACGCATATCATCGATGCCGGATCGCAAGGCAACGACCAGCCGATCGTCTCCGTGACCGAGACGTGGTTTTCGCCAGAGTTAAAGACCACGGTGTTGACGGAGACCGATGACGGCCAATCCGGCCATAGCATCATGAAGCTGGTAAACATCACCCGTACCGAACCGCTGGCGCAGTTGTTCCAGGTGCCCTCGGACTACACGGTGAAGGACACCCAACCGGCAACGGCAAGCGTGAAACATTAAGGGGCAGGCGGCAAACTGGATGGCTGAATTGGATTTTTCTCCCCCTGACGAGCTGACTATATCGTTGTGGCGTTCTCTGCTGCTCAATGTTCTTGACCGGCTCTCGCCCGAGCGCCTTGCTCCGCTCCAGCTCACCTCCAAACCTGTGGATGTGGGAATCCTGGTGGGCGACCTGGTCGATCTACCTTGGTATCGCACCGTCTTTACCAATCTGGGCGATGTCATTTCACCGGAAACGCTGCCCCCGCTGGAACTGGAATCCAGGCCAGTGGATGTCGGCGAACTCCTGGGGGATGACTTGAGCCGGGGATGGTGGGACACGCTGCTGGCCAGCCTTCGCGACCGGCTTGCGCCCGAGAAGCTTCCACCGCTGAATCTGACCTCCCAGCCGGTGGCGGTTTTCGGGGCCGAGTCCAGTCTTCAGCTTCTGGACTGGTCCACCCTGATCAGCACTCCAAAAGTCTTCCTGCAAGATGCGCCCAGGCAAGATGGTTTGGAGAACGACGCGTCCGGGGAGGAAGTCCTGGCATCGCGGATGGAAGAAGCCGCGCAGCCCACGGTCCTAGAGGTCCCCAAGGACCCCGTACTGTGGGCGGTTCGAATGCAGTTGGCCCGCGACCTGGGCCGCACCCGCTTCCGGCGCAGAATCTGGATTGGACTGGCGGCGGCAGAAGCTGTATTCCTGATCGTGGCCATGTTCAGGTTTACGTAACCTGAAATCTGGAACGACGGGAACGGCCTGCGGGCCGCTTTTATTTCCGCCTACTCACCCTATTTCGCCATTTCCCCGGATTCACTGGCAGTGTAGGATGGTTGCCGCTCCCACTTGGACGGCTGGAGCTGTGTCGCGAACTCTCGCGACGATGAAGGCGGCCCTGTGAATCTTAAAACCAGTACACGGGTAGTGAGTGGCATTATCATCGTGGACATCATCGGCCAGCTGCGGCTGGGCGAGGGAACCAACGTGGTTCGTGACCTGGTGCGCGAACTGATGGGCAAAAACTACAAGAACATCCTGCTGAATCTGGCCGATGTGCGCTACATCGACAGCGCGGGCGTGGGTGAGTTGATGAGTTGCTACACCTCAGTCCGCAATCAGGGCGGCCAGTTCAAGCTGATGCACCTCAGCAAGAATGTCCACGATCTGCTGCAGATCACCAAGCTTTACACCGTGTTCGACATCGAGGAAGACGAAGCCAAGGCCATCCAATCCTTCCAGTCGGCGTGATCACGAGATTGGTTTACCAGCTCACATGGGTGTGCGTCACCAGTCACTGACAAATGTGACTGCGAGCGCAACAATTGGCAGCGTCTCTGGGGAGAAGAGTCCCGGGGCCTCAATTACCACCCGCTGCCATCGCTCCCGCGGCGAGAACAAGACCAGCAAGCTTCCTTCTTCCCCAGGGGCGTGCAATTGCGCCCGTCGCTCAGACCCTATTCTGCTTGAGCCTTATGGCGAGGAGGAAGCCATGTACAGCAACCGTCAGCTTCGTAAATCCATTTCCCGTACCATCTCTCATCTTGTCATGCTGATGCTGACGATGGGCATGGTTGCCGCCATGGCGCAGAATACCGTTCCGCCCACGGCGCGGCAGGCGGCGGCGGACCCGGCTTTCGCTGCTCGCCTGGCTCGTCAAGTCCCGGCGCACCCGGCAACCAAGTCGCAGGCATTGATTCGCCCCCGCAGGGCTTCGCCGCAGGACCAAATCCTGTATGACAACGGTCCCTACAACGGCACCACCGATGCCTGGACCATCAACTTTGGCTTCTCCACAAGCGAATCGTTCACGGGAGGTGGCCCTGTCACCGGCCTTCACTTCGTTTACTGGGATGCCTCGAGTACCGATCTTTTGACTACGGTGGACATCTCGGTAGGCTCTACATCGTTTGGCGGCACTCCGCAGACGTTGACCGGCGTCACCAACACCTTCCTGGGGACGAACCAGTTTGGTTACAACCTGTACCAAGCCGACTATTCGTTCTCCGGCATTGGATCTGGGAGTTACGTCACCCTGAGCAATGCCTGCACCACCTCCGGCTGTTCGGTCAGCAATCCGATCTACTGGGATGAAAACAGCGGTGCCGGCTGCACATCCCAAGGCTGCCCGTCTACGGCCTATGAGAACACGCTTGGCTCGATTCCTTCGGAATCGTTCAGCCTCGACGGCGGCTGCACGTTCGACTGTCCGCCGCAGTGCGTGAGCGACGCGCCGCAAGACAGTTTCAAGATCATCCACAATTTCACCGGCAATGAGCATTCTCCGGCTTCTGGCTTGGCCACTGACCGAGCAGGGAAGCTTTACGGAACCACAGGGTCGGGCGGCGACAACGGCTTGGGCCTGGCGTATAGGTTGGCGCTCAGCGGACAGGATTGGATCTTCAGTCCTCTATACAGCTTTCTGGGAGGGATTAACGGCCAGAATCCTCTACCGGAAATCGTCGGCCCCGAAGGGGAGCTTTATGGTGCAGCCGATGGCGGCATTCAGAGCTGCGGGAGCTCGGGAAATCAGTACTGCGGCGTGATTTACAGGCTGAGACTGTCACCGGCTGCGTGTCGCACCGCCCTGTGCAGTTGGACCGAAGAGGTGATTTACCAGTTCACTGGAGACCCTGATGGCTGGAGCCCCGGTGGCAAGCTGGTGCCCGACCGGGCCGGCAATCTGTATGGCACAACGAGGAACGGAGGAGTCTATGGAGGGGGTACTGTCTTCGAGCTGACGCCTTCCGCGGGCGGCTGGACAGAGAAGATCATCTACAGTTTTACTGGCGGCAGCGACGGCGGCCAACCTGACTCACTGCTGTTGGGACAGGACGGCAATCTGTACGGAACAACGTACTATGGCGGCGATGGGGGTGGAGGTGGAGTGATCTTCCAGTTAGTGCCTTCCGGAGATAGCTGGACAGAAACGGTTATCGCCAGCTACGGTCTGTCCGGCGACGGTAGTTATCCGATGCCCCTTTTATTACAGCAAAGCTCCGGCAATCTCTATGGGCTTGACTACTATGACCTGTACTTCTGCGACTACATCTATTGCTACTGGGACGGCTTCGCAAGAATTTTTCTGATGTCACCCTCCGGCGACGGGTGGCAATTCAGTGTTCTCGACGATACCCGGGATTATTATGGTTACCTGGGCATTGGGGACTGGGGCGCCGATTTCTTTGCCGATGTGGCAATCGATGCCGCAGGAAACCTGTACGGCACTGAAGGCGGGAGTGTATACCCCGGGTTTCAGTGGGGCAAAGTTTTTAAGCTGCCGCAGCCCCACGTGGAGCAGAGGCTGGTTGGGTTCGCGGGGGCTGACTTCCAGGACGTGGAGGTGGGCCCGAGCGGGAAGCTCTATGGCACAACGGGCACCTGCGGAAGCTCCGAGGGCACAGTCTGGCAACTCACGCCGCCGACCCCGCAGCCGAAGTTCAGGGTGCTGCACGATTTCACTGGGGGAGCTGATGGGGCTTATCCACAGGACGGTTTGTCCATGGACGCAGCCGGAGATGTGTATGGGACGACTTATTACGGCGGCGGCTCCAGTAATTGCAGCCTGGGTTGTGGAGGAGTGTTCAAGTTATCGAAGCTAGGCTCGCAATGGGTTTTCGCTCCCCTACACAGCTTTACTGGGGCTCCGAGTGGGGACGGCGCCTATCCTGACGGCAGGCTAACTCTTGGCCCAGACGGTGCCCTATACGGAACCACCGTAAAGGGAGGGACGGTGACGGGCCAGTGCTATCAAGGCGATGCAGGCTGCGGCACCGTGTTCAGCCTAAAACCTCCAATGCGTGGCGTACTCAATGGAATGAGTTCCTGGACGGAAACTGTACTCTATCAGTTCCAGGGAGGGAGTGATGGCATAATTCCTTTTGGGCAGATAGTTTTCGACCCGGTCGGCAACATCTACGGAGCCACGTACAGTGGCGGCTCCTCCGGTTTCGGGACAGTATATGAATTGGTGCCCTCCGGCCCGGGCTGGGCGAAAAGTCTGGTTTACACATTTAGTGGAGGATGGGACGGAGGCTATCCTTCGGCTGGCCTTGTTTTCGATCAGAGCGGCAATCTGTATGGAACGACTGAATTTGGAGGTAATCTCGGATGTTTCTCACCGAACGGTTGCGGCGCTGTTTTTCAGTTAGTACCCTCCGCATCTGGCTGGACGGAAAACCGTCTCTATGCCTTTGGCGGGAACGATGGGTACGAACCAAACGGTGATCTAATACTTGACGCTTCAGGCAATGTATATGGGAGAACATACGGGAGCTACGTTGGTTACTCCATCGTTTACATGCTGCACCAATCAGGTCAGGACTGGACCTACCGTCGACTTTACGAACTGCCCCCCCCGTTTAGTCAGGCGCAGGGCTTAACTATGGATGCTGCAGGCAATCTGTACGGAGCAGCGTGTCAGGGAGGCGTATATCAGCACGGTTACGTCTTCGAGCTTCAACCCGGAGGAAGCGGCTGGACTTTCACCTCGCTGCACGACTTCCAAGGGAGCGATGGGGACTGCCCGATGACAACGGTGCTCATTGGCTCAAATGGCAGTCTCTACGGTACAGCGGGTAGCGGGGGCGCGTACAACAACGGAGTGGTCTGGGGAATCGTGCATTAAAACGGCTGCCATTTTCAACTGGGAATGCTGCAGAGAGTAACGCAGCTTCAAAGTTATAGCTGAACGTCTGATCTCAGCGCTGACTCCATCCTCCGGAGCGGCAACGAAGACGCGTGAGCATCGGTAGAATAGCCTCAATGCCAATTTCAACTGAACAGAACTTGGGAGAGCGGACCTCGCAAGCGGACTCCCAACAGAAATGGCTCGCGTACTCTTCACTGATCGTAATCGCAGTTGCCGCCATTATTTATCTGGGTTGCATTATTTCCCCACCTTCTCTGATGGACGACGTCGATTCCATCCAGGCGCAGATCGCGCGGGGCATGCCGCGCTTATGATGGTGCTGTTCTTTCAGGCGGCGCGCTTGGCCCTGGTGGTGTTCGATCCCTATCTTTCCTCCCGCCCATTGGCGAAAGCGTTGATGGAATCCCCGCCAGGAGCGCTGATCACGCAGGGCTTTTACTGGAAATTCGCTTCGGTCTTCTTCTACACCGGCCGTACCGGGGCTGTTACTAAGCGACCGCCGGATAAACTTGGAATACGGCGCCAGCGCCCCCAAGGTGTTTATCGACGACGCGCAGTTCAAGGACCTGTGGCTGGAACCGCATCGCTATTACTTGCTTGCGTTCCGGTCCGACCGCACGGGTAGTGCGGCGCTTCAGCGCCGCGTTCGCCGCGCGCAAACGCGATTTTTCTTCTTGCCCTATACGCGGGCCTGAAGGCCCGCACTACCCGCGCAAGCCGGACACATCTATTGCGGAACTGTTCTAGCGAGACCTGGCGCTATTTCGCAGGACTACACCGATTCGGAAACTGACCTAGCGGACCGCTTCCTGCTGGCAAGCTGCTGCAATCTCATCCGCGATTTGCTGGGCGGCTTTTGCCGGGTCGGGAGCTTCCAGGATTGGCCTGCCAACCACCAGATAGGTCACTCCGGCAGCTATGGCGTCCTTCGGAGTGACTACCCGGACCTGATCTCCGGCAGAGGCCCCGGCTGGACGCACTCCCGGAGTCACGATGGCGAATCCCTCCCCCAGCGCCTTGCGCAGCTCGCGAGCTTCCTGGGCGGAGGCGACCAAACCTCCGCAACCCGCCGCCCGAGCCAGCGCCCCTAATCGAAGCACCTGGCTCAGGACATTTCCGGCAATCCCCAATTCCTGCAGGTCAGAATCCGACAGGCTGGTCAGCACCGTGACCGCGAGCACCATCGGCTTCGTGGGAGACTGGCTGGCTGCCTCGACGGCGGCCTTCAGCATCTTGCTGCCGCCAGAGGCATGGACGGTCAGCATGCTTACGCCGAGTTCGGCTGCCGAGCGGACCGCCGCCGCGACGGTGTTCGGGATGTCGTGATATTTCAGGTCGAGAAACACCTTGCGGCCGGAGGCAACCAGGTCGCGGACGACCTGCGGCCCCTCGGCCGTAAAGAGCTGTTTCCCGACCTTGTAAGTGGTTGCGGCGTCACCAATCGCTTGGACGATTTGGCGGGCTTGGGTGGCGCCCGGGACATCGAGCGCCACTATGAGCCGGTCTTGGTCTCTCATCGGCTCAAGTTTACCGCATGAAGACGGGATTACCGCGCGCCCGCGTACTCAGCTATGAGTGGGGTCTCGACGACCTCCAGCCGAACGGGATCCACGCCGTCGTGGCCCATGCCGAGCATTTTGGCCGCGCTGTAAGACAAGTCAATGATCCGGTTCTTCATTACTGGTCCGCGATCGTTGATGCGGACGACGACTGACCGGTCATTTTTCAGATTTGTAACCTTGATCCAGGAACCCAGCGGCAGGGTGCGATGCGCCGCTGTGAGTTGGTCCATGTCGTACGGTTCGCCGCTGGCCGTCGGCTTATGCTGAAAGATGCGGCCGTACCAGGAAGCCTTCCCGACCTGAGACTTCCGGGTCTTAACTGGCTCCACTACGGGCTTCACCTTTTCCTGAATCTGTCCTGGGGCCCCTTGCTGCTTCGAATCCGGTGTGCTATTACCGGGTGCCGCGCCTAGTGCGGTGGCAAAAACCATGGTCACCGCGACCTGGCTGAGTACTCGTAACATTTAAACACCTCTCATCGTTAGGTTTGGTCCTCCCGGGGTCTGTGGCAATCCTTCTAAGTCTATCCACCGCAAGACGTAAGCGTCAACCCGACTAACGGGGGAGTCCTACCTTCGTGCTTGCCTCCAAGGGAGTTTCGTGCTAGGCCTCGCTGACACAACAGCTTTCCCTCCGGCAAGGACCACGGTAAACAGGCTCGACCTTGCCCGGTAGAACACGTATTGACGCTAGGCGCTTGTGATTGAGATGGGGATGAAGCGACAAGGGTTGGAAGGCTTGACTGCCAAAATAAGTAGTTTGTTTATAATTAGTTACAAGGTTTCTTTGAGACAATAATCTAGGGAGCGCTCGGGTTGGGAGGGAGACTTGATCGCCTCCACGTCACCCGCCTGGCTACCTCAGCACGAGTGATTGCGGTACAGTCGTCCAATGAGCCAGCCGCCAGTCATCTTGAGCATTGCGGGCTACGATCCCATTTCGGGAGCCGGAATCACCGCCGATATAAAAACTGCGGCTGCCCACAGTTGCTACGCCGTCACCTGCATCACCGCGTTGACGGTGCAGTCCACCCAGGGGGTGTTCGGGGTCCAGCCAGTAAGTCCCGAATTGGTAGCCCGAACGCTCGCGGCCCTAGCCGAAGACCTGGAAATTGCCGCCGTCCGAGTCGGAATGCTCGGCTCCGGGGAGGTCGCGGACGCCATAGCTAACTTCCTGGAGGAGAGGCGGCTGCCGAATGTCGTTCTCGACCCGGTTCTCCGGTCGTCGTCGGGGGCCGTTTTGCTGGACGAGCCCGGGCAGCAGGTCCTCATCAAGAGGCTGCTGCCGCTTGCGGATGTCATCACCCCCAACGTCGATGAGGCGGCGACACTGGCCAAGGTTGAGCCAATAGCCACCGACGCTCCATGGAAAGAAGCGCTTCCGCTTTTGCGGGCAATGGCGGGCAGGCTTCGCGAATTCGGCAGCCGGGCAGTGGTAATTACCGGCGGCCACCTGCAGCCAGCCAAAGAATACCTTCTTTACGGGTCGGCCGGCTCGGCCAAGGAGGAAGTCTTCCCCGGGGTGCACCTGGAGTCCCGCTCGACTCACGGGACGGGGTGCGCCTTCGCCACGGCCCTCGCTTGCCAGTTGGCGCGGGGAAACACGCTGCCGGAGGCCGTCCGGGCAGCGAAGGAGTATGTTCACAAGGCAATCGCCGCCGCCTACCCGCTAGGAAGAGGCAGCGGGCCGATCAATCACGGGGTGTGAGCGCGCTATTGCCAGAGACGGTCTGGATTTGTCATGCGGCGCGACCAGAAGTTCCTGGACCATTTGTAGCTCCTTTTGGCGGCTTGCCA
>OBLU010005823.1_pt1 | contig 11013 bp, 6 predicted proteins | sample 1518681 | NCBI WGS metagenome assembly OBLU01 (sample SAMEA3539304, study PRJEB22396) | soil metagenome | biome: tundra; feature: field; material: soil | place: USA | collected 2010-05 | depth 0.15 m
TGCTCGCGCCGGTCGCTCGCATCCCCGAGCCGATCGCGGGCATCTGCCAGCTGCACCTGGACACGCCACGCGGCGCGGACGACCCCGACATCTACCTGGCGGCCCGCGCCGGCCATATTCTCGCCCTCGCGGACGTCCCCGCGGCGCCACCCGAGGCCGTCGCCCACACAACCCCCGAAGCGTTGTGCGACGCGCTGCTCCTCCGCGAGGGACCGATCACGATCAGCGGCAACCAGCCGTTGCTGGCGGCCGTCATCGCGGCCTTGAGCACAGCACTGCTCGCCTGAAGCTCCGCAAACTTCATCTCGCAGCCATCTTTAGCAAACATTTATGTCGGGGCCGCCCCGCTTTAGCGATGCGTCCTCCAATTTGGACTTTCCTGAGATGCAGGGGATTCGCGCTTACTCAGCGCATTTGTGCGCACGTTGGGCAAACGCAGTTCCGTATCTCGGAGTCACTCTGGTAACACGCCACCGCTCCGATGTGCTAGACCGTGCGCGCGGCATCCAATCACGATCGGCCCGGCGGTTTCCGCCGGGGAAGGGGAGCCCGGATGAGCGCAGGTCACCGTCGAGCGGAGTCGCAGGAGCTCAGAACCTGCCGGTGCGAGCGCCATTCTGGGCTTGCGGGCGAAGACTCGGCGCCGGGGTGGCTTTGTGCTGCTTACGATGAGCACCCCGGCGCCGGCATTGATAATCACAACGCCAGCCGAAACCGGCGGAGCGCTATCTATGTTATCCGAGGCGCCCCTTGACACGGTGCAGTCGAGCCCGGCGGCGGTGTATCCGAAGCTGCGGCCGGGACCGCCCGGGTGTGCGCAGGGCGGCGGCAAGCAGCAATGCTTCCTCGCGACCTACGACATCGTCGTCCGCGCGCGTCTGCTCGGCAGCCACGCCGCGGAGCTCGAGCTGCTCACCGGTGAGCTTCGAAGGGTGCTTCCCGAAATAGAAATCGTTCGCAATCGAATGAGGTCCAAGGCCAATGTGACCGTCACGGACCTCACCGAAGGACCCGTGCCGAGTGGCTCTTACGATGAGCACTCGGCATCGCATTGGTAATCCACGAGTAAGGAGATCAGTAGCAATGACACGAATTAGATTGATTCTGTTGAGCATGCTTGCCGTGTTTGCGGCCAGCGCGATCGCGTCGGCTTCGGCATCGGCGGCTGGATGCGAAAAAGACACGCCCGAAGGCACACTGCCCGTATTCTGTTCTAAGGGACTGGCTGACGAAGACGAATTGGGCACCACAAAAGTTACATCCACGGGAGGGATCTTCAAGCTCGAAGTCACGGGCGAACCGTCACTCGAATGCACTGCCGAGACAGACGAAGCGACAATCAACTCGACTGAGACAGTGGCCGGAACGGACTCGAAAGTAAAAATCAAGTTCACGGGCTGCACCGTCAAAGGCAACCCAAAATGTACAGTTCAAGACAGTATAAACAAAACTATCGGAACAATCGAACCCGTCCTACTCAAGTCCAAACTTAAGGCGCTGGGCGGAAAGATATATGACGTGTTTGCCCCGGAAGCCGGGACAACGTTTGTGACAGTTGAAGTGAAAAACAAAGGGACGGAAACCTGCGTGGTCAAAGGGACTTTCAAAGTCGAAGGTGAAGCCTGCGGTCTAACCAGCGAAACACTAGCTAAAGAAGCACCGCTGAATTCCTCCAAAGCGATCGAAGAAGAATGCAAAGCCGCCAAAAAACTCGAACTAGGGAAAAAAGCGGCATTTCTCAACGGAGAATCAAAGCAAAAACTAGCCAGCGGCGAAGAATGGGCTACGGTACTAACCTAGTCGCCAAGCGCCACCGGTAGCAACGGAAACTGAGATGGCGTAAGCCGGAGTGAGGGGCGCGGATGTCTCGCGCCCCTCAACGGTCTCTCAATACGATGGGGCGGTGGATTCTTGCCCGCCGCCGTCCGGGGGGGAGCTGGAAACGAATTAAATGCAGATGAGTACGCCTGGATAAGAAACAAGCGGGGGAAGGAAAGGGTGGACATGTCGATGAAGCGATCTGATCGCAGTAGACTCGCGCTTAGGGTTCGTCGTTGTGTAAAGCGACCTTTCTGGCAGGGACGTGACCGACACGGGCACGTGTGCCTGGCTTCGACACTTACCTGTATTGCGTCAGGCGTACTGGGCCTGCTCCCTCCGTCGGCGCTAGCCGCCGGTTCGTGTCCGAACGAACAGGTGCGGGCCGAAGACCATTCATCGTTGCTTCCGGACTGTCGCGCGTATGAGCTCGTGAGCCCAGCCTACAAGGAGGGGCATCCTGTCGTAGTCAATCATGCTGGTTACGTCTCTCGCGATGGAACGCACTTGATCGCCACGAGTCTCGGCGTCTTTGCTGGCAGCGAAGACGACCCGCCTGGTGAAGAAGGTGCCGGGGGCGCGAGCTACGAATTCTCGCGTACACCAGCGGGCTGGGCCACCAATCCACTCGTTCCGCCGGCGTCGCAGTTCGCTGAAGACGCGTTTTCCCGGACCCTCATAAGTAGCGACTTTGGCACGACGACGTTTGTGCTCAACACGCCATCTCAGTTTGTGCAACAAAGAGATCTCTACCTGCGCAGGCCGGATGGCTCGTTCACACGCGTGGGGCCGATGACGCCGCCCGGGGCCAACAACAATAATGATCAGAAACCTGAAGCCGGCTCCAGCGACCTTTCGCACGTACTGTTCACGTTGTTTCAGAGCCGATGGCGTGGTGACACGACCGAACTTCTCCAACCGTCTCTGTATCAGCTAGTTAACGGTGCCGGCAGCGAAGAACCCAAGCTGGTCGGGGTGAAGAACAACAGCCCGCTCGCGAGCAACTCCGAAGCTCAGCTCATCGGTGATTGCGGGACTGTGCTGGGCGGAAAGGAAAAAGAAGGGGCGAAATCAGAAGTCCAGGCCGATGCGGTCTCTTCGAGCGGCGAAACAGTTATCTTCACGACTCTCGGGTGTGGAAGCTCGCCGCCCGTCAATGAATTGTATGCACGGTTCGACGGATCGACGACGGTCGCGATCTCCGAGCCGTCCCCGGCACAATGCTCGTCGCCGGCTTGCATAAAAGTCGAGGAAGGCGAACGGCAGGAAGGATTCTTCGAGGGCGCATCAGAAGACGGCGGGACGGTCTATTTCACTACGGCACAGCCCCTGCTCAACAGCGATACCGATACGACCAAGGATCTATATGAGACGGCCATTACTGGGTCTGGCATCCAGAAGCTGATTCAAGTCTCCGAGGGCGATGCAAGCGATGCCACACGTGGCAGTGGCGCGCAGGTACTTGGTGTATCGGCGATCTCACAAGATGGATCGCGTGTCTATTTCGTAGCCGAAGGGGTCCTTACGACCACCAAGAACATTCAGGGGCAAGAAGCGACAAAAGGCGTCCCCAACTTGTATATGGCCGAACCAGGGCACGCTGGTCCTGCCGGCGTACCCACAACCTTCATCACAACCCTCCTATCCTCTGATAGCGAAGACTGGGTCCCCGGAGGCGAAAAGGCGTCTGCGGGTCAAGCGGTGACGTCAACTCCTGATGGGCGCTATCTTGTATTCAGCAACGCTGAACAGATTCTGGAGTATGACTCGCAGACGCGCGCCCTTGTACGAGCTGCCAGCAACGGGTTCGCGCCGCGCGTATCCGATAACGGCGCATTTATATTTTTTGAGAGCCGCACTGCCCTCGCGTCGCAAGCAGTCGCTGGTAATACGCATGTCTATGAGTATCACGCTGGCGGCGTGTCGCTGATCTCGGACGGTCAGGACGCCCAAGGCGAAGGCGCGAGACTGATCGGTACCGACGCCTCGGGCGAAGACGTGTTCTTTGAAACGCTCGATCCGCTCGTTCGGCAGGACACTGATACTCAACTGGACATATATGACGCACGAGTTGGCGGTGGCTTCCCGGCGCCGGTGCTCGCCACAGGTTGCTCGGGTGATGGGTGTCAGGGATCGTCGAGCATCCCGCCCGTGCTGCCCGTGGCCAACACCAGAACTGCGGAAGGTGGGAATCTCGCTCCGCCGGTGTCTAAGCCGGTGATCAAACCACTTACTAACGCGCAGAAGCTCGTAAGGGCGCTGAAGGTATGCCGGACTAAACACAACAAGCATCAGCGAGCGATTTGCGAAGCCCAAGCTCGACACAAGTACGGCCCTCCACATAAAGCCAAGAAGGCAACCCGGCGGGTCAACTGATCATGCAAAGTATTCGCCTAAAGGTCGTCGCAACATGCGTAGTCTCCATGATGGTCGTAGCGATGGTGGTGCGTGTTTCGCCGGCCGGTGCGGCGGAACCGGGTCCGGGTTGGACAATTAGTGCCGTCTCACAGCCGACCAATTTGTCGGCAACTCACAATGCGACATGCGAAAAAGCGCTCGAAGAAGCAAAAGGACAGCCACTCGAAGGCGTGCAGAGTCAAAGTTGCGACCGGTACATGGTAACGATCAGGAACGAGGGTAGTCAGGAAACTAAAGTTGGAAGTCCCATCGCGATCAAAGATATAGTGCCAAAAGACCTCAAAGCGGTGAGCATCGCCGCGGGAGATCTGGGGGAAGCGGTCGCGCCAAAGTTGGAATGTGAACTGGCAACCGTGTCATGTACATACAATGAAACAGTAGAAGAAAAACCGATTCCGCCAGGCGGCGCACTCGTGATGGTGGTCGATGTTGAGGTCTTGCCCGAGGCGCCTGGTAGTGTGACTAATTCAGCAGTGGTGTCCGGAGGAGGAGCACCGACTGTGTCGACGAGTAACGAAACGGCCGTGAGCACAGCGCGGCCGCCGTTTGGCGTAAGCAACTTTAGTTTCGGATCTTTCGGCCGCGACGGTGCACCGGACTTGCAGAGCGGCGATCATCCTAACGCCGTTACCGCGAGCTTTCAGCTCCCGAGCGTCAATTTTACTGTCCCCGGTGAAACGGAAATCAAATACGTACCGGTTCAAGATGCAAAGGACATTGTGGTTGATCTTCCGCCGGGGTTCGTAGGAGACCCGCAGGCGACTCCGAGGTGTCCGCAGTATCTGCTGCTCAACAATGGTTGCCCGACTAGCAGTCGGGTCGGAGTGATTGGCATCGAGACGGAAGGACCGGAATCGTCCGGTTTCGAGACGAAACCGGTGTTCAACATGATACCGGAGCATGGCTACCCGGCTGAGTTCGGCTTTGAACACCTGAGTAGGGAATTCATGATGTACGCGAGTGTGATTGCGACTCCATCAGGATATGGTCTCAGGGTGGCCATACCGGGTGTGCCCAGGTTCAAACTAAATCTGGAGATTACTGGAGTTACGGTCACGTTCTTCGGTGACCCGGCCGTTGCAGATGGTGGGGCGACCTCGCCGGCGGCGTTCGCGACGAATCCGATGGAATGTGGCGCGGGGCCGCTATCGGCGACGATGGAAGTAGACTCATGGCAGACCCCGGGAGTGTACGTCGCGAAGAAGACTACGACCTACCCTCGCGTAAGCGGCTGTAACATGCTTCAGTTCGGGCCGACGATCGCGGTCGCGCCGGAAAAGCCCCAGGCCGACGAACCGTCGGGATACGACGTCCATTTGCAAGTCCCGCAGACATTGAACGTCTTCCCTGCGTTAGCGACTCCCGAGCTCAGAAACGCGGTCGTGACGTTCCCGGAAGGCGTGTCTGTCTCGCCCTCGGCGGCCGACGGGCTCGTGGGCTGCGAAGAAGCTGGTCCCAATGGCATTGATATTCCCCATGGTGGACTCGCCGCCAACCAGGCTGGCGAAGGTGAAATGATCGGCGCTAACGGCCTGTCTCAGCTCACTGCGGGGAAATGTCCCAACGGCTCGACACTCGGCACGGTCGAAATCACCACACCGCTGCTGCCCAAAGCGCTCAAAGGTCGCCTCTACCTGGCTCAACCCAAGTGTGGCGGCGAAGGCCAGCCGCCGTGCACCGAAGCTAGCGCCACGAACGGAGAATTGTTCGGCGTATACCTCGAAGCCGGAGCCGACGAAGGCGAAGTCGAAGAAGCGGGGGTTGTGATCAAGCTCAAGGGAAGTGTGTCTGTGAACCCGAGCACCGGCCAGCTGACGACGACGTTCAAGGAAAACCCGCAGTTCCCCTTCAGCGACCTGAAAGTCCGCTTGAACGGCGGAGACCGCGCCCCCCTCGCAAACCCGCAGACCTGCGGCCCCTTCACGACCACCGCAGATCTCACCCCCTGGAGCGCGCCGGTCACTCCTGACGCCACCCCGTCCTCGTCCTTCTCGATCACGGGCTGCGGGAGCACGATGCCCTTCGCCCCCTCATTCAGCGCGGGGGTCGTGACCGCCAACGCCGCCACCTCGAGTCCCTTCACGCTGACCTTCTCAAGGCACGACGGCGAACAGAACTTCTCCGCGATCAGCGTGAGTACCCCGCCCGGCCTCGTGGGCATGCTCTCCCAAGTCCCTCTGTGTGAAGAACCCCAGGCGGGTCAGGGCACCTGCCCTGAAGCCTCGCGCATCGGCACGACCACGGTCGCGGCAGGCGCGGGCTCCCACCCCTTCTGGATCAGCGGCAAGGTTTACCTCACCGGCCCCTACAACGGGGCCCCGTTCGGCCTCTCTGTCGTCGTCCCAGCCAAGGCCGGCCCCTTCAACCTCGGCAACGTGATCGTCCGCTCCGCGATCAACGTAGATCCGACGAGCAGCGCCCTGACCGTCACGAGCGGCCCGCTGCCGCGAATCAAGGACGGCGTCCCGTTCCGCCTGCAGACGGTCAACGTCACGATCGACCGCCCCGGCTTCATGCTCAACCCGACCAACTGCGAACAGCAGAGCATCACCGCCACGATCGCTGCCGCCCAAGGCGCCACGGCGGGCGTCTCTAGCCCATTCGCGGTCGGAGGCTGCAAGAACCTCCCCTTCAAACCGTCCTTCACCGTCTCAACGCAGGCGAAGACCAGCAAAGCCAACGGTGCGAGCCTGGACGTGAAGGTCAGCTATCCCGCCAGCGGCCAGGCGAACATCAGATCGGTCAAGGTCGATCTGCCTTTGCAGCTGCCCTCGCGTCTCACCACGCTACAGAAAGCCTGTCCAGCCGCAGTGTTTGAAGCGAACCCGGCGACGTGTCCCCCGGAATCGATCGTGGGCATCGCCAAGGCGAAGACGCCTGTCCTGCCCGTTACGTTGACCGGCCCGGCCTACCTCGTCTCCCACGCCGCGGCAGCCTTCCCCGACCTAGTCGTGATCCTCCAGGGCGAGGGCGTGAGGATCGACTTGACCGGACAGACCCTCATCAGGAAAGGCGTCACGAGCTCGACCTTCAGGAGCATCCCCGACGTCCCGGTGAGCTCTTTTGAGCTCTACCTGCCCGAGGACAAATACTCGGTGCTCGCCGCCAACGGCAACCTCTGCACCCAAAAGCTTCAGATGCCCACGGCCATCACGGGCCAGAACGGCGCCGAAATCCACGACACCACACGTATAGAAGTGAAAGGTTGTTCTAAAACCCTTTCCATTCAGTCCCACTCGATAAACAAGCGCACCGTCACTCTCTCTGTCTATGTACCTTCAGCGGGCAAGCTGACAGTGAGTGGCAAGGGACTGTCGAAGACCAGCAAGTCTTCTACGGGACCTGAAACGCTGAAGCTAGCCGTGAAAACAGCCAAGGGCGGAAGTCTCACGGCCAAGGTCAAGCTGATCTTCTCCCCAACCAAAGGCACGAAGCAAGCAAAGAGCCTGTCCGTGAGGTTCGGCTAATGGGAATCAGGGCTATCAGAACGCTGTCCAGGACGGGCTTGACGACGCTCGGCCTGCTGGCGGGGGGCCTCGTGATCTCAAGCCCGGCCTCGGCGGCCCCAGAAGCACCGCTGACCAAACCGGCGACCAAAATCACCGCCACCACGGCAACGCTGCATGGCGAGCTGAACCCCGGCTCGAGCAGCGAAAGGCTCAAATACGACTTCGCCTACAAGATCGGCCCTAGCTGCACTGAAGGTAGCCTCGCGCCGCAACCGCCAGGCGAAGCCGAAGGCAACCACAAGGCAGTCTCCGTCGCCGTGACGGGGCTGGAGCCGAGCATCCAGTACACCCTCTGCCTGATCGCGACCAATGCCGAAGAAGAATTGGCGTCGGGGTTGCAAGTGTCGTTTACGACGCTGGGTTCAAAGCCGGCGGTCGACGCTGAGCAGACCAAGAGCGAATCCTTGACGCCGTTCGACGCGATCCTTGAAGGGGAAATCAACCCCGAGAACCAGGCGACGCTCTACCACTTCGAATACGCGACCAATCCCGCGCTCACGGGCGCAGCCAGCATCGGCGAAGGATCGCTCCCTGGCATCTTCGGCGATCAAACCGTCGGTCCCGTAGACCTCGGTGCTGGCCTGACACCGGCCACGACCTACTTCTATCGCGTGGTCGCCACCAACGCCACCGGCACGACCGCCGGAGCCATACAGCAGCTCACGACATTGGCCCTTGAAAAGCCCGTCATCGTGGAAAACTCAGAGGCCGCATCGGCCATCACCCAGGATACGGCCTCGCTCTCGGCAGTGATCAACCCTGAGTTTCAGGACGCGACGTGCAAGGCCTTCCAGTACGTCGATGACGCCACATTCAAGGTCAGCGAATATGCGTCGGCCTCCGAGGTCCCCTGCGAACCGGAAGGCCTCGGCTCGAGCTCCGAACCGACGACGGCGAGCGCCAAACTCACCGGCCTTGCGGCGAACACGACCTACCACTTCAGGGCACTTGCCGAAAACGCAACTGGTCTGAGCGAAGGTACAGATCAGACATTCCTCACGCTGCCAAGCCCGCCGGAGGCCATCACTGGCCAAGCATCCTCGATCACCGCGAACAGCGCCACGATTGCTGGAAGCGTGAACCCAGGCAGCGAAGGCCCGAACTCCGACACCGAATACTTCTTCCAGTATGGCCCGACCACCAGCTACGGCACGCAGGTGCCGCTTCCGCCGGCCGATGTCGGGCAGGGCACCAGCCCAGTGATCGAGACGGCGAACCTGACGGGGCTTGAGCCAGGCGCAACCTACCACTACAGAATACGCGCCGCCAACGACATCGCCAACACGCCGCAGACGGCCTTCGGCGAAGATGAGACGTTCACGACTGTCGCGACGCCTCCGATCCTGAGCGGCGTGTCCGTATCGGGCGTCACCCAGAGCAGCGTGACGATCACAGCCACGCTCAATTCGCAAGGTCTGCCCACACGCTACGAACTGGAGGTGGGCAGCACTCCCGGTGTCTTGCAAGCGCAGGCGTTCGGCAACACCGCGGGCGTCCTCGCGCTCACGCTCAACGTCGGGTGTTTGAGTCCGGGCACCGTCTACTACTACAGCCTCATCGCGACCAATCTGAGCGGCACCGCCGAACCCCCGCCGGAAGGGGCTTTCACGACGGCCGCTGGTCCAGGTGCCTCGAGCCCGCTCGCCCAGCCCGCAACCCCGCCTCTGCTGGCGACCCCGACCACCGCCTTCCCGAGCGAATCCCCCCCCGCTGGCGGGGTGCTGGGCAACAAAAGCAAACGGCTGACGAGCGCACAGAACCTCGCAAACGCCCTGAAGGCGTGCAGGAAGGAGCCGAAGAGCAAACGCGCCAGCTGTGAACGGCAAGCCCGCAAGAGGTACGGAACGGCGAAGAAGAAGGCCAAGAAGTCCAAGAAAGCTAATAGGGCGGTTTCCGGCGCGCGGTGAGGGCAACAAGAAATACGAGCCAAAAGACAAAGCAATGACCAAGAAAGGGAGTTGAACATGATGTATACCAACCATCTCCGGTGCTCCACGAGGATTCGCAGGAGTACGATGATCGTCGCGATGGCGCTCACAGCATCGCTTGCGGCCCTAAGCGTCGCATCGCCCGCCCTCGCAAAGGAACCAATGGGTGAATTCGCAAGGTTCAAACACTGTCCGCTGAAAAACCCTGCCACGCAGTCGTGTATATATGCGGAAACGACCAGCGGTGAATTCAAAGTCAAGACAACCACCGTGCCGATCGTGAACACGATCACGCTTCAGGGTGGTCTTCCGGAAACCGAAGGGGACGAAACGCCCATTCCAGCGGAAGGAGTCGAATCGCTATCCAAAACGCCGCAGCCCGTGCCGGGAGGCCTGCTCAATTTGATCAAATGCAAAGAAATCAAAAACTTCTTTGCACGGATAGCTTGTGAAATAGTCTTTGAAAAAGGGGCACTTGGTGTAAACGCGACAGCCGAACTCGTGGGATTGCCTACCATCAATAAATCAAATCTCCTTCTCGAGGAAGGGATCGCTCTTAAGCTACCGGTACGAATACATCTAGAAAACGCCTTCCTCGGTAACGAATGCTTCGTTGGTTCACCGACTAGCCCCGTTACCTTGAGCCTAACGACTGGAATCACCAGTCCGCCTGGGCCAAACAAACCGATAACTGGCAAAGCTGGGGAACTGGCGTTCAGCGAAGAAGGCAACCTAACGACGGTAACGAACAACTCGCTGGTCAACAATTCGTACTCGGTGCCGAAATCCTCAGGTTGTGGAGGGATCTTCTCGATCTTTATCGACCCAATAGTCGACGCCAAACTGGGTCTACCCTCAGAAGCTGGCAACAACACGGCAATCCTCAACGGTACGCTGAGGGTAGCCACAAGGGAAGGTGTGGAAGGTAGCGAAAAATAGTACCGGAGTACGATCAACGCTGTGCTCGGGGCCCGCCGCTTCAGCGGCGGGCCCCGGCGGCGGGCGTCCTGAAGCTAGTGACTCCTGATGACCACTGTTCCATAAAAACGTACAGATCCGGATGGCGTAGACTGATGAGATGTCGCGCGTAAACCCTGCTGAGCTGCCCGGGAGCATGGCGGTTCTGGGCATTGTCATCGAGCAGCCCAACGACACGGTCTCGCACGTAGGGCACTGCCTGGGTCAGCGTTTCACGCGGTCGCGGTTCGCGCGATCTACGGCTCACAGCTCGCTGCCGCGGCTCGCTCACAGCGGACGCGTCCGCCGCACCCACCTCGAACGAGGCAAGGATCGCTCCCTGGATCGCTATGAAGCCACCACGGAGGGCATCGAAGCCTTCC
>OBLU010005824.1_pt1 | contig 11013 bp, 11 predicted proteins | sample 1518681 | NCBI WGS metagenome assembly OBLU01 (sample SAMEA3539304, study PRJEB22396) | soil metagenome | biome: tundra; feature: field; material: soil | place: USA | collected 2010-05 | depth 0.15 m
GGCTGGTGTTTGGAGTTCGTGACGACCTGAGCCCAGTAGTCGGGGTATGCGACTTGCACCATCACCTGATGCGTTCCAGCTCGCTCGCCCGCAACGGGCGCTCCTGCGGCAGAGGCTGGAGCCGACTCGGTGGCGAGCAGGGCCAGGCCAGCCAGGGGGATGGCGAGGGCACGGACCAGGAGAGCATCGACCGGGGACGAGCGTCTCTTCCGGACCCCGAAGCGCTGCTGCAGCAGACAATCGTTGATGGGCTGAGCAATCCATCTCACATCACTTAGATGCGCAGGGTGTCGCGAAACGTTGCACGGCTGGGCCTGGCGGGGCTTCCGCATCGCCCCCAATGCCCAATGCCCAATGCCCGTTCTCAGGTGACCACGAGACCCCGGCCGGTGATCGGCGGGAGGTCGAGCGCGGTCACGATGCCGGGCTCGGCGGCGATGACGGCAGGGATGGCGTTGACCAGGCGCATGGCCGTGGCCTTGAGGCCGGCCGTATTATGGTCGCCGTCGGTGCCCATCAGTTGGAGGTCGAGGGTGTAGGTGGGCTCGCCCGTGATCTGCACCCGGTAGCCGCCATGCCCGGCCGGCTGGGGCCAGCTCGCCCCGAGGTCGTCGCTCAGCCGGGTGACGTGTTCGACCACGACGACGGCCTTGTCGCCCACCATGCCCCGTACCTCGAAGTGCAGGGCGGCGGCGGTGCCTTTGGCGATGGGACCGGCATCCACATCGAAGTCCCCCGGTGCCGGTTCTCGTTCGTACCATTCCTCGACGCCCGAGAGAGCGACGCCGAGGCCGGCGGCGATCTGGCGCACCACGCTGCCCCAGGCCAGAGTGAGCACGCCCGGTTGGAGGATGAAGGGGACCTCGTCCATGGGCCGGCCGAAGCCCATGATGTCGAAGAGCACCATGGGCTGGTTGTAGGTGTTGTAGTTGAGGACTTCGGAGCAGCGGACTTCTTCGATGCGCTCGCTGATCCCGGTCAGCATCAACGGGAGGGCATCGTTGGCGAAACCGGGGTCGACACCGTTGACAAAGAGTGAGACGCCGTGGGCCACGCCGGCGGCGTGCAGGGACCGAGCCATGTCATCATCGTCGGCCGGGTACTGCAAGAAGACGGGAGACGATGAGACCACATTGCACCCCGCTTCGAGAAAGCGCTGCAGATCGGCCAGCGCCTCCATCATGCGGTCGTCGGCCATGCCGGTGTGCACGATGCAGTCAGGCTTGAGGGCCAGCAAGGCGTCGAAGTCACTGGATCCGCTCACCCCGAGGCTGCGCCCGAGCCCGGCCAGCTCGCCGGCGTCCTGGCCGATCTTGGCCGGATTGGAGACGAAGACACCGACCAAGTCGAGCTCGGGATGGGCGTCGATGCCGGCCAGGGCGTGTCGTCCCACGTTGCCGGTGCTCCACTGCACGACGCGATGACTCATGACACTCCTTTTCCGTTGGTTTAGAGGTCGGGGAGACCGAATTCGAGGTTGGCCGACTGCAGGCCGCCGTCGGCCTCGATGATCTTGCCCGTGATGAAGGACCCGGCCGAAGAGGCCAGGAACAGGACGGTGGCGGCAATGTCTTCAGGATCGCCGATGCGCTTGAGCGGTGTGGCTTCTTCCATCTGGGTGCGCAGCTCGTCGCTGGACATGACGATGTCGAGGGCGGACGTGGCGGTGGAGCCCACAGCCACGGCGTTGACGCGAATCCGGGGACACAGGTCGCGGGCGGCCAGGCGGGTGTACTGCTCGAGGGCTCCCTTAACTGTCCCGTAGGCCAGGTAGCCCCGGGCGCCGACATGGCCCATGACCGATGAGATGTTCACGATGGCGCCACCGGGGTCATCGCCTTCGAGCATGAGCGGGACGGCGGCGCGCACCAGGGCGTGGCCGGCACCGACGTTGAAGTGGAAGGCCTCCTCCAGGGCGCGCGGGGACGTATCGAGCAGAGGGCGGGGCATGGTGCCGCCCAAGTTGTTGACCACGATGTCGACGCGGCCGAAGGCTCGGTGCGCCGTGTCGGCCAAGGAGCCCATGAGCTCGACGTCGGTGAGGTCGCCGGCCACAACGGCGGCCCGGCGGCCGGTCCCTTCCACGCGCCGCGCCACTTCGCGCAACTGCTCCTCGGTCCGGGCGGCCAACACGATGTCGGCCCCGGCCTCGGCCAGGGCCACCGCCGAGGCCGCACCGATGCCGCGGCCACTGCCGGTGACGATTGCGACCTGGTCGGTCACCTTGAATCGGTCGAGAATCATGATGGCCTCTTGACGTCGTCGGAACTGGACGAGCCGGACTGTAGCGGCTCTGACCTTCCTTGACGCCGGAGCGGAGGACGGAGGAGGGTGGTGCTGCCATGGACCGCACCCTCTCCAACACCGCCCCCGCGCTCCGGCGGTGTTCGCATCCAGTGGCCCACGACGACCTGGTCCTGCGGCTGACGCCCAGGGCTGACACCCGGGCCGACCGTACGACCCTCGGGCTTCGGCGTGTCCTGTCCGACCTGGTGGCGATGGCCGAAGGCACACGGCGGTGAAGGGCGTGACCGTGGTCGAGCATCCGGTCATGGCGCACCGGATAGCGACGTTGCGGGATCAGCGAACCGATCGTGACCACTTCCGACGCCTGGTCTCGGAGATCTCGCGGTTCTTGGCCTATGAGGGCCTGCGGGACCTCGGGACCGAGGAGATCGTCATCGACACGCCGTTGGCCGACGGGGTGACGGCCCGTCGGGTCAACGAGCACGTGCTGGTGGTGCCGGTCCTCCGCGCCGGGCTGGGCATGGTGCAGGCGATTCAGGAAGTGCTCCCTCTGGCCGAGGTGGCCCATGTCGGGTTGCGGCGCGACGAGGCAACCCTGCAGGCGGACGTCTACCTCAATCGACTGCCGGCCGACCTGAGCGGACGGCGGGTCGTCGTGTGCGACCCCATGCTGGCCACTGGTGGGTCGCTGGCTCAGGTGTGCGATCTCGTCCTCGACAAGGGGGCCCGCGCCGTCGTGGCGCTCTGCATCATCGCCTCGGAGCCCGGTCTGGTCGCCTTCACCGAGGCGCATCCCTTGGTGCCCGTGGTGTGCGCCGCCGTCGACCCGATCCTCAACGAGGTGGGCTACATCGTGCCCGGCCTGGGCGATGCCGGTGACCGACTCTTCGGTCCGCCCGACTGACGCTGGCTCAGGAGTCGCCGGGCGTGCTTCGCCGTCGCCGTTCAGGCCCAGCCTCCGGCGTAGGCCACGAATTGGCCCGTGGTGAACCCACTCGTTCCGTCGATGAACGGCAGGCAGAACGCGGCGAACTCCTCCATGGTGCCCAGTCGCTTCATGGGGACCATGGACTCGACCTTGCGTCGCGACGCTTCGTCGGTCACGCGGTTCGCCCTGAGGAACTCGGGGAAGTCCATGAAATTGGTGCCGACCACGTTGACCTGCACCCCGGTTCGGGCCACTTCCATGGCGACGTTTTTGGCCAGCATCGTCGCCCCGGCGCGGGCCGCCGAATACAGCGGGGCTCCCGGGGTGGGCCGGACCGCCGAGGCGCTGGTGATCAGCAGCATCTGGCCGTGACCTTGTTCGACCATGGCCAGGACGACGGCGCGCAGCAGGTGGTAGGGCGCGACCAGGCAGCCCTGCAGGACAGCGTCGAGTTGATCAGCGGTGGAATCGACGAATTTTCCAACGATGACCCGACCCGAGCCTCCGACGGCGGCGTCGAGCCGGCCGAACCGCTCTTGTGCCGCGCCGACCAGTCGTTCCGAGGAAGACGGATCGGTGAGATCGAGGACGCCCTCGACGGCGACGACCGAGGCACCGGTCGCCTCGAGCTCGGCCACGAGGTCGGTCCCGGGGTCGCCGAGCACGAGATCGTGGCCCCGAGAGGCAAGGAGCCGGGCCAGATGGGGTCCGACGTAGTGGGCGGCATCGGTCACCAGGGCGACCCTGCGTTCGGTGTTGTTCATGTTCCCCCCCAAGCAGTCCGTCCGGTGTGCCAGCGATGGGGACGGTATCCCTATCGGTGATCGAAAGTGTACGGCGGTCGTCTGCTCCCATCATGCTCGGGATGGAGTTTCGGCCCCTACCGTCCGATGTCCTCGGACCAGGGCGACGGTCAGGAACCGGCGGGCCGTCGCCCCAGGGAGCAGTCACTTGCAGTCAGGGGTCACCGCGGCGAGAGTCATGTCCATGGCCGCCGATCGTACCTATTCGACCACCGTGGGAAGTCAGTCGGTTGACCTTCCTCTCGTGGCACTGACCGACGAGCTGAGCATCGCCCTGCTCATCTGTGTCGACCTGGGGGTGCACTTTGCCGAGGTGGCGGGCCGGGAGTTGGCCGACCTCATGCGGCCAGCCCGGCCCGAGATCATCGTTTCGGTCGCCACCATGGGTATCCCGCTGGCCATTGAGGCCAGCCGCGCACTGGGGTTCGACGACTACGTCATCTTGCACAAGACGCCGAAGATCCACCTGGGGGAGACCTGGGCCGAGCCGGTCAACTCCATCACGACCGAGAAGCCCCAACGCCTGCGCATGGATCCTGCCCGGGTCCCCGCCGTCCGGGGCCGCCGGGTGGCAGTGGTCGACGACGTGATCTCGACCGGCGCCTCCACGCTGGCGGCGCTCCGGTTGGTGCGGCGCATCGGAGCCGAGCCGGTGGTCATCGGCACCCTCATGACCGAGGGGTCGGGTTGGCGGAAGGCCCTCGGGGCGGACGCCGACATGGTCCGCTCTCTCGGGTCCATGCCGTTGTTCCGGCCTGCGGGGGACGGCAGCGGGGAATTTGTTGAGGACTGGGACTAATGGGGTGTCTCGGCGGGGGACTGGGACGAGCGGTCAGAGCAAGCCCTCGGCCTTGAGCAACACGTCCTGCTCGTTGGCCTGCTTGCGGACGCTGCGCGTGGCCAGGATCAGGTAGACCAGCGCTCCGACGCCTAGGCCGAGGAAGATGCTGAAGTCGCCCCCGAAGTGGGAGGCGTCCTGGGTGTGGTCCGTGACCTCGTTCAACCAATGTGGAACGCGGAAGTAGTAGGTCGGGTTGACGTAGAGCCCTGAGATGGCAGCGAACATGCCGACCACCTGGGCGATGATGGCCGGCCAGAAGATGCCCCCGCGACGCCAATACAAGGAGTCCCGGCCGGTCTTCTGCAGCTCGCTCGGCACGTAGCGGTAACGGCGCATGACCCAGTCCACCAGGAAGATGGCGCACCACGGCGCAATCCAGACGATGACGATGTCGACAAAGTCCGACAGGTACTCGGTAAAGGACCCACTGAAGATGGCCCACATGGTGACGCCGAGGGCGATGGCGCAGTCAATCAGGACTGCGTGGTAGCGCTTCACGGGAACACCGATGGCCTGCAGGGTGACGCCCGATGAGTACATGTCGAGGCTGTTGATGCCGAACAGCTGGATGACGGCGAAGACCAGGAACACCACCACGAACCACGAGGGAATGGCGGTCTGGTGGGCGAAGGGGAGGAAGCCGCCGGCCCCGGTCCCGACTTTGAGAACGAACGTACCGACGACAGCACCCAGAGTCATGATCAGGATCTCCGGCACGGCCGTGCCCAGGAAGACCCAGCCGACGATGCCCTTTTTGGAGGTGTCCGTCGGGCAGTACCGGGTGTAGTCGTTGCCGTTCTCGGTCCAGCCCAGCCCGCTCAGGGCGATGGTGAAGGCCAGCGCCTCGGTGAAGCCTTGCCAGTCCCCGCTGGTCTTCACCACGTGGAGATTGGCGTGCGGGATGGCGAAGCCGAGCATGATGGCGAAAAGGATCACGAAGGGAAGGACAAGCCAGCGCAGCGTCTTGACGATGGCGGCGTGGCCCAGGAAGGGGAGGATCCCCTGTACGAGCACCGCGGCGATGACGAGAATGACCTTGGCCGGGTCGCCGGGCAAGAAGCCCGCCTTGATCATCAAGACGAGCCCGGCCCCCACGATCAGGAGCAGCCCCTCGACCTCGAAGCCGATCTGGGTGATCCAGTTGAAGAAGGAGATCGGTCGTGAGCCGTTCGGGCCGTAGCCGGCCCGGTTGATGGCGAAGACGGTGGTGCCGGCATTCGGCCCCTGCAGGGAGCACAATCCCAACAGGAAGAAGGACAGGTTCCCCAGGATGATGATCACCAGGACCTGAAGGAACGTGAGCCCGAACGTCATCAAGATGGCGCCATAAATGAAGTATTCGATCTGGACGCTGGCCCCGGCCCACATCCCGAAGATGTCCTTGGGCCTGGCCCAGCGCTCGCTCTCGGGTATGAAGTCGATCCCGTGCTGCTCGACGTGGAACGCCACATCCGACCCTGGGTCGTGAATGACCGCTAGGTCCTCCGCGATTGCCATCGCTGCCTCCCTTGTCATCGCCTCACGTGCTCCGGTTCCCGGGACACCACGTCAACCGTGGGCGTCTCCGAATCGATACGGACGCGGCCCGGACCACCGCCGGGCTGAAGGGTGGGCGGAGAGACGGACGTTGCCGTCTCCCTCGGCAGCCTTCTCCGGTCTGGTGTCCACGCACTTGGCCCTATCTGATTCGGTGCGCTTCCCTGGCATCCGCGACCGCAGGTGTCGGTCCTCACCTTGTTGGCTGATTGGCCCTGCGTCAAGTGGAAGGCGTGAACATCGTGAGAACTGCTGCGACGGAATCGGGTCACGGGCTCGATCCGCTCCTTTGTTGTAGAACGTGACGTGGTCTATCTCTTGGCGGCTTCCGCGGCGCTGTGCAGTGCGGTGGCCGGAGTGATGCAGCGGATCGGGGTCGAATCGGCGCCGGCCGGCGACGCCATGCGTCTCCGGTTGCTGACCAATGCGCTCAAACGGGGGATCTGGTTGCTCGGTTTCGCCCTCCTTCTGGTTGTGTTCGTGCTGCAAGCCTCGGCCTTGCGCTTCGGCGACCTGACCGTGGTCCAGCCCATATTGACCGTCGAGTTGCTGTTCCTCATCGCCATCCTGCGGGTGGTGTTCCGTCGCCACGTGGGCGGGCGCGAGATTCTCGGTTCGGTGGCCATCGTGGTCGGGCTGGCCGGATTCATCGTCTCGGCCGATCCTGCCCTCGGCCAGGGAATTCCCAGTTCGAAGGCGTGGGGTGTCGTCACTGTCGTGATCTTCGTGGTGGCAGCGATGCTGGTCGCTGCCGCCCAGCGCGGGCCCCGGTGGTGGCGGGCCACCGCCTTCGGGGCGGCGGCCGCCGTGCTCTTCGCCTACAACGCCTCCCTGACCAAGGCCATCACCACCTTGATCACCGGCGGGTGGGGCCATGTGTTCACCCATTGGGAGCCCTACGCACTGGGCCTCACCGGATTGGTCGGCTTCTTCTTCCTGCAAAACGCCCTCCACGCCGGCCCGATTGCCGCCTCCCGCGCTTCGATGCTCATGGTGAACCCGGTGGTGAGCATCATCATCGGCATCTTCGTATTCGACGAACATCTTCGCGGCGGACCGGGGTACGTCGCCGCGGAGATCCTCTCTCTCGTCGTCATGCTGACCGGCGCCTTCGTCCTGACCCAATCGCCTTTGGTGGCTGGGGCCACCTTGGACGGGGACCAGGGGGAGATGCTCGGAACCGTCCTTCCGGTCTCGCCCATCGGGCCGTGACCTCACGCCAGGGAGCGTCCGGTCCCCTGCTGGTCCTTACAGGGTGGAGAGGCCCAGCACCCGACGCATGAAGGCCACTGACTTCTGCTGAATCTCGCGGGCTTGGTGCTCAATGAACCGCTCGACGATCGGTCCGGCGCCGAAGATCTTGACCCGTGCCTCGAGGTCGAAGTTCTCAATGGTGTCCTCGCCGTCGGCCCTCAGCGCGATGGAGCCGTTCAGGTGAGTCTTGTCGCTCATGGTGCCCGGCGTGAGCGTGAAGTTAGTGGTCGAGGTGGCCGGGCTGAAGATACTGACCTCGGTGCTGGTGATCTCCTCACCGAAGATCTTGCGCACCGGTCCCGGCGCGTTGGGTTTCTGCGAGTAGCGGAGGGTCCGGGTCAGGCCCGAGGCCAGAGTGCCCTCCTGGCAGAGGACCTCGGCCGAGATCGAGCCCAGGCCCTCGAGGTGCAGCCGCACGACGAAAGCCGGGTCGAAGTACAGAGCCCAGAACGCGTCCGGCGAGCACTCCCAGTGGTAGGAGAGGGACAGCTTCATGTTCTGAGATCGAAGAGCATGTGGTGGGCCAGGTCGCCCACGAGCTCAATGATGATGTGCACCGAGGTGAAGCGCCACGCACCGTCGGTGCAGGCATAGGCATTGCGGTAGCGCCCGGCGATCACCGGTTGGAGCGTCAGTGCTCCGGGCACGGCCTGGAGGACGGTGAAGTAGGAGCGGCTGGTGGCGGTCGACCCGTCGGAGCTGACATCGACCATCACGTTGGTCATGACGTGCTTGGTGCGCGGCGTGCCGTCCTCATAGCGGCGGGTGGTCCGCTCGTAGAGGGACTGAATGGCCTCGGGACCCGAGACGGCGTCGCCGAAACCCTCGAAGGTCAACGTGGCGTCGGAGAAGACCTCGGCCACCCCGGCGAAGTCGCCGGCGTCAATGCGCTCGGCGTAGGCGTAGATCAGCTGGGAGATCGCCTCACGAGGGGTCGGCTCCATCGGCACGATTGTGGCACCGATCAGTGCCCGAGCAAATGCTCCATGCGGGCGGCCAGGCGGCTGGGGTGGCCCTTGCGGGCTTCGGTGTGATCGGCCAGCTTCATCGTCCACAGACCGGCGTTGACCCCCAGCCAGCGCAGAGGCTCGGGTTCCCAGAGCTTGGAGCGGTGGTTGACCCACGGCAGGTGGGTGAGGTCGGTGTCGGCCCCGGTGATCAGGTCGGCCAGGGTCCGCCCGGCCAAGTTGGTCGTCGAGACGCCGTCTCCCACATAACCCCCGGCCCAGGCCAGGCCGCTGTCCCGGTCGAAGCCGACGGAGGAATGCCAGTCCCGCGGGATCCCCAGCGGGCCACCCCAGGCGTGGGTGACCTGCGCCGGAGCCAGGGCGGGGAAGAGCTCGATGAGGGTCCGGCGCAGCAGCGCGTGGACGGACGCCACGTCGTCATAGGCGGGGCGGACGGTGGAGCCGAAGTGGTACGGGGCGCCGCGCCCACCGAAGGCGATCCGGCCATCGAGCGTCCGCTGGCCGTAGATGATCATGTGCCGGTAGTCGGCGAAGGTGGCCCTGTCCACCAGCCCGGCGGACTCCCAAAACCCGTGGTCCAGTGGTTCGGTGGCCACCATGAGCGAGTACACCGGCGCCAGCGTGCGCTTGTACCCGGGCAACGTCGAGGTCCAGGCCTCGACGGCACGCACCACGACCTCCGCCGTGACGGTGCCGCCCGTGGCGTGGACGACCGGGTGGTGACCCTCTCGCCCCGCTTCGATGCGGATCACCTCGGAGTGCTCGTAGAGGGCCACGCCGCGCCGCGCCACCGCATCGGCCAGGCCGCGCGCCAGGAGGGCTGGTTGGATCGCCGCGCAATGTGGGGTGAGGGTGGCCCCCACCACGCCGTCGATCCCGACCATTGCCTCGGCCTCGGTAGCGTCGACCCAGCGCAGGTCCTCTTCGCCGAAGCCGAGACTCCTGGCCTCGTTCACTTCGGAGGCGGCCCGGGCCCGTTGCGCCGGGGAGCGGGCCACCACGATCGTGCCGCCCTTGGCGAAGTGGCAGTCGATGCCTTCGGCCGCGGCCGAAGCGCCGACCACATCGACGGTGTCCTGCATGGCTCGGCGCATGGCGCGCATGGCCGGGACGCCGTAGGCCCGGGCCAGGGCGGTGTCCGAGGTGGCGAACAGGGCCGAGCACCAGCCGCCGTTGCGCCCCGAAGCCCCGAAGCCGGCCACCTCCTTCTCGACGATGGCGATGCGCAGGGTCGGATCGGCCTGGGTCAGCGCGTAGGCGGTCCACAGCCCGGTGAACCCGGCCCCGACGATGCAGACGTCGACCTGTGTGTCCGAACGGAGTGGCGCTCGGACCGGAAGTGGTTGGGCAATGGCATCCCACCAGAGGGAGAGGTCCTGATAGCGCACAGGCACTTCCTCCGGAGGGTCTACATCCGGCGCCACGCCTCGGTGAGTACCTCGCGCAAGGTGGAGACGATGAACTCGATCTCGGCGGGACCGCAGATGAGCGGCGGCGAGAGCTGCACCACCGGGTCACCCCGGTCGTCGGCCCGGCAGATGAGGCCGGCCTCGAACAGGGCCCCGGAGAGATAGCCGCGCAGCAACCGCTCGGATTCCTCGTCGTCAAAGGAGAGTCGGGTCTCCTTGTCCTTGACCAGCTCGATCCCGTAGAAGAAGCCGGCGCCGCGCACGTTGCCGACGATGGGCAGGTCGTAGAGGGACTCCAAGCCACTGCGGAACGCACCTTCGGTATCCCTGACATGCTCAAGAATGTGCTCACCCTCGAATACGTCGAGGTTGGCCAAGGCGACGGCGCAACTCACGGGGTGGCCGGCGAAGGTGAACCCGTGCAGGAAGGACGCGCCCTCGGCCAGGAAGGGCTGGACCAGCCGCTCCGAGGCGATCATGGCGCCGAGGGGGGCGTAGCCCGACGTGAGGCCCTTGGCCACCGTGATGATGTCGGGTTGGTAGCCGTAACGCTCGGAACCGAACCAATGACCCAGGCGACCGAAGGCGCAGATGACCTCGTCGGAGACCAGGAGGACTCCGTGGCGGTCGCAGATCTGGCGCACCCGCTCGAAGTATCCGGGCGGTGGCGGGAAGCATCCGCCGGCGTTCTGCACCGGCTCGAGGTAGACGGCGGCAATGGTGTCGGCACCCTCGCGGAGGATCGCCCGCTCGATCTCATCGGCCGCCCACTGCCCGAAGGCGACTTCGTCATCGGCGAACAGCTCGGCCCGGTAGAAGTTCGTGTTCGGGACCTTGATGGCCCCGGGAACGAGGGGTTCGAACGGGGTCTTGAGATCCGGCAGGCCGGTGATCGACAGCGCCCCCATGGTGGTGCCGTGGTACGCGATGTCGCGGCTGATGACCTTGGTCCGCTGCGGCTGCCCGGTCATTCGGAAGTACTGGCGGGCCAGCTTCCAGGCCGATTCCACCGCCTCGGACCCACCTG
>OBLU010005828.1_pt1 | contig 11009 bp, 15 predicted proteins | sample 1518681 | NCBI WGS metagenome assembly OBLU01 (sample SAMEA3539304, study PRJEB22396) | soil metagenome | biome: tundra; feature: field; material: soil | place: USA | collected 2010-05 | depth 0.15 m
GGAGGCATGCAGTGAACACGACGAGATCCGACTTCCGGGATGACGTGGAATTCGCTTTCGCCGAGTGTCCGTAGTCAAGCTTCTAAGGCGCGTGATGGCCAATCCTCCGATGCCAACGCCGATGCCAACCGGAGGTCGGATCCAGTCGGTTGCTGTCGGTCTGACTCGCCCGTTTGTATTCAGGAGACGGTCCCAGACGGGGTCAGTCAGGCTCCGTATGCTCTATATCAATGCGGTGTTTCTCTGCAATCGGAGACATGCGCCGCGATTCGAGGCGCAGGGACGGGATTCGCACTAGAAATGGCCCGCGTGCATTTGAGCGTCGGGCTATCCAGTCCAATCATCGTCGCCCACACGAGCGTCCTTTCACCCGACACTCGGCAGCGCCAAAAGCTGAAGGCGCGGATGGTTACCACGGCGACCCGAATGCGCAAAGTCGAGAGATTAGTGGGAACAGGAGCGACGGGTTATGGCCGCTCGCTCCCTCTCGATGTCGATGCGATTCCAAGTGACTCCAAAACGCGCGCTCTAGTCGTCACTCCAACCAAACCGCAAAAACGACAACTTCTGAACTCAGTTAGCCGGTACTAAATTAGTACTGGTCTGGGGGACCAGGGGTCGCAGGTTCGAGTCCTGTCTCCCCGAGTGCGTGGCAAAGCTGGCAGTAACGGTTGGCGAAGTGGGTCCGGGTTCACTTCGGCGCCAGTGCTTCGGAAAAATAGGAAGCGGTTATGTGATGCTGCCGAGTGCGATGGCAGTCTCATGTGCTGCTCCCATCGCTCACGTCTTGTGGCTGTTCAGCGCTCTCACCGCAGTACTCCGCATCTGTCACGTGCGGCCCCCACACCGGTGCGCCGTCGGTGATGGAAAGGTGTGTCATGAAGTGATTCGGGCTCGCGCCGTGCCAGTGCTCCTCGCCATCCGGCGCGAAGACGACATCGCCTGCGTTCAACTCGACGATCCGCTCACCGCGCACCTGGACACGGCCACGCCCCTCGGTGACGTACAGCGTCTGACCGCCGTCGTGCGAGTGCCAGGCGCTGCGGGCGCCCGGTGTGACGGCGAGGACGTTGAGCCGGCTCGGCGGCAGGCCACCCGTGATGGGGTCGATCCAGACGTCGCCGGTGAACTCATCGCCCCCCTTGGCGGTCGGGGGTTTGCGGCTGATCTCCATGCTCATCGCTCCTTGGTTGGTTCTGTCGGAGGGTGGGGACACAAGCCGGAACTAAAGTCCCGGGCGGCGCTGGCCGGTGGGAATCTAACTACGGGCGTCACTCCTGCTGCCTAGGCCAGCGGCGGCTCCTTGCCCTTGGGTGCCGTCGGCTCCGGGCTGCTACACCGTGGCTCGGTCGCGCTCGGAGGAGTTCCGCTTACCGCCCCGTACGATCTTTTGGCCGGCGGTATACGCGACACCGAGTGGCGAACGACGACAGAGCCTCAGGAGTCGGCACTTCGGCGTTTCGCTACGCTCCCCGTATGCAGTCGATGCGCATAAATCCTGATCCGATGGTTGGGTTGACGTGGACGGACGACATCGTCGCGCGTTCGGCGGCCCCCGGCGAGAACGCCCTGCGCTACCTCAGCCTGCTGAGCTCTGCTGGCCTCGTACCCGTCCTGATCACGCCGAAATCATCGACGACGGTCCTTGCGCGCCTTGACGGCCTCGTCGTACCCGGCGGCCCCGACGTTGCACCAGCACGGTATGGACAGGAGCCGGGTCCGCACACGGAGACGTCCATCGAGGACCTGGACGCGCTCGAACTCGAGTTCGTCACGGCAGCTCGTGCTCGCAACCTTCCGATACTCGGGATATGCCGAGGGCAGCAGGTGCTGAACGTCGCGTTGGGCGGAACGCTACACCAGCACGTCGACCATCCCCGGTGGGGCGCGGACCCTGCAGCGCCGATTCACGAAGTGCAGATCCGTGACGGCACCTACCTGCGACACATCCTGCGTGTTGACGTCGCAGCGGTGAATAGTGGCCACCACCAGGCTGTGGACCGCCTGGCGCCATCCCTAGACTGTGCCGCCGTCAGCAGTGACGGGTGCGTCGAAGCCCTCGAGGCTCCGGATCTGCTGCTCCTGGCTGTGCAATGGCACCCCGAAGAGATGGCCGAAGCGCAGAGCTCTCGCCGGCTCGTCGAAGGATTCGCACGATGGATCAAGGGCTGACGCAAGCGCCGTCCCGAAGCGCATTACCAGGCTACCTCGTGGCGTGCCGCACAGCTTTGCCAACCTCACAGGCGAGACCCGTTCGTGTGATCGGTTTGATCCTCCCCTCTGGCCTCGAGAAAGTGTTTGTACAGGCTGCATACTTCCGCGGGCTGCAGGGGCCACCAGACCCGGAGCGAATCAGAGAGATCGGGTCTCGGTACGGATTGACCACCGTCGGGGCCCCCATAGCCGTACCGGAAGTCCGGTAGCTGCTACCAATCTCCAGCCTTTCGGAGCCCGGCGCCCAGCCGGTGCCCTTATCGTCAGATTGACAAAGTGACGCAGTGACGATAGAGTCACTGACATGAGCGCACAGCGAGTTCTTGTTGAGGTCAATGAGCAGGGTCGCATGACCCTCCCTGCGAAGGTCCGTGCTGCTTTGGGCATCGAGGGCCACGCTCAGGTCGAGCTCGAGCTCGAGGATGGGAGCGTGAGGCTTCGCCCGACGGTCGTCGTCCCCCGCGAGGATTCGTGGGCGTACTCGAAGGCACACATGGAGCTGGTGCGTCGGGCACTCGCCGACGTCGAGGCCGGTAGGTTTCGTGAGGGCACGCCGGAGGACATTGCCGCTCGCGCCGTAGGATGAACGGCCTGGAGGCATATCGGACTCTCCGCTTCACCCCGACCTTTCTGGAGACGCTGACCGGCAAGGACTTCAGCGCGGCCGAGCGCCGGGCGTTCATCAAGGCGTTGTCCCTGTTGGACGCTGACGAGAGCCATCCGTCGTTGCGTGTTCACGAGTTGCGCCCTCCGCTGGCGGGCATCTGGTCGGCATCGGCCTCGAGATCCCTGCGCATGACCTTCATGCGCGAGGGACGGGGCATGAAGATCATGCTTACCTGCAGCCACCATTACGGTGACTGACGACTCCTGAGCGTCGGCGACGTTCCAGCAGATTCCGTCGGTTTCCACCTGATTCCAACTACCGGGGTGCAGTGCTCTACCTAACCAAAACTCGACGAAGTTACTCTTTCCCGAATACGAGCTGTCCATCCCAATTGAGCACTAGTCTGGGGGACCAGGGGTCGCAGGTTCGAGTCCTGTCTCCCCGACGGCGCGCAAGTTGATCTCAGTGCAGGGGTTTCCGGTGCCGTCCACTTGGCGCATTCCTGCGGGCCCAACTCTCCTTTCACGAATAATGACCTTTCCAGCAAAGCCACTATTTCGCCGCGCTCAGGGTGGGATGTCGCTCGTTCTCATGAACAGGATCATCCCAGCCAAGCGCCTACATTTGGCTTACAGTTTGCGTTGGAGATGGCTGACGAACTGATCACCCGCGGGCTCAGGGTCACGCGGATGGAGCAGCTCCTCGAGGTCCTCCCCACGTCGAACCTGCCCTCGGAGCACTCGTCCGCCAACAAGTCGTCGAGCACGACGTAGACGTGCTCACCAAGACCACGGTCACCTCGATCGCCTGTGCCCATGAAGGTGAGTGGATGGCCATTGACACTGGTGATGTCTCAAGTTCATGCGCCCAGAGTGGCGCTGGCAACCGCATCGGCGCTCGACGCTTTGAGCTGGGTATCGGCCAGACGGAGGATTCCCTCGGCGCGCGCAATCACCGGTTTGTAGCCAAGCTCAGAACGGGCTTTGGTATCCAGCACCAAAAACGGCGCTCCGTTGAGCGCCACCATCAGCCGTGAAAGTGGCGGTGTGCCGGGCCGGCGAAACACCGACCAAGCCCCATCCATGAGTGTCCCAACGACCCAGGCAGCGCGACGCGAAACACTTTTCGTCGGTCGCTCCATGCCGATGGCGTTGAGGCAATCGCCGATGAAGTCCTTGATCGAAACGTTTCCGTCGTCGAAGACGTAATACGCCTCGCCGCCGCGTCCACGTTCCAGAGCAAGCGCAATCGCATGGACTGTGTTGTCCACGTGTGAGGTCTCGATGAGGTACTCCCCACCTTCGATAAGACGCATCTTGCCGACACTCGCTGCTTTGACAATGGCACCGAGAATGGGGTCCCCATTTCCCCATATCCAGCCCGGACGAACAACACATGTTGCAAAGCCATCCCGATTGGCTGCACGCACAGCCCGGTCGGCGATGGTCTTGGTGCTGGCGTAAGCGGAGTACTTGGGCTCGTTGAGTGGCCACGATTCGTCGGCACCATTTATAGGCCGGCCTCCAAGCAAGCACATTGCGGCGCCCACCATCACGAACCGCTCAACGCCCGCATCTTTAGCGCCCGCCAGTACATTCTGCGTGCCCACGACGTTGTCTCGGTGGAACGTGGCGCGTGGACCTCCCTCATGCAACCGCGCAGCCGCGTGTATTACACGGTTGCAGCCGGACATTGCTGTGCTCAGCGAGCCTACGTCGGTGAGATCAGCGGTCACCGGAACTGCGCCTCGCTCAAGAAGAATCTGCTCAGCCCTCGAAGATCGTGCCAGAGCGCGGACCTCGTATCCATCCGACACGAGCTTCGGCACCAGCCTCGACCCCAGGAATCCCGAACCCCCGGTTACAAACACCGTACTCACGACAGCTCGCCACCCACACCGTACTGCGAATAGATCTCGGCAACTCGATCCCAGTGTTGGATAATTCCGTACCGACCATTGAGGCGATCGAACTCGTCGCGCCATTGCTGGCTGCCAACGGCGTGCGTGGCGAATATCGAAGCCAGCTCGTCGTAAAAGCGCTCGAATGTTGCGGGAACGTGCATTTCTAGAACCCGAGCAGGCTCGGTGCCGCTGTTCCAGAACGCATGCGGGACGCCGCGTGGCTTGACCACGTACGTACCGGCTGTAGCGGCACGGACCTCATCGCCGATCTCATAATGAACTGTCCCGGAGATGACGTATGCGCACTCGTCTTCGCGCGAGTGGGTGTGGGGGAAGATGAGCTGGCCCGGACGAATCTCTCCCTCCATCACCAAGAGCTGCCGGTCGAGATGCCGTGCGGAAACCTTATGCCACATGCCGAACCCGGCGATCGCCTCGCCGCCGCCTGGACCAACCACTAGAGCGTCAATATCGACGCCGGTCGCTCTGATCATGGTCGCCTCCAATCCCCGCTGCTAGCCACCACACTAGTGCGCTCACTAGTGACAACACTTGCCATTATGTGTAATGTCCCATGTCGTGTCAAGTAAATCGATGAGCCGATCGGAAAGGGCGCAACAGACGAGGTCGCGCATGGTCCGGACCGCCTACGAACTCTTCACCGAGCGGGGGTACCCAGCCACCACGATGGGTGCAATCGCCGAGCGTGCCGGGGTGGCGGTGCAGACACTCCACTTTACGTTTGGCACCAAGGCCGCACTGCTTCAGAACACCTATGACTACGCGGTCTTGGGGGAAGGTGAGCAGCGACCACCTGAACTGCAGCCGTGGTATGGCGCGTTTCTCAACGCCGAAACCTTGAGTGGGGCACTCCGGATTTTGATGGACAACGTCGCTGAGGTCATGGCCAGAACTGCGCCGCTCGATGACTTCGTGCGCTCAGCCTCCCATGAGCCGGACGCGGCGCGCATTCGGAGCCACACCGAGATGTTGAGGCGTCGGGCATGGAACGGCATGATCGAAAGTCTTGCCGGGCGATTCGGGTTACGGCGTTATGACCAACGACAGGCGGTGGACATTCTAATGTTGTTGATGAGCCCGGCGTCGTACCAGATCCTAGTGAGTGAGTGCGGCTGGACGACAGAGCAATGGCGGACATGGTGTACCCAGGCAGTGCGACTACAGCTCTTCGCAGAGGGAACGCGACGCTGACGCGTGGGCAGATGAACCGCCCCGGAAAAGTTGGAGACTCAGGGCTGACCTGACTTTGGTGGAGTCGGATTCTTGGACTCACGCTGCCGGTGTTGGTTGATGTCGAGCCTCGAGCTCAGCGGGAGGGATCATCCCGAGCTCTCCATGCAGACCTCGATGGTTGAGCCACTTGACGTACTCGAGCATCTCGAATTCGACGTCATCGAAACCACGCCAGCACGCTTGCGTGAATCATTGTGCTAAACTGTCGGACAGTTTGGAGGCGGGATGTCCATCGACATCACGGAATCAGCACACCGGCATGGGATCCGAGACGACCAGATTCGCTACGTTATCGAGCACTGCGGCCTGGTATTCAACCAGCCTTCGCCCGACGACGCGCCTGGGGACAGTCGCCTCGTATTCCTCGGCGATGACGAACACGGCGTTCCCTTGGAGGTGGTTGCGGTCGAGAGCGGCTCGCGCGATCTCAGGGTCATCCACGCGATGAATCTCCGTGCGAAGTATCAACCGGAATATGAGGAGGCCATCCCGTGGAGAAAGCTGAGTTCGTCTTGAAGGACGGCACGATTCTCACGCCGAAGCTCGAGAAGCAGCTCGCTGACGAGGCCGAGGCCGGTTACGATCTGTCGAAGGCGCGGCGCGTGCTCCTTCGACCCGGCCGGCCAGCGAAGGGCCAACCGACAGGGGAGTCGCCGCGAGTTGCAGTTCGTGTACCGAAGGATGTCTACGCGCTAGCGAGGCAGCGCGCGCGTGCTGAAGGACGAACGCTCTCCACCGTGCTGCGCGAGCTCATTGCGCAATACGCCGGAGGAGATCGCGTAGCCTAGTCTCCGCGGCGACGCGAACCGCATTTTGTGTGTTTCCACCGTCTTCGAACTCCACGGTGGCAACGCGACGGGAGCGCTATGCCGGTGCAACCGATTCCATCCGATTCAAGCTGTATTCATCTTCAGGGGTGTGGAACTCTTTCCAACCATTTCCCGACGAAACCACTCTAAGTCGAACTCGGGCAGCGATCAGAAATAAGCACTGGTCTGGGGGACCAGGGGTCGCAGGTTCGAGTCCTGTCTCCCCGACGGACGCGCAATTGAGTTCGCGGTGAGCGGTTGCGCGGTGCGTTGGGGCCTGTCGGCTAACGGGGTGTAGTGCTCTAACCAGGAATGATGGCTTTTCCTGCAAAAGGCATCATTCCCCACAGTTGAGGCCGGATGCCGCTGCTCATACCTAGAGATTGTGGCAGTCCAGCGCATACATAGCGCTTACAGTTTTGACGGCGATCGTCCGGCTCCTTATGGCGGTGCAAGGAATGAGCCAGGCGCGACAGTGCTGGGGATTGAGGTGGATCGACCCGCCGAATTGCATCAGTGATGCCGCGCTGGCGTCCTGGCGTTGACCAAGGAGCTCGCCCGACAGCTTGTCGGGCCTGGCGTCACTGCAAACAATGTGCACCCCGGTGTCGTGCGCACCAACTTCGGCGCCGAGGATGAAGCCTGGTACTTCGCACCCATTAGCGGGTTGGTTCGCGCGGTCTAAAGACGCCGACGCAGGGCGCCGACACACCGATCTACTTGGCGTCTTCACCCGACATGGACGGCGGCACCGGCCAGTTCTTTGCCAACCGCAAACCCAAGACGGCCAACAAGCTCGCCGATGGCACTGATGTGGCAGCCAATCTCTGGAAGGCCAGCGCCGACCTGGTGGGTATGGGAAAAGCGGCTCGGTGAGCCCAGCCACATCACCTGAAGTCCGAACCCGATCTAATCTACTGGTCAGAGTGTGGCGGTGGTATCCGGCGATGACGTGTACGGCGGCGCTGCTTCCACCCGACGGCCAGAGAGCGAGGTAGGTGTCACCCACGGCCGCGACCTCACATTCCGACCGGATAACGCCTGGGCAAGCAACACCGCCGCGACTACCGTGATCAGCTTGTCTGGAAGATCGACGATTGCCTCGCCCAGAAACGCTGCGAGCGCTGTCGGAACATGCGCCGCGACAAGTGAGTGGAATACGGAATCACCGAGTCCCACGCCGCTGTTGCCGTGGTTGGTCAATAGGTTCAGGGGCGTCGACAGTATCGCGGCAACTAAGAAGCAGACCCCCCAGAGAACCAACCCCCCTCGAAACCACCGCGTCCAGTCGCGCTGTGCTGCCAGTCCAGCGGCGAAACCAAGGGCGACGGAGACGATGCAGTACGGTGCGGCGATGGGGTCGATGGTGCCTGCGCTAAGGAGATTAGTGATGAGGCCAGCGATTCCGCCGATCCACGGGCCGGCGATCATCGCAACCAACACCGTGCCGATTGAATCTAGGAACAACGGCAAGTGAGCGGCTTCAACGAGCGCATGGCCGCTGTAGTCGAGACCGACGGCGACCGGGACAAGCCCCAGGCTGGCTAGCGATGGCCTGCGTAGAAACGCGCCCTTCCAGTCGTCGAGCTGAAGGCGCGCGAGCGCTGGCTGAGCGCGCGCTCGTAGCAGTACAAACAGCGCGACAATGAGGACTGCTCCAACGATGGCGACGGCGGCTTGGCCTTCACCTTGATCAATGAGCTTTATGGCCGGATGGCCTACTGCGTCTCCCAGGCCAACGAAGGCGGCGACGTAGACCACATTTGCGGCGACCAATCCGATAAAGAACGGACGTCGCGGCATGCCACTCACTGCAGCGATCTGTGTCGTATAGATCCTCAATCCGGGAATCAGCCGGGACACGAACACGGCACGCCAACCGGCGTTATGCAGGAGCCTCGCTGCGCGCTGCAGAACTCCGCCTGCGTGAAGCCTGCGAGCGATGCTGAACAGGCGGTCCCACCCCAATCGCGAGAAGAGCTCCCAACCAACCAGCGCACCTGCGACGAGGGCGAAGAAAGCGGCGGGAATGAACACCAACGGACTGAGCTGCCCCGAAGCAATTGCGATTCCGCCCACGGCAAGCAGGAGGTCACCGGCGATGAAGAACAGTGGAGCCCCAGCCTCCTCCGCGAAGAGGAGGACGAGGATGACCACGAGCAAGACGTTGCCACCCAGCCCGAAAAGCGGCAGCTCATTCATTCAGGCCACGCTACATTTGCGGATTGACGGGCACCACGTCATCCACTGGTCGGACGGCGGCCCCACCGAGCTCGACAACCTCGTCGTTGGTTTCATCCACACGATCGCGAGCCTGGCGATCCCACGAGATGTCGAGCGCGAGGAGGATCAGGTTTGCACCGACGGTCGCTCCGACGATTGCAGTGATGAGGGAGAGAAGTCCGCTGGTCGCATTGAACCCCAGCCAGGCACCTGCGAGGCCACCTCCTAGTGCTGCCGCAACTCCGATGGTGTTGGCGTTGGATTGCCGGTCGCGGTTGACCCAGGCGAGGTAGATCCCCAGGCCGATCGGCACACCGATTGAGACGACGGCGAGGAGCTGGTCTTCAATCGGAATCGTCGAGGACGTCGTGAGAACGATGAGCACACCGAGGAACCAGCCACCGAGGCCAAGGATGAGCGGGTACACCGAGCGGAGCATCGCACTCGCCGTGCGCCCGAACCGACCGCGTCTGCGGATGCGCCACCACATCAGGAGCAGCGACACCACCGTGAGGACGGCGAGGCCGGTCATCGTGGCGACAATGTCCTTGGCAATCGCCGTCTGTGTGCTGGCCGGTGTGAAGGAGACGTGCGGGCTCGTGTACAGGGATTGGTCGACCTGTCCGGTCTCGAGGTAGGTGGTGATCAGGGCGGTGCCGCCGGCCGGGTTATAGCTCCAGAAGGTGCCTGCGTGCCCGAGCTGGGGCACCACCACCTGGTGCCCGTTCGGGAGGGAGGGCATCAGCTGATCTGTCGCATTCTGCGCTGGGGTCGCCATATCGAGCGCCCCGCTGATCACCAGGGTCTGGACATTCGACGTCTGGACGTGCATGTACTGGTCCGAGTCTGTGGCAGCCGGCCAGGCATTCGCCAGCTCGCCGCCGGCGAAGAGGAAATCCGTGCCGGGGCTGCCGATGATCGACGGGTCGGGGTGGGCGAAGTACTGCCTGACAGCAGGGAAGTCGATCGACCCGACGGACGCGAATTCACCCCAGACAAACGACTGTGGGAAAGCGATGCTTGCCAGAAACGATTCGAACCAGAGCCCGCTCGGGTCGCCGGCGGCGGCCGACAACCATGCGTCGATCGTCATCGGCGCGGAGTCTGGCGCTGCGTCGTCCGTCGACTCCTGCATGCCAAATGAGGTCGCGGCCAGCACATTGCCCTTCGGGATAGGGAGGAACAAGAAGTGGTCGGGCATGTTGGCCGCCGTGTGCTTGATGGTGGCGATGAGATCGTTGGTGCGCTTGCTGCAGCCGGCGTCCGCGGCGCAGAGGCGAGCGTAGGACTGGAACTCCTGATCGATGGTCGCCGTATCGAACAGGAAGTCGCCGGGTGGGTTAGCCCCGATCATCACCGAGCGAAGGATGCTCGTCGGGTAGCGCCAGGCATAGATCATTGCAAGGCGGGTACCCGCGCTCTCGCTGACGAGGTCTATCTGCTTGTAGCCCAGCGCCTGCCGCGCCGCCTCGAGGTCATCGACCTGCTCAGGTAGGGTGTAGCCGGCTAGGTCGACGCCGTCTGCCGTCAGGCGGGTCGCGCAGGTGCGGAAGCCGTCGGCGTAGGCCTGGAACGACGCCTGTCCGAGCATGTCCGCCGAGTTTTCCAGTGCGGAGGTAACCTCGGGGCAGTCGAGCACGGACGATCCGTCGACGCCCCGGTAACCGACCAGGACGACGTCATGGTTAGCTGTGAAGCGGCTGGCGTCCGGGAACACCATGTTCGTGACGCCGGGACCGCCGTTCAGACGGAAAATCGGCTCGGACGGGTGGGCGGATGTGGCTCGAATGACAATGACGGGCAACGCGATCAGTCGCGAGTGCGGGTTCGTCCGATCCTCGGGCACGACCAGCGTGCCGCAGTCGGCGCTGGAGATCCCCTTCTCGGTCGTATAGGTGCAGGACGTGAGCTTCAATTGGCCGGCATGCGCTCCGGCGGGGACAGACACCGCGCTGGTGCCGCCCGTCAATTGGACGTACACGAGACCGAGCACCCCCAG
>OBLU010005829.1_pt1 | contig 11008 bp, 10 predicted proteins | sample 1518681 | NCBI WGS metagenome assembly OBLU01 (sample SAMEA3539304, study PRJEB22396) | soil metagenome | biome: tundra; feature: field; material: soil | place: USA | collected 2010-05 | depth 0.15 m
ATCGAAACGACAGGGCATCCTCTCATCCGTCACCAACTCAACCAGTACGAGCAACAGCTAGGCGCCGGAGCGGCGAGCGGCGAAACCGCCAGTCGCGCCGCAAACCTCGCCCGATCCGCCGCACACCGTCAGCGCCATGCAGGCGATCGACAGGCGCACCCGAAGGAAGCGAGCGGGCGAGCGCGCTGAGCACTCGACCTAGAGCCGGCGCTGGCCCGTCATGACCTGATCGTCGTACAAACGGTGCGGGCCCTCGGCTGCCCCGGGATCGGGCTTCAAGCACGCCGGGCAGCGAGGAGCCCGACGTGCGACGAAGAACACCTCACTGTGGGATCGTTGGCACACATGAACCTCACGGGAGTGCATTGCCACCGATGAGAGCGCGCGCCGCAACCCTGGTCGCCTGCTCGGCGGGGCTGCTGCTCGCCGCCTGTGGGTCCTCCAGCACACCGCGCACGGCCGCCAGCACACCCGTGCCGAGCACCGCCACCTCCGCGACGGCGCCCGCCGGCGCGCAGGGCCTCAAGGTTGCGGGCACCCCCAGGTTTGCGACTCCGCCTGCCTCCGAGCCGGTGCAGAGCGGAACCGTCCAGGTCGCCTACCGCAACATCGCGATCGAGCCCGACACGCTCAGGGTCAAGGTAGGCAGCACGATCAGGTGGACCAACTACGACTCCGTCCAGCACAACGTCACAGCGGAGGGCGGCCCGCTGAAGTTTGCCTCCAAGGACTTCGGCGAAGGCGGCACCTTCGAAGTCACGGTCCGGGAGCCTGGCGTGATCCACTACGAGTCCACGACCCAGCCCGCCACGATGAACGGCACGATCGAGGTCGTCAGATGAAGCCGAGCGGGCGCAGGAAGCAGCTCGGTCCGATGCGGGCGCTGAGCCTCGCGCCTGCGCTCAGGGCTGCAGGAGCCGCCGCGCTGCTGCTTCAACGTCGCGTTCCAGCCAGCCAGGTAGCTGGCCGCCGTCGCGCATGTGGCGGCGGATGGTCGCGTTCGGCAGGTCGACCACGGCGCGGGTGACCGCGTCGGCGCCGCGGGCGTCGGCGCGGCGCCTCAGCATCTTTGTCAGCCTGGTGAGGGCTGTAGTGAGAGGCGCGTTTATCCCATCCAGCCGCGCGCGGAACTCGTCATCGGGATCGGCGTCGAGCAGGTCGTCGCGCCGCGCCGTCAGCAGCAGCCGCGCGTCCTCGGGCTGCTCCCGCGCGAAGCTGACTTGCGTGCCGGCCATCAAGCCCTCCGGCCACGAGGTCACCGCACCTTGCGAGAAAAAACTGCGGCACCGGGGCACTCCGCGTGGTCAACGCACCCGCTCGCGGTCGCGCAGCAGGCGTCTGAGGATCTTCCCCGACGGCGACTTCGGGATCTCGGCCACCATCTCGATCGCGCGAATGCGCTTGTGTGGCGCGACCTGCTCGGCCACGAACGTCATGAGTACCTCGCTGTCGAGATCGTCGCCGGCGGGCACGACGAACGCCTTTGGCAGCTCGCCGGCCTCGTCGTCCGGGACGCCGATCACCGCGCAGTCGGCGACCTGCGGGTGCGTGATCAGGATCGCCTCGAGCTCGGCGGGAGCGACCTGGAAGCCCTTGTACTTGATCAGCTCCTTGACGCGGTCGACGATCGCAAACCAGCCGTCCTCGTCTACGATCGCGACGTCTCCGCTGTGCAGCCAGCCGTCGTTGTCGATCATCCTGGCGGTCGCCTTGCGGTTACCCAGGTAGCCCTGCATCACCTGGGGGCCGCGCATCCAGAGCTCGCCGGGCTCTCCGGGGTAGCAGTCATGGCCGGTGTCCGGATCGACCAGACGGCATTCCGTGCCCGGGATCGGAGGTCCGATCGAACCTGGCTTCTTCACGGTGCTACCTGGCGGCACGAGATGAGTGACGGGGCTCATCTCGGTCATGCCGCAGCCCTGGCTCACCGAGCAGCCGATCCTCTCAGCGACTTCCTCGGCCAGGTCAGCGCCGAGCGGGGCGGCGCCGCAGAGGATGTGCGTGAGGGCCGAGAGGTCGCGGCCCTCGACCGCGGGGTGCTTGGCGAGCGCGAGCGCGATCGGCGGGACCACGTACGCGCGTGTCACCCGATAGCGCTCGAGCAGATCGAGGAACTGCCCGAGCTCGAAGCGTGGCATCGTGACGAGCGTGGCGCCGCCGAGCAGCCCGAGGTTCATGATTATGCACATCCCGTAGACGTGGAAGAACGGGAGCACGGCGATCACGACGTCGTCAGGTGAGTGAGCGAGTGCCCCCTCCGACTGGACCATGTTCGCGACGAGGTTGCGATGGCTGAGCATCACTCCCTTGCTCAGCCCGGTCGTGCCACTCGAATACGGGATCGCGGCGATATCGACCGCGGGGTCGATCGCTACCCTCGGGGCTGCCTCGGGATCGCCGAGCAGCTCCGAGAACGACGCGCCCTGGTTGGCCTCGCCGAGCGCGAACACCTCACAACCTCCCGCCTGCTGTGCTGCCTGGCACGCCACGTCGAGGCACGCCGGCACCGTCAGCAGCATCTGCGCGCCGCAGTCGGCGAGCTGAGCGCCCAGCTCGCGCGCCGTGTAGAGCGGGTTGGCGGTCGTGCAGCGCCCGCCCGCCGCAACCACTCCATGAAAGGCAACCGCGTACTCGGGCGCGTTCGGCATGTAGATCGCGAACGTGTCGCCCTTCACGAAACCACGCCCAGCGAGCCCCGCGGCGAAGCTGCGCACCGACCGCTCCAGCTCGGCGTAGCTGAGCGCGCGACCGGACGGGCCGTCGATCAGCGCGGGCTTCCCGCCCAGCTCCCCGGCGCGCCGCAGCACGAAGGTGGCAAGGTCGACGTCGGGCACCTCGGCGTCGAGCTGTCCGCCCGAATAGATCATGCTCCGCTTCTCCATCGCCCTGGTCGAAGCGGTCCTATAGACCGGGCGTCAGAAGCACTGTCGTCGTATCGCTAGCCGCACAAAACCGCATTGTTGGATCTAGGCTACGCTTTCTGCGAGGCGGATGAATCGTGCGCGGTTGCGTTGTCTCGCGTAACCGGCAGCCCGCCAAAAGCTCATCGCGGCCGAGTCGTCGTCGGCGACGATCGCGGTGAGCCTGAGTGCGCCGCGCGCTCGGAGGCGACGTTCGCCCTCGCGCAGCAGTGCCGTGGCGATCCCCTGCCGCCGCCGATCGGGATGAACCGCGAGCCGGTAGAAGCTGCCCCGCCATCCATCCCAGGCGGCGATCAACGACCCGACCACCACTTCACCGGCCTGTGCGAGGAGCAGTGACTCCTTGTCGGTGGCCAACAGGCACAGCAGGCCCTCGCGTGTATCGGTGATGCTCGACCGGCCGCCCGCCGCGTCCCACAGAACAAGAACAGGCTCGATGTCCTGCTCAGTTGCGCTTCGGATCCTCCACTCGGGCATGGCCGGGACGAATACCACGCGTGGCGGACCCTGCGTCCCGCCGCACCTCCTGCCCCTACTCGTCGTCCCGCCTGTACCCCAACCGCCCTGAGACGCAGTCGTCAGAGTCCTGGGGCACCGGGCTAACCGCGCTCTTGGCGCAGTTCATCGGCGAGCGTCTGTGCGCGCCGCGAGAACCTGCGGACTGCGACGAGTGCCGCGCCGCCCGCGAGGCTGGCGACGAGCAGCATCTCCAGATACGCCAGTGAGCGCACCCAGCCATGAACGCTGAGGTCGAGCACGCCGACGGTCGTCAGCAAGCTGAGCGACAGTAGAAACGGCTCGCGCAGGTAGTGCAGATGCACTCCTTGATAGGTGATCCCCGAAGGGTCGAGGATCGCGATCATGCCGTACAAGGATGCGAACAAGAAGAGCGTGAGAATCGGAACCAGCCCAAACGCGGTGACGAGTCGTCCTGCGGAGAAGCGTGGCGCGAGGATCACGGCAGCTCCACCGCCCACGAGGACCAGTGCCGCGAAGGCCGCCAGCGTCGCCCAGTTCAACACCAGGAAGGACAGGCCGACCGAAGTGAGCGCTATCGCCGCTGACATCCAGGCCCAAACGGGCGTCGCCAGCACAGAGTCCCGGGGCCGCGCTTGTCTGCGCGTGGCTGTCAGATACGCTTCGCTGGCAACTATTGCCATGTCGATATCGGATGCGGTGATTCGGAGGCGATCGGACTCAAGCTGCACCTCAATGGCCCTGATGCGTCGCTTTTGATCGGCCACGAAGGGAGAGACCTCGCGGATCGAAGCCTCAAGCGCACGTGAGGCCCCGGCGTTGTTCAGGAGAATCTCACGGTCCGATCCCAAAAGGGGGACCTTTACGGTCACGCGCGGCTCGACGTCCTCCAGCTCATTGCAGAGCGCGATCAGCCCCGGCCATTGCGTTTTGATGCGCCAAACCTTTATCTCGTGCGCAGCGGCGCTGAGCAGATCCTCGGCCAGTGGCCGCACGCTCGAAGAGGCCGACCGCAGGGATGTCTTGTCTGTCTCGGTGATGAAGCACAACCGAACGGCGATCTGGTTCTCGCTCTCCCCAAGGGTGGCGGCGATCGTGTAGGGGAACTCTTCCCTGACATGCAGACCGTACGTGGACTTTCCAACGAGGCGGGGCTGGAGCTCCGCTCTGATCGCGGACGTATCGGCGGTTCGCGCGAGCAGCAGGTCATATGTCAGTAGCACAGCGAGAACCGCCATTCCCGGTGCTACGACAAGGGAACCCGAATCCCTTTCGGCGTCACGCGGTGCCCGGCGCGCGCGGTGACGCCTTACTCGTCGTCTCGTCGATACCCCCCGCGCGGAGACACGGGCCGCCGTGCCGCTCAGGCGTCGCTTCCAGCGGCGAGAGCTATCGCGCCACCGACAAGGATCGAGCCGAGTGCGATGGCTCCTGCCGTCTCCCGGCCTGCCTTGGCTTGATCTTCTGCCGCGAGCGTGAGTCCGCTGACGGCCAGCTCATATGCCGGACCGTAGAGCGGAGGGATCACCGCGCCCACCGCCTCCGCGATGATCTGCCCGTCGGTGGTGGAGAGCCAGCTCCCAAGTTTCAGCGCTTGAAACTCGCTGTCTTCGACCAGTTCTCTTCGGAACTGCTCAAGCGGCGGGAGCTGCCGCGCCATCGCGTGCAGCCATGCGTGTGGCGGCACCATTGCTCCGGTCGCTCTCGCCTGCGTGGCGTAGGGGCCGAGAATCCTGTTGCGCGAGACGTAGCTCGCTATCTGCCGTTGCTTGTCCGTCATCGTTCAACCTCCGTTAGATAGTATCTTGCCTGATGGGGCATCATCTAGTCTTGTAGCAGGCCGAAGCGACGAGAGGCACGGCGCAAGGCTCTTTATCAGCAGTAGAAAGCGAACTTGCGAGTTGTGGGAGGCCAAATTGGGAGCAAATGGACTGCATGCAAGTTATGCGACCCTAAAGTGGGGGCTATGAAAGACGACTGGATCGATGCCCCAGGCCTGATCGCCCTTGCCGCTGAGCATGGCTACAAGGTAAGTGCCCGCTCGCTGGAGCTGTGGCGCTACCGTGGGCTGCTGCCGCGAGGGGAGCAGCCCACCGGCCGGGCCGCGTGGCTGTATCCGCCCGTGAGCAAGGGGCAGCTGCTGCGCCTGCTGCATTGGCGAGAGAAGACACGCAGCCTCGACCTGATCCTGATTGCCCTGTGGATCGAGGGCTTCCAGATTGACATCGCCGACGCACGCGCCTCGCTGAGCGCCTTTGTCAATGCAGTGGAGCGAGACATTGCGCGCGACCTCGACGGCGCCGGCGACGTATCGACGGCGATCGACGTCCTGGCCCGCAAGCTCGCCGGCAAGCGCGGCAAGGCTGCCCTCCCGCGGATCGCCAGAATGACGGCGGACGAGCGGACGCGTGCCTGCGCGTACGCACTGGCTTTCGCCTTCAACGCCGAGGAGGAGATCGCGCGCCGCAAGGACGATGCGGTCCTCCTGGAGCGCATGCTCGGCTTCCGTAGCGGACGCGCCGGCGGCCTGGCCATGGTCATGCCGCTCGATGAGGACACGTTGCGCATCGCCGGTCTGCGTCCTCCGGGCCAGCTGCGAGCGGTACTCGACTCAGCGGCGGACGAGGAGTTCGAGTTCGTCCGCAGGTTCCTTCATGTAATCGTCGTTTGGATTCCGCTGCTTCTACCGCAGTTCATCGAGCACTTCGGAGAGCGGGCAAGGCCGGTTGCCGAGCTCGCGCGCCAGCTGTTCGATGATCTGCGGCCCGAGTACCTCGGGTTCGCGGCGATGGGCATGCTCGCGTCCCTGCACGCGAAAGGACATCCGGTCGACGAGCTGCGCGGTCAGCTCGCGGCTGCGACGCCGGCCGCCATCAACCTCGAGCTAATAGACACGCTGGCGAAGGGGGAACGTCTTCCGGCGTTCAAGCAGCTTCCCGCCCAAGTTCGACAGCAGGTTGCCGGAGAGTTGGCGCGACGCCGGAAGAGCTCAGCAAGCCCGTCTGGAAAGGGTTGATTACCTTGCCAGGGGATCCAGACGTCATTCTTTGTCGATGGGATTTTTCAAGAACCGTCAGATCGAACAGGAGGAGATGGGGGTTTCCTCTCCTCTCGGATATGCCGTATGCGCAGCATGCGTCGCCGATCACATGCTCGCCGAGTTCATCGAAGAGAACTTGACAGCGGCTCAGTGCTCCTTCTGCGGGCGGTCGGAGAACACGGAGATTGCAGCCGACGCTGATGTCGTGCTCGCACGGATCTCGGAGGGTCTGAAGACCGAGTGGTCCCGCGCAATCGACGAGCTGGGTTACGACTCCGAGTCGAACAGCGGATTCGCTGGGCCGACTCGCGACGCCTGGGAGGTCTTTGAGCAGATCGGGCCGATATTCGCGAACGACGCCTTCGAAGAGTTCGTCGTAAAAGCATTCGATGGGGAGGTCTGGTGTCAGCGGGATCCGTATGGAACCACCGTTGGGGAGGCCCTTCGCTACGGATGGGAGGATCTCGCCGAGACGGTCAAGCACTATCAGCGATTCGTCTTTTTTCTTCCGAAAGAAGAGATGCTCGACGATGAGCCCGGCGCCGAAGTGCCCCGCGGGGGCAAGATGCTCGAGGAGCTCTCTCGACTGATCCGCCACTACCAACTGGTCAAGGATTTGCCCGGCGGCACGTCTCTCTACCGGTGTCGTCTGCACGGGGTCCGTAAGAAATACAGTGAGGCGAAGGACCTTGGAGCGCCGCCCGCTGAGGAGGCGTCACAGAGCCGTATGAGTCCTGCTGGCATTCCGATGCTCTACGCCGCCGACGAACCAGAGACGGCGCTTGCCGAGACGATAGATCCCAAGCGCACTCGCACGAAGGGAGCAACGATCGCGACGTTTCAGCTGACCGCGGAGTGTCGCATCATCGATCTGAGCCGGCTGCCGCCTGTTCCCAGCATCTTCGACGCGGATCCGGAGGCGCCGCGCTTGCGTCAAGAGCTTGGGTTCCTCCACGGGTTCCGTCGCGATGTCGGCGGTCAGGTAGAAAGGGACGGACGCGAGCACATCGAGTACGTGCCGACCCAAGTTGTCTGCGAGTACCTGCGACACGCATTCAGGGACGATCAGGGCCGGTCAGTCCGCGGTCTCGCGTGGGAGTCTGTGAAGAGACCGGGAGCCCGCAACATCGTGCTGTTCATCGACCGCGACCATTGCGTTGAGCGAGGGGAACGACCCGAACGCGTTCCCGAGCCGCTAGTCGAGCTCATCAGCTCCGAACCCCGCCGCTTGCCCTGACACGACAAGACGCGCGCGGTCGCGGGACGACCGCCTCACTCATCCCAGGGTCCCAATCGCGCCTCGAGCTCTTTGCCCCTGCGGGTCAGGATCCAGGCGTTGGGCTCACCCCTCCGCTGGCTCTCACTGACGTTCTCGGTCAGGCCGTGGCGGGCAAGGCGGGAAAGGAGCCTCGAGATCTGTCCCTGGTCTGTAATCCCGACGCGTTCGCTGAGCTCTCTGTTGCTGAGCCGAGGCTCGGCAGCGACCGCCCCTAGCACGCGACGGGTGCGGTAGGTCAGCGGTATCCCGAAATCGGCAAGCTGCCCGCGACTGGGCCTGCGCTTGCGGGGTGCCGAAGGACGCGGCCGCGGCGGCCGGCATTGCTGGCTGCGTGGCGCCGGGGCACCAAGATAGGGCGGCACTACCCACGACATCAACGGGTTCTCCAGCTCCAGCAACGATCGGGAGTCGCTGGTCATCAGCCGCGCGTAGAGGAGTCCGAGTGTGCCGCCGAGCACGACATGCGCGGTCAGCCGTGGTGGGTGTCCGGTCGCGTCGGAGCCGTTAGGACCCTCGTCGATGATCCGGGTGAGTGCGTCGAGCACCTCCCCGCGGTGCGTGAGTATCGTGGGGGACGCGAGCGCGTGCGCGACGCAGAACCGTGCGAGGTCGGGCTCCTCGTCGAGGAGCCCGAGCAACGCGAGCAGGCCTCCGCGCACGCGATCCTCCCACGTCGCCTCGGGGTCGTAGGCAGCGCCGACTCGGTTGGCCGCGGTAGCCACGGCCTCCTCGAACACGCGTGCCTCCAAAGCCGTGCCGTCAGAGCGGAGACTCGACATCCCGGCCGTTCCTCCCATCGTCTCCTCCTACTCAATGCGTTCGACTGGCCGAGTCTATCCTGTCTGTGCGATTTTGTACAAAGACGCCGGTCTAAAGCGCTTGGAACCGCGAGCCCCCGAACGGTCTCGATCGCGGCGCGACCTCTGGGTGCGCTGGTTTGTGTGCGTCCGCATGCCCTGATTGTGTCGCGGCGTCAGGACATCCACGCCCCGTTCGGACATCCAGCAGCGGCGACGATTCCGTATACTCGGCATCGCGGGGAGGCCGCCACGTTCTTTGGGAGGGCAGATGCCAAGACCGATCGCGTATTCCAGTTCAACCCCAGCCAATAGTCGCCAGCAATGAGCGATTTCCTGGAAGACGCCGAGCGAGCCGCGCTGCGTGATGTAGCGCATCTGCTGCCGGCGAAGTGGCAGCAGATGATCGACGTGGTCGCCGCGTCCGTCCCTGCGACGCCCCCGGACACCGTCGCCGCCCCAACTGATCCGGCTGCGGCGCGACTCGAGCAGATCGAGCACATCGTGGTCGTGATGCTCGAGAACCGCTCGTTCGACCACATGCTCGGCTACCTCTCCCTGCCGCCCGCCGAAGGCGGCAAAGGGCGCTCCAACATCGACGGGCTCACGGGCCCGGCCGTCAACATCAACACCTACAACGGCACGAGTTATCCGATCCACCACCTCGCCAAGACAGCCTTCGGGGGCGAGGCGGAAGACCCCGACCACTCAGGCGCCTCTGTCGATGAGCAGCTCGCCAATGGCGGCCAGGGGTTCGTGAGCAACTTCGCCAGGATCTCCAAGGCGCGAGCCGAAGCGCTCAAAGTGCCGGCGCCAGACCCCGGTCTGGTGATGGGGTACTACGACGCGGACGATCTCCCCGTCTATGACCATCTCGCCGGCGAGTACTGCGTGGTCGACCGATGGTTCAGCTCGGTGCCCGGCGCGACGTGGCCCAACAGGCTCTACTCGGTCGCCGGGCGCGCCGAAGGCAGCCGCGACGATAAATCTCCGCCGATCTATGCGCTGCCGAGCTTCGCCCGCTATCTCGACCAGCACCAGGTCGACTGGCGCTGGTACTCCTTCGACCCCGCCACACTGCGAGCCGTCGACCCCGAATACCGGCTGAGCAACCACGAGCGGTTCGCGTTCCTGGACTCCCGCGACCTCAGCACCCTCGAACGCGCCGTCGGCGAGCTGACCGAGGAAGGACCATCGTTCCTCGACGAGGTCGCCGAAGGCAAGCTGCCGCAGGTCAGCTGGATCGACCCGCGCTTCAAGGACCTGCGTGTCCTCGGCCCCGACTCAAACGACGACCATCCGCCCAGTGACGTGATCGCCGGCCAGGATCTGATCCTCACGATCTACCACGCCCTCAGCGCGGCGCCGACATGGGGGAAGACGCTGCTGGTCATCACCTACGACGAGCACGGCGGCTTCTACGACCACGTGCCGCCACCGCAAGCCGTGGACGACGACCCGCAGTTCCAGCGCCTCGGTGTACGGGTGCCCGCCCTCCTGGTCTCACCGCTCCTCGCCGCCGGATCCTCCTCGAGCGAGCTGGCGCCGGACGTCCATTTCGACCACACCTCGATCGTCAAGACGATCTTCACGCGCTTCTGCAACACCAATGGGCAGATCCCGAAGCTCACCAGCCGTGTCTCCGCCGCCGAGCACCTCGGGCATCTCCTCAGTGACCCTGCCGCGCCCGTCCGTGGCCCCGGGGTCGCCGACCACAGCGCCCTTTCAAAGCAGATGGTCGAATGGCGCCAGAGCTGGGCCGAAGCCCGGTTCAAGGACCCGGTCGCCGCGGGAGGACCGCCGGGACGTCTGACCGAGTTCCAGACCGGGTTCTACGACATGGCGCGCCTGCTGCGACACGCGGGCTTGCCAGGCGGGCACCCGTAGGCCCTGAGCAACCCTCACTTCCATCCAGGACGCCGTGGTATGGGAGGGAGAGAGAGCAGCGTCATCGCTTTCCAGCGATACTCCTCCCAATGCACTAAACGTTCTGTACTATTAGTGCATGCGCTTTCGAGATCGTCCCCTGCTCGTTGACGGCATCGATGCTGACCTGTACGTCCCGCGTCCCGACCTCGAGAGTCTGCTGCTCGAAAAGATTCTCGCCCACCGCAACATCCTGCTCGTGGGGCCGTCCGGCTCGGGGAAGAGCACAGCGCTTCACAAGCTCGCGGTGGACCTCCGAAACGCCGGCCAACGGGCGGTGCTCGTCAACGCCGGGGCTGGGAGAAGCGCAAGCGACCTGCTGGCCCTCGTGGCCAACGAGCTTGACCTGCCAGACCTCCAGCCCGACCCGAACCTAGCCACGCCCGTCGTGTCGCTCGTGCGCAGCGTACGCCAGCTGGCGCAAGCGCCCGCGAGCGTCATCCTGCTCGATGACCCGCACCATCCGGACAGCGCCTACGAGCTGTTCGGTCGTCTCCGCGAGGAGCTCTGGGCGCTCCCACATCAATGGGTGGTCGCCATCCGAGCCGGTCAGAGTCCATCACTGCGA
>OBLU010005831.1_pt1 | contig 11005 bp, 9 predicted proteins | sample 1518681 | NCBI WGS metagenome assembly OBLU01 (sample SAMEA3539304, study PRJEB22396) | soil metagenome | biome: tundra; feature: field; material: soil | place: USA | collected 2010-05 | depth 0.15 m
GCCCGCGTGATCAAGATCGAGCGACCCGGGGCCGGAGATCTGGGCCGCACAATTTACTTGAGCGACACCGATGTGCATGGCGAGAACACGCTGTTCCACGCCATCAATCGCAACAAAGAAAGCTACGCCGCAGATCTGAAGAATCCCTCTGACCTGGATAAACTGCGTCAGTTAATTGCGCGGGCCGATGTGATGGTGCAGAACTTCCGCCCGGGAGTCATGGAACGGCTGGGATTCGGCTACGACAAGGTGTCGCAGATCAATAGCCGTTTGGTGTATGGAATCGTGTCGGGATATGGAAATGCTGAAGCATGGCGCGATCGACCGGGGCAGGACCTGCTGGCGCAGGCGCGCTCCGGGATCATGTGGCTGAGCGGCAACGACGGAGATCCTCCTACACCGATGTCTCTGGCCATCGCCGACATGCTGGCGGGACACAACCTCTGCGAGGGAATTCTGGCCTGTCTCGTGCGACGCGGCGTGACCAACCGAGGTGGATTGGTGGAAACCAGCCTGATTGAGGCCTTACTGGATTTCCAATTTGAAGTGCTCACCACGTACTTGAATGACGGGCGACGGCCGCCGCGGAGGAGTGCGTTCCGCAATGCACACGCCTACCTGGCAGCGCCTTATGGTGTTTACGACACGGCAAACGGTTACTTGGCGCTGGCCATGACGCATCTTCCAACACTGGGCAAGTTGCTCGATTTACCTGCACTCCAGGAAATTTCGAACCCGGCCGACGGCTTTCGCCGTCGCGATGAGATCAAGCAGATCATCGCCAAGCGTCTCAAAGAGCACACGACCGAGCATTGGCTCGAGATTCTGAATGCTGCCGACATATGGTGCGCAGAAGTTCTGGATTGGCCCAAGCTCTGCGCAAGTGAGGCTTTTGAGCAACTTGCCATGGTACAAACCCTAGGGGACGGGGGAATCGAGATTCTCACCACACGCCTTCCGATTCGACTGGATGGAGGTCTGCTGACGAGCGAGCGACTCGCTCCCAGGGTGGGACAACACACCGAGACAATTCAGAGGGAGTTTGGGGTCTAGGTCAACCGGTATACGCGGACGGCGTTATCGTAGAACAGCTTTCTCTGGTTGACCTCGCCTGCCCCTTGCGTGATTGCCTGCAACGTTTCCACCCACTGCTTGTAGCTGGCAGAAAGCGTACAGACCGGCCAGTCACTCCCGAAGAGCACGCGGTCCCAGCCGAAGCTGGCGATCGCATGTTCGACGAACGGCCGCAGGTCCTCCGCAGTCCATCTCTTGGGATCCGCGTAAGCCACGAGACCAGAGACCTTGCAAGAGACATTCGGGAACTTGGCGATCTCCGTGATGTGAGAGCTCCATGGATCAAGATTTTTTTCCTTAACTTGCGGGACCCCACAGTGGTCAAGGATGAAACCTACATCCGGGCATTTGGAGACTAATTGGATCGCGATGGGAAGCTGCCGAGCCAGAACACAGATGTCGAACGACAGACCGTAGCCCGAGAGTGCAGCCACGTTCTTGATGAAGGTCACTCCCTGGCCAACTTCGTCCGGTTGAGTGTGTAGCACACGACGAATTCCCTTTACCCTGGGATGCCCTGCGATCTTGTCCAGATAGGATTTGAAATCCTCGCTCTCGGGTCGGCCGCAAGCCACAATGCCTTCGAGGGGATTGTCGGGCTGATCGGCAAGCGCGAGTAGATGCCGGGTCTCGTCGAGCATGTAGGGTTCGTCGACGTCGGCCTCCAGGTGTACCGACTTGACCACGTTCAGCCCTTTGGCAGCCGCGAGATAGTCGGGCATCCGGAAGGAGCGGTTCAACGACGGCACGGATGCGAGCCAGCTATAGCGGAAGAGGTCCGAATCCCAGAGGTGCTGGTGTGTGTCCACGATCTGCATAGTTGGTTGACCGGGCGAAAACTGTAACCGCAACGTCGGGAGCCTGTCAAATCAATCGTAATGAAAAACCTCTTCCATATTGGCCCACCACTCGCCTGGGGCACATGTTTCCAGGGGCTTCTGCATCGGCATCATAATGGCCCACCATTCCTGGGTTTTGGGATCCGCCGCCATTTTCGCCGTGTCTGCCGCGTAGTCCGTACCGTGATATTCGAAGTATCCGAAGAGGAGGTCGTCTTTTAGATAAATGGAATAGTTCCGAATGTTGCAACGCCGGATCATGGCGAGCACTTCTGGCCACACTGCCGCGTGGTATTTCTTGTAAGCGTCAAGAGACTCCGGCCTTACTCTGATAACGGAACCGTAGCGCTTCATGTCATCATCCTTTCACGATCGGTTTGCGGTTCGAGGGTTTAACCTGAACTGATAACGAGAGTGGCAGTTGCACTCTCCAAAGCTGTTCTACTATATTCGATGCCCTTGAAAGGTGGCTATAGTTTGTGAGAACCGAGACGAGTCGCCCTCGCGGTAACTGACGTGACACAACATCGGATTACTTCACTCGAAACACGCGACGTGCGCTTCCCTCTGGAGCAAGGCGCGGGCAGCGACGCAGTACACTCGGGAGCCGAGTACGCATTTGCCACTGCCCTGCTCGGCTGCGACGAAAAGGTCTTCGGCACCGGTATCGTGCTTACGCTTGGCCTGGGCAACCAGCTGGTGTGTGAAGCGATTGAATGGCTCGGCAAGGAACTGATTGGCCACGAAATTGAAGAGCTGATGGCGGATTTCGGCGCGGTCACGCAGAAACTTGCTCAACATCCTCAGCTCCGCTGGCTGTGTCCCCATAAAGGCGTGGTTCACCTGGCGCTTGCCTCGCTCACCAACGCCTGCTTCGATTTGTGGGCCAAGAGCCGCGGTGTACCCCTGTGGCGACTGCTTCTGGATCTCGATGCAGGAAAGGTCGTCGACCTGCTCGACTTAAGCTATCTCGAAGACGTGCTCACCCGGGATGAGGCCGAAGCGGTGCTGCGTAAGCACGTGAGTTCCCGGGGAGAGCGGAAAGGCATCTTACAGAGCGGATACCCCGGATACGACACATCCGTGGGCTGGTTCCAATATGAAGACAGCCAGGTGAAGGATCTGGCGCGCCAGGCCATGCAAAAAGGATTTCACGCTTTCAAGCTAAAGGTCGGATCCCGCGATGGCCAGCGCGACATGCGGCGCGCCTTCATGCTGCGCGAACTCGCCGGCGCAAATGCGCTGATCATGCTCGATGCTAACCAGCAGTGGACGCTCCCGCGTGCGCTGGAGATGTGCCAGAAGCTTCGGGACATGTCCCCTTATTTCGTGGAAGAACCTACGCATCCAGACGATATTCAAGCGCACCGCACGCTCGCCGAAGCGATCAAGCCAATCCCTATTGCGCTGGGCGAACACGTTCCGAACCGAATCGTGTTTAAGAACTTCATGCAGGCGGAGGCAGTGCACATTGTGCAGGTGGACTGCACACGGGTTGCGGGAATTTCCGAGTTTCTCACGGTAAGCCTGCTGGCGCGAAAGTTCGGCCTGCGGGTCGTTCCTCACGTGGGTGACATGGGACAGATTCACCAGCATCTGGTTCTGTTCAATCACATCGCCATGGGACACGAAGCGGTATTCCTCGAGTGCATCCCACATCTCCAGCCGCACTTCGTGAATCCCGCTCACATAGAGAACGGCGTCTATGTGACCCCGCAGGTGCCGGGTTCCTCCTCCGACCTGAAAGGTGTGCGGCCGGGAGCGTAAATGGCTTTATGTGGTGACCTCTTCCGGGCGGACAGCGCGCTTCTCCGCCATGGAACGGTACTCGGCAAACACAACCTGCAAGGTGCGCAGGTTGTCGCGTCCGCTGGTCTCCGGTTCCGAGCCGTCCTCTATGGACCGCATGAGTGACGCCATCGGACCCACAAACGCATCCGGAATCCACATGCTGTCGAGGCGAGCGGAGAACCAATAACCCGGATTCCGCTTTGACATGAACTCCAAGGTGTCCGGACGGCCAGTGGGGTAGTTGTACATCAGGCCGATAGTTCCTTTAATCACCCCTTCTGTGCCCTCGAAACGAAAAATGGCATAGGGGTCATCTTGCCAAGTTGTGTGGCAAACATCGATCAGCACTTGCAGGCCGGACTTGTACTCCCACGTGGTCAGCGTTTTGGTTTCGGCTTGCGTCGTTTCACCCGGACCTCGACTCCCGCTGGTGAAAACATAGGTTGGGTCACCGAGGAGATAACGAAGCGAATCGATGTAATGAATGCTGTGAAACATGATCTCCACATGTTTGCCTTGATAAATCCAGGGCCAGAGACTCCAATCGGTCTTGCAGTGGACTTGGATGGCGCCATAGCTGGGCGTTCCGAGCCAGCCGTCGTCCATCAGGAGGCGGGCGCAACGGATCCCCGCGTCCCAGCGCATTTGCTGGTTGACAGCAATCTTTACCTTCGCGCGTTCCGCGAGTTCCACGCTACGAACAGCTTTCGAATATTCATCGGCAAAAGGCTTCTGGCACAGCAGATGTTTGCCGGCGGCCGTGGCCTGTTCGACGATCGCGACCTGCCCAGCGGGATAAACGGCTATGTCGACGATCTCGATCTCCGGCTGACGCAGCAGCTCATCGATGCTGGCATAGACTTTTCCGATTCCGTGTTCTTTGGCGGTTCGCTCCGCCTGCTCACGATTCCGGTCAGTGACGCCGACAACTTTGAATCCAGCCTTCTTGTAGGCGGGCAGATGCGCATAGTTCACGATCCCTCCGGTGCCGATAATGCCGATTCCGTGGTCCATGCGCTCCGGCAATTTGGGTTTGTAATCGAGGTGCGGAAAGTTGTCAGTCATTTTGAAGTCCCTTTATCGTGATCGCCAATTTGGAATGGCAGATTTACTTACGTTCGAGATCAAGAACAACAATCAATCTTCGCGGCCCGTGGGCACCCATCACCAGAGTTTTCTCGATATCCGCAGTGCGACTGGAGCCGGTGATGAGGCAGAGCATGGAGTTACGCTCCGCTGTTCCTTTCTCGCGAACTTTCAAGAAGAGCGTTGTCAGATTGGGGACGAGTTGCGCCACGCTGGCCACCACAATATGAACAGGCGCAGCCACTGTGGCAGCACGCCCCCCGCACGAAGACGAAACTAAAGACCGACCCAGTTTCAGCAACCAGCCATTCAGCCAGCGTGATCGTCGCCTGAGAACACTCCTGAGGAGCACCCTCGCTCGACCAGCGTACCGCATGACTGTTCCAAGTCAACTCCATTCGGCGTAGCGAAGGCTCATCCTGCACGAAGATTTCCCCGGGCGGAAATGACGTCACAAGGGATGAAACCGCGGCGGCGCTCGCTGCCGAGTCACCGGCAAGTACACACTCCGTATTGTTGGCGACGCATTCTTGCTGGAAACGTTCGAGTGGGTTGGGAACAGGAGAGAACAGGGTTGAAGCCGTGCTTGCTGCTGGCGGCTTGGCAGGCGCGCGCAAAGCTGTCTGGATGCGTTGCAGGATCCGTCCCCGACCAGGGTTTTCAGTCGCTTCCACTCGTTATCCTCCATAGTGCACGGAACGACCGAGCCGGAATTGCCGGAGCGGCACGATCCTTGGTCCAGGGACGCAGCGGATCCAGGAATGTTCCTTCGATTGGCAGCTGGTACAGGGATCGCAAACTGACGCGTCCGAACCAGCCCAGCCATGCGAAGCGACGTGGGCTCGACACGGTCCAGCGCCACAATCTGAAGCCAACCCCCGCTCACTCCATGGTCGCTCGGCCGTAGCGACCGCATTGCGGCGGTTATGCAGAAGGTGATGATGAAGATCGATTTTAACCGGGCAAGCATCGGTACAGGCTCCGCAAAGAGACGAAGCCGACGACAAATGTTGGAACTCCTGTAAGCCGAGCAAATGGGGTGTCAGCACGCTGCCAATCGGACCCTGATAGGGTGTGCCATAGGTGTGTCCGCCGACGGTGCGGAAAACCGGGCAGGCGTTCAGGCAAGCCCCACAACGAATACAGTGCAACACGTCACGCTGTTCTGCGTCGGCCAGAAGTTCGCTGCGCCCGTTATCGAGCAACACAACATGGAATTCTTGCGGGCCGTCGCTCTCGTTCTCGGTCCTCGGACCGCCGATGAGCGTGTTGTAACAAGTAATCGGCTGTCCCGTCCCTGCCGATGCCAGAACCGGCCAGAGAACCGCCAAATCGTAGAGGCTTGGAATTACTTTCTCAATACCGACCAGGGCCACATGAATCTTCGGTAGACTCGTTCCCAAGCGAGCGTTGCCTTCGTTCGTGGTGATAGCAATCATGCCGCTATCAGCCACGAGAAAGTTGGCTCCGGTAACGCCCATCTCTGCCGTAAAGAAGGCTTTGCGGAGCGCTTCGCGCGCGGCTGCAACAAGTTTTGGGGGATCGTCAGTGTCGATTCCACCCAACTTCTCTTTGAAGAGGGCCGCGATGTCCGAACGCGTAAGGTGCATGGCAGGAGTCACTATGTGGTAGGGCGGCTCATTTCGCAGTTGCACGATGAACTCGCCGAGATCAGTTTCGAAAACGCAGATTCCTTGTTTTTTGAGTGACGGCGTGAGATGGATCTCTTCCGCGACCATGGATTTCGACTTGACGATGGTCCGAACACCGCGGCGGACGGCGAGGTCGACGATATAGCGCCGCGCGTCTTCAGAAGTTTCCGCCCAGAAGACGTGCCCTCCACGCGCTTTCACGTGCTGCTCAAATTCCAGCAGGTAGCGATTAAGATGATTGATCGCTTCCCACTTGATCATTTGGCAGTTCTGGCGGGCAACAGCCCAATCCCGGAACCGTGCCTGTCCACGTTCGGCCGCAGCATTGTAGAGATCGATTCCGCGCCGGATAATCTGCCGATGCCGCAGATCAGCAGACTTTTGAACGGCGTTACGCAGAAACTCCTGAGCGGCCGTGTTCACCGGTCACTCTCCCGCCCGGACATGTTGTCAGAAGGCGCAGTCTCTTCGGTTCTGGCTAAGATGCTGGCCGGATGTATCGTTCGTACTCGTGACTTGCGCCGTCGAAGCACGCCCTCAATTTGCATCAGGCAACTGGGGTCGGTCGAAGCCAGGAACTCTGCTCCGCAGGTTTCGGCAAAACCAGCCTTGCCATCGCCCATCGCCGCGGAGATCATGTTGAACTTCGTCGCAAACGTACCGCCGAAACCGCAGCAATCTTCGCTGTAAGGCATCTCAACCAGTTCGAGGCCGCGAACGTGCCGCAGTAATTCCCGGGGCTCCTGCTTGAGGCGAAGTTCGCGCAGCGAGTGGCAGGCGTCATGATAGGTGACGCGGTGGGAGAAGGTCGCACCGACGTCGGTAACTTGTGCCACTTTGACCAGAAATTCCGAGAATTCGACCACACGCTTGCCCAGGCTTAAGGCTTCCTCTTGCACAGTCGTTCCGTGAAGCAACTCGGGATAGAAAACGCGAACCATCGTGGTACACGAACCCGACGGACAAACCACTGCGTCGGCATTGCGGAACACTTGAACGAAACGCTCCGCGAGCGGCCGAGCATCCTGCCAGTACCCGGTGTTGAAAGCAGGCTGGCCGCAGCAGGTTTGATCTTCAGGAAATTCCAGCTCATAACCGGCGCGCCGCAAGACTCGCGCCATGTCGAGACCGACCTCGGGTGTCAGCTGATCCACAAAGCAAGGTATGAACAGCGAGATTCTCGCCATGGGTTGATTCTTAGGGATGCACTCTTCTGAACGGCCAATAGTCTAAAGTCTAACCGTCGTTACAAGCGAAAACTCTAGCAGCAAACACCGTGGCGGGCCAAACTATTTTGTGTTTGTGCGTGTGTTGACCGAAAGATGTTTTACCTGTTGAAACTTTTGTCGTTCAACTTCAAAACAAACTTTCGTCCTGGACTTGCACTCGCAAGCCCCTTCGATTACGATCCAGCCTTTTCAAGATTAGGGATTCGGCAACAATTCGTGACGCGCGTCGTCGCTGTCGAAGGTGAGACAAAAAATGAAGCTGATCCGATTTGGCGAGGCAGACAGAGAGAGCCCAGGGGTTCTCATGAAGGATGGCACGAGTCTGGGTGTTTCCACCTTCGTGCCGGACTATGACGAAGTGTTCTTCGCAAACGACGGACTCTCCCGACTCAAGCATTGGTTGAAGGAGAACGCCGCTTCCGCGCCGCGAGTTGCGAAATCGGTCCGGCTGGGTCCACCAATCTCCCGCCCCAGCAAGATTGTCTGCATTGGGCTGAACTTTCGCGATCACGCTAAAGAAAGCAAAATGGAGATCCCGAAAGAGCCAGTTATATTTTTCAAAGCTACCACTTCACTCGTTGGGCCGAACGATGATCTGGTTATTCCGAAGAATGGCCAAAAGGTGGATTGGGAAGTCGAACTAGCTGTCGTGATCAGCAAGAAAAGCAGCTATGTCGAGAGGGAAGATGCGCTCGACCATGTGGCTGGCTATGTTCTGCACAACGACTATTCCGAGCGCGCATTTCAACTGGAACGCGGCGGGCAATGGGTCAAGGGTAAGAGTGCGGACACGTTTGCGCCGCTGGGACCATTCCTGGCGACACGGGACGAGATTCCGGACACGAGCCAGTTGGGAATGTGGCTCAAAGTTAACGGAGTTTTCCGGCAACGCAGTTCCACTAGCGAGATGATTTTTGATGTACCCACTCTTGTCAGCTACGTCAGCCAATTCATGACATTGCTACCCGGAGATATCATCAGCACCGGAACACCGACTGGAGTCGGATTGGGCATGAGCCCGCCGCAGTATCTGAAGGCGGGCGATGTCGTTGAATTGGGCATCGACCAGCTTGGCGAGTCACGGCAGACGGTGGTCGCATGGCAGCCCATAACCGCCGATACGGTTGGCTCCCATCCGGCGAGATGAGACTGTGGAGAAGAGTTGCGATTTCTGCTTTAAGATGTCTGGGTGATCCAGTTCACAGGAGTCAAAGGGTCCCGATCCGTTCTGCTTCTAGCAACGCTATCACTGCTCGCAACCTGGCTTGCAGCCCAGGCAACGCAGGCCACAAAGCCGGCGACACCGAAAGTCAAGCCGGGCGAAGTTCATTTCGAGGACATTGCCCAGCAGGCGGGACTGAGCGCGCTCAACGTATACGGCGGAGACACCCACAAGGAATTCATCATCGAGACCACTGGTAACGGCGCCGTCATTTTCGATTACGACAATGACGGATGGCCGGATATTTACCTTCCCAACGGTTCGACCGTAGAGGGATTCCCCAAAGACAAGGCCCCCACGGGGCGCCTATATCACAACAACCATGACGGGACATTTACCGATGTAACATCACAGGCCGGACTGGCGCGCTCAGGCTGGGGACAAGGCGCGTGCGTCGGCGACTACGACAACGACGGCTATCTCGATTTGTTCGTCACTTACTGGGGACAAAACGTGCTGTATCGAAACAACGGGGACGGCACGTTTAGCGACGTAACTGCCAAGGCTGGGCTCAAGACCTCTCGGGGCGAGTGGAGCGCCGGTTGCAGTTTTGTTGATTACGACCGCGACGGCAAGGTCGATATTTTCGTAGTACGCTACGTGGACTTCAGTTACGACTCTGTGCCGCGACCAGGAGAGGGACGGTGGTGCCAGTGGAAAGGGATCAACGTCATGTGCGGGCCACGGGGACTCAAGCCGGGCGTGAACGCGCTTTTTCACAACAACGGCGATGGCACGTTCACCGACGTCTCGCAGAAGTCCGGCATTCTCAATACAACGGGATGTTACGGACTCACCTCGCTGACCGCGGATTTCGACCATGATGGGTGGCCGGATATTTACGTTGCCTGCGACTCTACGGCCAGCATTCTGTATCACAACAACCATGACGGAACGTTCACCGACATTGGGAAAAAGGCCGGAGTGGCATACAACGAGGACGGATCCGAGCAGGCAGGCATGGGACTTTCCGCCGACGACTTTACTCACAGCGGCTATCAGGACATCGTCAAAACCAACTTCAGCGACGATACCCCAACGCTCTACCTGAATCGTGGGGACAACAACTTTGACGACGTCACCTACAGCGCGGGCATGGGCAGGATCAAGAACTGGCTGGGATGGGGAGTTCAATTCTACGACTTCGACAACAGTGGGTGGCCCGGAATCCTGATTGGTAATGGCCACGTGTATCCCGAGGTGGATGGCAAAGCGTTAGGTACCAGCTATCGTGAGCCGAAGGTTGCTTACTACAACTTGCGCGACGGGACGTTTGCCAACATCACTGCGGAAGCGGGTTCGGTTCTGAGCGAGCCACACTCCGCTCGCGGCATGGCACTCGGCGATCTCTTCAACGATGGTCACGAAGAGGCTCTGGTGAACAATATGAACGAGACGCCGTCGCTTTATTACAACACTTCGCCGATTGGAAATTGGATCAGCTTGCAACTGGTTGGGGTGAAATCGAATCGCGCAGCCGTGGGCGCTGTGGTGACCTTGGAACAAGGCAGTGATAAGCACGAGAAGGAAGTGCGCAGTGGAGACGGCTTCATCTCGCAGAGCGATCTGCGGCTGCATTTCGGCCTGGGCAAGTCCTCCAAGGCGGAGAAGGTCGTGATTCGCTGGCCTAGCGGATTGGTCGAGACTCTCTCCGATCTTCCCGCGAACCAGTATTACGTTGTGCGGGAAGGCGGCGGTGTTGACAAGAGCAAGACCCGAGGAGCCAGTTCGGTGCGGATCGAGGTCCGGGGCGGGAACGCCAAATAGCGCCACAAGCCCATAAGCCAAACTATGTTGCGTTGCCTGCGGAGATGACCGCGATTGCCACCAGCAGGACTCCGATTCCAGTCCAGTTGTAAAGCAATGCCCGGCGACTCGCCCCCTTCCATTCGCCCGACATTGCGCCCCAGAACAGACCCACGATAATGTCGAGCGTCATGAAGATGGGCCAGCCCACTATGTTACCCAACGAACCCAGGGAGGCGGCGCCCGTTCCGTAGAAGACGACCCCCGCGAACCACAAGAACCCCATCAAAATGCCGAGCGGCCAGGACGCATATGGGTTGCCTTCGCGGAATACGGCCCACGTACGATTCTTGTTCAGGAGATACA
>OBLU010005834.1_pt1 | contig 11001 bp, 7 predicted proteins | sample 1518681 | NCBI WGS metagenome assembly OBLU01 (sample SAMEA3539304, study PRJEB22396) | soil metagenome | biome: tundra; feature: field; material: soil | place: USA | collected 2010-05 | depth 0.15 m
TCCTTGTGATCCTGGTGGTGTTTGCGTTTCTGCGGACCGTGCGAGCGACGATCATTCCCAGCATCGCTGTGCCGCTGTCGCTGGTAGGAACATTCGGAGGCATGTACCTGCTGGGTTACAGCCTGGACAATTTATCGTTGATGGCGCTGGCGATTTCCACCGGATTCGTGGTCGATGATGCCATTGTGGTGCTGGAAAACATCACACGATACGTGGAGCAGGGCATGGATGCCTTGCAGGCGGCATTCAAAGGGGCTGCCGAAATTGGATTCACCGTGCTTTCCATGAGCACTTCGCTGGTAGCTGTGTTCATCCCGTTGCTGCTGATGGGCGGGATTGTGGGAAGGCTGTTTCGCGAGTTCGCGGTCACGCTAAGCATTGCAATTGGAGTATCGCTGCTGGTCTCGCTTACCACGACGCCCACGATGTGCGCCAAGTTTCTGCGTCCGGTGCCACATGATCAACGCCACAATCTCTTTTACCGAGCCAGCGAGTGGGCTTTCGATAAGACTCTGGCCATCTATCGCCACTCACTGAGATGGGTTTTAGAATATCAGTTGGTTACGCTGATCGTGACTATCCTGGTCGCGTGCCTGAGCGTCTACCTGTACATCATCGTGCCTAAGGGCTTCTTCCCGCAGCAGGATACGGGGCGAATTATGGGGTCGGTGCAGGCGGCGCAGGATATTTCATTCCAGGCGATGCGCGGCAAGATGCAGCGCTATGTGGACATTGTGATGAAAGATCCCGCCGTGAATACCATCGTCGGGTTCGCAGGAGGAAACACAGTTTCAAATCAAGGCCGTTTCTTCATCATGCTGAAGCCGCTGGCGGAACGCGGCAAGTGCTCCAACCTGCGTTTCTGGCAATCCTGTCCTACGGTTACTGCCGACAACGTAATCAACCGGCTTCGCGGGAAACTTTCGGTAGTGCCAGGCGCGACGCTTTATCTGCAATCCGCCCAGGATCTAACCATCGGCGGCCGCCAAAGTAACGCACAGTATCAATACACGTTGCAAGGCGAGGATTTGAACGAGCTCAACAATTGGGCGCCGCAGCTGTTGGCGAAGATGCGCGGTCTGCCAGACCTCCGCGACGTGAATACCGATCAGCAGGATAAGGGACTACAAGCACAACTGGTGATTGACCGTGACACCGCCAGCCGGTTAGGCGTGGCTGCGCAGGACATCGACAATGCGCTCTATGACGCTTTCGGACAGCGGCAAGTTTCCACCATGTACCGCCCGCTCAATCAGTATCACGTGGTCATGGAAGTTGCACCGCAGTTCCAGCAGACCACGGAGGCCTTGCAGAATATTTACTTGCGCTCTACCAGCGGAACGCCCATACCATTGGCCGCCTTTACTCATTTCACGCCTTCCAACATCCCGCTAGCCGTCAATCACCAAAGCCAGTATCCTTCGGTCACGATTTCATTCAACCTGGCTCCCGGCATCTCTCTTGGACAGGCGACTCTAGCCATCAACAACGCACAACGTTCCATCGGATTCCCGGCCACGATTCAGGCGAGTTTTCAGGGCACGGCGGCTGCGTTCCAGGATTCGCTCTCGAGCCAAAAGCTTCTGATTGTGACTGCCCTGCTTACGGTTTACCTCGTGCTGGGCATGTTATACGAGAGCTATATTCACCCCATCACCATTCTGTCGACAATACCTTCGGCTGGCGTTGGCGCCGTGCTGGCGCTGCTTTTGACGCACAACGAACTCAATGTGATTGGAATGATCGGCATCATTCTGCTGATCGGGCTGGTCAAAAAGAATGCCATTATGATGATCGACGTGGCGCTCGAGGTGGAGCGCACGCAAGGGAAGAAACCGGTCGACGCCATTTACGAGGCTTGCCTACTGCGCTTCCGGCCTATCATGATGACGACCATGGCGGCTCTGTTGGGCGGCCTGCCGCTGGCGTTGGGCACCGGTACCGGCTCCGAGCTGCACCGTCCCCTGGGCATCACGATTGTTGGCGGACTCATTGTCAGCCAGGCGCTCACGCTATTCACTACGCCGGTCGTGTATGTTTATCTCGACCGCCTGCGGCTGGCATTGCGCGGCGGAGAAAGCGTGTCTTTGTCCGGCGCTCCTCGACCAAGCCCGGCCCACTCGGCGGATTAGCGCTTAAAGCCTTGAAAAGTGAGATACCGTCCACGGAGGTTGACCGCGTGCAACCTGAATTACCGGGCTTTGCATCGCAGGTGCAGTGGTAGCACGGTTGTGAAAAAGATATCCACGCATCCTTAGCCAGCACGGCGTCGGTGCCCCGAGGGATGCTATCCACTTTTTGCTTGCGCCGACCGTATGATAGAGAAAATATTGCGTTTCCGTGCCGATTTCCCGGCAGCCCGGTATTATTGTTCTTCGCTTTCAAATTCTCTCAGGAGTCACGGATGCTTCAGAAGGCATTGGTTCTGTTTTTGATTTTCGCAGGCATGATCGCTTGTGTCAGTTGCGGTAAGACTGGGAACCACTACATCTACGCGGCCATTCCGGCCGCGAGTCAACTGGCGGTTTTTCGGGAAGATCCCTACTCGGGAGTGCTCACCCAACTTTCCGAAAGCCCGTACACGGTGGGTAGCGGAATTCAATCTGTAGTGATCCATCCTTCCGGAAAATACTTGTACGCTGCGAATCCGGGTCAAGGGGAGAATGATGTTTCTCTGTTCGACATCAACAGTGACGGAACCGTGAGCGAGATTACGCCGAGAACCGCTGTTGGCACGCTCCCGTTTCTTTTGGCGATGGACCCTGGGGGCGCTTATTTGTATGTGGCGAATGCCTTATCGAACAATATCTCGGTTTTCTCGATCAACGCTACCAATGGGGCATTGACGCCGGTTGGTACTAACTGCACTCAGGAACCTCAAGTTTGTAGTCCCTTTTCGATCAACCTATCACCCAAGAATATGCAGATCTCGCCCTCGGGAAATTTTCTTTACGTCAGCGCACCAAGCCAGCCGACAGGAGTGGTCGCGGTTTTCAGCGTGAATGCCGGCGTACTTAGTCGTGTTGGCTTTACTCCCACTGCGGACAATGACCCCTCCGGGCTCGCCATCGACCCCAGCGGTTCGTATTTGTATACCGCTAACGCGTCTGCGAACTCCATCTCCATCTACTCCATTGGCTCTTCCGGCTTGCTCACTCAGGTTCCTCAATCTCCTCTCGCCGCCTGTAGTACATGTAGCCTTCCGGTCGCGCTGATCGTGGATTCCACGGGGAACTACCTCTACGTGGCGAATCAGGGATCCGGCAATATCGGGACGTATTCGATTACATCCGGTACAGGATTTCCTGTGGCAATTACCAATTCTCCGTTCACCTCCGAAAAGCAGCCGAGTTTCCTGGTAGCGGACCCAATTGGAAAATACTTGTATGTGGGAAACCAGTCTGCAGCCGCGGGAATTCAGGCATTTGGTGTCGCCAGCGGAAGTCTGAACACCATTTTTACCTATTCGGTGGGAAACAGTCCCACATCGATCGCAGTACTGCAGTAGGTAATTCACGAAACATTGGTATCCGTGCAGGGAATCGGACGGCGTCGTAATGGTGCAATGGTGAGGGCGACTCTGTTTTTCTTTGTTTGCAAGCTTATTACAAACAGAAATCCTCAAGTCTGCGACAATACCTACGCCGGTACCGGGCATCCCGTTGCAACCACTACGGGAGCTCCCGCCATCTAATCGGGAAGAAGACTTCCCAGATTCGGTCGACTTGGGGGCGGGTTCCGTGCCGAGACCAAGGTCAGGACTCAGAACCCATGAAGATCGCGAGCGCGGCGAGCGCATTCCCGAAGCATTACTACACACAGAAAGTTCTTTTGGATCGCCTCCAGGATTTTTGGGGAGACCGGCTTAAGAATCCACTACTATTGGCGCGCCTGCATCGAAATGTCACGGTGGACGGCCGTTACCTGGCAATTCCTGCCGAAGAATATGTGGACATCAAGACTTGGGGCCAAGCCAACGACATTTGGATCAGGGTGGCACAGGAATTGGGGGAGCAGGCTCTGTGCCGGGCGCTTCAGAATGCGGGCATTGATCCCCAGGACCTGGGCTGCTTGTTATTCACCACCGTCACCGGTGTCGCTAGCCCCTCCATCGACGGGATGTTGATCAACCGAATGGGGCTGCCGGCAAACATTCGCCGCACGCCGATTTTTGGCTTGGGATGCGTGGCCGGTGCCGCGGGAATCGCTCGTGCTTCAGACTATGTTCGTGCATATCCTAAGCAGGTCGCGGCCCTGGTTTCGGTCGAACTCTGCTCGCTTACTTTGCAGCGCGAGGATCTGTCGGTTGCAAACCTAATTTCATCCGGGCTTTTCGCCGATGGCTCTGCGGCGGTGATTGTGACCGGGGACGAATTTGAATCGTCGCACCCTCAGATTTCCGGGCCTACTATTCTGGCCACACGCTCGATCTTCTATCCCGACACGGAAGACATGATGGGCTGGAACATTTCCGAGAAAGGTTTCCGCATCATACTTTCGACCGAAGTTCCGAACCTGATGCGCAAGAACCTTGGGCGGGATGTAGACGCTTTCCTGGCGGACAACGGGCGCCAGCGCAGCGACCTCAAGAGTTTCGTTATGCATACCGGAGGGCCCAAGGTGCTGGATGCATCGGCTGACGCTCTGGGACTGCACAACGGAGAGCTGGATGCTTCGTGGGATTGTTTGCGCAAGGTAGGAAACCTTTCTTCGGCGTCGGTGCTATGTGTGCTCGAAGACGTGATGAAGAACCGTCGCCCCGAGCCGGGCACGCTGGGTTTGCTGGCCGCGATGGGGCCCGGTTTTTGTTCCGAGCTTTTACTTCTGCAATGGTGAGGTCAGTAGTTGTTGAACTCAACGGATGTGTTCGTGATTGGCGGCGGCCCAGCGGGTCTAGCGGCTGCAATTGCCGCCCGGCAGCAAGGATTCCGCGTGTGCGTTGCCGACGGGGCCAAGCCGCCGATTGACAAGGCTTGCGGCGAAGCGCTGATGCCGGACGCGATTACGGCGCTCAAAAGGCTGGGAGTTGCCCTGCCCGCCGCTGATCGTTACCCTCTGCGCGGCGTACGTTTTCTCGGTTCTGGACTGTCCGCCGAAGCGGTTTTTCCTTCCGATTGTGACGGCCTGTCAGTCCGCCGGACCGCGTTGCATCGCATCATGGTGGAACGTGCCGCCGCGCTGGGAGTCGATCTGCTGTGGCAGAGTGTAGTCACGGGGATTTCTGGGGAAGCGGTTCGGTTGGGGGATCGCATCATCCGAGCTTCCTGGATCATTGGAGCGGACGGCGCCAGTTCGCGTGTGCGCCGGTGGGCCGGTCTTGATGCCTATTCGCGAACGAAACTCCGCTACGCTTTTCGCCGGCATTATCGTGTAGAGCCGTGGACTGATCGCATGGAAATATATTGGGGAAAACGCAGTCAGGCGTATGCTACCGCCGTGAGCCATGAGCAAGTCTGCGTGGCTGTCGCCTCCTCCGATCCCGAGCTTCGCCTGGAGGAGTCTCTGCCCGAGTTTCCCGAACTCAAGGCGCGGCTGCGCGGGGCTGAGGCCACTTCCTCCGAAAGGGGCGCACTCTCTGCCAATTGCAAGCTGAAGCGCGTCTGGGAAAAAAATGTCGCGTTGATCGGCGATGCTTCGGGCACGGTCGATGCCATCACGGGCGAAGGCCTGGGGCTTGCTTTTAGTCAGGCTGTGGCGCTGGCGAACTGTCTCAAACATGGCACTCTAGCCGGTTATCAGACCGCGCACCGGCGCCTGGCGCTTCGCCCATCGGTGATGGCACGCTTGATGCTGGCTCTGGATGGGCGTCCCGTGTTTCAGCAACGTACTCTCCAGGTTCTTCGCCGGCGCCCCGAAATCTTTCGTCGCCTGCTGGCCCTGCACGTGGGAGCGCTCTCGCCGATTCGCCTCGCTGCGGATGGGCTCACGCTGGGCTGGGGACTACTGACTGCATAGTTGATGAAAGAAAACGCTCACTCCTCGCGCCGAAGTGGCGTATGGCTTTCGGTTCTCGTGGCGGTTCTTTTTCTCACGCTGACTCGGATCGAGGCCACTGCGCAGGATGCCACTTTCCGGCTTGATCCCCAACATACAACCATCACTTTCACGCTGGGCGATGTGCTCCACACCGTTCGCGGATCATTTCGTCTGAAGGAAGGCACGCTCCGGCTTTCCGCCGCTTCGGGCAAGCTGGCGGGCGAGATTGTGGTGGACGCCAAGAGTGGCGAAAGCGGCAGCGGAATGCGTGACCGTAAAATGCATAAAGAAGTTCTGGAGAGTGACCGCTACCCGGACATTACATTTCGTCCCGATCGCGTTGACGGAGACGTGACGTCTCAAGCGAAGACGGCGGTGCAGGTTCATGGAATTTTCACCATCCACGGGTCCGACCATGAACTTACGGTTCCCGCCGAAGTTCAGATGGCCCCGGGGTATTGGACGGCAACGCTCCACTTCGCGGTACCTTATGCCAAGTGGGGTATGAAAAATCCCAGCACTCTGTTTCTGCGCGTCAGCGAATCGGTCGACATCGACCTCACTGCCTCTGGAAGCGTGACGCGACCGTGAAATGGGCAAGCCGAATCAATACCCATTCTGCGGAGAGATGCCCTTTCCCTCAATGCATTCGTAGGATCGCCCCGCCGCCAGGTTCGTGAACTCTTCCGTTCTCCCGCTGGGCCAGGCGATGACAACGCGCTCCGCACGATCACGCTTCTCCAAACCAAACGTAACCGGAAGTTCGGATTGCGACAGATAGCTTGAACCGCTCTTCACCATGCGCGACTGGCTCAAGCCGCCGCTGACAATGCGGACGGTTGCGCCAATTGCGTCGCGGTTGGATTTCGTGCCTACCAGCCGAAAACGAATGCTGCGATTTCCCGTGAGCTGGTCGTTGCGGTAAAGGTACGCCGGTCCATTGTTGGTGGTGAGCAGGAGGTCGAGATCGCCATCGCGATCGAAATCCGCGTAAGCGAGTCCGCGTCCGACCTTCGGCTGATCGAAGCCGCCACCAAGTTCCGCGGCGACGTCGCGAAACTTGCCGTTGCCATTGTTGAGAAATAAAAGGGGAGGCTGGGCATAGCCCACGTTCCCGCGAATGTTGCGCACGGTCTCGTCGATATGGCCGTTGGCCACGCCGAGGTCGAGCCAGCCGTCGAGATTCGCGTCGAAAAAGGCACATCCAAATCCCAGACTATTCTTGGAAGCCAAGCCCACGCCCGCCTGCGCTGCAACGTCTTCGTAAATTTTCCCCGAGAGCTCGTACAGACCCGTCATTTCATTGTCGAAGTTTGTGATCGCCACGCCCGAAGTGCCTGAGTTGGTGAAATCGGCGATATCCACGCCCATGCCGGCGCGGGCTTTACCTTCACTACTGAAGGCCAAACCAACCTCGACTGCGGCATCTTTGAAAGTTCCGTTGTGCTGGTTGCGATATAGCTTATTGGGTTGAGTGTCGTTCGCTACCAGCACATCGGGCCAGCCGTCCGCGTTGTCGTCCAGCATGGCCACTCCAAGAGACTTGGAACTGCTCTCAAAAATACCGCTGGAGGCGGTGACGTCTTCGAAAGTCCCATTACCGCGATTGTGAAAAAGCCAGCAGGTCTCGCCGCGATAGGCCTCAGGAGTGCAATAGGATTTATGCTTGCCATCGAGGCTGCAGAATACATCGCGCTCGGGAGACCACTTTACATAGTTGCAGATAAATAGGTCGAGCAAGCCGTCGCGATCGTAATCGAACCAGAGGGCCGACGTGCTGAATGATGGGCGTTTACCGAGACCGCTGGCATTGGTTACGTCGAGAAATGTCCCTTTACCGGTATTGTGGAATAACCGATTCTGTCCCACGCACGTGACGAGAATGTCGGGGAACCCGTCATTGTCATAATCGCCTACGGCCACGCCCATGCCGTACATTTCAACATCCAGCCCGGCGCGCGAAGTGACGTCGGTGAACGTGCCATTCCGGTTATTGTGATAAAGGCGCAACGTGGAGCGCCGCTGCTTGTGGCCGGGCCAATCCATCCCATTGATCAGAATAATGTCTTGCCAGCCATCGCGGTCGTAATCGAGAAAAGCGCAGCCGGAGCCCAGAGTTTCAGGCAGGAATTTGCCTCCGAAAGAGCCGCTGTTGTGCTGGAACTGAATGCCCGAGCCGGCGGTTACATCAACCAATCGAAAACCGGGCGAAGCTACCGGCGGCGCTGCCGGGTTCAGAGCCCGCAACAGTGGCAACTGTGAGATCGATGCCAGCCCCGCCATATTCCGCAGAAAGGATCTGCGATTCACGGAACGCTCACCAGCCCAGAGCGAATCGCATAAGTCACAAGCTCGGCTGTCTTGTGAATGCCGAGGGCGTTCATGATGTTGGCTCGATGAACGGCTATCGTGTTGGAACTGAGATCAAGCGCCGATGCGATTTCCTTGTTTGATTTACCGTCCACAATCATCCGTAAGACTTCAAGCTCGCGAGGAGTGAGGCCGCTGCTGCGTTCGCCTTTGAGGGCCGACTGCTGCTCGACCTGTGGATCAAAAATAGTTTCTCCTTTGGCCACGCGCCTTACGGCGGGACCGAGTTCCAGGTTCATCGCGTTCTTCAGAATGTATCCCTTGGCCCCGGCTTCGATGGCTTGCCGCACCCATGTACTTTCCGAATGCATGCTGAGCATGAGTACGGCTGTTTCGGGAAGATCTGCCAGAATCTGCCGGGTGGCATCAAGCCCATTCATGCCGGGCAAAGCGCAGTCCATGAGTACAACCTTCGGCCGCAACTCACGCGCCAACTTGGTGGCCTCTTCCCCGTCCCCTGCCTCGCCCACAACCACCATATCGGGTTCATCCTCCAACATGCGCCGGAAGCCCCGCCGCACCAGACCGTGATCATCCACGAGCAATACCGTGATCTTTTTTGTCATAATTTATTATCTTCAATCTTCAATCTTCATTATTTCGTCTTTGCCCCGAGACTCAACTTTCTCCCGCGGTACGCTCAGGTGCAACACCGTACCGCCATCGACAGGGGTGGAGAAAACGATTCGGCCTCCCATCAACTCCGAGCGCTCGCGCATGGCTACGAGCCCGATCCCTTGCTTGGCAGGTCGCCCGTTGAAACCTCCCCCGTGGTCCTCCACCTCCAACTCCAATACCGAAGGAAGAAAACGCAATCGCACCCACGCCTGTTTTGCGCCGGAGTGCCGCGCCACGTTGTTCAGCGCTTCCTGCAGGATGCGGTAGACCTGGACCGCCGCACTGCCCTCCACTGTAAAGGGTGCGCCGAGCTTTTCATAGAATATGGCAATTCCGGTCTGCCGCTCCACCGTCGGGATGTACCAGTCGAGTGTGCTCTCCAAGCCAGCCTCATCCAGCATAACCGGATGCAGGGCTTGCGACAGGCTTCTGACCCGGTCCAGCGTGTCCTGAGCGATCTGGCGGACTTCGTGCAAGTCGGTGCGCAAGGACGAACCCTCTGGAGCGTGCGTCCCGGCGCGGCCGAGCATCGCTCCCATCGCCGTCAGGATCTGTCCAAATTCGTCGTGCAGTTCGCGCGAAATGTAGCGCAGAGTCGACTCCTGCGTGGCAATCAGTTTCTGGGCCAGTTCACTGCGGCGCTCCGAAAGCTCGGCCATACGCGCAAACAGCCGCCGGTTCCAGCGGATCATGGAGAATCCGGTCAACAGAATCGCCGCTAGCGTCCCGGCCAGAAATACATACACTTGCCGCTGCACGCGGTCATAGATCTGAATGATGCGCTCAGCCGCCTGCTCTTCGTTTTCACTGTCCTGCACCAGCAGCCGGGCCACCGTCGTACTCAGAGCCGCCTGGCGCGCCTGCAGCGAGAGTTGTATTTGGCCCCTTGCCTCCTTTTCCCTGCCTGAGCCAGCCAGACTAAACACACGGTCGACCGCATCCCAGAACTGTGTCATCGAACTGCTCAGAGAAGCGCTTTGCCCGGTCGTACGGGTTGTCGGAGCCAGATGGGCTTCGAGGTGCATGGCATCATCCAGATCGGTGCGGATGCGCTGAAACTGCGCCGACCAGGCGGTGAGAGGATACGGTTCGTCATTGTCAATCATATCGCGCATGGCGACCGCGAGCAGGTTCAGATCGTTCTGGATGCGCAGCAGTTGCAGGGAATCCTTGCGGTTGCGGTCAATCAGTTCGGACTGAAGCTTGCGCAAACCTGCGACTTGCCACGTGATGTACGCCGAGTATGCGACGACCGCGGCGAGCGTGATGATCAGGCCAAGCAACAGGCCTGAGGTTGGAGAATGCTCCGGAGAAGACGGACGTGCCACGCCCCGAGCATACAACGGCCGGCCCGGACGTGTCACAATGCAGTAATAATGAAGCGAATTCAGCTCGGGTGGAGTCCAAGAATAGATTGAGTACCTACCCTCAGCCAGCCCAGAAGAAGCCTAAAGTCGAGAGGCTCCGCGCGATTCTGCCGGAAGTCTGGAAGCTGATGCGTCCCCGGCGTTGGCTGCTCACGCTGGGCTTTGTGCTGATGGTGATCAACCGGGTTGCGGCCCTGGTGCTGCCGTATTCCACTCGATTCCTGATCGATACCGTCATCAATAAACATCACATGGATAAGCTGCAGCCGCTGGTTCTGTTCGTGTTAGGGGCTACGCTGGTGCAGGGCGTCACTTCTTTTTCGCTGACGCAGTCGCTGTCGAAGGCGGCGCAGCGGCTAATCACGGAATTGCGCCAACAGGTGCAGGTCCACATCTCCCGCCTGCCCGTGGCTTTTTACGACGTCAATAAGACCGGCAGTCTGGTATCGCGCATCATGAGCGACGTGGAGGGCGTGCGCAACCTGCTGGGTACAGGCTTGGTGGACTTTGCAGGAGGCCTGGTCACCTCCGGGATTGCGCTCATTTTGTTGCTCCGAACCAGTGCCCAGATGACGTTGATCGCCGTCGGCTCGTTTGTCTGTTTTGGCGTTGCGCTCAATAAAGCATTCGCGACCATCAGACCGATTTTTCGTGAACGCGGCAAGATCAA
>OBLU010005835.1_pt1 | contig 11000 bp, 11 predicted proteins | sample 1518681 | NCBI WGS metagenome assembly OBLU01 (sample SAMEA3539304, study PRJEB22396) | soil metagenome | biome: tundra; feature: field; material: soil | place: USA | collected 2010-05 | depth 0.15 m
GCGCCGGAATGCCGGCCGGGTACGGTATGAGCCGGGCGACCGGGTGTGGTTCGCCTCGGAAGGGAGAATCCCCTGTGGGGACACCGCCGGATCCATGGCGAGCTGAAGAAGCTCGGCATCGCCGTAGCGCCGTCCACCGTCTGGGAGATCCTGCGCGCTGCGGTTGTGTCAATCTGATTTGGATCTGGCTCTGGCCCATATAACGTGACGGTTACGACGCGACCTGACTTGATCGGGTCACCTCGACCGCAGGCCGCGGCGTAGCTGGCTGCCGACCGTCATGTCCGATTTCCGCCAGCAGCAGCGTGCCTGACTCCGGCAGGCTGGGGGCATGTCCCCTGAACCGATCACCAGCACGCTTATCTTCGAGCCGATCCCGCCGGACGAGTTGCAAGAGATCAGGACAGCCGGACTGGATGAGGCCGGCAACCGGCTGACCGCACGGACTGGCACCGAAGGGGAGCCGCTGCGGTGCTGTCTTCGCGAATCCAGTCCCAGCGAGCGAGTGCTGCTCATCGCCTACACGCCGCCCGGCACGAGCGGCGCCTACGCTGAACGCGGCCCGTTGTTCATCCACGCCGATCCCTGCGACGGCTACCCAACTCCGCACCGCTACCCCCCCGGGCTGAGCGCGCGCCAGCAGGTCGTGCGCGCCTATGACCACGACGGCCGGATCGCTGACGGCGTGCTCGTCGCCGATGGTGATCACGCCGAGGCTGTCATCCGCGAGATGCTCGCCCGGCCGGAAGTCGCACTCGTTCACCTGCGTAACGTCGGCTACGGCTGCTACAACTTCGCCGTTCGGCGTGGCTGACCAGCACGCGCATGGCGCCTGTGCTAGCCCGCTGCCTCCGGGGTGCAGTACGGCTCCTGCGATGCCTCAAGATCGTTTCGTGATCATCACGTTATTGGAGCCAGATCCCAGCTCTCACGAACATAACCACGAGTAGCGAACACACGGGGATTCCGGCCCTGAAAGCCGCTATTGCCGTGAGTTCCCCGCGAAGAAGGTTCAGTCTCGCTGAACTCACGGAGGACGTGTCGGTAAGACTGCTGTCACCAGGTAGACGCGATTGCGTTGAGCCTGTTCAGCGCTAAGGCGGGTCAGCGAACTGACCGGTCTCGCAGGCGGCGCGCGGCGCGGATCTCGACGTCGGCGACCTTGTCGTCCAAATAAAAATCGGTAAGGCTCGTGCCAGGAAGTGCCAAGTAGAGGGCGGCCGACGATCACCGCGCCCAGATGCCCCCCCGTGATGCGACCGGTGGTTGAAGTGCCGGGTTCGTGATTGGCGACGGTACTTCGCTGTTTCCCGGGACGTGACTGGATGGCTACGTCCAGTATTGACCCGTGCTCGGGGGTGCTGGTGGGAACCCAGGCCGGGCCAGGCCATGTGCAGGGCTTGGACGGCCAAGAACAGAAGGCAGCAGAGATTTTTGTCGGTCGGCCCCGATGTGGGAGCTAGAGGGCGTGGGCGGGGTGCGCGCCCAAGGTCACGGCAGGCGGTCCGGGCGCGCGACTGTGCGGCTGTCGGCCGGTACAAGACGCGTCGAGCGTGCCGCGCCGTGCGACGCTGACCGATGGGTGAGCGACGAGGAGGGTGCGTGGAGGCGCAGTGGATCGAGACGCTGGCCATGGTCGGTGCCACGACGATCGTGGCCGCGATGGCCACCGACATGTGGAGCAGCGCCCGGGACCGCACTGTGGAGCTCTTCCGCCACCACAGCCCGGACCGGCAGGCCGATATCGAGACGCAGTTGAAGGCGAACGCGGCCCTGGTCGCCCGGGCCGGTGACGCCGAACGCGCCCGGGAGGCGCTGGTCGGGCCGTGGCAGTTGGAGCTGGAGGACTTCCTGACCCGCCACCCCGACGCAGACAAGGATCTGAGCGCGCTGGCGGCCGAGATCCGGGCCGCGCTGCCGGCGGCGCAGCAGCAGTGGGTGCAGCACAACACCGCCCGCGACCACGGCATTAACAACGCGGTGCAACACGGCACCCAGCACAACCACTACCACTACATGGACGACCGGAGTCCCCGAACCCCGGCGGGGCTGGCGACCGACGAGAGCCAGGGCTGAACATGGGCGCGCAGGGGGGCTCGCAGGACGGGGTCGCGTTCAGGATCTGGCCCACATTTCGTGAAGGGACACGGCTCCCGTCCGGCAGGTCATCGGTCTTGTGCGGTTAGCAGGACCCGTTTGCGGAGCAGCGGCAGTGCGGCGCGCCCGAACATCTGCCTCTTGATCATCTTGATGTGGTTGACGCGGCCTTCGACGGGGCCGGAGTTCCAGCGGCTGGTCAGGCCCTGGATGACGGCATCGAGATCCTGCTCAAGGCCCTTGGCGAAGGACGACATGCCTGGAAGCTCGGCGGCCCGGACGTCGCTGATCCACTGCGGGAGGTCCTGGCCGGTGAGCTGGGTGAGCATCGTGGCGAAGGTGCGCACGTGGCCGGAGGCGGCCTGGAGCTCGGGGCAGCGTTCCAGCAGGGCCTTGAGCCGGGGCTGCTCGTCTTCGGTCAGGGAGTCGGGATGGCGGGTGAGCCAGCCGGTGACTTCCCGGACGGTCGGCGGGGGCGGCGGGAGCGGCGCCTTGCCGGGGCGGTGCTGGTCAAGGTAGTCGCGGACGGTGGAGTAGCTGCCGGTGTAGCCGAGTGAGCTGATCTCCCGGAACAGCTGAGCGACGTTGGTGCAGCCTTCGTCCGTGCGCTGGTGCAGGCGGGGCTTGAACGGGTCCAGCATGCTGGCGCGCGGTGCCTGCCAGCGGCCGTCGACCAGTTCCTGCCAGGTTTTCGCGCGTGCGTAGCGCTGCACGGTGTGCCGTCCCCAGCCCAGATGCCGGGCGATCGTCCGGATCGGCTGCCCTTCGGCAAGCAGTTCGTGCACCGTCGTGTGGTGTCGGCGTGCTCGCTCAGCGAACTTCCCGCCTGGCTCAGGCTCGCCCTGCGCTGGCTCTGCCGGCGGCCCGGGATCGGGCTCGGGTGCGGGCCCGGGCTCCGGTTCGCTCAGGCAGGCACAGCACCTCGGTCAGCAGCGCGGTCTTGCGCGCGTACCGGACGGTGAGGCCGGGCACCTGCTCGGCGAACGTCCGCTTCTTGCAGGCTGGCTCGTCGCAGAACAGCCGCCGGACCCGCAGCCAGATCATCACCCGCCGCCCGCCGATCGTCGCATCGGCCAGCCGCCGCTCATAACGGCTGCACAGCAACGTCCCGATCAGCTCGGCCCGCGCTCCACGACGACCCCGGCCAGGTGCGGTAGCAGCACCTCAAAAGCGTGGCCGTGGCATGACAAGCATCTGCTGACCTGTGACAATGACAAACTGGACTCCTGGCTGACCGGCTGGCATAGACAACCGCCGATCTACCAGGACTCTGCGGAAACACGCCGATCAGTGCCCGGGCAGTCACTCCGGTCGCAAGCAGGCAGCCGCAGGCCCAGGCCAGTTGCCATCACGAAGGGTGGGCCAGATCCCATTTTCTCCTGGCCCGAAATGTGAGCCAGGGGAATCCCTGATCCCGCAGGTCAGGGTCTGGCCCACACATTTGGTGATTGTTTCGGTTCTTGGTCAGGTCCGCGTGAGGGCGTCGTGCACGGCGGTGATCGCCCGCTCGATGTCGTGGCCGGTGGTGCGATGGTTGACCACCGAGATGCGCATGGCGCGTATCCCGTTGAACGTCGTGGCTCCAAACCACGCGTGGCCGTCCTGCTGGACGCGCGCAATGACGCGATCGGTGCGGCTGTCGTGATCGCCGCCGGGGTCGGTGAAGCGGACCAGGCCCTGGTTGATCTGAGCTTCGCGCAAGACCTCGGCGCCGGGCAGGGCGCCGATGCCTGCGGTCAGCCGCCGGGCGTGATCGCAGCAGTCGTCGATGATCTGGGCGATACCGGACCGTCCCAGAGAGCGGATGGCGGCGTAGACCGCGAAGCCACGGCCGCGCCGCGACCATTCGGGGTTGTAGTCGATCTGCTCGCGCGGGGAAGCGCAGCCAGTTCCGGCGGCGCGGATGAGGTAGCTGGCGGTAATGGACATGGCGGCCCTGTGCTGCGCGGGGTGGGCGGTGAACACCAGGCCGCAGTCGAAAGGCACGTTGAGCCACTTGTGGGCGTCGGTGGTCCATGAGTCTGCAGCATCAACGCCGGCGAGGAGGTGGCGGTAGCGCCGGCTCACCGCCGCCCACAGCCCGAACGCGCCATCGACGTGCACCCACGCGCTTCGGGCATGGGCGATGCGGCACGCCTGGGTGAAGTCATCGAAAGATCCGGTGTTGATCTCGCCGGCCTGCAGGCACACAATCGCCGGGCCATCCCCTGATCCGAGTTCGCGGCTCAGCCCTGCGGGGTCGAGGCGGCCCTGCGGGTCGGCCCCGGCGTTGATGATCGCGTCGGTGCCCAGGCCGAGCAGCCTCACCGCGCGGTCGATCGAGGCGTGCTGTTGCCCTCCGGTGATAATTCGGATCGGCGGCGCCCCGGCCAGTCCGCGGCGTTCGACGTCCCAGCCGCGTTCGGCGAGCAGCTTGTTGCGGGCGGTGGCCAGCGCCGTGGCGTGACCCATCTGGGTGCCGGTGACCAGCGCGAACGAGGCATGAGCGGGCAGGCTAAGCAGGTCTTTGAGCCACACTCCGCAAATCTCCTCGGCCACCGCCTCGGCAGGCGCGCACGCATACAGCGCGGCGTTTTGATCCCATGCCGAGGTCAGCCAGTCCGCCGCCAGCGCAGCCGGCACCGAACCGCCGATCACCCAGCCGAAGAACCGGCCGCCCGCGCTGCCCAGCAGCCCGGCCTCAGCATCACGCACCAGCTCAGCGATCACTCGGGAGGCATCCATCGGCTCATCGGGCAGGGGCCGCCCCAGAACATCCCGCAACTCCTGCACCCCGGCGGTAACCGAGACCCGCCGCTCGTCCAGCGCCTCGTAGAAATCCGCCGCGTGATCGGCCGTCTGCCGCAACAACGCCCGCAGCGTTCCGCCGGGCTGCTCTCCCATCACGCTCAGCCGCGCCGGACCGCGAAGTTGCCGCAGCCGCAGCCCACATTGCGCAGGACGGCCTCGAAGGTGAGCGCGCCAGTGGCCGCAGTCATCTGTGTCATGCCTCCAGCATGCCGACCTGACGACGCTCGTGCTGGCGGGAATCGGACATGACATGATGCCGTCGATCTGGGTTCCGCGTCGTTACCGTCACGTTATGTGCGCCAGATCCGCAATACCAGCGACGTCCTCCGCCGCGTCCAGTTCGCCGCACTCGGCCCGAACCTGCGCCCGGGCGACCAGCTGCGCTATCGTGCGGCTGCCCCCGTGCCCGCCGTCCGCCTCGAAACGACCGGGGCCCTCGCCCGTGCCCGCCGGCACGCGATCCCTTCCACCTTCTGGCCCGCGTGGACCGCCCGGCTCCTGCCGCGGCAGGAGCGGTACCCCGCGGTGCGAGGCCCCGCCCTCGCGGCTTCCCTGCTCCTGGCCGGCACCCGGCTCACTCATGCCGAAGCAGCCAGGCTCCTCGGCGACGTGATCAGCCACTGGACGGTCACTACCACCCTGCAGCGCCTGCACGCCACGCCGCAATGGAGTGACATCTGCACCGCACTGACCGCGCTCGCCGGCCACCTCGACACCCAGCCCGCCGTCATCGACTACGAACGCCGACGGCACCTGGACTACACCAGCCTGCTCCCGGATGCCGAGTGGGAGGACATCCGCCTGCGCACCGAGCGTGCCGACCACGTCCAGATGTCCAGGCGGCTCGCACCATACGCCCGCCATGTGCTGTTCACCCGGCTCAGCGGCCTTCCCTTCACCCGGACGCCGTTCTCACGATCGAGGAACGACCGGAACTTCAAGAACGGGCTGGCCGCCTTCATCACCGCCCTGACGCCCGAGCTCGCCGCTGAGCTCACCCGCGTGGCAGAGGAATTCCTGGCACGCCATCAGATCCGGGACGAGCCGACGGTCTGGCAGCCGCCGGCCAAGATCCTCGACGGCCTGGACCTGCCCGGGCTCGACCTCGCCAGCCTCGACCTGGACGAGATCCACAAGCTAGTGCGCACCGACGGTGCCTCCGCAGCGGCAATCGCCCGCCGCTCCGGGACCACCAGCGACGCCATCCGGGCGCTCCTCCTCGACCACCCTGCACCCGCAGATCCAGCTTCCGGCGCCCGGCGCCGCCGGGCGCGATACACCATCTCCCGCGAGCAGCTCTGGGACCTCCACCACGGGCAGCGGCTCTCGTTTGCCGAGATCGGACAGCGCACCGGCTACAGCAGAACCGCCATCACTGACCTCGCCCGCGTCTACGAGATACCCATGAGCATCTACCGGGACGGCAAGCAGCTCAAGGCACCCGCCGACGTCGAAGGCTGAAGATCGGGCCGCGGTCTCGCTCAGGCACGACCGGCAGAAGCGCCCGGCATAATCAGCGCAAGGGACAAGGAACCTGGACGGACTTCGGGCCACATTGCTGGACTACGCGGTGCGCCCCTGCTCAGAAGTGTCTGCAGGGACACTTGGGGCTGGAACCTACAAGATGTAAGGTCTCACGCTGCGTGTCGGAATCTCACGGTCAATGTCGTGCGGGTGTCGGATACGACATCGTCATGAGACTGCTTGTCCGGTCTCAACGAAGCTGGCCGATTCTCAGTCGTTCCGCAGGTGAGTTGGCACCGTCTCAGTTGATATGGCAAAGATCGACGCAGAGTAACGAACGTTGACTTAAATATTACAGGCCATAGTCACGTCGTCCGTAAAGAGCCAGGTTTATTGAGACGTCCCAAGATCATCTTCTCAATCAACTTGGCATGTGCACAGCTCAGACGAAGATCATCGGACAGGAGCACTGAGACCGGACACTGCTGCTGCTGCTGCTGCTGCTGCTGCTGCTGCTGCTGCTGCTGCTGCTGCTGCCGCGATCATCATGGGACCCCCCTGAGGGGCGGCGTTTGTTGTTGATAAGTTCGGCGGCACTCATCGAGAGCGGACAATTTTGGGAAACAGCGCCTGGAGATCCTGGCAGATGCGGGCAGTCAGCACCGGGACGACATTCGAGGTCCATTGATGCCGAGCCCCGGCCATACGCGCAGCCGGGGTATCCGCCCGCAGCCGTTTCTTCGAGAACGCGCAGGTGGAGAGGGTGACCATCCAGGCCGGCGCGGCGGGTCGGGAGTCATCAGCACCGGGTCGTCCACCGTAACCCCCCACCGGAGCAGGTCCATGCCGGTCGGCGACTGCCAGAATGAGTCTGTGGCGGCCAGGCCAATGCGAAGGACCAGCCAGGCATGCCCGCCCGCATCCGGGTCGTCGCATAGCCACAGCGAGTACGTCCCAGCCATCGCCCGTTCGCCGCGTACCCAGGCCTTCGCCTGAGGCTCGAGACGCTCAGCCCCGTCCGTGCGAAGAGGCATCAGGGCCGCCTCGAACGGCTCCAGCAGGTCGAGGTAGGCACCGCGAAGCGCGGTGCCCGCGGCCTCGTCCAATGTGAGCCCGCGATCCGGTGCGATGTGCCAGTCCTCCAGTTCCGTGGGCAGCAAGGAGCGCAGGTGCTGATGCAGCCCGGCCACGGCCACTGGAATGTCGTGCTCATCGCGGTGCTCGTGTTCGTCTCGGGGAACACGAACAAGCCAGGAGTAGTAGGGAACTGGGGGCGTCTGGTCGTCATAGGAGTCGTCATCGGTGCAGGCGACGAGGGTGCAGCCAAGGGAGGACGCCAGCGCTCTTGCCGACTCCTCGGTTGCCTCAGCGACGCCCCCGGGCGCACACCGCATGGGATCCCGGGCCTCCAGCTCCCAAATGACCGAGTCGCAGTGGTCAAGGCCGGGTCCTTCCGCCACGCGCATAACGCCATTATGCGGTCGGCAACCTGGCCAGCGCTCTACGACACGCTTCCGGTAGCTGGCCAAGGTTGGAGAAGTGGCCAGCCGACCACTCCAGCCGAGGAAATGCCACGAGTTTGAGACTGATCTCAGCGCCAACGGAGTGAGACACCAGAGAAACCGCAGGTCGAACAAGATCAACATGTCATGCGCCGTGAGACCCTACACCAGATGTAGGGTCTAGGTTCCCGTGGCATCTTCTCGGACGCAGTGGCGTCTGAACGGCACATATGCCACTGAAGTGAGAATCAGGCGTCACGTCCTGGCCAGCGCAGCCCATCCGCCAGCGGCGCACAGGTGACACGTGCTCACCGACGCCCCAACGCGGTGGGGGCACGTGGCGTCACTCTGGGTCACATCGCGCCTGGGAGTCAGCGCGGCATCTCCGAAGCGGCGAGGTCTCGGAGACGCATCCCTGCGGCATGTCCGTGCGTTGCCGGTGCCGGATGGCAAGCTGGGGTCATGCCTGTTGATTCCGGCCGGGATATGAGCGAGGTCTTGCTGCGGGGGAAGATACGTGCTCTCGTCGCCCAGCTAGTGCCCGTGGATATGGTCGAGGACCAGCACCGCCGCCAGGTACTTGCCTGGCTCGACAGCACCGGTGACGTCTTCCGCCGCATCAAACCGCGCACGCCCTCCCCGCACCTGGTGTCCTACTTCCTGCTGATCGATCACGACTGCGGCAGTGTGCTGCTCGTCGATCATCTCAAAGCCGGGCTGTGGCTTCCCTCCGGCGGCCACGTTGAGCCTGGTGAGCACCCCGTCGCGACCGTGCGGCGTGAAGTCCGGGAAGAGCTTGGCATCGAGGCTGTCTTCTCCCCGGTCACCGGCGAGCACCCGCTGTTCGTGACCGTCACCCAGACCGCGCCGGCGGCGGGCCGGCACACCGACGTCAGCCTGTGGTTTGTTCTCGGTTACGGCATGGGCCAGCCGCTGATGCCCGACCCCGGCGAGTTCCGCGAAGCCCGGTGGTGGACCAGAGACGACATCCGCCAGTCCGATCCCGCGCTATTCGACCCTCACCTGAACCGCATGCTCACCAAGTTCGACCGTGCCCACGCCACTGGAGACGGCAGCTGAGCTTCTGAATGGACCGGAAGGCACGCGCGCTCATCGGCCATGAGGGCATGAGGGCATGAGGGCATGAGGTGGGGCCTCGCAGGCGCACGGACCAGGTCTCAGCAGGCCGCCATCAGCGACTGCCCGTTGTCATCGACGATCAGTCCGCTGGTCCCGCCGGGTCATGCGTCCGCGTTGCTGAGCGGCGCGTTGCACCCGGTCGCCGCCACCCAGCCCCCGGTCAGGCAGCTGAGGGGCGTGAGGAAATGCCATCTGCATGAGACCTGGCCGGGTGGCCATGACTGAGACGCGGCGGGAACCGCAGGTTGCAGCGTCCTGATGTGCGGCCCGCGCTGAGAACCTGCGCAGCTGCAGGACGTCCTGGCTGATGACCCCGGCCTGTGTGAATGGAAAGAGCTGAGGGGCACGGTCGCCGCGATTATGGTTGTTGCTCGCAGCCGACGCCAAGGAGGCAGGAACCGATGAGCGAAGACCGCCGTGCCGGAATCGTCTACAGCGGGTCGAGCGGCGAACTGGTGACCGCCGAGGACGCCCTCGGGGCGCCTTGCTGGGAGCCGCAGCAGCAGGAGCGCCGGTGGGCCGCGACCGCGACCGCGCTGGAAACCCTGCGCTCTTCCCTCGGTCACCGCCAGCCGCGCCGGATCGTCGACCTCGGCTGCGGCTCAGGCGAGCTGACCACCCGGATCGCGTCGCTGTGGCCCGCCGCCGACATTGTCGCCGTGGACCAGAGCGACCTGATGACCCTGTTCACCCAGGGTTCCGCGCTGGCGGCAGGCCACCGCAACGTCCGGGCGGTCACCGCGGACGCGGCCGGCGATCTGGGGATCGAGCCCGGCAGCGCCGATCTGGTCGTGGCCAGCTGCATCGCCAGCAACATGCTCAACGAGATAGCCGGGCACTGCCCGCACGGCGACGCCGACGCGGTCGGCTACGCCCGCTGGTACCACGCCTGGGACACCCGGCCCCTCCCGCTCCTTGAGCAGGCCCGCCGCCTGCTGGCGGCCGGCGGGCTGCTGGTCTCCGTCGAGCAGAACAATCACGAGTTCGGCATCGGCGCCTGGGGCCGGATGCTGGCCCGCGCGGGCTTCACGATCGTCCCTGAGCTGAGCCATCCCATCGAGTGGGAGTGCGACTGCGGATGCCTCATCCCGCTGTCAGTCCTGCGGCCTGCCGGGGACGGCTTCGACCAGGCGCTAGCGGCCTTCCTGGCCTGGCTGAGCTTGAACGGCCATGCCCTGCGGGGCGGCAACCTGGACCTGCGCCCCGAGGACGCCGCCGCCCTGTCCGGCCTCGCCGGGGAGCCCCTGGTCGACCTGCGCTACCGATTCGACGGACGCGACGTCGTGCTCCGCGCTGCCGAACTCGCGCCGTTCCTGGTGTATGAGACTGCCACCCTCCGCCAGCTGGCTGCCAGCAGCTCCCTGCCCAACCTCACCGCCCTGGTCATCAGCCGGCTCGCCGACCTTCAGCAGCTCGGCATCGTGCCGGAACTCGTCGGCACCCTGGCGGCACCGCTACTGGCCGCGTCCCAGAGCCAGGAAATGCCGCTAACCTGAGACACGAGCCCAATGCCACGACCTGAGAACCCGGAGAAACCCCGGCTCCCCGTGCCCTGCCGTGCCATCCGCGCCGGGAACCTACAGCTTGGGCGCGTACTGGCTGGCGTTCGCTACAGGCGGTCCAGGATCACGCGGAGGTCCCGGATGCGGAAGTCGGCCTCGCAGTCGCGGAACTCGGTTCCGGGGTGCGCGAACAGGTACGTGACGCCGCCGGCGACGTCTCGGAGGCTCATGTCGCCTGGGGAGTCCCCGATGATGAGCAGCTCGTCGTAGTCCCCGGTCCTGTGGAGGAACCCCGAGAGGACGTCTGTCTTGGAGCGCGGGCAGCGGCACGCCTGGCCGCCGGTGGCGAAGGTGTTGTCGGAGGTGAAGAAGTCGCCGTATCCGGGGCGGAGGTGGCTATCATGCGCTGATGGTCGACGGCCCGGCAGGCCTGGACCACTTCAAGGAAACCAGCGGCACTCTCGGGTCGAAGGCCACGCGGACCCGGCTAAGCAGCGCACCGGGG
>OBLU010005836.1_pt1 | contig 10999 bp, 3 predicted proteins | sample 1518681 | NCBI WGS metagenome assembly OBLU01 (sample SAMEA3539304, study PRJEB22396) | soil metagenome | biome: tundra; feature: field; material: soil | place: USA | collected 2010-05 | depth 0.15 m
CATACGAGATATTGGCGTGACTGGAGTTCAGACGTGTGCTCTTCCGATCTATGCTGATGGTCCGCTACTTGCTTCACGTCGCCACAGGTGAACCACCTTGCGGTCAATCTCAACAACGGGATCCCGAAGAACCTCCGGATCAAGATCCTCCTCCATCCAGGTTCGCCGCATCTTGATGCAATCGGGATTCACCCCAGGGGAAAGCTCCCCTATCCATCCTGGCAAATCAAGTCTATATTTCTTGCGACCGAGGAGGGTCGCGGTGATAGTCTGCAGGTGCCCGGCTGTGCGCTGCAGAACTTCAAGCCGCACGATCGATCCCCGATGCTTGTCCGACGCTTCTGGAATCAGGCATTCCAACAACATTCCAACCCCGGAAGCAACAGCCAGCCATCGCGGCGTGCCGGTGTTGCCCGATGTTTCCCGAGGTTGAATGAGCCTGGCATCGAAGATGTTGCCAGGGTTCAACCGATCGAATTCCTTTCGGACGGACAATACACCGGTCATCGTTACTGGACCCGGCCGGTCCTCATACAACCGTCGAACAGCGATTGTGCGTCCAGGCTGACTCGGAATTACATGATCCAACTCCGAATCGTCAAGCTGGGCCCACGCACACTCGTCATTTGGCAGCCAATGCAATGATAACGTTCGCGAAGAGCGGCAGATTACCCCGGAGATTCGTCCCTTTCTACTGTCTCCAACAAGTACACAGACCCCTTCCACATCGAACTGCCGGCTGTTCTCAGGCGCGAATCCAACAGAAACCGGAAGGTTGTCTTCTATCCGCCGGACCCATACCTTTTGGTTCTGGGCGTTCAGCGCATTAACAACCGCCGCGCCAACACCACCTGGGATACCTGGCAGTGCGTCCTGCAGAGGTATCTTTGCTAGTTCAGACCCACAGCGAACTAGTAAGCTGTCGCCAATACTTCCAAGCAGCGAGCCTAGTGAGATGGCCCCAGCTGGAATTGCACTGTCTTTGCGCTGCTTGCGACGCGAACAATACATGACGTTGTTCTTCTGGACGATCACCTCAACAGTGACTGGCAACGCCCCGCCCACCGCGTCAACCAGCAGTGTCAAATGCCTCATGACATCATCGGCCAGCGGATCCCCCGACCACGAAGCCTCCCTTTCTCGATCAGGCAAGGGAATCATTCCCGGAAATCCAAGAACAACGACTATCCTATTTTCCAGACCAAGCAGTACTGTGTCGCCTGGGCTAAGGCGGTTCTCTCCAGGTGGCAGCAGTGTGTTGTTCGGTTGAAGCAACAGAACGCTGGCCGGAAGCGCCTCGTTGGCCGGAACGCGTAGGGTGGCGGCGCCTGCGCCCAAGTCCAGACGGCCATCGTCACCATCAAACCCCTGAACGGGGAGAAAACACCGTCCAGATCCCAAGAGGCCGCGCACACCTGGGCGCCACTCCCGTAACACCACTAAGTCGATCCGTGATCCCCGATCAGGAGCAAGTTGAAGAACCACTTGATCACCTGGAGCAAATGCCTGCCACGCCAGATGCGAAAGTGACAGTCCCCCTGCAGTGAAAACGGGGAGAGTGACAAGTTGGCCAGGGAGTTCTGCGATGCGGCCCGGTGCCAATTCAACCCAGAGGCCGCCTGCCGAACTGGTGCCGGCAACAGGAAACTCGAGGGTCTGGTTCGGTACTGATGCAAGGCGGTCGATGAGTTCTTGAACCGGATAGCCAAAAGTCCTGAACTCCTCCGCGTTGTACCGGAGTCTCAGCCCGCGCTCGTTCCGAGAAAAGAATAGCGGCCCGTTTTTGAAGGTATGAGGTTCGAGCCTTTGCCATTCTACTGTAGCATTTCTCCAAACGCCGGACTGGGTATCGTGGACAGACCATGCGTATGCTTCGGCGTGTGCGCGAATCTCCGTGATGCTTCCGTCCAGAAACGACACTGCGGACCACATTAGCGATTCTGTCCGCTCATTCAAACGAGATTCAGACGGGCGAAACACTGGAGCGTCATCAAGGGATAGAGACCCTACTGCAAAGCCCTCGGAACTTAACGGTGCAATTCGGAAATCTCGGTCGTCGCGGCCAAGAAGGACCTCCCTGAGGGGATGCGGTCGCCGCATCATCGCTGTGAACTGCTCAGGATCTGGTGGTCCCCATCGTGTTGGGCTCCCGGACAGACTGCCGGGCACCGTCTCAATGCCTGGCAGGCCCGCTATCGTGAAGCACTTCGACCGACTATTTGACGGACCTTCCCAGAACCTCGGCCGCGATGATACATCCGGCGGGGGTACCTCCCGAAAGAGCACGTTTTTCGGAAGCGCAATCGCAGGTCTCCCGCTCGTTGGAACGTACCGCTCATCACTCATGGCCGCGCGGACCAGAAAATAGCGGCTCGACTTATCGCCCTGAAACCGCTTCACTCGTACACAGGTCCCCTTCTCAAAGGCACCTTCGGGGTACTCAACTCTGTCAAGCGGCAAAGCAAAGAACAGTCCTGGCTGCAGCTCAATCATCAGTTTTGAGTCGTGGATGGCCATAATCGTCGCTAGCAGCGGTGCGCGCGACTCGTCGATTGCAGCCGCCAAGGCTCGTAAGCGCCTCGGAGGAACATCTACTATGCTCAGATGAATGCGGTCGGACCCGCGGTTGACCCGCACCAAGTAAATGGTTCCGCTGCATGCATCTTTACCAGATCGTGTTAGTAACTGCGGCAGCAGATCATCGCGAACGGAAAACCTCCGCCTCAGTAAGCGGATACCAACCCACTCTGGGCTTATATCTTCGCTCCGCAGACCAGGATAAGGCAGCAGTTCTAAGGCGACATCATTTCGGACGCTCGCTATGCCACCAGCCCGCATAAATATTAGCTCACCGTCTTTCAATCCCCGTCCAGTAAGTTGAGTGGCAGACTGAAAGGCCATGCGGACATGTCGGAACACTACTTCTTGACCGAGCGTGTTAAGAAAGTGTTCGCCATCCAGGCGCCCCAGGATCACTTCGGCATGTTGGCTGGCTTGTACACCTTGGCGGGATGCTGACGCCAGCAAAGCCGCTTGGTCGCTGTAGTCCAAGTGTGCTGTCCGCAACTGCTCAAATACAGCCTTGTCGTCAGACGATCCGTCGGCACACCCGATAATCGACGTGATTTTTACCTCAGCATCCCCATATTCAAGGTTAAGGACATGAACAACCCCGACATCGCGTTGCTGACGGTAGAGTACTGTCGTTTCAGCCAATTCGACATTCACTTGGTCAATAGCGATGATGGATGGTTGATCCTCCTCAGATCCCGGAAGGAAGTGTAACTGCGTGATGGAGTCCCCGGGGAACAAGACACCTCGAGCATCGGCGAAAGGACCTCCGTTGAAGGACAGCTCCCGTTCGTGGGCTAGGAGAGTACAACCGTACCGCCACTCGAAGCGGTGGTATCCTTTTGCGAATGGCTCCTCTCCCACGTAATACAGTCTCTCTGCGAGGACTACGATCTCGTACATTTCCGCGCCGAGAATGCTGTTGCGATACTCCTCCAAGGTCAATGCGGGTGGCTGACGAAAGGAAGCACGAAATCCTTCATCGGTTTCGAGGATGCGAACTACACCCTCTCGCGGGTATTCAATGCCGGTCAAGTACGCTCCGTGTCCTGATGCGACATCTATAGCCGACGTCCACCCCCTGCCATCAGGGGAGGGTATCCGAAACCGCTGAAGTTGGACGGCACTTGTACCTCGTACCCGTGTTACGGTCACGCTCAGAGTGGAGGGACGCTCGAGGTATTCTTGGAGCTCACGCTCAAGCCGGCCCTGTTCATCCAGGAGTTGGGTTGCAGCCTCCTGAACAGGAGTCGACACTACGAATTCCCTCCTGATTGGGAAGTACTCACCATCAACCGCTCGTAATGCCACTTTCGCGGCAATAAATTCCCCGGTCTCTGGTGTAATCTCTCGGGCAACGCCATACACAACGCCTCCAGACACCCTCAGGCGTGACGCGCGAAAGCGCGCACCACCTTCCGTCCATATTGGGCCTTTCCCGAGTTCAATGACACGTTCGCCTTCTGGAATACCTCCAATGAACGCTGTTCCAGTCCCGACAGCCAGATGGTTGGCCTTAAGCGGCCCCTCCAGGCAGAGAACTTCGCCCGGTAGAACTTCCGCGATATGTCGCCTTGCCCCGTTGAAGTACGCCAGCCCCAGGTACGCTACGGTTGCACCTGCCCCGCATTGCTCGGATGACACGCACCGCCAGAGAGCGCGCACCTTCAATAGTCGACTCTCGAAGCGAACACGCCAGCCAAGTCGATCGGCGAACGCGGTCACCCGCATACCCGGGTGAAGCCTTACGGATGAGAAGCGCTCATCGCGGGCGAACTCGTCAATCGGGAAAGGTGCACTGATGACTCCCGAGAGGGTCCGCCACCACACTGAGCACAAAGATCCTGCACCCTCCGTAAATTGGGGAGCCGACGCCAGTACACCCACCACCCCAGCGCCATCACCCGACTCGGGAACAGCCGATGGTGGTACGTGGAAGGTCGGTCCAACTTGCTTCCACTCGGGATGGTTCGAGATCTGCGCAAACCTGTAAAAGTCGGACCCGAATGCCGATGTGGGATATGCGCGCATCGTGAGGGAGTCGGGTTCGGCGAACACAGCTGCGCCTTCCTGGGTTAGGCACAGGACAAGATCGGCGCTCATTTTCGGAAACGCTCGTCGCAAAACCACATAATCTCCCTTCCCACATCCGATCCAGCGCGCTACGAATGTCTCCTTGCCGTCTGTCGGTTCCGATAGACTGTGGTATGTAATCGGTTCACCCCGAAGAGTTCCTGTCCGACAGTCCCACGCAGTTGGGTTAAACTCGACCTCGCTTTCAAGCCGTTTGGGTGACGGAATCAACACCACGGGGATTCGAGTTGGGAACGGCGGCCCACTTTCGTTGCTCACGTCTACAATCCACTCCCCACGTTGGCGGATTGCTATCGGCGATTCAATCGCCTGATCCAAATCCCTCCACGCCAAATTGCGCCGATCAAACGGTGTTGACAGCCCAGGGTACCGGAGCGCCGTGGCATTATCCGGGGAGTGTTGCCACAGCGAGAGTCTCGCACCATCGCGCGTAACTGCACATGAGACGCAAATCAGTAACCCCCGGGGATCTGACAATTGAGATACGAACCGATCAATGGCATGCATGTCCTCGGTGGAAAACATCTCAGACGGTATTATGTAGTTCTCGCCGGCCCCAAGGCTTAGCCTATACTGCTGACGGCCGGCGGTTGTCTGCTCAACACCGAGGTAGACCGCTACAAAGGATTGTTTTCCCTCGCCTCGAAACGCGAGAAGCATTTCCAAGGCCGACTTCTCCACAGGGATCCATCGCCCAAGTTCCTGAACAGCTATAGCACCAGTCGGAAGTGGCACCCCGGAATGACCTCGGCTCAGGTCGGCATCCCAGTCGTTGGGGTCCACTCTTAGAACTTCACCCGTAATAGCGTGTATTACATCAAAGGCACTACTATTGAAACTATTGAACGCTCGAGGTTGTATACGAACGCGAGCCGGCATGTTTGAAGGGGTCGCCGATGGCAATCCGTACAGGCCAGGCAGTACACGCCAATAATGCGCATCCGTACCTTGCATTCGCCTGATTTCCACGGCGACCACTTCCCCTACCTCAATCCGGCTTCCGTCCGCCGCGTGCTGTCGTGGCATCCTGCCCCGCAACGGCTCTTTCAGACCACAATTCAAGACATAGACGTGTCTGTCGGCCTCCGGGTACTCGTCAATAACAATCGCTATCACGCGGTGGATGCGATCAGAAGGCGGTGCGCCTTCGAACTGCTGCACGGCAGTTCTGCTCCAATCAAAAAGGATCGAGGCGTCGCCTATCCTACGCTCCTGGACCATGGCGCGGACCGTGCGCTTTGTCCAGTCGCAAAAGATGGCGCGGAGTTCCCATGGACGTGGGGACTTATCCGGGTCATCCCACAGAAGCCCCTGCTTTTCCTCTATAGTCTCAATAGCGCCAATCACTCGAACGGGTTCGCCCAAGCCACTGACGCGAGTTCGCCTGCAGAGGGCGTCGAGCAGGTTCCGTGTGGCAGCTTCATATTCGCTCTCCGCTGTTCTGCCGGGCACCGCCAAGCGCCACAGCAACCGCTCAATTAGATCCAGCCGTCGCCCATCGCGGACAAACTCACGTGGTGTTTGTGGCTCGCTATGGTCTTGAGCGCTCGATTGAGCGCGACCTCGATATCGAACTAGCGCTTCTAAGAATTGGCGGCGTACATTCTCCCTGGCGCGTGTTGGCGGTTGCTTCAGGTGCCCATGCTCGTCAAAAGGAAAGAGAACGTTGAATAACCGCTGAAGATCGTAATGACTCCCGTAATCCAGTATGAGCATGGCAATAACGGCCTGCTCGTTCTCAGCGCTCACCAAACATGGCTCTTCTATAAGCTCGACGAGACGTGCTCGCAGGAACCGATCCAACTCGGGCAGGTCGCCGACATCACCCAACTCATCGAGCCAGTCACGTTGCCAGCGCCCTATGAGATCTTGCTCAAGGCCAAAAGGCTGGTTTAGGGAGGAGCGGCGCTCGACCGCGCGTACAGCGAGTTGAGCTGGGAATCTGGCGGGGTCGGGATCAGCCCAGTTTGGCTGCAGCCACTGCAATGCCGGCAGTCCACGAACCAGAAAGAGCTGCCGATGGTTAACCGTCCACTGCAACGCGTGACCGTCGTGTCGATCCGTTGCTAACCTCCAAGCGAGGTTGATGTCTAATACCACATCCGGTCGGAGAAAGCGTGTTAAGACGGCACACAGCACCCGCGTGTTGGATGTCAGCCCCTGTGGTAGAGAGTTGTAGAGGTCTGGCAGATATGGAAGCCAACGGGCAGGCCCACTGTCGTCGACAATACCGGAGAACCCATCAAACACCCACTGAGTCAACACGGCAGGAACAGATGCGGTGCGAAACACCCGCTCCTGATCGCTCATCACACCGCCAGTAACTCCTGGACGGAGCAATTCAGCAACTACCGCTGGCTCCACAGAATCGACATGCCCCCTCCCGGCGAGCCCAGCTTGGGCATTCGCAAATAACGCAAATGATGTCCATAACGGGGGCAGCGAATGTTTGATTTCGCCTGCTTGCTCGGTGTCGTGCTTTTTGAACCACTTCGAGAAGCCCAACAGAACGTCTGAACCATGCGCGACCAACCTCGCGGCGAAAACGGCTGTCGGATGACTACTGCCGAGTGTCCTTAACAGCCGTGCACAAACGATGATAGCTATCAATAGTCGACAAAGAGCGGCGCGGTTACTCACTGCACTGTAACGTCGCCACTCATAATAACTTGTCTTGGTGTCGGCGATCATCCAAGGGGATACGACAGCGGCTATGCTCTGATCGTTCTGCAGCACCCGAGAAGACGACACAACGATCGACATTCGCGCCCGCTGTCCGGGCCAAGAAAGCGCGAACAAACCGTCAAGCTGATCCTTCCATGAATGTAACTCTGCGGTATCACCTATAGGGCCAGCCACTGAGAGTGTCGGATAACGGCCCCAGCGCGGTGTCCAGAGCCTTCCAAGATGGACAGCTGCCGCTTCGGCGTCGAGTGCAATGGCCATCTCGTAAAGGGTTGCCTGCCAGAAAACAATAGGCAACACGCGGCACACCGACTCGTTGCCCTCGACTAGAATGCGGCTCCTGAATACTGAGCGTCCGTCTGCGCCCGCGCGAAACTCAGAGAGAAGGACTGCTTCATCCAAGAGTTCGGCGACGAGACCTCGCATGGTCGAGGCCGAGGTAAGTCCGAGTGGTGCATATAGCAGCTTTGCATATGCGAGTAGGATATCGGGCTCAGAGCCAGAGTCTTTAGTAGACCACAGGCGACGCGATAACTGCCTCCTTGTGTCATCATTTCCCACTGCTCCACTGATCTCAGTGGCGATCAGGAACGCGAGGCGCCCATATCGACCTGATACGGCGCCTGAGAGCAGGCAGCACAACGGTTCGGACGTATGAGGATCAGCGATCGTCGCCATCGGACTATACCGGGACCGATCCCGCGAAAGCCGGTTGGCATAGATAGCGAGGATGATCAGTTCGGGCAAATACTCGCGGAGGTCCAGGTAAGGAATGTCAGACGGGTTCCGAGTTGGGCCATCGAACGCAACCGTGACTGCGTTATTGAAGTCCGTAGCGGACAATGGGAGACTCGTGACACAAGCATCAATTAGGGTGCCTAATGCGCCGGCCATATCCTCAGGGGCCGCCTCGAGCAACTCGCGTAAGTATACGGATTGGCAGGAGTGGTTCGGGAGGAGGGAGTCGGCCGCTGACATGCCCGACAGAACGGTGGGGAGCGCGTAGGCGCGCATCCAGACATCGCAGCGTCGGAGTTGGTCAATCGCGGCAACTCGGAGGCTCAAATCCGCCGACCTATCCTCAAGGACGTCAAGAATTGATAAAAATGTCGCGGCGAGTTTCGGAGGTGCGTCGATGCAACAACAGAAGTACCAATCAGCAAGCATTCCATTCTCCTGCGTAGGGCGTCATTCGATGGCCAGAGGGCGCGACTGACGAGCGTCGAGGGCCTGCCCCTGGACATGAACCTCGAGATTGCGCCACTCTTCCGCTGAACACAAGCCCCACACGGCACGGCGGGAGGGGGGCAACGATAGGATTCGAGATAGGCGTGCAGATGTCGGCTCCAGCCTGGAGGCCAGCCACCAGAAATCTGTAAAGGATAGGTCAAAATTGGAACAGAGGTCAACAGCGTGGGGAAACTCAAGTTGGCGTCGAAGCGCGAGGGCGAATGCACAAAGTCCATTGCTCCGAATAAACTGCTCTTCCGACAGGTGTCCCCTGGAATACAACTCGACAGCTGTAGCTTCTCGCCGCTGAAAAGTAAAACGCTCGTTAGTCGCCACGCCAAGCGGCTGATCAACGAACGCAGTCGTTATATTCAGGCCGTCAACTGCGACAGTGGGCCACTCCTGCTTGAGATCGTCAACTAGGTCAACGAAGTCAGGTTGTGGAATACCAAACGACTGGGCTACGACACCAAACAGAGTCGATCCGTTGAGGACATTGTGGAGTCGCTGAATACATTTCGTTATGACGCGCACGGCGTCTTCGCGACTTGAGAATTCGGGGATGTCGAGGAAGAAGCCAAGCTTGACGGCCCCAGGTATCCCAGTTGCGCTGATGTAGCGGTATCGCGGATCACAAGGGTCGACAATAGCGTGTTCGAATACGTCAGAATCGGGGAGACTGGCCATCAACCGAAGTGCGTCCAGTCGCAACCACCACCGGACAGGCAGTTTCGAAGCCCCCGGATTCGTATCCTTTTGACGCTGAAGCCGGCCCTCCGTCTTTAGCAGGAGTTCGAAAGTACTCGTCTCCGCTTCCGCATTGATGAATCCTATAAAACGTCCCCGGTCGGTGCCCCACAACGTATCCGGGTAATACGGAGTAGTATGGCTGAGGTCTCCCGGCAAATAACCAGGCAAGCGTTCCGCGCCGGCGAGCATAAGGTGGTCGTCTGCGGACGGCAGGCGAATTTCGGCGGCGTATCGCCTGGGATGTCCGAGGCGTTTGAGGAGGCTGGGGAGAAAAGTATGGACGTCGATGCCGTAATACGGGATAAAGCCTTCTCGGAAGGCGCCGATGCGATCGAACACGTCGTGGTGTGTCTGCTGGTGAGACGTCAGGCTTTCACGATCGCGACCAAAGTAGCCCCATAGGACCGAAGGCGAACCTTGGCGACTTGTCAGGACGGACTCGACCGCGCACATAAACATGTCATCCCAGCCACCGTAGGCCAGTATGACACAGGTATACTGCCTAAGGTAACCGCAAATCGCATAAAGGAGTTTAGGCCTTAGCGTCTTCAGTTGGTCCGGGCGGTGGAGGGTTCCTGCCCGGACCAGAGACCGTGAAAATGGATAACGCTGCACGCCGGTCCAGGAGCCACAATGTCAGGCGATGCGTCTGTATCAATTCCGATGGATGTGGCTGCGCCGCCGGAGCGGCGAACACTGATCTCGATTAACGGATCAAAATTGCTGGTTAGTACCACTTTTCCGAAGGTATCTGGCCGCCCGGCTATGATTTTTCCGAGGGCCTCCAGGCCTGGCGTTAAGTACCAGTTTCCGATGTCTCCCTCCAGCTTAGAAAGAGCGCTGCGTTCGCCTTGGATGGTGAGCTTTATCAGATCATCTTGATCTGCTAGTACGCGGTCCGTGAGAACCGCCCGTCTGATGAGGCGTGTCGGATCCTCTTCGTAGGCCCGCAAGATTTCCAGAGCTCGATGATATCGATCCTGTGAAGTGCCGGCTAGCAGGGCATCGAGATCGCATGTAGTTCGTAATCGTTCCCGGACGAGGTCAATAATTCCTTCCACTCCGGGGACACCAGGGCACTCCCGTCGGTCGGGGCTAGTGAGCGGAGAGCCGAGGACGAACATGATTGGGCGCTCTCGAGCTTCTTTTGCAATCCTGCTCAAAAGAGCGTCTTGGCCGTAGATGATCGAATCTGCCGACATCGTGTACTGGACAACACGGAATCATACCCCTTTTCACGCAGCAACGGGGCCGGCCTTGCCGGGAGTACCTCTGCGTGTTGGGGTGCGATAGGGTCTCGCTAAGCAATTTGCGATGTCTATTCGGCTCCAGCATAGCCTGCTGCAGGTCCAGTTGGAAACCGCAACCATGGGCGGCCAACAGAGACCCCCTTGTCAACAACTGCAACCTGTCAACAGGAGAAAACGGAGAATTGGACGGAAACGGATGGGCCTCCAACGCGAACCCTGGGGGTCTGCGTTGGACCCCGGCAATCGCGTTTTCAAACTGGAGAAAGCGGTGGTGCTAAATACCTGCGGAATGTTTGGGATAACGGGGACTGGGGAAAGCGATGGCGTCAACAAAAACTGCCCGGCAATTTGGGGCTACAGGAAATGGCTCCCCACTCTGGACACGTTTCGAACTTTCATCGCACAAAACGGGTCGTGGT
>OBLU010005840.1_pt1 | contig 10995 bp, 12 predicted proteins | sample 1518681 | NCBI WGS metagenome assembly OBLU01 (sample SAMEA3539304, study PRJEB22396) | soil metagenome | biome: tundra; feature: field; material: soil | place: USA | collected 2010-05 | depth 0.15 m
AGGAGGCCCACTACACCCACGAGCGGATGTGCCGGCTGCTCGGCGTCCGCGGGGTCCGGGTGCCCGCCGATTCCCGGGGGCGGATGGACCTCGCCGCCCTCGAGCACCTCCTGCAGACCGACACCATCGGCACCGTGGTGCTGACCGCCGGGACCACCGCGCTGGGGGCGGTCGACCCGATCGACCAGGCTCTCGGGCTGCGCGACCGGTACGGGGTGCGGCTCCACGTCGACGCCGCCTACGGCGGCTTCTACACGATCCAGGGCTGGGCGGGGTTCGAGGGTGCCCCGGCGGGTCCCGAGGGCATCCCAGCGGCCGCCTACCGCGCCATCGCCGAGTGCGACTCGGTCGTCGTGGATCCCCACAAGCACGGCCTCCAGCCCTACGGCTGCGGATGTGTCCTCTTCCGCGACCCGTCGGTCGGCCACTTCTACGTCCACGACTCCCCCTACACCTACTTCACCTCCTCAGAGCTGCACCTCGGCGAGATCTCGCTGGAGTGCTCCCGCGCCGGAGCCGCGGCCGCGGCGCTCTGGACGACGCTCCAGCTTTTCCCTCTCGCCCCGGATGGGCTGGGCGCGATCCTGGGGGCCTGCCGCCGAGCCGCGGTCACCTTGGCCCGCCTGATCGGCGGGTCGGAGCACCTGCATCTCTACCAGGAGCCCGAGCTGGACATCGTGGCGTACTTCCCATGGGAGGGAGGGATGACGGCAGCCGACGTCGACGCCGCCAGCCAGAGCCTCTTCGAGCGCGCGATGGCGGCCGAGGACCCGGTCTACCTGAGCGTTGCGCGGGTCACCGCCGGAAGCCTCCACCGGCGCCATTCCAACATCGAGGCCGGATCGGAGTCCGTGCGTATCCTGCGCAGCGTGCTCATGAAGCCCGAGCACGAGGGTTTCGTCGAGCTGCTCCACGAGAGGCTGGTTCACCTCGCGGGCTGAGGCCCGCCAGGATGTACGACGTCAATCCGATGGGTGCGAGCTTGCCTACAACGCGTGGCGTCGTGGAGGTCGCGTCGATCGCGGGGGCTTCGTCACCGAGAACGCCTTGCCTCCGACTCGTCGACCCGACCTACGCAGCGAGCTATGCGCTGACGGTGCACCATGTCCTCCCCGGCGAGGGTCACCCGGCGCCCTCAGGTTCCGTCTCCCGCTACGGCAGGAAGTCGGCATAGCTCTCCCCGCCCGAGTGCTCGTGGAGCACACGTCGCGGCCGCCTCACTACAGCCACCGCCGAGACCCTCGGCCACACCGGCCTGGCGTCGGTCGCGGGCTACACCAAGATCACCGAGAGGAGACGGGGCGAGGCCCGGCGCTCCCCTCGAGGAGGGGGGACCGTAAGCATCCGGGTCTGCTGGACGGATGACCTGTGGTGATCGCATAGGTGCTGGGCGCTAGCACGGAGGGAGGCACGCCCTTGTGGTGGAACGGCGACAAGGAGGTCACGACTGACCGATGCACCGGTTACGGACCGTGTTATTCAATGACCATCCCAATCAAAGCGAGGCGATCAAATGACGCAAACGACTGCCACCTCGGTCGGCGGTGCCATAGCCGGCCGGAGTACGACGCGCAAGTGCGCGGCCAGCTCGAGAATGGTTTTCCTAGTGGTCTTGATCACAGCTGCGATCGCCGGGGGATGGCCGTCAGCGGTGTTTGCGGCCACCCAGCCAAGCCTGGGGACGGCCCTCAACTTCGCGGTCCTCGCCGGATCGACGATCACGAACACCGGGCCCACTGTGATCACCGGTAATCTGGGACTTGACCCAGGCTCCGCCGTGACTGGATTCCCTCCCGGCAGCGTCACCGGCGCCGAACACATCAGTGATGCGGTGGCTCTACAGGCGAAGAACGATCTGGTCACCGGATACACCGATGCCGCTAACTCGTCCTCGACCTCCGACCTAACCGGCAAGGACCTCGGCGGCCAGAACTTGACTCCCGGCGTCTACACGTTCAGCTCGTCGGCGCAACTGACCGGCTCCCTCACCCTCAGCGGGAACGGCGTCTTCATCTTCCGGATCGGCAGCACGCTCACCACCGCGAGCAACTCTGTCGTTCTTCTCCAGGATGGCGCTCAGGCGTGCGCCGTGTACTGGCAGGTTGGCAGCTCGGCCACGCTCGGCTCGGCCACGCAGTTTCAAGGTAACCTGATGGCGCTCACCAGCATCACGATGGTGACCGGCGCCAATCTCACGGGGCGCGCTCTGGCTCGAAACGGCGCGCTCACATTGGACACCAACGACATCACCCCACCGAGCGGCACGTGCACGGTTGCGGCCGCGTCTCCCGCTGCCTCAGCGTCCTCCACTACCTCAACACCCACCACGGGCGCTGCAGTTCCCGACTCCCTGTTTCCTGGGCTTGTACTGCTGATTGTCGGTGGTGGGATGATCGCATTCGGAATCAGACGTGCGCACCGTGCGCGTTGATGGGCGAGCTTCTCTCTTGTCGCCTTCGGGGCCTGACCCGGAACCTGCAAATGGGGCGATGCGGAAGCGGTCTCCTCCAGAGTTTGCCGAGCGGGCCCGCGACAACCTGACGACCGCTGACACCCCCGAACGGTTCGGAGATGGCCTTGTCGCCAGGAATGTGTTGTGCAGGGCGCCGTCCCGAACCAGCGTGAGCCGCACGATGCCAGCACGCGCGCCACAACGAGTTCCCGGGGCCGCGCCCGAGGTCCGATGGCGCGTGGGACGTGCGTCGGTAGTGCCACAGGTCCTCGACCTCGCCTCCTTCCAGCAGGAGGTCCTCGAACGCGGGGCCAACCTCGACGCCATCGCCTGGCGGGCCGCTGAGCGGGCTCGAGCCCTCTGCGGGGCCGAGCGAGCCGTGGTCGAGGTGATCGATGGCGACGGTCTGGTTCATCGGGCGAAGTCGGGGACCTGGCCTGCCGGTCGCTCCCGGCGTGCCGGTGCCGCGCCCGACCACTCGTGGCGCATCCCGCTCGGCAGCGGCGCCCAGGTCTGCGGCGACACCGAGGGGGACCCGCGGGTGGACCGAGAGGTGTGCCGCCGCCTGGGGGCGCGGTCGCTGATCACCGTCCCCCTGATCCACGGGGACGTGAGCCTGGGAGCGACCACGGTGATCTCGTCCCAACCCCATGCGTTCGACGAAGCCCAGGCGGAGGCTCTCCGGCTCGTCGCCGACCAGGTCACGGCAGCGGCGGTCAGAGCGCGGGTGAACATCGAGCTGCGCGAGACCTGCCGGCGGTGCGAGAGCGCCCTCGTCGCCAGCGAGGCGAGGTTCCGCCGCCTGTTCTTCAAGAACCCCCAGCCGATGTGGGTACTCGACGCGGAGACGCAGCGCTTCCTCGCCGTCAACGATGCTGCTGTTGCCAAGTACGGGTACTCGGCCGAGGAGTTCGGGGCGCTGACCATCGCCGTCATCCGCCGCGATGTTGCCCATCTTGCCGTCGACTTCAACCGGGCTCGGGCGGGGAAGACTGCGTACAACGCCCGCCACCGCCTGCGGGACGGCCGGCTCATCGACGTCGAGCTCACCACCGTGGCCCAGGAGTTCGACGGTCGTCCCGGGATCCTCACGCTCATCAACGACGTGACCGAGCGCAAGCGGTTGGACACGCAGCTGCGCGAGGGCGCCTTCCGCGACCCCCTGACGGGGGGCGCCAACCGGGCTCTGTTTGCCGAGCGGGTCGGGCATGCGCTCACCCGGATGCGCCGCCACAGCGCCACCATCGCGGTCCTGGTCATCAACCTGGATCACTTCAAAGAAGTCAACGATAGTCTGGGCCATGTGGCGGGCGACTCGCTGCTCCAGGCGGCGGCGGCACGGATATCGGCAGCGCTCCGGCCCGGCGACACCGTCGCCAGGCTGGGCGCCGACGAGTTCGCCGTGCTCCTCGAGGAAGTTGACCACGCCGAGGACTCCCTCCGGGCGGCGGAGCGCCTCGACGAGGCGTTCCAGTCTCCTCTCGAGTTCGCGGGGGGCAGCCTGGTGATCAGCATCGGCATCGGCGTCGTCACGTCATCGACCGCGCAGACCAATGCCGATGAGCTGCTGCGCAACGCCGAGCTGGCGATGTACGCGGCCAAGGTTGCGGGCAGTGGCAGGGTGGAGGTGTTCGTGCCCAGCATGCTCGCGACGGCCACGGAACGCCTGAGCCTGGACCAGGACCTGCGCCACGCCGTGGAACGCGGCGAGCTGCGCCTGTTCTTGCAGCCGGTCATCGCTGTGGACGGCGGCGCCATCGTCGGCTGCGAGGCGCTGGTGCGGTGGCAGCACCCCAGCCGAGGCTTCGTACTTCCCGACACTTTCATCCCCCTTGCCGAGGAGACGGGAATGATCAGCGCCATCGACACCTGGGTGCTCCACGCTGCGTGCTCCCAGGTGGCTGCGTGGCGGGCCTCGGGCCTGGCCGATCTCCTCCTCGCCGTCAACATCTCGGGGCGCGATCTGGGCCGGGGCGAGCTCGTCGACAGGGTGTCGGCCGCGCTGCTCGAGACCGGGTACCCCCGAGATCGCCTCGAGGTCGAGATCACCGAGAGCTCCGCGGTGTCGCAGCCGGTGGAGGCCCTCAACGAGCTGCGCCACCTGCGCAGCGCCGGCATCGCCGTCGCCATCGACGACTTCGGCACCGGGTACTCGAGTCTGAGCAAGCTGGCGACGTTCCCCGTCGACCGCCTCAAGATCGATCGCTCCTTCCTCGCCGACATCAAACATGAGGAGGACGATGCTCCGCTGGTCGCGGCGATGATCGCTCTCGCCCACCGGCTCGGCCTAGCGGTCACCGCGGAGGGCGTCGAGACTCCGGAGCAGCTGGCCTTCCTCCGCCGCAACGGCTGCGACCTGCTCCAGGGGTATCTCTTCAGTCCGCCCGTGTCCCCTGAACGCTTCGAGGAGCTCCTGCGCGGTCAGCAGGCGACTGGCTCGGGTCAGGAGTCGCCTCAGCTGGCGGAGATCGCTGGCGCCCGAGGGTGAGCAGCCGAGGTCAATCCCCGTAAACCGCGTCGCCGGGGACCAGCTCGGCGACGTTGACACGGGCGCATGGCACGACGATGTCCCGATGCCTGTCGATGCGCTCAGCGCGCCGGTCGCGCTGACTGAGGACGAGAAACCCGAGCAGGCAGTGCTCATGAAGCCCGAGCACGAGGACTTAGTCCAGGTGCTCCACCAGAGGCTGGTCCGCCTGGCCGGCTGAAACCCCGGGGAGGGGGTCGACGAGCGGCCGGCGCGCCAGACCGTCTGAATCCGTCCGCGCCGCGCGCTGTCTATCCCACCGGGGTGAGCCCGCCCACCACGGGCGCGGAGGTGGAGGTCGTGGTGATGGTGAACGCCCCCCCCAAGATCGGGAGCGGCAGCGCCACCGAGGCCTGGATCGTTACAGTCGCGACCACCTCGTCGGTCCCCTCGGGGCTGGTGCACGTGGTCGATCCCGCCACGCCGCTGAAAGCATCCCCAGCGCTCTTGCAGACGGAGGCAAACGAGGGGAGGAGCGACGCATCGCCGCTCTCCGCCGCGACGTAGTTGACCTGACTTGCACCCGCCGTCGCGGCCTGTTCCGCGGCGTCCTGAAGACGCACGCGGACCTCGTACAGCTGGGAGAGATCGACGGCCACGGCGATCATGCCGAGGATGAGGAACAGCATCGAGAAGGCGAACATCACCAGGATCTGGCCACGCTCCCCGGCTCTCATGGGGCGGTCACTCAACATTGGAAGGGACTCACGGAGCCCGAGGTGGTCTGGCACTGCCGATACTGCGGCGGATACGCGTCCGATGTGGAACTGAGCTGGATCGACCAGAACCAGAAGATGTTGATCGGCGTCTTGGAGAAGTCGAGGGTCGCCTGGGCCGTGCAGGTCACGGGGGCAGGCATGCCCTCGTCGTTGAGGTCAATCTCGCCTTCGAGGTACGGGCCCTCGCAGTTGATCGGGCTGGTCACGGAGAGGTAGCCGCTCTCGCTCCCGTTGGGGTTGAGGGTGTGCGAGAAGGCGTAGGCGGAGTCGGCCTGGCTGGCCGCCTGGTCTCCGAGTGGGGGCACGAGCGCGGCCTGGGCGGCGAGATCCACCGCCGTCTGGAATTCGTTCTCGGCTCTCAGCTCGAGCATCATTCCGACGAAGCCGCAGACGATGACGATCATGATGGGGAGGACGAGTGCCATCTCCACGGCTGCCTGTGCACGCTGGCCACTCCGCCACCTGCGCCGGGTGCTCATGGTGAGTACGTGCCCACGTTGACGGACGCCATCTCGGACATCGGGAGGCCCCAACCCCGCCAATTGAAGGGCCCGAAGCCGGGTGGAACCATGGAGAGCGCATAGCCGGTGATGGAGACCGTGACGTGGCCGGCGCCGTCGTCGACCGCGCAGACGACCACATGGCCCACTCCGTCATAGCCCGAGCGGAGACCGTCGAAGTAGTCGGCCACCTGGTCGGCCGTGGGGCAGGCGGTCGGTCCGATCTCGTCGCGCAGCGCGGCGAGGTTGGGTGCGTACCAGTTCTCCACACTCGTACCGAGCATCGGCTGCTGAAGGAGCGGAAGGACACTCGCGTACACTTCGGTGAGCGCGGGTGTGAGGCTGGTGGCGGAGCCTTGAGCCGACATCGCCACCCCGATGCCCTGCTCGACGGAGGCGTCCGCAGCATCCGTCTCAATGGTCCAGATCCACGTATCGAGGATCGCCAGAAGTGCCACGAGAAACAGCCCGAAGACGAGGGCGAACTCCACGGTGGACTGCCCCCCGCGTCGGGGTCGTCGTCCTCGCCCCCCTCCCATCTCAGGACACCGGGATCGCCCGGACCTGGTAGACGGGCTTGGCCGGGAGCGCGGCGTTGACGAGGGCGCTGGCGTAGATGGTGCTGCAGGCGGCAACTGCCTGGGCCTGTGTTTTCTGGTTGACGCCGTTCACGCCCCCGTCAGATGTGACGCACTCGTAGTACGTACCGCCGATGCCGTCGACCCAGGCCACGAAGGCGGTGACAGTCACATCCTGCGCGGCGGTCACCGTCGGACCTGCGGCCGGGACGCTCCCCTCACCGCTGATCTGCTTGTAGTAGTGGGTGACCCCCGCTTCTCCCGGTCCCGAGCTCTCCGCTTGGGACGTGCCGGTCGTACCGTCCCCGAAATCCCAGTTGATCGTGTCGGACGGGGCCACGTCCAGGTAGTAGGTGAAGACGATGGATTCTCCGTCGGCGTCGGGATCACCCATGACATTGATGACCACTGGGGGGACATCAGGCCCCTGGGGCTGCGGGCTGATCCAGAAGGTCGTGGGCGCGAAGACCACGTAGTTATCAGGTGCGCTCGCCTGGACCTGCCCGGCGGAGACGCCGGCCGAGGCCATGGCCTGCTGCAGCGTTGGCGGTCCCCAGGTCGGCTCGACGGGTGGCGTGTCGGACGGAGGCCCATCGTCGTCCGGGATTATGGCGGGGGTGACGTCGAGGGTCGGCCCGTCGCAGACCAAGTTCCCGTCTCCGCCAAGGCCCCAGGTTCCCTGGATCTCCGTCGTGATGTCGACGGTGACACGCTGGTCTTGGAGGCCCGAGGTGATCATCGCCGCGGTGGCCAGCCCAGACCCTGGCTTGGTGCTCGGTGGCGATGGTCCGTACTGGGAGGTGGCCGTCCAGTTGGCGGCGAGCGCGGTCTGAGTCGTGTCACTCACACCGCCTGAGAAAAAGTGGGGGGACTCAATCTGAAAGGTGGCGCCCACCGAACCGCTCCAGAACGCGATGGGGAAGACCTCCACTTCCGCTGGGCCGCCCTCCCACCCCGACTCCTCGGAGGGCTGGCTCAGGACCTGCGCGACCTCCCAGTCGGCCCCGACGCTGCATAGGGCTCCGAGCAGGGGCGGGGTGACGGGCTGGCCCTGGCTGTAGTGCCCGGCGCGTGAGTTCGTCGCCGGGCCGCGGCAGTATAGGGTCAGGTTGCCACTGGCGTCCACGCTTCCCGGAGGACCTGGCTGGGGAGGTTCGCCGATTGCCAAACTCAATCCTGCGGATGGCGCGCAGTCGGAGGTGTCCCCGCCATCGCCTCCGCCACTAGACGCGTACACGGAGGGCGATGGCCAACACAACAGCAGAGCTACCGTGACTGCGGTGCAGCCCACCGACCACGGCTTCATCGCGTGCTCTGGACCTGCTGGATAAGGGCGTCTGCCGTTGCATCCCCCCCCTGAACCCAACTCGCCTCGTAGATCAGGTACTGCCCAAGTGCTGCGCCGCTTTCCACGCTGGTGATATCGACTTCCCAGACCGCCTCGGCGGAGGCTACTGGATAAACGGACACGGATCCGCTTGCCGATGTCCATGTACTGGAACAGGGTCCGACAGAGCTGCCAACGTACGCCACGCCGGGATTCGATTCGCGGGTGCCCGTGAGGTCGGACATCTGCTCGCCCGTCACTGAGACCGCGTCGACGTTCTCGAGGTACTCGCATGCCGGCGTATCCACAATCTTCCCCCCAGCCCGAACGAACGGCACCGCCTTGTTACTGCCGCCCGCGAGGAGGTACTGCATGAATGCAGCCTGGCCGTGCTGCTGACCCCACTCCATCAGAGTCCAGAACTCCTCGTCTTCAGTTACCCAGGTCTGAAGGTCGGCGTCGCTCAACCCACCGTTCGTGAGGTTCTTCGTTTGCACGGTCGGGGGATCGGGGACGATCTCCGAACATGCCGGCACCATGCTGGATTGCAAATCGAGCCATGCCTGCTGGGCGCTCGTGAGGCTGCTCGGCTGCGGTCCACCTGTCAGGTACGCGGCAGCGCCCGGGATCGTGGTGTCCTGAGCGTCGCAATAGGAGGTGGGAATAGGACTCGCAGTGGCGCCCGGGGTTGTCCCGTTCGCGTGTGCACTGCTGAAGGTGTCCGGTGGCGCGGCCGAAGGGCGGGCGGTTGCCTGGCCCCCGCCACACCCGGCTGCCAGGCTCGCCAACAAAGTCAGAGTCGCGAGCCACCGGCGCGAACGAGCCAAACGGGATAAAGATGAAGATCCAGGCGGGTAGGGGAGAGAGGTGCCCACAGTCCTTCCTTCCCAAGACGCGGGTGATGCGATCGGCAGTGTACCCAGGTCCTCCCTGGTCCTGCTGGCGGCCATTGGCAGCGCACCCAACCTCAACTCCGCCGATGTCCCGCCCGGCGACCCCCTTCAGGAGAGCCACTCACGGCCTGCTCACGGCTGGGCCGAGCTTACGGAGACCAGACGGACAGTAGACGGACAATCGAGGAGACGACTCGCGAACCCGCCCCCTTCCCTCAGCCGGACGGCGGGTCGCCTTGCTCCAGGTCGATCGGCCATTGCAGGAGGAACGCACCCAGCAGGTTGTCGATGTCTCGGCCTCGCCTCGTCGGCTCGTCGTCTGCTTGGAGGCATGTCGTGAACTCGGTGCTCAAGATGTCTTCAACCGCCAGTCGCTCGGCCAACTCCGGCTCTGGGTGGGTGAGAAGGGACGAAAGCAATGCCACGTCTCTGCTGCCGATCACCTCGGCAAACAGACTTCGCATCTCGGCCGGGAGGGCCTCCACAACGCTCGTCATGGGATCACTCTCCACGCTGAGCTGGTTCTTGCCCAAGCCGTCACGACCCTCCCAGCAGAATTGAGAACCACGGTGGCGGTCTTGCCGATGTACGTGAACTTCGCGCCGGGCTGGACCTCGACCTTCAAAGGATCCTCCACGGCGTCATTCATAGCGGAATCGGTGACGCCGACGCCACCGTCACGTCCCATCACCTGCTCGAGCCCGTGTTGGGTGTAGCCGTCGATCTCACGAGGCGCCCCGGGCGGGTACGGAGAGGTTCCCTGTGACGAGCCGCCGTTCGGGCCCGTGATCGAGCCGCCCGACTGTGCGCTACCGCCAAGTGCCTTGGCCAGCAAGGCGTCGATCGCGACGAGGCCGACGGCAACCACCTGCCCACTTACCAGTATCTCGGACGCGCCGGCCGTGGTGGTAGTGATGGCCATGCTGCCGCCGCTGGGAAGGGCGTAAGCCAGCCCACCCGCCATTCCCCCACCCCCACTGAACGGCAGCAGCAACTGAGCCGCGATCCGGCCCATCGCGGCGAGCACCTCGGCGATGGTGGCGGCTACCTGGGCGAGGGCGTCGGCCAGGGTCGCGAGAAGTTCCCCGATGGTGGCGCTGGCCGCCGCCAGCACCCCGCCCTCGCCGGCCTCGGACAGACCAAAGGTGAAGAAGGCCGCGCCGGTGAGCACCACCGCCCCGGCCACCACCTCCTCGATGACCTAGTCGTACTGGTTCTGGGAGCTCCAGATCGCGAAGGCGGCCACGTGCAGAGTCCCCGACACCGCCTCGATCTGCCGGTGGAGCGGGACCAGGCCGGCCGAGTAGTCGTGCCAGGCGGTGGTGTAGGCGCCGGCGGCCTGCCCCCGCCACCAGGTCGAAACGTCGCCGGCATGGGGGGTGAGCTGCCGCTCGGATGCCTGCAGGGCGGAGTCGAGGGCATCCCACGCGTCGGCCAGCTGGGAGAGCCGCTGGGGGTCGCCGGACGGCCGGCCGGGCATCCAGCCGCGAAGGCCCATGAGTGGATTCCCCTCCCTCTCAGGGCGTCATCGTGTGCGCGACGCTGTGTTCCGCAGCCACCAGCACGGCCCCCGCCTCCTCGACTCTGCGTGCCAGCGTCAGCAGGCCGTCGTCCAGGTTGTCCAGCGCGCTCAGCGTCTCCCCGAGCACCTGCTTGTAGTGGGTGCCAGAAGAGGCGTGCCCAAAGGGATCGCTGGAGCCTGAGCCGTGCGCACCGAGGTCGGCGGCAGCGCGGACGACCTGACCGCGCGCCCGCTGGAATGCGTCCGAGAGGTCGTTGAAGTCTGTGATGCTGCCCACGTAGAGGGTGGGCGTGCTGCTCAAGCCGCCCTGTCCCACCGCTGGTGCCACCGGATGTCCTCCGCGACCTAGAGATCGTCCCAGTGATGGTCGCGGGGGTCGGCGGACATCGGGCGGACAAAGGGGCTGGGCTCACCCGTTGGGCGGCAGGTGGTACTCCAGGAAGGCCGCCGTCTGCTCCCAGGCCCGGGCCGCCGCCT
>OBLU010005842.1_pt1 | contig 10992 bp, 5 predicted proteins | sample 1518681 | NCBI WGS metagenome assembly OBLU01 (sample SAMEA3539304, study PRJEB22396) | soil metagenome | biome: tundra; feature: field; material: soil | place: USA | collected 2010-05 | depth 0.15 m
ATCTGACCTTCCAGACAGCGAATCATCGAGAGTATCTCAATATTACACCCCAGGTACAATCCGCCCTGGAGAAGAGCGCCATTCGGGAAGGCATGATCCTGGTTTCCGCCATGCACATCACCGCCGGTATCTGGGTCAACGATGCCGAGAGCGGCCTGATCGCCGACATCGACGAGTGGCTGGAAAAGCTCGCCCCCTTTCGCCGCGACTACCGCCACCACCGCACCGGCGAAACCAACGGCGATTCCCACCTGAAAAGCCTGCTGGTGCACCACGAAGTCATCGTGCCGGTGACCGCCGGCCGCCTCGATTTCGGTCCCTGGCAACAGGTTTATTACGCCGAGTTCGACGGCCGTCGTCCGAAACGCGTCATTATTAAAGCCATGGGCGAGTGACGCACATCTGAAAGGATGCCGCGCCCCACGGCATTCCCCGGTTGGAGAGACTATGAGATTTTACATTTCCGTCAGCCTGATCTTCGGCGCCGCCACCGTGCTGGCCGCCGATCTGCCCGTCAAGCAGGTGGTGCTTTACAAACACGGCGTCGGCTTCTTCGAGCGTTCCGGCAAACTCGGCGCGGGCGAATCGGCGCGTTTGGATTTCAACGCGGCGGAGATGAACGATGTCCTGAAATCGCTCACTATCGGCTCCAGCGGCGGCGGCAAGATCACCGGGTTGCGCTACGATTCCCAGGACCCGCTCGGCCGTAAGCTGGCCGAGTTCCCCTTCCAGATCGGTGGCGGCGGCATGCCCGGCATGCTGGATCAGCTCAAGGGTGCGCGCATCGAGTTGAAGCTCGGCACGGAGACGGTCGCCGGCGTCATCGTCAGCGCCCGCACTTTCGCGGGCACCGACAAGCAGCCGGAACACGACCAGCTGAACCTCATGCTGGATAGCGGCGAGTTCCGCACGGTGGACCTCGGCGCCGCCACCGGACTGCGCTTCCCCGACGCGAAATTGCAGCAGCAGTTCAAGGATTACCTCGCCGCGCTCGCCGCCGCACGCTCCAAGGAGAAACGCAGCGTCTACATCGATTCCACGGACGCCAAAGAGCGCGACGTCACCGCCAGCTATATGATCCCCGCGCCGGTGTGGAAATCCAGCTACCGCCTGATTTTCGGCGACAAGGCGCCCATGCTGGAAGGCTGGGCTATTGTGGACAACACCACCGGCGAGGATTGGACGAAAGTGCAGCTCTCCCTGGTGTCCGGGCGGCCGATCTCCTTCATCAGCCAGCTTTATGCGCCCAAGTACATCGACCGTCCGTCCGCCGAGCTGGCAGACGACCCTGCGGCACGGGCGGTAGTCCATTCCGGCGCGTTCGAGCAGCAGAGTTCCGCCGGCCTGGCGGTGGGAAGCGTGAATCGGGACTCGATACGCGCCAAGGCAATGGCGGCACCGCCCCCGCCGCCGGCGGTGATGGCCATGGCTTCCGAGGCCTCCCTCTCGCCGTACTTCGGCGTTGCCGGCAGTTCCATCGTGGCCGATGCCGTGGGCCGCGAGCTCGGCGACCTCTTCGAGTACCGCATCGCCCAGCCGGTCACCATCCGCAAGAACGAATCCGCCATGCTGCCCTTCCTGCAACAGACCATCGAAGGCCGCAAACTGCTGATCTATTCCGACCACAGCTCGCAGCACCCCACCAACGCCGCCGAACTTACTAACTCCAGCGGCAAGACGCTGGACGGCGGCCCCATCACGGTCTACGACGCGGGCGCCTATGCCGGCGAAGCCCTCATGGAAACTCTCAAGGCCAGCGACAAGCGCCTCATCAGTTACGCCGTCGACTTGGGCACGCGCATCACCGAGGCCTTTGGCAGCAAGGCCGCCATCGTCCGCGAGATCCACGCCAACCGCGGCATCCTCACTGCTAAATACGCCGCCGAGGAGACCCGCACCTACACCGTGCGCAACGTGGACCAGAAGGCCAAGACGCTGATCCTCGAGCACCCGCTGCGCCCCGGCTACTCCCTGCTCAGTCAGAAGCCAAAGGAAAAGACCGCCACCAACTACCGTTTCGAATTGGCGCTCGCCGCCGGCGCCACCCAGGAGTTCGTGGTCAACGAAGAGCGCGTCTACCAGGAGGACATCGCGGTCACCAACCTCGGCCCCGATTTTCTGGTGAACTACCTGCAAAACCGCGCGCTCACCGCCGCCGGCCGCCAGCAGTTGCAGCGCATCGCCGACCAGAAGCGCCAGATCGCCGAGAACGACCGCGCGCTGCAGGATGCCGGCACCCAAATGAGCGGCTTGAACGCCGATGAAGACCGCGTCCGCCGCAACATTCAGAGTCTCAACAACGTCGCCGGCCAGCAGCAGCAGGTGCAAACCTATGCGCGCCAGCTCGACGCCGCGGAGCAGCAACTGGCCGCCCTGCGCGACAAGCAGGCCGAGTTGCAGAAGAAAAAATCGGCGCTACAGGGCGAGTTGGACAAACTGGTGGAGGCGCTGACGTTTTAGTACCCCTGCCCCTTCTCCACCACGTTCTCCAGCGGCTGGCCCTCCGCGAATCGCGCGAACTGCGCCAGGAAGAAGCGCATGGCCTGGTCGGTCCAATCCGGGGTGTGGTCGGCGCAGTGCGGCGAGAGCAGGACGTTCTCCAGGCCGTAAAACGGATGTCCGTCCGGCAGCGGTTCCGTATCGAACACGTCCAGGGCGGCGCCTTTGATGCGCCTCCCTGCCAGGGCGCGTACCATCGCGGCTTCGTCGATCACCGGGCCGCGCCCCAGGTTGATCACCACGGCGTTGGGCTTCATCGCCTGAAATTCTCTCTCGCCGATGATGCCGCGAGTCTCCGCCGTCAGCGGCGCCGCAGCCACGATATAATCCGACTGAGCCAGCATTTCCATTCGCCCTTCGGGCGGGAAGATCTGGTGCGCCAGCGGGTCTGCCTGGGACGGCGACGGCCCGCGGCGCGTTACCGCCAGCACCCGCATGCCCACGGCGCGCACCCGCGCCGCCACCGCCCGGCCGATGTCGCCATATCCCAGGATCCCCACCGTCTGGCCGGCGATTTCGACGATGTCGAACGGCTCCCAACGGCCCGCCTCCTGGTTGCGGTTCATGCGCCGGAAATCCTTGGCAAAGTATAGAATCGCACCCAGGGCAAATTCGCCCAGCGACTGGCTGAAGATGCCGCGCCCATTCGTCAAGGGCACCGGGCTCTCTACCAGCGCCGGAAACAGCACCGTATCCAGGCCGGCGGAGCGCGAATGCACCCAGCGCACCTTGGGGCTCATGGCGAACACGTCGCGCAGCAAGACACCGGACAGCGACCAGCTCAGAATGACCGTCGCGTGCGCCGCCAGCCGCTCGAACGCCTCCACCGAATTGCCTACCGCAATGTTAATTTCGGGCGGCAATTGAGCCAAGAGCTTCAAATCGGGGTCGGCCAGATCCGCCGACAGTACCAGAATCGTGTGATTGTCCATCAGGAAAAAGCTACCACACCTTCACCCTCTAATCCGAGCCGCGGCCGGGGTACCCTTTGGGTCGGGAGCGGGAGCGCACTGTTTGCCCAACAGCGCCATTTCGCACTTTTTCTGGCCCACTGCCGCCAAATCTGCTCTCCTGACCCTGGCTCGCAGCCTGCCATCAGACCGGCGGCGCCCTAAATCCAATCACTTGCGATGTCACGTAATTTAAGACCTAAATACCTGTAGATTTTTACGACATAACGGTCTTATAATATGGTTTAAGGACGTGAATCCAATACTCATAAGGAGGGGAGAGTTGAGCAACTCATCCACCACCACCACTCGCCCGAAGGTCACCATCGACGGTAACGAGGCGGCTGCATACGTAGCACATCAATCGAACGAAGTCATCGCCATTTATCCTATTACTCCTTCGTCCAATATGGGCGAGTGGGCGGACCAGTGGTCCGCCGAACAGAAAACCAACATCTGGGGCACCGTCCCGACGGTCATCGAGATGCAAAGCGAAGGCGGGGCCGCCGGCGCCTGCCACGGAGCTTTGCAGGCGGGTTCGCTCTGCACCACGTTCACCGCATCGCAGGGTCTCCTGCTGATGATCCCCAACATGTACAAGATTGCGGGCGAACTCACCAGCACGGTGTTCCACATCGCCGCCCGCGCCCTCGCCGCCCAGGCCCTCTCCATCTTCGGCGACCACAGCGACGTGATGGCCGCGCGCTCCACCGGCTTCGGCATGCTCTCCTCCAATTCCGTGCAGGAAGTCATGGATATGGCGCTGATCGCCCAGGCCGCCACGCTGGAATCGCGCATCCCCTTCATGCACTTCTTCGATGGTTTCCGTACCTCGCACGAGGTCGCCAAGGTCGAGCAGCTCTCCGCCGACGACATCCGCGCCATGATCGACGAGAAGCTCGTCTTCGCCCACCGCTCCCGCGCCCTCTGCCCCGACCGCCCCTTCATCCGCGGCACCGCGCAGAATCCCGACGTCTACTTCCAGGCCCGCGAAGCCTGCAATCCCTTCTACCTGGCCGCGCCTACCATCGTGCAGAACGCCATGGACAAGTTCGCCGGGATTGCCGGCCGCCAGTACCATCTGTTCGATTACTTCGGCGCCCCCGATGCCGAGCGCCTCATCATCATGATGGGTTCCGGCGCCGAAGTGGCCCACGAGGCCGTCGAAGCCATGCTCGCCACGGGCGAAAAGGTCGGCCTGCTCAAAGTCCGCCTCTACCGGCCCTTCTCCATCGAAGCCTTCGTCGCCGCCATCCCCGAGAGCGTCAAATCCGTTGCCGTCCTCGACCGCACCAAGGAACCCGGCGCCACCGGCGAGCCGCTCTATTGCGACGTCATCACCGCCTTCGCCGAAATGGGCGTCGCCAGGAAGGTGATCGGCGGACGCTACGGCCTCTCCTCCAAGGAATTCACCCCCGCCATGGTCAAGGGCGTCTACGACGAGCTCACCAAGGTCCACCCCAAGAATCACTTCACCATCGGCATCAAGGACGACGTCACTCACACCAGCCTCGATTACGATCCCGAGTACTCCACCGAGGCCCCCGGCACCGTGCGCGCCCTCTTCTACGGCCTGGGCGCGGATGGCACCGTCGGCGCCAACAAGAACTCCATCAAAATCATCGGCGAAGAAACCGAAAACTACGCGCAGGGCTACTTCGTTTACGATTCCAAAAAGTCCGGCTCCATCACCACTTCTCACCTCCGCTTCGGCCCCAAGCCCATCCGTTCCAGCTACCTCATCACCAAGGCGAATTTCGTGGCCTGCCACCAGTTCTCCTTCCTGGAACGCATCGACATGCTGAAGCTCGCCGAACCCGGCGCTACCTTCCTCCTCAACAGCCCCTATGACGCCGAAAACGTCTGGGACAACCTGCCGCGCCTGGTGCAGCACCAGATCATCGGCAAGAAGCTGAAGTTCTTCGTCATCCACGGCGACGAGGTCGCCAAGGTCACCGGCATGGGCGGCCGCATCAACACCATCATGCAGACCTGCTTCTTCGCCATCTCCGGCGTCCTGCCGCGCGAAGAGGCCATCGCCGCCATCAAGTACGCCATCAAGAAGACCTACGGCAAGCGCGGCGATACCGTCGTGCAGAAGAATTTCGCCGCCGTGGATGCTTCCCTTAGCCATCTCCAGGAAGTCAAGGTTCCAGAGAACGTCACCTCCCAATTCGACCTGCGGCCCCCGGTCCCCGCCGCCGCCCCCGCCTTCGTGCGCGACGTGCTCGCCCAGATCATCGCCGGCAACGGCGACGATCTCCCGGTCAGCGCCATGCCCATCGACGGCTCCTTCCCCAGCGGCACCGCCCAGTGGGAGAAGCGCAATATCGCCCTCGAAATCCCCGTCTGGGACGAGGCTCTCTGCATCCAGTGCGGCAAGTGCGTGCTGGTCTGCCCGCATGCCGTCATCCGCGCCAAGGTGTACGACGACAGCTACCTCGGCAATGCCCCCGCCGGCTTCAAAGCCGTCCCTGCCCGCTGGAAGGACATGAAGGATCGCAAGTATACCCTTCAGGTGGCCCCCGAGGATTGCACCGGCTGCACCCTCTGTGTCGAGATCTGCCCGGCGAAGAGCAAGAGCGAGGTCAAGCACCGCGCCATCAACATGATGCCCCAGCCGCCGCTGCGCGAGAGCGAAGCCGCCAACTGGGAATTCTTCCTCAGCCTTCCGGAGACCGACCGCAAGCTGCTCTCCCCCACCCAGGTGAAGGACATTCAGCTCCTCCGGCCGTTGTTTGAATTCTCCGGCGCCTGTTCCGGTTGCGGCGAAACCCCGTACCTCAAACTGGTCACCCAACTCTTCGGCGACCGCGTGATGATCGCCAATGCCACCGGCTGCTCTTCCATCTACGGCGCCAACCTGCCCACCACCCCCTACACCTTCAACGCCGAAGGACGCGGACCTTCCTGGAGCAACTCGCTGTTCGAGGATAACGCCGAGTTCGGCCTCGGCCAGCGCCTCGCCGTGGACAAGCAAAACGAGTATGCCCGCGAACTTGTCTGGCGCCTGGTTCCGCAGATTGGTGAGGAACTGGCGCAAGCCATCCTCCACGCCGACCAGAAATCCGAGCAAGGCGTCTTCGCCCAACGCGAACGCATCGTCGCCCTGAAAGCCAAACTCGCCGGCGTCGACACCTCCGAAGCGCGCGACCTCCTCAGCGTGGCCGACTCGCTGGTCAAGAAGAGCGTCTGGATCGTCGGCGGCGATGGTTGGGCCTATGACATCGGCTATGGCGGCCTCGATCACGTCCTCGCCAGCGGCCGCAACGTCAACGTCCTCGTCCTCGATACCGAGGTCTACTCCAACACCGGAGGCCAGGCCTCCAAGGCTACCCCGCGCGGCGCCGTCGCCAAGTTCGCCGCCGGCGGCAAACCGGTGGGCAAGAAGGATCTCGCCCTCATGGCCATGAGCTACGGCAGCGTCTATGTCGCCAAGATCGCCATGGGCGCCGGCGATATGCATACCGTCAAGGCCATCATGGAGGCCGAGGCGTACGACGGCCCGTCGCTCATCATCGCCTACAGCCACTGCATCGCCCACGGCTACGATCTGGCCCACGGCATGGATCAGCAGAAGGCCGCCGTCAACTCCGGCTACTGGCCGCTCTTCCGCTATAACCCCGACCTGGTCGCCCAGGGCAAGAATCCCTTCCAGCTCGATTCCCGCCCCGCCAGCATCGGCCTCAAGGACTACATCTACAACGAGACCCGTTACACCATGCTCGCCAAGAGCAATCCGGAGCACGCACAGGAGCTCTTCAAACTGGCGCAGGAGGATGTTGCCACCAAGTGGAAGCTCTACGACTACATGTCGCACCAGTCCGGCGCGGCTGTTGAGGAGGTGAAGAAATGATCGACCTGACCAAAACCATCGACCTTTCCACGACGTACCTCGGGTTGAAACTCAAGAACCCGTTAGTGGCCTCTTCCTCGCCGATGTGCCGGGAGGTGTCCAACATCCGCCGCCTGGAAGACGCCGGCGCATCCGCCATCGTTCTGCATTCGCTCTTTGAGGAGCAGATCGATATCGACAGCGATGAACTCGATCGCTTCATCACCGAGGGATCGGACGTTTCCGCCGAATCCACCGCCAGCCATTTCCCCGACCTGCTTTATAAAGTGATGGGGCCGGAAGCCTACCTGAAGCATATTGCCAAGTGCAAACAGGCGGTCCATATTCCCATCATCGCCAGCCTCAACGGAACCACCACCGGCGGCTGGCTCAGTTACGCCAAGGAGATGCAGCAGGCCGGCGCCGATGCCCTCGAACTCAACATCTACCACATCCCGGTGGACCCCAACGTCTCCGGCGAACAGGTCGAGCAGAAGTACATCGACCTCGTCCAGGCCGTCAAGAAAGAGGTCACCATCCCGGTGTCCGTGAAACTCGGCCCCTACTTCAGCGCCATGGCGAACATGGCCAAACGCCTGGATGCCGCCGGCGCCGATGGCCTGGTGCTCTTCAACCGCTTCTATCAGCCGGATTACGACCTCGAAGCCCTGGAGGTCGTTCCCAACCTGATCCTCAGCAACTCCCATGAGTTGCTCCTCCGCCTCCACTGGATCGCCGTCATCTATGGCAGCATCAAGGCCGATCTCGCCCTCACCGGCGGCGTGCATTCCGCTACCGATGTCGTCAAGTCCATGATGGCCGGAGCCAAAGTCGCCATGATGACCTCGGCTCTTCTCAAACGCGGCATCACCTACCTCGATACCATCTCTACCGAACTTCTGGTCTGGATGGGCGAGCACGAGTACGATTCCATCAAGCAGATGCAGGGCAGCATGAGCCGCAATGCCGTGCCGCAGCCCGGCGCCTTCGAGCGCGCCAACTACATGAAGGTCCTCAGTAGCTACGCGTCGAGGTAGGACAGGCCTCCCGGCCTGTCCACTTCAATCCTGTACCGGCGGGCGGAGGGGAAGCGAAATTGCTTCCCCTCCGCCCGCGTTGTTTTTGTGCCTCCCGGCGCCGTGATTGACCGTTTGCGAAATATCGCGGGTTATCGAGACGCTCTAAGCCTGCCAGTTGCAGCGGCCCCCCGCTCCACCAACAACTGCGAGACTCTATCCCGGCGGCAATTGATGGCGCGTTGCAGGGGCGTATCGCCTTTGCTATCCCGTGCTTCAATTGCCGCACCGCAATCGAGCAGCGCCCGCGCAATTTCCACGTAGCCGCGCCTCGCCGCCATATGCAGCGCAGTCGCCCTGGTGACGCCGCCACACGCATTCACGTCCGCACCGGCTTGCACCAGCATCCGGACTACCTCCGGGCCTGTTTCCGATGCGCATTCGTTCGCCACGCAGTAGAGCGGTGTATGTCCGCCGCGGTCTTGCATATTTGGGTCCGTGCCCAGCCGCAGCAGCAACGCCACCGCCTGAAGGCAACCTGCACCGCACGCGAAATGCAAGAGTGTTCTTCCGGAAAAGTGCCGTGCTGCGAGGGAGGGCTCACTCTCCACGGCATCGATCACGAAACGAATCAACCCGGCACGGCCGGATTGCATCATCCGGGCAAGCACTCCAACGAACACGGACGGGCGGGAGGCAACTTGCGGTGCGAGAGCAAGGACTTCATGGTCGTGGCCGGCGGCAATTGCGCCGATGACGTCATCCAGGACGCGCTGCTCGCCCCAACGCGCGGCTAGTTCCTCATGCTCCGGCTCGGCAGCCTCCTTTCCTACGACATAAGCGGAACTATGCGAGAAGAATTGCCGTAGCGCCTTACGCGTCTCCTCATTGAGCGGGGCCGCTTCCAGCGTTGCACCCATATGCTTCAACCAGGCGCTCCTTTCGGCGGCGCCAATCCGGAACCGTGCGTGCGATTCGCGCAAGCTCAACCACCATCGATGCTGGGTTTGCTCTTCATCGCCACCCAGGAATTGAATGAGGAAAGCGGCGAACGCCTCGATGGCGCACCTGAGGCTCTTGCCTGGGAATAGAGGACGCAGAACCGGGTCCTTGCCAACACGCGCGTAGAATTCCGCCGATAGCCGCTTGCAACCGGCTTCACCGCCCAGCGCTTCCAGGAATCCCGCACGCATACCTACGAAGATTGTACATTTCCCGGCAGATTGCCGGGCCGGGGGCCAGGCGAGCGTCGTTCACCTCACCTTGAATTTGTCGCTCAGCGCCGCCACCTGATCATTGATCGAGGGCTTTTTCACTTCCGCCTTCGGCTTCTCGAAGTTCTTCCGCTTCGGCTCCGCCGCCGCCTCCAGCGCCTTCATGGATAGCGCGATCCGCTTCGCCTTGGTATCGGTGCTCAGCACCTGCACCTTGACGATCTGTCCCACCTTCACCACTTCGCTCGCGTCCTTGACGTACCGTTGTGCCAGTTCACTCACGTGCACCAAGCCGTCCTGGTGCACACCCACGTCCACGAACGCGCCGAATCGCGTCACGTTGGTGACCACGCCCTCGAGTGTCATCCCCGGCTTGAGGTCGGCGATCTCCTGCACGTCGTCCCGCCACTTCGCCGCCACGAACTTCTCGCGCGGGTCGCGCCCCGGCTTGCGCAGCTCCTCGCGAATGTCGCCCAGCGTGTACATGCCCACCGCCTCCGTGGCGAAGCCCTCCAGCTTCACCTTCTCGATCAACTCCGGCCTGGCGATCAGTTCCGCCACCGTCGTTCCCAACGATGCCGCCATCTTCTCCGCCACCGCGTAAGACTCCGGATGCACCGCCGTCATGTCCAGCGGATTGTCGCCTCCACGAATCCGCAGGAAGCCCGCCGCCTGCTCGAACGTCTTCGGCCCGAAGCCCGGCACCGCCATCAGCTCCACCCGCGAGCGGAAACGCCCATGCTCGTTGCGGTACTCCATGATCTTCACCGCGGTCCGCTCCGTGATCCCCGCCACGTAGCGCAACAGCGCCCACGACGCGGTGTTCAGGTCCACCCCGACGCGGTTCACGCAGCTCTCCACGGTCGCCTCCAGGCTCTGTTTCAGGCGCCGCTGATCCACGTCGTGCTGGTACTGCCCGACGCCGATCGATTTCGGGTCCACCTTCACCAATTCCGCCAGCGGATCCTGCAAGCGGCGCGCAATCGAAATCGCCCCGCGCACCGTCAGGTCCAGATCCGGGAATTCCTGCCGCGCCATCTCCGACGCGGAGTACACCGACGCGCCCGATTCGCTCACCGTCACGCTGAAAATCTTCGTCAGATTCGCCTGCCGCAGCAAGTCCTGCACCAGCGCCGCCGTTTCGCGCGACGCCGTCCCGTTGCCGATGGCGATCGCCTGCACGTTGTGCCGCGCCACCAGCGAGGCCAGCGTCTTGATCGATCCCGCGAGATCGTTCCTCGGCTGGAAGGGATAGATCACCGCATCTTCCAGAAACTTGCCGGTATCGTCCACCACCGCGATCTTGCACCCGGTGCGAATCCCCGGGTCGAGCGCCAGCACCGTCATCCGTCCCGCCGGCGGCGAGAGCAGCAGGTTCTCCAGGTTCTCGCGAAATACCTTGATGGCCTCTTCGTCGGAGCGATCCTTCAACTCCAGGCGCACTTCGGTCTGGATGGAGGGATTCAGCAGCCGGTCGT
>OBLU010005843.1_pt1 | contig 10990 bp, 13 predicted proteins | sample 1518681 | NCBI WGS metagenome assembly OBLU01 (sample SAMEA3539304, study PRJEB22396) | soil metagenome | biome: tundra; feature: field; material: soil | place: USA | collected 2010-05 | depth 0.15 m
GGCGCATCGTGGGCGCGAGCGCCGGCTCGCGCTCGCGGGTCTCGCTCGCTCGCAGACGGTTCGTGCGCAGGCCCAGCGACTCGCGGAAGGCGATCTGGCGCTCCAGCTCGCGCGCCTCGTCCTCGTCGCGGGCGACCACCAGCGTGCCTGTTCTCCGCAGGCCCACCTCTTCGCCGCTCGCCCGCTCAAGCTCAGCCGCGAACTCCGGCCAGATCTCCGCCGAGCGCAGCCCCAGCTCGAGCACCGCTTGCCCGGCGTCGCCGAACTCCACCTCGGCCACCGGCGCAAGCATTCCCGCGGCCACATGCGAGGTTCCCTGGCCGACCGCGTCGCGCTCGAGCACCGTCACCGAAAGCCCCTTCGCGCATGCGCGCCACGCGACAGCCAGGCCGATGATGCCACCGCCTACGATCGCCACGTCCACCTTGGAGTCGATGCCGCTGGGCATGGGTTGATGCTGACAGGAAACTAGCCCGCGATTGGTGTTGCACCGTAGTGTTACCATGGTGGCTGTGCCAACACGCTTTGCCCGCATACCTGTCACCAGGGACCTCGCGCTTGCCGAGGCGTTGGACCGTGTCGCGCCGCTCCTCGAGTCCGACCAGCCGGCGGCGACGCTCGTGCACGACCTCGCGATCCGCGGCGCCGAGGTGCTGCTTGCCGAACGCGGCCAACAGGCTGATGCAATCGAGCGTCTGATCGAGCGGTCGACCTCGGCCGACCCCGGGTTCGATGTAGAGGTGGCCCAGCGCATCGACGAGCTCGCCTGGGGTATCCCTCGGTGAGCGACGAGCCTCCGTTCGGAGGCCGGGTCTTGATCGCCGACACCTCCGCTTGGGCGCGCGCATCGCACCCACTCGTGCGGGATCAATGGGCCGCAGCGCTGCGAGGCAGGCAGATCGCTACCTGCTCAATCGTGACCCTCGAGCTGCTGTTCTCCGCACGCGATGCGTCAGAGCTGGCGACCCTGGAGGCCGAGCAGGCCCTCCTACGAAACGTGCCAGTCGCCGTCTCGGCCCAGCGAACCGCGATCGGAGCGCTGCGCGAGCTTTCGGCAGGCGGGGCGGGGCAGCACCGTGTTCCGATTGCAGACGCCTTGATTGCCGCGACAGCGCAAGATGGCAGTGTCGACGTACTGCATTACGACCATCACTACGATCGCCTCGCGCAAGTCCTCAACTTCTCGAGCGTCTGGATCGCAGCTGCCGGCACGCTGGAGCAGAGAAAGCCCCCAAAAGCAAACCGATGACAGTCCAAGACCTCGGCGCCGACCGGCGCGCGCGTTTGGCCGCCGCCCGGCTGTACCTCGTGTGCGGGTCGATCTCTGATCGGTCGATCCCCGATTCCTCGTCCCCCGGGGAGCGCGCGCTGCCCGACCTGCTGCGCGAGGCGATCGCCGGCGGCGTGGACATCGTGCAGTTGCGCGAGAAGCACCTTCCCGACGAGGAGCTGGTCGCGGTCGCCAACGCCGCGCGGGCTCTGTGCGAGCGCCTCGGCGCGCTGTTGATCGTCAACGACCGTCCGCTCGTAGCGCGCGAGGTGGGCGCCGACGGGGTGCACGTCGGACAGGACGACATGCCGGTCGCCGAGGTGCGCGAGCTGGTCGGTCCCGACATGCTGATCGGGCTCTCCACCCACGCGCCTGAGGAGATCGACGCGGTGGATGCGGGACTGGTCGACTACATCGGCGTCGGGCCGGTCCACGAGACCCCGACCAAGCCCGGGCGCCCGGCCGTCGGCCTGGAGCTGATCCGCCACGCCGCCGGGCACGCGCCGGTGCCGTTCTTCGCGATCGGCGGGATCGATGCCGCGAACGCGCCCGATGCGATCGCAGCCGGCGCGCGACGGCTGTGCGTGCTGCGGGCGATCGCCTCCGCCAAAGACCCGGAGCACGCCGCGCGCGAGTTGCGTGAGCTGCTCGATAAGCGCTCCCTGGAGGCCTGAGTTGGCGCCTCCCAGCCCCGAGCCCAGCTCAGCCGAGTCCCCGGTCGGCGATTTGCCCGCCGGCGCGGTAGATACCGACGGCGCCTCGCGCAATCGCCCAGAGCGCGGTCAGCGCGAAGAGCTGCTGCGTGACGCGCTGGAGCCGCTGGGCGAGCACGAGCGCCCCCCCGCGCTGCTCGTCGCGACCGCCGTCTGCGCGCTCCTTGCCTTCGCGGTGATCCTCGGCGCGGCGACGATCCACGACCTCAGCCGTCGCGGCGGCTCCCTCCCCGGGGGAGCCTTCCTGGCAATCGTCCTGCTGCTGCTTGCCGTTGGCATGTACCAGCGGCGCTACTGGGCGGTGCTCGGCTTCGAGGGGCTGCTCGCCTTTCAGATCATCGTCACCTCGCTCGCGCTGGTCGTCGCGTCGACGATCCTCGCCGCGGCCATCTGCACAGTGAGCGTCGGGCTCGGGGGCTGGCTGTTCTGGAAGCTGATCAGGGTCATGGGACGCATCCAGGCAAGCGAGCGGGGATCGCAAGGGACGCTTCGATAGGCTCAGGCCCTATGGCAGAGACCTCTTACGACTGCATCGTGATCGGCTCCGGGCCGGGCGGCTATGTCGCCGCGATCCGCGCTGCCCAGCTCGGTAAAAAGACCGCCGTGGTCGAGAAGGACAAGGTCGGGGGGCGCTGCCTGAACTACGCGTGCATCCCCGCCAAGGCCGTCCTGCGCTCGGCCGACCTGCTGAGCGAGATCCGCGAGGCGGAGGAGTACGGGCTGAAGGTCGGGAGCGTCGAGGTCGACTACGCGGCCGTGCAGGCTCGCCGCGAGAAAGTCGTCTCGACGCTTACCGGCGGTGTCGCCGGGCTGTTCAAGAAAAACAAGATCGACCTGATCGAGGGCGACGCCACGCTGACCGCCGAGGGCGATGTGACCGTCGGTGAGCAGACGATCGCCGCCGAGACGGTGATCCTCGCCGCCGGCTCGGTCCCACGAGCGATCCCGGGCGTCGAGTTCGGCGGGCGCGTGATCGGCACCGAGCAGGCATGGGCGCTTGCGGAGCTGCCCGCGCGCCTGGCGGTCGTCGGCGCGGGGGCATCGGGCGCGGAGATCGCGTCGGGCTTTGCCAGGCTGGGCAGCGAAGTGCTGCTGCTGGAGGCGCTCGAGCACCTGCTCCCGAGCGAGGACGCCGACATCTGCCGCCTGGTCGAGCGCGGCCTCAAGCGCCAGGGGATCGCCGTGCACACCGGCACCCCGGTCGCGGACGTCAAGGGCGGCGAGGCGAGCGTGTCCTTCTCCTATGGAGGCGAGACGGCAGAGGTCGACTACCTGGTGATCTGCGCCGGGCGCGGAGCCGACCTCGACGGGCTCGGGCTGTCGGAGGCCGGCGTCGAGGTCGATCAGCGCGGGCTGGTCAAGGTGGACGGCGCGATGCGCACCACACGGGCCGGCGTGTACGCGATCGGCGACATCGTCCTCGGCCCCGCGCTCGCGCACAAGGCCTCCGACGAGGGGGTCATCGCGGCCGAGGACTCCGCCGGGCTGGAGACGCACCCGATCTCCTACGTGGACATCCCGCGCGCCACCTTCTGCACGCCGAACGTCGGCTCCTTCGGCCTGACCGAGGCCCAGGCGCGCGAGCAGGGCTATGACGTGGTCGTCGGCAAGGTGCCCTACGGCGCGGTCGGCGGCGGCATCGTCTACGGCGACCGCTCGGGCATGGTGAAGCTCGTGGGCGAGTCCAAATACGGCGAGCTGCTCGGCGGACACATCGTCGGCGCGCGCGCCACGGAGCTGATCCAGGAGCTCGTCAACGTGCGTGCGCTGGAGGGCGGCTTCGCCGAGGTGGCCCGCACGATCCACGGCCACCCCACTCTCTCAGAGGCGGTCATGGAGGCGGGACGTGCCGCCGACGGCTGGCTGATTCACGGTTGAGCCGCGCACATTAGTCTCGGCGGGAATGCCTGACCCGGACGCAGCCTTCTACTTCGACCTGGCAAGCCCAATCGCCTATCTGGCGGCCGAGCGCGTCCTGCACGTGCTCGGCGGACCGGCGGAGTGGCAGCCGGTGCTCGCGCGTGAGCTGTCAAATGCTGAGACATTCGAGGCTTACCGATGCCGCACTGAGCAGGAGGTCTTCCGCGAGGAGATTGAGCGGAGTGCCGACAAACAGGGCCTGCAGCCGCTGAAGTGGCCCAGCCCATTCCCGTTCGACAGCGCGCTGGTGATGCGCGTCGCGACGTATGCGAAGTCGATCGGCCGCACGGTCCCATTCGCCCAGGCGGCCTTCCGCCAGGCGTTTGCGGGCGGGCACTCGCTCGAGGACCCCGACTTCGTGCTGATCGCCGCCGCCGCCTGCGAGATGCACCCGGCCGCCGTGCTCAAGGGGGCCCGGCTGCGCTCCGTTGCCGAGCAGCTGTCGACGGCCACCGCGCTGGCGGCGCAGGCCGGGGTGAGCGACGTGCCCGCGGTGCGCATCGGGGAGCGAGTGTTCGTCGGGGAGCGCGCCGTCGAGGACGCGGCCGCCCATGCGGCGGAGGCGACGAATCGGAGAGACGCGGGGGATAGGCTGTCCGCCGGGGATGCGGGGCGGGGCGCGAACGCGGAAGACACGCCGACCGCCGGGGACGCAGGCGGAGCGCAGGCGCGATGAAGGCGAACCGCGCCTACCGGCTGATAGTCACGCGCGGCGGCAGGGCACCGGCGCTGCTGGCGGACGCCGCACGGGTCGACCACATCGAGGTCGTCGAGGTTGACGCCGGGGAAGTGGTCCTGTTCTGGGACCGCCCGCCACAGGCCGCCTCGAAGCTCGCGCGGGCTTTGCGCGCGGACCTGTCGCAGCTGGAGGCCGAGGAGTTCCTCGCGCGCTGGGCTACCGTGGAGCATTGATGACAGACGCAACCGAGCCAGAGGTCACTCCCAGTCCGCCCATGCGCCTCTTACCGGCGCCTGACCGCGCGCGCGAGTGGCTCGAGACGATGACCCTGATCCGCCGCTTCGAGGAGCGCGCGGGCGAGATGTATGCGCGGGCTAAGGTCGGCGGCTTCCTGCATTTGTCGATCGGCGAGGAGGCGACGATCGTGGGTAGCACGCGGGCGCTGCGGGAGACGGACTATCTCGTCTCGACCTACCGCTCGCACGGCTACGCGCTGGCGCGCGGCACGCCGCCTGAGCAGGTGATGGCCGAGTTGTTCGGGCGCGTCGGCGGCTGCTGCGGCGGGCACGGCGGCTCGATGCACATGTTCGATCTCTCCCGCCGCTTCATGGGCGGCTACGGGATCGTCGGCGGCAACCTGCCGATCGCGGCCGGAATCGGCCTCGCGAGCGACTACACAGGGACCGACGACGTGACCCTGTGCACGTTCGGCGACGGGGCGTCCAACCAGGGCACGTTCGGCGAAACCCTGAACCTGGCGGCGCTGTGGCGGCTGCCGGTGGTGTTCGTGGTGATCAACAACCAGTTCGGCATGGGCACATCGCTCGCGCGCCATTCGGCCGTGACCGACCTGCAGCGCAAGGGCGAGAGCCTCGGCGTACCGGGGATGCGCTGCGATGGAATGGACGTGCTCGACACGCACGCGGTGCTCGCCGAGGCCGTGGACCGCGTGCGCGAAGATCGCCGGCCGGTGCTCGTCGAGGCCGTGACCTACCGCTTTCGCGGCCATTCGATGGCCGACCCGGAGGAGTACCGCAGCAAGGAGGAGGTCGCGCACTGGCGCGAGCGCGACCCGATTCCAGCGTTCGGCGAGCTGCTCGAACGCGAGGGGATCCTCGACGCCGACGGCCGCGAGCGGCTCGACGGAGAGGCAATCGCGCGCGTGGATGCGGCGGTGGCGTTTGCGGAGGCCTCGCCGTTCCCCGCCCCCGAGTCGCTGTACGAGGATGTGTACGTCCTCGACGAACGCTCACGTGGCTCCTACTCGATCAGGACCACCGGCCCGCAGGAGCTTCGCCCTGGCTCGGAGCAGACGAGCGGCACGGATGAGATCACTCAGCAGATCTCGAGCGCGTTGGAGCTCAGCGAGGACGCGTCCTGATGGCGGAGCTGCGCTACCGCGAGGCGCTGGGCGCGGCGCTGCGGGAGGAGCTGAAACGCGACGAACGGGTGGTACTGCTGGGCGAGGACATCGGCGTCTTCGGCGGGGCGTTCAAGGTCACCGACGGTCTGCTGGAGGAGTTCGGCGAGCGGCGCGTGCGCGACACGCCGATCTCGGAGAACACGATCGTCGGCATGGGCGTCGGCGCGGCGATGACCGGCCTGCGCCCGGTGGTCGAGCTGATGACGATCAACTTCTCGTTGCTCGCGTTCGATCAGATCGTCAACAGCGCCGCCCACATCCGCTACATGTTCGGCGGCCAGGTGTCCGTGCCGCTTACGATCCGCATGCCCCAGGGCGCCGGGCACCAGCTCGGGCCGACGCACTCGCACTGCCTGGAGGCGATGTTCCTGCACGTCCCCGGCCTGCTCGTCGCCGTTCCCTCGACACCGGCCGACGCGAAGGGCCTGTTGAAGACCGCGATCAGGGACGAGAACCCGGTGATCTTCATCGAGCACGAGTCGCTGTACGGCATCCGCGGCGAGGTGCCCGAGGACGAGAACATCACGGTCGACTTCGGGCACGCGCGGATCGCGAGGGAGGGCTCGGACGTGACGATCGTGGGCGTCTCGCGGATGGCGCTGACCGCCGAGCGGGCCGCGGAGACGCTCGCGCGGGAGCACGGCGTGGAGGCCGAGGTGATCGACCCGCGCACGCTGCGTCCGCTCGACCTCGACACGATCCTCGCCTCGGTGCGCAAGACCAACCGCTGCGTCGTCGTCGAGGAGGGCTGGCCACACGGCGGCGTCGGCGCGAACCTCGCGGCGCTGATCGCCGAGCACGCATTCGACGACCTCGACGCGCCCGTCGCGCGCGTGTCGGGCGCCGACGTGCCGATGCCCTATTCGAAGCCTTTGGAGGACATCGCCTTCCCGCATGAGCCCCAGATCATCGAGGCCGCGCTCGCGACCCTCGGCAAGCGCCCGGCAGCGATTCCCGGGGCACGCTGATGGCCGAGATCGTGATGCCCCGCCTGTCGGACACGATGGAGGAGGGCACGATCCTGAGCTGGCTGATCGCCGACGGGGAGCATGTCCGTCGTGGCCAGGAGCTGGTCGAGATCGAGACCGACAAGGCGAACATGACCTACGAGTCCGACCAGGAGGGCGTCCTTCAGAGGATCGCCGCCGAGGGTGACACGCTGCCGGTCGGCGCGGTGATCGCACACATCGGCGCGCACAACGGCGCGCACAACGGCGCTGATGATCCCGAGGCGTCCGGGCCGACAATTGCCAAAAACGATGATGGGCCGGCCTCGAGGCCGGCAGGCGTGCGCACGGTGGGGGAGGTCCCGGACGGCGACGTGTCTCCAAGTGCGGCGTCTTCGCCCGAGGTTCTTGGGGCGCAGGACACACAGGGGAGTGAACGCCTAAGGGCGTCACCACTCGCGCGGCGAATCGCGCGGGAGAAGGAGATCGACCTGAACACCCTGACCGGCAGTGGCCCGGGCGGGAGGATCGTCAAGGCGGACGTGCAAGGGGCCACCGTGCAAGAGGCGGACGTGCAAGGGGCCACCGTGCAAGGGGCCGGCGCCGGGCCACCTTCCTCCGCCGGACCACCCCCCGCCGAGGACGCAACCTCGACTCCCGGCGCCGCCGTGACGGGACCGGGCGGCGCGCGCGCCGTGGCGCTTGACGCCGGCAGGCCATCCCCCGACGCCGGCGCGTCCTCGTCCTCCGCCGCTGGACCCGCGGACGTGATGACCGCCAAGGGCGAGACCACCGTCGTTGAGCTGTCGCGCACCCAGCAGACGATCGCGCGGCGGATGGCCGAGTCGAAGGCCACGATCCCCCACTTCGCGCTCCAGTCCGATGTGGACATGGAGGCGTGCGTCGCGCTGCGCTCCGAGCTGAAGAGGCTCGCCCCGCAGCCACACGAGTCGGCGAGCGCGCCTGAGGAGGAGAGCGAGGCGACGCCCACCTATAACGACATGGTCGTCAAGGCCTGCGCGCTGGCGCTGCGCGAGTTCCCCCGCGCGAACTCCAGCTACCGCGACGGGCGCCTGCAGCTGCACTCTCGAGTGAACGTCGGGGTGGCGGTGGCAGCCGATGGGGACGAGCCCACCGGCGGCGCGCTGATCGTGCCGACGGTGTTCGACGCCGACCAGAAGTCCCTCGGCGAGATCGCCCGCGAGACGCGCGCGCTTGCGTCGCGCGTGCGCGAGCACTCGATCACCCCGCCGGAGCTGGGCGGCGGCACGTTCACGGTCTCCAACCTCGGCATGTTTGGCGTGAGCGCCTTCACCGCGATCATCAACCCGCCCCAGGCGGCGATCCTGTCCGTCGGCTCGCTGGCGCCGCGGGCCGTGGTCCACGACGGCGAGCTCGTCGCGCGCAACACGATGACCGTCACCCTCGCCTGCGACCACCGCATTCTCTACGGCGCGGACGCCGCGCGCTTCCTCGCGCGCATCCGCGAGCTGCTCGAAACCCCCGCCGCGCTCGCGTTGTAGCCGGCCCCAGCTCCGGCGGGAGTCGCTGGATAACCTTAATGTGCCGCGCCTTGCCACTTCGCCCCGGCGCTAATCTGAGTACATGGTCCGCGACGAGCTATGGGTATGCCACCTTGGGACCATCCCCTACCTCGACGCCGTTGCCCTCCAGGAGCATGTTCGTGAGCAGAGACAGGCCGGGGAGCTGCCCGACACGCTCCTCCTGCTGGAGCATCCCGCCGTATACACGCGCGGGCGGCGGTCGGCCGAGGGCGAGCTGCCGTTCGACGAGGACTTCTACCGCGTCCGCGGCATCGACCTCGTGGAGACCGACCGCGGTGGCCGCCTCACCTACCACGGCCCCGGCCAACTGGTCGGCTATCCGATTATGGGAGTGACCGACATCGGCTTGCATTTGCGCACAATGGAAGCGGCGCTCGTCTCCGCACTCGGCGAGGAAGGGATCGGGGCCCGATCGCGCACGGACGAGGGCCCCGACTACACCGGCGTGTGGGTTGGACCACGTAAGATCGCCTCGATCGGCGTGCACGTCTCCAAGGGCATCTCCACCCACGGCTTCGCGGTGAACGTCGTGAACGACCTCGATCCGTTCTCCTGGGTCGTCGCCTGCGGGTTGCCGGACGTCGCGATGACCTCGATCGCCAGTGAGATCCGATCGGACTCCCACACCGGCCTACCCTGCTTTCGCCGCCACATGGCCCACGCGTTCTGCCGGGCCCATGGTCGCCGCCAGCGACTCGTATCGCCGCGGCGCCTGGGGATAGATGCGCCGATCGCCTCGACGCGGGGCTGGATGCCCCGCGCCCGCCCGCCTCGGACATCCTCGCGCTGCGCGGATGCTGGCCGATCTTTGATCGGTCAAGAGAGCCCGATCCAGATGACCCCGCGCGTTGCGACCGTTGACGGAGCCCGAGGATGACCACTGCAGAGACCGCGCCCGCGCGCGGGCACGTCACGCGCTCGCGCTCGAACCCCGGCGGGATGGACGTGCTCGAGATCCTCGGCCCCGAGGTGCGTCCGCTGCGCGAGCGCAAGCCGCCGTGGTTCAAAGTTCCCCCGCCGGGGGGCGCACGCTATCGCGAGCTGACCGAGCTGATCCGCTCGGAGAACCTGCACACCGTCTGCCAAGAGGCGGCGTGCCCGAACGTCGGCGAGTGCTGGGAGCGAGGTACCGCGACGTTCATGATCCTCGGCGACACCTGCACGCGGCGCTGTGGTTTCTGCAACGTTCAGACCGGCAAGCCCACCTGGAACGATCCGCTCGAGCCCGCTCGGGTGGCACGCTCGATCGCGCGCATGGGCCTGCGCCACGCGGTGATCACCTCCGTCGACCGCGACGACCTGCCCGACAAGGGCGCCTCCGCGTTCGTCGGCGTCATCCGCCAGATCCGCCGCCAGGCGCCCGGCTGCAAGGTGGAGGTGCTCACCCCCGACTTCCAAGGCCAGGAGATGCCGCTCGCGAAGGTGATCGCCGAGCGCCCCGACGTGTTCAACCACAACGTCGAGGTCGTCCCCCGCCTGTACCCGATCGCCCGGCGCGGCTCGGAGTTTCAGCGCTCCTGCCGCGTGCTGCGCCTCGCCAAGGAGCTCGGCGGCGATCGGGTCGTGACCAAGTCCGGGCTGATGGTCGGGCTGAGCGAGACCCACGACGAGCTCGTCGACGCGTTTGCGACGCTCCGCGAGCAGGGTGTCCAGGTGCTCACCGTCGGGCAGTACCTGCGTCCCTCCGAGCGTCACCTGCCGGTCGTGCGCTACTGGCACCCGGACGAGTTTCTAGCGCTCGAGCGGGCCGCCTACGAGCTCGGCTTCGAGCACGTCGCCGCGGGGCCGTTGGTGCGCTCCAGCTACCACGCCGACCAGCATGTCCCGCAGGCCCGTCCCGGCGTCGGGCCACTCGCGACTGGATGACTCGCACGCTCGTGCTCGGAGCGGCGCTGATCTTCATCGCCGGCTTCGCCTTCCTTACTGTCAGCGCAGCGATCAACCAAGGGATCACCCTGGCGAGCCTGCTGTCGGTCTTCATCCTCGTGCTGCTGGGCGTCGGGATCATCGGCGCGTTGTTCAATCCGCCCCGCCAGTGAGCATTCAACCGGCGCGTCCTCTACCCAGCCCCCGCATGCTCAGCCAGCGCACGCTCCACCGCACGCCCCGCCGATCCCACACCTTCCCGCGATGAGCACCTCCCCGTTCATGACCCCCAGCCACCGGCGTCGCCGCCGCGAGGCCGCCTCCCGTCGGCGCCGGCGGCGGCGTGCGATCTTCGCCGGTGCGTTCGCGCTGGTGCTCGTGACGGCGGTCGTCGTGATGGCTCTCGCCGGGTGGGACGCCACGCACGGCTCGACCTCCGCGGCGGCGCGCCGCCATTCCAAGGAGCGCTCCACCGCGGCGACGCTCCCCCCCTTGACGCGCTCGCCGATCGGCCTTCCGCTCGGCACCCCCCCGCTCGCGCTCGCAGGGATCGGGGCGCCTCAGCGGGACCCCGTGCACGTCCCCTTTCACGACCCGCCGCACGCGG
>OBLU010005844.1_pt1 | contig 10988 bp, 9 predicted proteins | sample 1518681 | NCBI WGS metagenome assembly OBLU01 (sample SAMEA3539304, study PRJEB22396) | soil metagenome | biome: tundra; feature: field; material: soil | place: USA | collected 2010-05 | depth 0.15 m
TGCATTTTCAAATTCCAAAAAGGGTTAAGTCGTCGATGCGGTGTTCCCAGACCCAGTCAATTCCCTCGGCGGCCTCGTAGCCGAGATATCCGGTGTCGAAGTAACCGCACAGGAAAAGGTTGAACTGGACCTCGTTGCCGTAGGTGCTGCGGAGCTGCGCCATTTTCACGGCTTCTTCTTTGCGGCGCTTATTAGTGTTGGTGAAATCGCCCGCTGATTTCGCCTCGAAGAAAATCGGAAAGTCTCCCGCTCTCGACTTCCTCGGCATGATCACCGCGTCGATGGGGATATTGACGCTCTGCACCCCGCCTTCGAGCTTGACAGGGACGTTCGTGCGAAAGCTGAAGGTGCCGGGCGGCATCGCGTCGAAGCGCGTGCCGTCTCCACCGGTGAGCTGCTTGTAGCTGCGCGCTTCAAGCCAGGATTTGACGGCCGCGAGCTGGCGTTTCTCCTGGGCGTTGCGGATTATGGGATTGGCAACGGCGCCGCAGAGGCGATCCGCCACAATGGTGGCCGCGCGGTGGATCTCCGTCTCGGTCGGCGGTTCTTTCCTGGTGAGCCAGACGAAAATGTCCGGGTCTGCTAGCTTCTCGATAATGGTGGCGATTTTCGCGAGATGGAGGTCGATCTCGGCCGCTTTCATGCGGGCCGGGATCTTCTTCTGCAGCTCCATGGTCTTGACGAGGTTGGTTGAGACGCCGGCCAGGCCGATGAGCCGGTCCACGGCGAGAGGCGGGCAGGTGGACATGCGAAGGGTCGGGAGGATCTCCGGATGCTTGCGCATGAGCACGGGTTGAATGTTCGTGATGTTGTCGGTTGCGTGAAGCGCCGCTTCCACGTCCTTGGTGGTCTGGACGCGGGTGGTGCGGAAGGCCTGCGGCGCGAATTTCATAAACCAGTCGTTGTACATATCGACCGACTGGACAATATCGGCTTTCCATTGCTGGGGCTTGTCGAGATTGACGGGCATTCGTGGCTTCGGCTTCACGCGGTTTTCTTGGTTTTAGAGAGTGCCCACATTTCGTCGAAGAGCTTGCGCAGCGACAGGTTTCTTTTCGCGGCCTCGACCTTCACCTCGGCGGCGAGGTCGGGCGGCAAGCTGAAACCCACGATCTGGCGTGTTTTAGGATCCCTGCGCGGCGGTTCGGTTTTCTTGCTCATGAAAACCAGTATGTCGACTTGTCGACATCAGGTCAATAGCTTAAAAAAAACGCGGGGGTCGGAAGGCCGCTTCTTGATATTTTCCGGTGAGGCTGGTCAGCGCCGCGGCGGGTGCCCCATTCAGATACACGTCGAAGAACGTGTGCACGTAGTCGGCCGAAATGGCGAGCCCGCGCCGCCCGTCCAATCCCCCGAATCCGACCAAGCGCAAGAGTCTCATGGCGGCCTGACTATTCAACAGAATCTGATCGCTGAGGCTGAAATGATTCGCTCTGCGAATCACCAGGTACAAGCTGCCGTGAGGCAGGCGGTCGTAAATCGATTGGATTTCGGCAAGGACCGGGCGGCTTGCTGGATCGGCCATCTCCCCGCTGTGGTCACTGAGAAGAAACATGCCGGGCTTGCTGAGCCCTTCTGGGACAACGCGGCCGAACGGAATGCCGTCGATATCGAGCGCCGCCTTGCACCTTGAATCCTGGTGGCAGAATTCGAGCGCGGTCGCGCCACCGAACGAATGACCAAACATCCCAAGGCGCTGCAAGTCCATTCGGCCTGCGAGTTTTTCGGTCGAGTCGTCATTCAGCCGCTGTAGTTGGTCCACGACGAACGTCGTGTCTGACGTCCACATCGCCAGAAGCTTGCTGATGACAGGATCGGCAAGATTGCCGTTCGCATTTTCGATGTTATAGGCAGGCGATCGGGCGACCACGCGCCCGTCCGGCAGCACCACGACAAACGATCGGTACGGCGCGTCGAAGCCCACGACGAAGAAGCCGTGACCGGCGAGATCTTCCGCGAGCGTCGTGAAGTCCGTCGTTAAAGCGCTACCTCCGGCCCTGAGCAGCACAACCGGATATGTGCGCTGTTCTGGAGAGACCATCGCATCGGACAAACTGTGGCTGTGCACCAGAGCCGGATCCCGCTTGAAGAACGATCGCATGAACACGCCCTGACGTTCCGCAAGGGCGGCGCGCCACCGAGCCGGCAGATATTCCGTCGGCACGCCGCGATGTGCACGGGTCGCCGGGTACCCTCTGGGTCGGCCGCAGGATTCCATCCTGCCCCACATAGCGGCAAGCCGCAAACAAGAAATTGGCGTTTCTCCGAATGGTTGTTGGATGTCCAAATCCTCAACGGAGAACCAAGGAGAAACGCTATGCAACAGTTTATCGCCAAATTCAAGAAGGGAAAAAAGTCTCAAAAACTGTAATTCGGAGATCAACAATTTCTCGGCCTGTGGTAGAGTGGGGTGTCCAAAATGGAAATCCCGGTATTAGATTCCGGCGCTCTTCCGAGCCGGGCTGGAGTCGATTGCTACCTGGCTGCCGGAGGACAATGATCAGGAGAACGGTGCCATGCGACGACTGACTCTCTTTGCACTGTTGGCTGTTCTAACCCTCAGCGCCCAGAACCGGCACATCATCCTGATTACGATCGACGGCGGCATGGCGGCTAATCTCGAAGACGAGACAATACCCCTGCCCAATATCCGGTCCCTGATCCGCACCGGTGTGTGGGCTGATAGCAGCGAATCGGTATTCCCGAGTTCTACTCATCCATCGCACGCCACGCTGATTACGGGTGTGATGCCGCTGCGCCACGGCGTTCTGGAGAATGCGCTGTTCCATCGCGCTACCGGCGAGGTATCTCCGCCCAACAGCCTTCTCCACTCTCAGGTTTACCTGGTGAAGACAATCTTCGACGCGGCAAAGGCACAAGGGTTGTCCACCGCTGGGATCTTCTGGCCCGAATCAATCGAAGACCCCGCACTCGATTTTGACCTCACCATTCGGACCGAAGGCAGCAGCCGGCATCTCCAGCAGAACCCATGGATGCAAGAACTGCGGACGCATGGCGTTCCCGTCGATCTGCTGGACCGCATCCAGAGCGGGATAGTGTCTCCGGCGGCGGTGGACCTGGTGAGCACGCTGGCCGCCTGCGACCTGATTGACAACCACAAGCCGGACTTAATTGCGCTGCATCTGGTGAATCCCGACTCCGAGCAGCATCAGTACGGCCCCGGCCACGCGAATGCTCGGGCCGCTCTGACTGAAGCCGACACGCAGATTGGCGCGATCTTGGCCGCCGCGAAGCACGCCGGCATCCTGGAACAGACCACGTTCATCGTTACCGCCGACCACGGCTTCGCTGCGGTGCATTACGAACTCAATATCCGCCCGTACTTCGCCCACGCGGGATTGAGCGGCAAGATCCGCGTGTACGGTGCCGGTTGGTCTCCCTTCATTCGGCTTCTCCCAGGCTTCGAGGAGAAGACCGATGGGCCAAGATTAAGGCTGGCATTTGACGAAATGTTGAAGAACCCGCATATTTTGCGCATCTTTTATTCCGATCAGTACCCCACGCTGGGCCTGCCCCGCTATGAAGACAGCGATCGTATCCCCGGGCAGTACCTTGTGGTCGCCGACATTGACACATACCTGGTGGAAGCGCAGGACGACTCGGTGGCACTCCGCAGACGGGAACGCCCCGCGTACAGCCACGGCTACCTGCCGCAGTATCCGGCAATGTATCCCATGCTCGTGCTGTCGGGCAATGGCGTAAGAAAGGGGATTCGAATCGGCCATGTTCGAAGCATCGACGTGGCTCCCACTATTTTTTCTTTGTTGCATCTCAAGGCGCTGCCGTTCGAGGGACGGATCCTGTCGGAAGCACTGGAGCCGTAATGAATGGCAGGCGCACAGGACAAGTACCCAGTCGGGGTGAAATCTTATACCGACGTATTTAGAATTCTGACGAGAAGTTGAAGAGGAAGGAGATCTGAAATGACCACGGTATTCGGCACCGCCCGGGAAACTCGGCGGTTTTTCTATATTTGCTTGTTCTTAATCGTTACTTTGTCTATGCCCATCGCGGCCCAAACTACGGCGACGATCGTCGGCACCTTGGCCGACAAGACCGGGGCGGTGGTGCCCGGCGCCTCGATTACCGCGATGGGGACCGATACGGGACTCAGACGCGAGGTAAAAACCAACGCCAGCGGAACATATGTAATTCCCGCCCTGGCGGTCGGCGAGTATTCCGTAACCGCCGCAGCGCCCGGATTCAAGCGCCAAACGATTGACGGCGTAGTCCTCCAAGTGAACCAGGAAGCGCGTGTCGATATCACCCTCGATGTCGGCGCGTTGAGCGAATCGGTTACGGTGAGCGGGGTAGCGACGTTGCTGCAAACCGAAACGTCGGGGCTCGGGCACGTAATCGACAATCGATATGACACGCAGATTCCGCTGAACGGGAGAGATTTCTCACAACTGATCCTGCTCGTGCCAGGGGCCAACGCGCGCCCCGGCGGTCCGGATGCTTTCTCGAGCGCTACCGTGGGCAGCAATGGTTCCGGCTTCGCTATAGGCGGCCGCGAAGCGCTCAATAATTTCATGATGGACGGCGCCAGCAACAATACGCGGCAATACGGCAGTATTGCCATCCGGCCGTCCATTGACGCCGTCGAAGAGTTTAAAGTCCAATCGAACCTTTACTCAGCTGAGTTCGGCCAGGCGGCATTCGGGCAGATTAATCTCGTTACCAAGTCTGGTTCGAATAATTACCATGGATCGCTGTTCGAATTCCTCCGCAACAGCGCCTTCGACGCGCGTAACTTCTTTCTGCCAACGGTCAGTATGCTGAAACGCAACCAGTTCGGTGGCACGGTGGGCGGCCCCATCCGTAAGAACAAGACGTTCTTCTTTGCAAATTACGAAGGCTTGCGGTCGCGGCAAGGGGTGGATACTCTTCTTTCCGTTCCCATCGACGCTTGGCGTCAGGGGAACTTTTCCAACTTGCAGTCCATTAAAGACCCGCTCTCCGGCGCACCGTTCCCGAACAACCAGATCCCGATCAGTCGTTTCGCCGCACCGGCGGTGGTGGCCTTGAAGCATTGGCCGGCACAGAACTTCGGTGCGTCCACCCTGACTGCCAATAACCTACACGTCACCACGCCGGACCAATTTCGGGATGACCAATTCACGGTGAAGGTCGATCAAATGTTCTCCGATAATGATCATGTCATGGTCAGGTACTCGCTGGCTGACCACTGGCAGGAGACCAACTCAGGCATGCTGCCGGGCTTCGAATATATCGATCCGCCGAAGAATCAGGTAGCCGTCCTCAGCGATACGCACATCTTCAGCCCGCGTCTTTTGGCGGAGTACCACTTCTCGTTCACCCGTTCGGTGTTCAGGCGGCTTTATCCGAACAGCGGTAAAGCCGGGGTGTTCGAGGAGTATGGCATCAATGCGCCACTGGCCGGCCTCGAGTTCGAAGGTGCCCCGAGCTTCAGCTTCTCGGGCATCACCTTGACCGCGTTCGGCGATTCGACCACGCTGCCGCTGAACGACATTTCCAACGAGTTCACGCACGCCGCGAGCGCCACCTACACCAAGGGACAGCACACTTTAAAGGCCGGCGTCACCTTCACCTGGTACCAGCAGAACACGCCGGGCGCGGTACCGGGCAACCGGCGTGGCGCCTTCAGTTTCAGCGGAAACTTCACCGGTAACGCTTTCGGCGACATGCTCCTGGGGTATCCCTACCAGGCGCAGGATACGCTAGGGACCGGCGTGCAAACCGAACGCTCTACCTGGCAGGGCTACTACATCAATGACGATTGGAAAGTGAGCCGCAAACTGACGTTCAACCTTGGCTTGCGTTATGAATATGACAGCCCGCTGATTGACCTGCACAACCAGAAATCCACGTTCTGGCCGATCACCAACGACTTCCTCTCCGGGGTGAACGGGCAGATCGTAGTAGCCGACAGCCCCGCCGCCAACAGCGTTCTGGGCCTCAGCGGAACGGCGGCGCAAGCCCTGTACAGGGCCACGCGCAACAATTTCGCCCCGCGATTCGGGTTTGCCTACACGCTGCGGCCGAACACCGTCATACGCGGCGGTTACGGCATCTTCACGGCGCTGGCCCAGAACTTCATGAACGATTTTGTAATCAATCGGGCCAATCCACCCTCGGCGCAGAAACTGCTCGTCACTTCCTCTACGACGACACCGCAGATCAACTTGGCCGACCCGCTGGTGGGCGCCGGGCCGGCTGCGGTGATCAACACCCAGAACATCGACCCGAATTTCCGCGACGGCTACGCGCAGCAATGGAATTTGACCGTCCAGCAGCAGTTGCGGGGCGGAATCAGTCTCGAGGCGGGCTACGTGGCCAACAAGGGAACGCATCTTACCGAACTGCCTTACTACAACATCCCGCTGCCGCTACAGCCGGGCGACACGCGCTCGCTGCAAAACCGGCGCCCCTTCCCCCAGTGGGGAACTGTGCTGGCTCTGGAATCCTACGTAAACTCCAACTACAACTCGCTTCAGGTGAAGGTCCAGAAACGCTTCTCCCACGGCGTGCAGTTTCTCGCTTCGTACACGCATGCGAAGTCGATCGATGACGGAAGTGAGCGCGGAGACGGCGACCGGGGAGGGTTCGACGGCGGCGACGAGAGGAATCTGAGGGGTTACTTCCGCGGCCTTTCCGGTTTCGACGTTCGGAACAGGCTGGTCCTCAGCTACATCTATGAGCTTCCCTTCGGCAAGGGCAAACCGCTCCTTTCGAACCTGCCTGTAGTCGCCGATAAGATCATCGGCGGGTGGCAACTCAGCGGCATTACCCAGTTCCAAGGAGGGTTCCCGACCAGCGTCCTGCTGTCCGGCGACATCCTCAGCATCGGGTTGAGCGCCGACCGTCCGGATGTTCTTTCCCAGCCGGTGATCAATCCCGGCAACCCGAACTGCTACATTTCCGACCCGCGCAACGCGGCCTGCGGTAGCAGCGCGGTGTCGGCGTTCGTGATGGCGCCCGCTGCCCAAGCGCGTTTCGGCAATGCGGGCCGGAACATCATCATCGGACCGGGGTTGAAGGACTGGGATGCCAATCTCTCCAAGAACTTCCAATTCAGCGAGCGGTGCAATCTCCAGTTCCGGGCCGAATTCTTCAATCTTATGAACAACGTGAACTTCAACCAGCCGGAACGCATGTTCAATATCACTTCGCCGAAATTCGGCATCCTCGATTCGGCGGGCCCGGCACGCCAAATACAATTCGGATTGAAGTTAGCATTCTGATCGCGAACGCATATGCATCGACTGGCTTTATTTGTCGGAATCGGGCTAGCCGGATTTTGCGCGGAGGCACGAGTAAAGACCGGCCTGGACATCCTGGTGGAGCAGAACTTCGCTCCGCTGGAGGGTAAGCGCGTGGCGGTGGTGACGAACCACAGCGCGCTTACCTACGCTGGAAGGCACCTGGTCGATCTTCTGGTCGCTTCGCGTAAGGTGAAACTGGTCTGCATCTTCAGCCCGGAACACGGATTTGCCGGCACATCTCAGGGCTCCGTGGCTTCCGGCCGGCACCCGGCAAGCGGTGTCCCCATCTACAGCCTTCATCAAGAGGGCATGTATCGGCCCACTCCGGAGATGCTGCGCGGTGTAGAGGCACTGGTGTTCGATATGCAAGATGTCGGCGCCCGATTCTACACCTACATCACCACGCTGGGCTATGTAATGGAGGAAGCGGCCAAGGCGTCGATCCCCATCTATGTCTTGGACCGCCCCAATCCCATCAACGGCGTCACCGTTGAGGGGCCGCTACTCGATAGCATGTACGAGTCATTCGTCGGCTATGCACGGCTGCCCATCCGACATGGGATGACGATGGGAGAGTTGGCCCTGCTTTACAACGGAGAGAGGAAGATTCACGCGGACCTGCACGTCATTGCCATGGAAGGCTGGGAACGTCGAATGTGGTATGACGAAACGGGGCTGCCGTGGGTGAACCCATCGCCGGCCATGCTGACTCTCACGGAAGCGACCCTGTACCCGGGATCGTGCCTCCTCGATGGGCCCTTCACTTCGGCTGGCAGAGGAACCCCGTTCCCGTTTCAGGTGATCGGTGCCCCATGGATGAATAGCCGGGCCATTGCGGCTTATCTGAACTCTCGCCAAGTGCCGGGCGTACATTTCCTGGCAAGGACGTTCCGCCCGGCCGAATCTCAGTACGCCGGGCAAGAGTGTGAGGGCGTTGAGCCGGTCATCGTCGATCGAAACGTCTTCCGAGCCGTTCTTGCCGGCTTCGAAATGGTCGCGGCGTTGTTGAAGTTTCATCCGGGCAAACTGGATGTCGAGGACAAGGGCTTCGCACAACGACTGGGAAACACTGATGTGATTCGGCGTTTGAAACGCGGCGAAGATGGTCTTACGATCTATGACTCGATTCGAGACCAGACGGCGGCGTTCTCGAAAATTCGTGAGCGGTATCTGTTGTATCGTTAGTGCGAAAACCCGCCGATGGCCGTTGGCGGCCCTATCCATGCGGTACTCATCGCGATTACTGTAGAAATGCACCGCGATGGAACCTGTCCTCGGCAAAACTGCGTCCGCCCGGATCGCGTTACGCTGCAATGTGTCCATAATGGTGATGCAGGTTGAGGAAGTGTTCGGTTGGATGAAGACGGTCGGGATGTTGCGAAAGACACGGCACCGCGGTGTATTCAAAGTCGGGTGGGTTTTCACCTTCGCGGCCACTGCTTACAACCTCGTGCGCATGCGGGATCTGCCGTCGGCAGTTCAATCCGCACGAGCCAGGGGCCAGCCGCTGGCACGCCACTCCTTCGTCGATGGCGGAGGCTTCAGAATTACTGAACCAAGGCCGATTGGGACACTACCGCAACCTGCTCCCGCCGTTCACCTTCCTCCTCACGCTTCTCGTCGGCAGCCGGCTGCCGTGCGGCGATCTCGTCGAGGGCGCGCCGCTTGGCTTCCATCCGCACGTGGGAGTAACGCGACGCATGGCACGCGAGACGTGCCCGGCGATGCTCATGATCACCTCGTCGCCGGCGCCCGACTCGGTGAGTTTGTCACCAGCGTGTGTCGGCTATGAGGACGGAAAGAACTATCGATCGCCAAAAGGCGTGGCGTTAGGGTCTTTCGATCGGAAAGTGTTGGGCGCCACCGGCTACTACCTGTTGCTCCATCCAGGACCGTTCGACAGAATTACCTTGACCGGTGATTATAGTGTTCGCCTTCCTTCAATAGCGGAGCCATTTGTGCCGGCCAGCGGCGCAAATGCGATTTTGACGACGAAGCCACGCCATCATGCCGCCGTTGACTTGAACGTGATGCTTTCGAAAGCCTTTGGGATTACGGCGCAATACCGTTGGGGATCGCTGCCACCGCTATTCCAGTTTGTGAATCACAGTGTCGTAGTGGGTCTGGTCCTCCAATTGAAACAGGCAAATTGAAGCGGTTCGTGGGATGGCTGTGTGCCTGCACGAATGGGCAGGTTCGTTCCGCGCGGGCGTTAACGGCAAATATCGGAAGCTACCCGGCCAGCCAAGGACCCGCGCCCGGCCCCACACGCCCGCCCCTGTTTTCATCGCTTTTCTTTCATTACCTGCGAGCACAGTTGTTTCTCAAGTTCCGGAGACAACTTGTGCGCCTCGCACATGGCTTTCACGTTGTCAGACGGCGGCTTCGGCTGCGCGGCGGGGGCGGCGCTCGGGAAAAACGTCCCCACGAATGTCTCCTCTTTGTTTGGATTACTGGCGAAAGGGATCAATACGTCGGGCTCGGTTCCGCCGAGCTTTTTGCGCTTCTCGACCCGGAAGATGACCTTGTCGCCGATCCTGAGCAGGTCGAGAGGGTTCTCTTTCTCGGACCGTAAGTGCATCGGCTCGGTGTCAAGGGTTCGGCGCATCATCGAGTCGACTGCCTGTCTCCTCGTCTCCACGTGCCAGACGCCGTCGGCTGCCTGAATCTGATAGACGCTTACCCCGTTGGCACGCATGCCGCCCGAGCACGTCGTGGACGCGAGACTCGGGGAGCCGCAATGGAAGTTGTCGGTCATGGTGCCGTCCGCCACGTTTCTGAATCCGAGGTACGACCCCATTTGGTACGTGTCGGATTTGTCTTTCTTGTTTGAAGCCTGTGGGGCTACGGCGGTGGCGGAAGCTGGCGTGATTACGGGATGGGGATCAGGGGCCGACGCGGGAGCGGAAGTTGGGCCGGGAGTCGAAAAAGCGACGGGGTTTTCAGCTGGGGCTACTTCTAAGTTCTGTCCTGGCACCAACTCAAAATGATCCGATAGCACGCTTGGCGTAATCGGCATGCAACTGTCAAGTTGAGTGCCGTCTTCGAAACGCACCAATATCGTTGCAGCTTGCGAACTCAGTTTTGAAGGTTTCAGGGAAACGACCGTTGCCTGTTTGCCCGCGTAGGCAAGAGACCACGTAAACGTCCCCGGCGGGCAGAGCACGGTACGTTGAACGATCACCTGCTTGCCGATTAGCACGTTTAGATCGCGAATGGGCGGCTCCTGACAGGCAGCCACCCTCAGAGCCACAAGGAGGCCCACGAGGCCGATACGCCGTGTCATGTCCAAATACTACTCTTTTCAGATCCCGAAGTCTCTTAACCTGAAACGAATCCCGAGTCGGAGCGGCGAAGGACAGCCGGTGGAAATGCACAGCGCTCGGCCTCGGGGCAGCGAATGTCAGACCCAGCCGGTGGGCCCCCACGCCAAACTGGCGGCCACGATGCCACACGCGCGCCGTCGGCGGCCTCCTGGTGCCGTCCTCCCGCTTGGCGGCGCCGTCGCACCGGTGGCGCCCACGTACGCGAACTCGGGCCGATTCTGGCAAGCCAACGGCCGGCAGCATGGTTTCGTGGTAGTTCAGCCAAGTCCGCTCGCCGGTTCGATCTCTGATGCAATCTCAGCGTTCATCCGCTCCAGGTCGGATCGGACTGCCATGAGGATGTACTTATGATCGTCCCTGCCAGCGATGTCGGTTGTCCAGGATGTCTGCTTAA
>OBLU010005845.1_pt1 | contig 10986 bp, 11 predicted proteins | sample 1518681 | NCBI WGS metagenome assembly OBLU01 (sample SAMEA3539304, study PRJEB22396) | soil metagenome | biome: tundra; feature: field; material: soil | place: USA | collected 2010-05 | depth 0.15 m
CTGCCCAACTACGGATCGAAGATGGGCATCGACGCCACGCGCAAGTGGAAGGCTGAAGGCTTCGAACGCCCCTGGCCCGCGATGATTGAAATGGACCGCGCCACCAAGGCCAAAGTGGATGCGTTGTGGGCCAAACTCGGCCTGTAAGCACCACGGTGACTCGGCCCCGCCACCAAGGCAATCGCACGCTTGGGAATTGCAGGGTGCAGCGCCGCCGCTCTGCTATATCTAGAAGCATGCGGGTCGTCGTCCCCAGGCTTCTTATCTTCTTCCTTGTTGCAGTCCTGTCCTTCGCGAATTCACTCTCTGCCCAGCAAGCCCCCGACCAGTTTCGCTGGGTCAATTTCCACTCTTCCACTGACAATGACGTCGTGGCATGGGTCACGCGGTCGCTGGAGGCGGAGCGCTGGACCTCCATCAGAGAGATCGCTGTCGAGTACGACGCGGCGCTGGTCGTTACCATGCTGCGGCCCACTTCACAGTCGCTGCCCAGCGGAGACCTCTTCACGATGTGGAGCGCCTCACTCACCAGCCACGTCGTAACGCCGCTCATCACTGGCGTCAATCTGCGCTTTGTCGACTGGCTCAGGCTTTCTGAAGGCGCGCCGCGCGAATTGGGCGCGCTCTACGACAACTGTGCAGAATGCGCTGCCGATACCTATTTCACCGCCTTCCACTACGAAGTTTCGCAGCATGCCTGGTCAGCTCGTTGGTTGCGTGGGGGACAAACTGTCCCCATCTGGAGCGCGAACCCGCCCGATGGCGTGACCCTGACCCAGGTGTATGCCGCCATGGCCGATCCCAATGGGCGGGAATTCATGGCCGCCTGGAGCCACTTCAGCTATGGAAACCAGAAGCCTCCTGCGGACTTCATTTATCGCTACGATCTGGATGCCTACAGCGGTCTCGAGCATACTCAACCCATCGTCGGCAAGGACGCTGAGGCCCTGAAACTGCGACTTTGCGGCGGACAGGGTGCGCTGCCCGGGTTGGCGCGTGGCCAGGACTCCGCCCTCTGCCAGCAACTCTTGCCGCCTCGCATCGAGCGCAAGCCCGTAACCACCCCGCCGGCCAACAACCGCGGCAAGTCCCTGCCCCCAGGCGCACGCCATTGAGGCCAACCTCTTAGAGCCTGTTATTAACTTTGCGCCCGTAAACCCAATGGAATAAGCGCGGCTTTCGCAAAGTGACTGAGATTCAGGGGGAAACCGTAAATCCATTCCGTGCCACATCTCGCGAACAGTGCGTCTTACGCGGATTTTGAGCATTCGGGCACCACGTGCCGCTCCTCGAAGTTAATAACAGGCTCTTAGTACTACAGTTGTAGATCGGAGATTCCAGAGGGAGCGGGGGGTTTCAACCCCCTGAAAGAGAGCAAATTAACCGGGCCTTTAGGCCCGGGCCTCTGCCACTTTTCCGAAACAGACCGCAAGTACAACTGTAGTATTAGTGGTCAATTGAGAGCAGTGTGGCTCTGGTCGCCTCCAATAGCATTCAAGTCTATTGGAGTGTGAAATGAGCTTATTCCGCAGATTTGGAAAGTTGTCGCTGCTTGTGTTGGCGACCATGCTTTGTACAGTCGGATGCCATAGTAATAAAGGCGATACCGTTGCCGCCGCCGGTCAGAACGGCGCCCAGGATTCATCGTCGGACCCGGCAGCGGCCAACTTGGCCCCCGTTTCGACAGACTCGGGCGCTCAGGCGCCTGCGCAGTACCCTGATCAGCAGACAGCGCCCGCGCCGGCGGCATACAACCCCCAGCAGGCCCCGCCGCCACCCAGCAGCAATTACCAGTCCTCTGACCAGGGTCCGGATAGTCCAGACAACGGCGAGCAGCCGGCCTATTCCACCGACGATCCGCCGCCGCCGCTGCCCGAATACGACCAGCCGCAGGCTCCCGGCGACGGCTACCTCTGGACGCCCGGTTACTGGGCCTACACCCAGGTCGGCTACTCTCAGCCAGGCTACTACTGGGTGCCGGGCGTGTGGGTGCAGGCTCCCTATGAGGGTGCCTTGTGGACCCCTGGCTACTGGGGCTACTGGCATCACCACTACCGGTTCTATCGCGGCTACTGGGGTGAGTACATCGGCTACTATGGCGGGATCGACTACGGATTCGGTTACGTCGGCTACGGCTATCAGGGTGGTTACTGGGGCGGTGGGCACTTTAACTACAATCGCTCCGTCAACAACGTAAACATCTCCATGAACCACAACTTCTACAACCGCTCTGTCAGCGATAACAACAGGGGAGGCGGCCGTGTCAGTTTCAACGGCGGCTCCGGCGGAGTTCAGGTCCAGGCGAGACCCGCGGAATTGGCGGCAATGCGCGCGCCTCATGCTGCGCCCATGAGAGCACAGATGCAGAACGAGCAAGCGGCCAGCACTAATCGGGCTCAGTTTGCCAGCGTCAACCATGGTCGACCGGCCAGCCCAGCCGTCAGTCAGCCGCTAGCGGCTGATCGCAATGTCAGGGCTCCAGCGGCGTTGCAGGTGCGTAATCAGGCCGCAGCGCAGCAACGCCAGGTGGCCCCGCAACAACAACAGCAACAGCAGCGTCAGGAAGTACCCCAACAACAGCAGCAACGCCAACAAGTGCCGCAACAACAGCAGCAGCGGCAAGCCGTTCCCCAACAGCAGCAACAGCGCCAGGATCTACCCCAGCAACAGCAGCGTCAGCAAGTTCCTCAACAGCAACAGCAACGTCAGCAACTACCTCAACAGCAGCAACAGCGCCAGGCCGCCCCTCAACAACAGCAGCAACAGCAGCGTCAGCAAGTTCCTCAACAGCAACAGCAACGTCAGCAACTACCTCAACAGCAGCAACAGCGCCAGGCCGCCCCTCAACAACAGCAGCAACAGCAGCGCCAGCAAGTGCCTCAACAGCAGCAGCAACGTCAGCAAGCCCCTCAACAGCAACAACAGCTTCAGCGGCAGGCAGCTCCTCAGCAACAGCAGCAGCGCCAGCCTGCTCCCCAACAACAGCAACAGCGTCAGGCCGCCCCTCAACAACAGCAGCAGCGTCAAGCGCCAGTCCCACAGCAGCAGCAACAGCGCCAGGCCGCCCCTCAACAACAACAGCAGCGTCAAGCGGCTCCGCAACAGCAACAACAACGCCAAGCGCCGCCCCAACAGCATCAAGCGGCCCCACAACCGAAAGAGGATCCAAAGAAGAAGTAGCGTTCCGCAGAGTATGCGCCGGGTGCCCCAGGTCTCGATTCTGAGACCTGGGAGACCGCAGCGATGCCTTTGCCATGACATGGCTCAAGTTCGCTTTGACAATTCCATCGGGACGAGGCACACCGAGCGTCGCTACTGCGCCGTCAACACCTTCACGGCCGCAAGGTTGCGTACCCAGCGGGCGGGGTGCTTCTCGCCCGTGGCAACCAGCTTGAGGGGCCCTTCGGCTCCAATGGCCTTCCCGTCCATCGCGTCGGCCACAATCACTGTCCCGTCGTGCACGTCGGGATTCACCTCGGCCACGGCGTAAACCGCTCCATAGCCGTCGGACCCCTCGGCCACCAGGTAAAGCCGCAGATCCTTGCCGTGCGGCTTGTCCGGCACCCCTAGCAGCTTCAGCAGCTCGAATAGAGGCACGCCGCTGTAGGTCTGGTTCACCTTAGCGTGCTCATTGAACACGGTGATGGACTGGTGCGGCAGCGGCGCCAGCGTGGCCGGTGTCCACTCGCCAGCTTTCTTGCCAAAGGTGATTTTGAGCGGTCCCGCCGCCACCTTTGCGCCCATCACCTCCTGCTGCAGACGTGTAGTGTCGGGCCCAGGAGGCCCGCCATTCATGGGCGATCCCTGATTCGAGCCCTGGTTTTGGCCTAAAGCGACGGCCGCCCATAAACCCATCACCAACAATGGAACGATCAGATCAACCCTGGCCCGCATCAAGAGTTCCTCCCGCAATCCATCGTATACTGGCTTCATGTCGATCGTGCGCAACATCGCCGGGATCGCCAAGGGCATGAGCATCACCTTCGGGGAGATGCTCATGCCCTCGCAGGTGGAGAACTACCCTGACGGGAAAGGTCCTCTGCGCGGAGCGGTTTTCGAGCAGCGCTTTCGCGGCGCGCACGTGTTGCAGCGCGACGAAAACGGCCTGGAAAAGTGTGTCGCCTGCTTCCTTTGTGCTGCAGCCTGTCCCTCGAATTGCATTTTTATTGAGGCTGCTGAAAACACCGAGGAGAAACGTATCTCCTCCTCCGAGCGCTATGCCAAGATCTACAACATCGACTACAACCGCTGCATCTTCTGCGGCTATTGCGTTGAGGCCTGCCCCACCGACGCCATCACCCACGGCCACGGATTCGAGCTCGCCACCCTCAACGCCACCAATCTGGTCATGCGCAAAGAAGACATGCTCGTGCCGGTAGCCTCGCTCACTGCAGCGAAGTAGGATATCGTCCTAAGCCGCAGTCACCGCCCTCAAAGCCGGCAGCACTTTCAGCCGCGCCCGCATCCCCAGCCGGTCTGAGTACCGCAGCAGCTTTTCTATGCTGACCTGATTGATCTTGCCCTGTATCAGATTGCTGACAGCCGGTTGATGCTCGTCGAGAATGTTCACAAGTTGCCGCTGGGTGTAGTCTCTCCGCTCGATTTCAGCGCGAATGGCATCGAGCAGATCGGCCTTGAACTTCAACGCTGTCGCCTCGGAGCGCGAAAAGCCGAAATCGTTCAGGACATCCCCCGAGTTACGTGAGTCACCGCACTCTCCGCGCCAAATGCTGTTGGTCCAGCGCCTGCCGCAGCAGCGTCTTAATCACCGCCTGGCGACTGATGTTTAATTCGCGTGCAGCGTTATCGAGCTCCAGGAGCATGGGAAGTGCAAAGTCCACATTGACGCGCTGAATCGGCGGCATCATCTTTCCGGTGTTGGTGAAGAAGCGAGAAATGTCCTTTCCTCTGTCGGCGAGGTCCGCGATCTGATCGGCCGTTAGCGGCTTGGGGGATTCAAGTGTTTTCGGCATAGAGTTCCTCTTCTTTGCGGGTTGATTTCCAAAGCGTGACCAGATGGTAAAACTCCCCGTCTACGTCCTCCCGTATCTCAAAGACGAGCGAGTAAAGTCGCTGCCCGGCCAAGTCAATGGCGCGATATTGCTCAGGGAAAATCGGAGATATGGTCCAAATAATAGGGTCGGTCAAAAATCTCCTGCGCCTCCTCAAACCCGATACCCTGGCGCGGATTTTCCTTAACCGCTGGCTCCTGCGGATCGAAATGAAAGCGCATTTATATAACAGTTATACCATTCCGTCAGAAATTGCAAGAGGGATCGATTCGAAGCGAACAGGCGTCGGGCGAAAACCCAGGAACCATGACCGTATATCCTAAGAGGTCGGCTGCATTCCTCGCATTTCTCAGCAGCCGCTGAACTCAGGACTGATTTTTTGCTGATTCTCAGGACTGAAGCACCTTGTGTTGAGGCCAGATACAACAAACTGAAGCGATGCCCGCTCGAGCCCGCATCGCCCCGCTTAAGACGATCAGACAAAAATGACCACAGCCCACCAACATCCGCTTCAAAAAATCCTCGAGAGTCGCATCGCCATCATCGATGGAGCGATGGGTACCACCATCCGGAACTACGGCATGAAGGAGGCGGACATCCGCGGCGAGCGCTTCAAGAACTCGACCAAGGACCTGCTCAATGACGGTGACCTCTTCTCCCTCACCCAGCCTGAGATGATCACCGACATCCACCGTCGCTTTCTTGACGCCGGTGCCGACATCATTGAGACCAACACCTTCGGTGCCACCAGCATCACCCAGAGCGAGTTCTTCGTCGACGATCCGCGTGAACACGGCGGCCGCAAGGATCCCGCATTCTACCAAAAGATCATTGAAGACCCCTTCCTCAACGATCTGGCCTGGGAAATCAACGAGCAATCGGCGCGGCAGTGCAGGGAAGTGGCCGACCGCGTGTCCAAAGAGACAGGGCGTCAACGTTTCGTCGCCGGGTCGATCGGCCCCATGACCGTGTCTCTTTCCAACTCCCCCGATGCCGACGATGCCGGCTTCCGCGTTGTCACCTTCGACCAGGTAAAGGCCGCCTATGCCCACCAGGTCCGCGCCCTCATTGCTGGCGGAGTTGACCTGCTTCTCGTCGAAACAATCTTCGACTCGCTCAACGCCAAAGCCGCCCTCGTCGCCATCCGCGAAGTCTTTGATGAGGAGAAGAAGGAACTTCCCGTCATGATCTCCGCAGCCGTTGGTCGCGGCGGTGAAACGCTCATCTCCGCGCAGACCACTGAGGCCTTCTGGAACGCAGTGGAGCACGTCAAACCTCTGTCGGTAGGGCTCAACTGCTCCCTCGGTCCCGATCTCATGTACCCGTTTCTTGAGGAGCTCTCGCAGAAGGCCAACGTCGCCATCTCCTGCTACCCGAATGCCGGCCTGCCGAATCCGCTCTCGGAAACAGGATTCGATCTTGGCCCAGACGACATGGCCCGTTACCTCGGTGAGTTTGCCCGCGCCGGCCTGATCAATATCGCCGGTGGCTGCTGCGGCAACACCCCTGAGCACATCGCGGCCATTGCCAAAGCGCTCGAAGGTCTGCCTCCGCGCAAGCTGCGCCACAGCGAGGGCCATTGATGACAGCGCCCATTGAGATCAAGCCTCTCCGCCTCTCCGGATCGCAGCCCTTCACCCAGCAGCTCGGCGTCTACATCGTCATCGGTGAGCGGACCAATGTGGCCGGCTCGCCCAAGTTCGCCAAGCTCGTCAAGCAGGGCAAATACGAAGAAGCGGTCAGCGTTGCCCGCCAGCAAGTCGAGAACGGTGCCAACGTCATCGACATCTGCATGGACGAAGGCATGATCGACGGCGTCGCCGCCATGACGCGCTTCCTGCAGTTGCTCGCCAGTGAGCCTGAAGTCGCCAAGGTCCCCTTCATGGTCGACTCCTCGAAGTGGGAAGTCATTGAGGCCGGCCTCAAGTGCCTCCAGGGCAAAGGCATCGTCAATTCGATCTCGCTGAAAGAAGGCGAAGAAAAATTCCGTCACAACGCCGCAACCGTGCTCAAGTATGGCGCGGCCGCGGTCGTGATGGCCTTCGACGAGCAGGGGCAGGCCGCCACGTACGACGAAAAAACCCGTATCTGCGCGCGCGCCTACAAAATTCTTGTCAACGAGGTTGGTTTCCCGCCCGAAGATATCATCTTCGACCCCAACATCCTCACCGTGGCCACTGGGATGGAAGAGCACAACAACTACGCGGTCGACTTCATCAACGCCACACGCTGGATCAAAGCCAACCTGCCGCACGCAAAGGTCTCGGGCGGCGTCTCGAATGTCTCGTTCAGTTTCAGAGGCAACAACAAGGTCCGCGAAGCCATGCACTCCGCATTCCTCTATCTCGCCATCGCCGCGGGCATGGACATGGGCATCGTCAACGCAGGCATGCTTGAGGTCTACGAGGAGATTGAGCCTGAGCTGAAGGTGCTCGTCGAGGACGTGCTCCTCAACCGCCGTCCCGACGCCACCGAACGCCTTGTCGATCACGGCGAAAAGCTCAAGGGCGCCAGCGCGGTCGTCAATGAAAAGAGAGCTGAAGAATGGCGCAGCGGCACCGTCGAGGAGCGTCTCTCGCACGCGCTGGTCAAGGGCATTGACGCGTACATCGAGATCGACGCCGAAGAAGCCCGCGTCAAGCTGGGCCGTCCGCTGCTGGTGATTGAAGGCCCGCTGATGGCCGGCATGAGTGTGGTCGGCGATCTCTTTGGCGCCGGCAAAATGTTCCTGCCCCAGGTGGTCAAATCCGCCCGCGTCATGAAGAAGGCCGTCGCCCACCTCACGCCCTTCATGGAGGCCGAGAAAGCCGCGCTCGTTGCATCTGGCCAGGTCGCCAAGGCGCAGGGCAAGATCGTGCTTGCCACAGTAAAGGGGGACGTCCACGACATCGGCAAGAACATCGTCGGCGTCGTCCTCGCCTGCAACAACTACGAGGTCATTGACCTCGGCGTGATGGTCTCCTGCGAAAAGATTCTCGAACGCGCCACGGCAGAGAAGGCTGACCTCATCGGCCTCAGCGGTCTCATCACGCCGTCGCTTGATGAGATGGTCCACGTGGCCCGCGAGATGGAGCGTCAGGGCTTCAAGCTGCCGCTGCTCATCGGCGGCGCAACCACCAGCCGCGCCCACACTGCTGTCAAAATTGCGCCCCACTACAGCGAGCCCGTGGTTCATGTGCTCGATGCCAGCCGCGCCGTGCCCGTCACCACAAGCCTTCTCAGCGACGACGGCAAGGCCGCATTTGTCGCCGAGCATCGCGCCGGCTACGAGGCACTGCGCAAGCAACACTCCGCGCCGCGCCAAAAGGGCGTCCCCCTTGAGACAGCTCGCGCAAGACGCACCCCCATCGAGTGGCGTGCTCAAGACCTGCCCGTCCCCGAGTTCACCGGCGTGCGCGTGCTCGACAACTTTCCTCTCGCAACGCTCCGCGAATTCATTGACTGGACGCCCTTCTTCCACACCTGGGAGCTGAAAGGCGTTTATCCCCGCATCTTCGACCACCCCGAGCAAGGCGCGCAGGCCCGCCAGATATTCACTGAGGCCAACGCTCTGCTCGATACCATCATCGAGAAAAATCTCCTCACCGCGCGCGGCGTCTACGGCTTCTTCCCAACGAGCGCCGTGGGCGGCGATGTCGAGCTCTACACCGACAGCACGCGAGCCAACGTGCTCGAGCGCTTCCACTTCCTCCGCCAACAAGCAAACAGGGAAGGGAGCGAACCCTGCCGTTCGTTGGCCGACTTCATCGCGCCGCGAGAGGCCGGCCTCCCCGACCACCTCGGCGCCTTCGCCGTCACCAGCGGCATTGGCCTCAAGGCCCTCTGCGACGGCTTCCGCGCCCATCAAGACGACTACAACGCCATCATGGCCGAGGCCATCGCCGACCGCCTTGCCGAAGCCTTCGCCGAGTGCCTGCACAAGCGTGTCCGCGATGAATGGGGCTACGGCCGAGCCGAAGCCCTGAGCACAGACGACCTCATCCACGAGAAGTATCGCGGCATCCGCCCCGCCGCCGGCTACCCGGCCTGCCCCGATCACACGGAGAAGGGAACCCTCTGGCGCCTGCTCAATGTCGAGTCCAACACCGGCATGCAGATCACTGAGTCCTTCGCCATGTGGCCCGGCTCCAGCGTCAGCGGCCTCTACTTCGCTCACCCCGAGTCGCGCTATTTCTCCCTCGGCAAGATCGAACCCGATCAGGTCGCCGACTACGCCGAGCGCAAGGGAATGTCGGTCGCAGAAGTCGAACGCTGGCTAGGCCAAAACCTCAACTACGACCCCGCGGGATAGCATTGCTTGCTTTGCCAAAATTGGCGGGTGCCCCAGGTCTCGATTCTGAGACCTGGGGGAGACCACAAATATCATTTCAGCCTGCAGAAGACGGCCTGCATTGTGTCAGGGCACGACTTTAGTCGTGCCGCAAACGCGCAAAATGGTTGTGGACTTCAGTCCCTGCGTTATGCTGTTTGCGGGTGCCGCAGCTAATGCGTTCTCAATCCGCACTTAGGACCCCAATGAGCCCAAAGCAATCCAACAAAACAACGCAGCGCGGCTTCGACAAAGAACTAGCCGAGCTCGAAGCCCTCGCCGAATCCCTCCGAACCACCCCCGTTCCCACCGCCGGCCAAATCGCACACCTCCGCAAGTCCCTCACCCACCACAACAACTTCCTCGTCTCCAAAGCCGCCAAGCTCATCGCCGAAGCCGATCTCACCGCCCTGCTCCCCGACGTCCTCACCGCCTACGACCGCTTCTTCATCGACCCCATCAAGACCGACCCCAAATGCTGGGCCAAGGAAGCCCTTGCCAAGGCCCTCGTTAAGCTCGAGCACCGCGCCAAAGACGCCTACTTCCGCGGCATGCGCCATCATCAAATGGAAGCAAGCTGGGGTCCGCCGGTGGACTCGGCCGGAGGCCTGCGCAGCACATGCGCCCACGCCCTCGTCGACTGCCCCGGAATCTCCGACGCCGAGCTGCTCACAGCCCTGCTCGAGCCGCTCACCGACGCCGACAAGACCGTCCGCATGGAAGCCGCGCGGGCCATCGCGGCAGTCGGCGGAGTCAGCGCCGCGCTCCTTCTTCGTCTCCGCGCATTGCTTGCCAGGCACGAACCCGAAGTCGAAGTGTCGGGCGCGGTCTACTCCGCACTCCTCTCCCTTGAAGGCCAGCGAGCCATCCCTCTGGTCACGGCAGCCATGGAAGAAGGCGACGACCTGGCCGGTGAGGCCGCATTCGCGCTCGCCGACCTGCGCACCCCTGAAGCCCTCACCGCGCTGATTCACCGCCATCGCGCCGGTCGCAATCACCATTCCGACGCTTGGTTCGGCTCGGTCCTCCTGAGCGCCATCGCCCTCACCCGCCTCCCCGCAGCCTTCGATTATCTGACCGCCCTCATCGCCCGCGACGCCCGGGAGGCGTCCGATGCCATCGAAGCCATTGGCCGCATTGCACCCAACGCCGAGTTGCATGCTCGCGTGCGGCAGGCCGTGGACCAGGTCGCCAGTCCTCGTTTGGAGCTGGCTTTCCGCCAGCACGTCCCCGCGCCGCCAGCCCAAAAATAACTCCTCGCAGTTTTGCATATCATTAGCTCCGTTTATGCAACAGTAGATCTAGAGCCATTCCAATCACGTGTGTCCTCCTTGAACGGCTGGGGCGCGACTGCTTCATGGCAGCCTGCGTTCCCAGCCGTTCGTTTTTTCCCGAGAAAGCGCACCTTCCGTCGAAAAACCGCAGTTGGAATGGGAGCAGCCGACAAGGCTGCGAATCTTGCAAGGTGTAAGTCCTTGCGCCGTCAATTACCTGTATTCGGACGGCTAGCATATCCGGTGCGTGCAGAGGCAACGAAGCACGTTCAGCCCGGATGTAAAAGTCCCGGCTGCCCTGCGGAACATTTGCAGCGGTGGGAACGACCTGGGGGACGAGCAAACTCGGAGGCCTGAACATAAAGGAATGTCTGCAGCGTCGAAAATGCTA
>OBLU010005848.1_pt1 | contig 10981 bp, 6 predicted proteins | sample 1518681 | NCBI WGS metagenome assembly OBLU01 (sample SAMEA3539304, study PRJEB22396) | soil metagenome | biome: tundra; feature: field; material: soil | place: USA | collected 2010-05 | depth 0.15 m
GTCAACAGTATTTTTACAATTCTTTCATGTCAGCGACCTCCGGCAAAGCCGGAGGCTTTGCCGGAGGTGTAGCGGCTCAAAGCCGCATGGCCCTTCGGGCGGTCATTCCATGCCCGCCATGTTACCAACGGCTTTGGTCTTCGTTCGTTCCCTGCCCTCCTCAGTGACAGCCCGGCTGCGGCCACTCCACACACCTCACCGCGAACAATGTGTGTGCGCGCCCGGGGCTAGCAACGCGTTATGCGCGCCCTTCACAATCCAAAACTATCGCCACCGCTACCCCGAGACATTCCCGGAACTGTCAAACTCTGGGAGTCTCCCCGGCAAAGCCGGGGGACTTCCCGATTTACTAAAGTGAAAATACATCCACTAAACCCTTTCTAATTGAAGGCTGCGCGTGACATAAAATGGGGAGCCAGCCTGATGAAAGCGAGGCCAATCCGAAGGCACACAGAATCGCTCGGCAAAGCGCCAGAGACTCCCCTTTAACGAGAATATTGTAGATATTATTGTTGACGGATTCTGTAGCACTATGTAGTACACGCGGTATGAATTATAGGTCGCCTCGTCGATTGAGGGTTCAGAAGCCAACTCGCGTCACGCAATCCCTCAACCGAATGCCGTTCATGGGGTCCGGCACTCTTTGCTTGGAACTTTAAACGATAGGGAACTGTATGACTCGTGGCAATACGTACATGATTTCGGTGGCCTTGATTGTGGCCATTGGGGGCTTCCTCCTGGGATTTGACGCCACCGTCATCTCGGGGACTGTGCCTTTCATCAAGAAATACTTTGATTTGACCGGTACCAGCGGCGATTTGAAGCTCGGCTGGGCGGTGAGCTGCCTCGGCTGGGGCGCATTGGGGGGGAATGCTGTGGCCGGCCTACTGAGCGACCGTTTCGGACGAAAGAAGATTCTGATTCTCACGGCGGTATTATTCGCCGTCTCGGCGCTCCTCTCTGCGACCGCCACGCAGTTTTCCATATTTGTTCTTTCCCGGATACTGGCCGGAGTGGCAGTGGGTGGGGCCATTCTCATTGCTCCGGTTTATATTGCGGAAATATCCCCATCAAAATCGCGCGGCAGTCTGGTTTCGTTCAACCAGCTCATGATCGTCATCGGCATTTCGGCGTCTTTCTTCTCGAACTACTTCCTCCTGAACCTGGGGGATGCCAACTGGCGCTGGATGCTGGGAGTGGAGGCCATCCCGGCCGTGCTCTATTTCTTCCTGCTGTTCGCTGTGCCGGAAAGTCCCCGTTGGCTCTTCGGCAAAGGACAGACCGAGCGAGCGCGGCAGATTCTAACGAGAGCCTGCGGTGGGGATTCGGCAGAGGAGGAGCTGCGCAACATCCGCCAGAGCTTCGCGCAAAAAGCGGCCGGCGTCAGCCTGGGCGGCTTGTTCGGCCGAAGAATGCGGTTCATCATGTTCATCGCCCTGGCCATCGCTTTCTTTCAACAGATTACCGGCATCAACGCGATTTTCTATTATCTGCCCACTATCTTCGTTCAGGCCGGCGGCGGGGTGAACGCGGCCTTCAAACAAGCTGTGCTCGTCGGCCTTGTCAATCTCGGCATGACCTTCGTGGCGATTCGGTGGATTGATCGCCTGGGCCGCAAGCCGCTGCTGGTCATCGGCGCCGCCGGCATGGCGGTATCGTTGCTGACGTGTGCCTGGGCATTTCACGACTCCAATTATCAGATCACGGAGAAGTCCTATGCCATCCTGCAGGCTGGCAAGGTGCCCGGCGACCTGATCAGCGAACTGAAAGACTCCGAGAAAAAGATTTTCACCACTGACAGGGAATTCGCGGCCGACCTGGCTGCCCGCTTCGGCGCCGAGCGCATCAAACCCTACCAGGATGCGCTGGTCACCGCCGGGCTGAACATCCGCGCCTCGCTCGTGTTGTATGCCATCATCGGGTTTGTCGCTTCGTTTGCGATCTCGCTGGGTCCGGTGATGTGGGTGTTGCTGTCGGAAATATTCCCCAACCAATACCGTGGCGCGGCGATATCCCTGGTGGGCTTTTGGAATTCGGTCGTGAGCGCGACGGTGACCATGATCTTTCCGTGGGAACTGTCCACTATCGGTTCCGCCGGCACGTTTCTCGGCTACGGGCTCATGGCCGCAGCCGCGCTGGTTTTTGTGCTGATCTGGATTCCCGAAACCAAAGGGAAAACCTTGGAGGAATTGGAAGCGACCCTGTTGCGCGAGGCCAAGCCACGCCCCGCCTCCGCAACCGCACTACCTGAAGCAAATCCATGAACAACTCTTTCTGCATCCCGGTGGCTTTCAGAGCCATTTGCACGCTGACCCTCGCGGCAGGCATTCAATATAGCGCTACCCGCCTCTCCAGCGCCGCTCAACCGCCCCAGCCCAATGCGCCAACCAAAGTGGAGATCCGCAATACGGGCGCTCGCTTCCAACTGTTCCTGAACGACCAACCCTTCTACATTAAAGGCGCCGGCATCGAATTTGGCTCGCAGGAGAAACTGAAGCAACACGGAGGCAACTCGTTTCGCACCTGGAGCACACACAATGGCCGCGAAACCGGCCAGCAGGTTTTGGATCGGGCGCTGAGCAACGGCCTGTATATCGCGATGGGACTGGACGTCGATCACGAACGCCGCGGTTTTGATTACGACAATACCAACGCCGTGGCCAGGCAGTTCGAGTTGCTCAAATCCCAAGTTCTGGAATACCGGAACCATCCTGCACTGCTCCTCTGGGTCGTCGGCAACGAACTGAATTTCGAGAAGAACCCGAAGGTTTGGGACGCCGTCAATGGCCTCTCCAAGATGATCCATGAACTGGATCCCAACCACCCGACCACCACAACTTTGGCTGGCTTCAACCAGAAGACGGCGAATCTGGTCAAAACCCGCGCGCCCGATTTGGATTTCATCTCCTTCCAGATGTATTGCGACATTATCAACCTTCCGAGATACCTGCGCGAAGCGGCTTGGGACAAACCCTACATCGTCACTGAGTGGGGTGCGACCGGTCACTGGGAGTGCGGCAAGACCGCGTGGGGCGCGCCGATTGAAAACGACAGCACTACGAAGGCAGACCTCTACGAAAAGCGATTCCGTGCTGTCATCGAACCGGACCAAAAGCTCTGTCTCGGCTCCTATGTATTCCTCTGGGGGAACAAGCAGGAACGCACGCCCACGTGGTATGGCATGTTCCTCAATTCAGGAGAGGAAACTGCGCCGGTGGACATGATGCACCATCTCTGGACGGGTGGCTGGCCCACCAACCGAAGTCCTCGCGTGGAGGGAGCTTGGCTGGATGGGAAGACCGCCTCAAAGAGCATCCGGCTGCATTCCAGACAAACTTACACCGCCAGAGTCGCGGCCAGCGATCCCGACAACGACTCGCTCACCTACCGCTGGGAGGTGATGGAAGAAAGCGCCGAAACCAAGATTGGCGGCGACGCCGAATCGAGGCCTGCACTAGTGCCAGGTTTGATCGCCGCCCCGCAGCGGAACGAGATTTCCCTGCAAGCTCCGAGCAAGCCCGGACCCTACCGCCTCTTTGCTTACGTTTTTGACGGCCACGGTCACGCCGCGCACGCGAACATTCCATTCTATGTGGAGGATTCGGTCAGGAATCGGCAAGCCGCTGCCAACGTTGGCCAACCCTGAACCACCTCGCCCAATTGAATATGAGCTCTACGGACCAACCTCCTCCGGTTGCGGCTCCGCCTGCTGCAGCGAGTGCGTACAAACGAAACAAGACTTCCGGCATGCTGACCTTAAAGGAGAAGCTGGGCTACGGCCTGGGCGACACGGCCTCGCATTTTGTCTGGGATATGGTTGGGTTCTGGCTGCTCTTCTTCTACACGGACGTTTACAAGATTTCTGCGGCGGCGGCTGGCACCATCATGTTGGTCGCCCGGTTCTGGGACATGGCGATTGACCCGGTCATTGGCATCATCTCGGACCGGACGCAAACCCGCTGGGGCAAATTCCGACCCTATATTCTGTTCGGCGCCGTCCCTTACGCGGTTCTGTCCATCCTGACTTTTACCACCCCCCATTTTGGAGAGACCGGCAAGATAATCTATGCTGGCGCCACCTATGTGCTGCTGATGACCGCCTACGCGGTGGTCAATCTGCCCTATTCTTCTTTGGCGGCAGTGATGAGTTCCGACACCTATGAAAGAGCAGGCCTCAACACCTATCGCTTCATCTGCGCTTTCATTGGCCAGTTCGTCGTCACCGGTCTGGCGTTGACGCTGGCCAAGTATTTTGGGCGCGGCGACAAGGTGATGGGGTTTCAGCACACCGTGATCCTCTTCGGTTTGCTGAGCGTGGTCTTCTTTTTCATCACCTTCATGACCTCCAAGGAAAGGGTTCAACCGTCAACCGCCCTGCCTAGTTCCCTCAAAGAAGACCTCAAGAACCTCTTCAAAAACCAGCCATGGATCATTCTCGCGTGCGTGGGCATCATCTCGTTCATCATGTTCGCGATGCAAAACGCGGCGATTGCCTATTACTTCAAGTATTACCTCGGCCAGGAAGACAATGTCCAATTGTTCAACGTCGTCGGCACGATTGCCCTGATCGTCGCGTTGCCTCTTTCAAAGCCCCTGGCAAAGGCGTTCGGCAACCGCAACGTTTTCATCGCCAGCTCGCTCGTGTCCGGCCTCTTTTTCATCTCCCTGTATCTGCCCGGCGAGAAAAACATCGCCGCCATCTACGTGCTGAACATTCTGGCAAAGATGGCCTATGCCCCCGCGGTCCCCCTGCTGTGGACGATGATTGCCGACTCCTCGGATTATTCCGAATGGAAGAGTGGCCGCCGCGCGACGGGACTGTATTTCTCCGCCGCCACCTTTGCCCAGAAGGCCGGTTGGGGTATCGGCGCCGCTATCGCAGGCTGGCTGTTGACGGTTTTCCATTACGTGCCCAATGTCACCCAGGCCGCCTCCGCACTGCTGGGCATCAAGCTGCTGGTCTCCGTCATTCCCGGCGTTCTCTACATGTCCTGCGCGTTATTCATGTTCTTCTACACAATTGATTCGACGACGATTGACCTGATGAAGGGGGATCTCGACGCGCGCCGGGCTCAAGACGTTTGATGGGCGAAATGACCACAACCAAGATGCCACCACAATTGTACCTCGGCGAAACCCCGCTTCGCGCCAACAATAATCCTGTGCAGGGACAGCGGGTCACTCTGGAGGGCGAGGACTTCTATCAGATTGCCAACTATGACCGCATGCGACCGTTCTTCATGACGGTGGTCAGCGACGCGGACCACTGGTTGTTCATTTCCAGCAACGGCGCGCTCAGCGCCGGCCGTCGCGACGCCAACCTCGCGCTCTTCCCTTACTATACGGATGATAAAATCCGCGACATGGCGGACGTCACCGGGAGCAAGACGCTGCTACGCGTCCGCAGTCGGGGCCGAAAATACCTCTGGGAGCCGTTTTCGGACCGGGGCAGTGGGATTTACCGCGTCCAACGGAATCTCTACAAGAATTTCTGGGGCAACAAACTTGTCTTCGAGGAGATTAACCAGGACCTCGGGCTGACCTTTCGCTACGGCTGGTTCAACAGCCAGCAATTCGGCTTTGTGCGCCGCGCATGGCTAAGCTGCTCCGGCCCGGCGAATGCGCGGATCGAGTTGCTGGACGGGCTCCAGAATCTGATGCCCTGCGGCGCAGGCAGCCAGTTCAATCTCGAATACAGCACACTGCTCGACGCCTACAAAAAGAGCGAACTCCTCCCCGACACCGGCCTGGGGCTGTTCCGCCTTAGTGCGATTCCGGTGGACCGCCCGGAACCAGCCGAGGCCCTCAAGACAACCACGGCCTGGTCAGTCGGCCTCGAGCGCCAGCTCACCCTGCTTTCTGCGCTTCAACTGGATCGCTTCCGCACAGGTCAGGCGTTGCGCCCGGAGACGGAGGTTCGCGCCGAGCGCGGGGCCTACTTCTTGCAGGCCGAAATGCAACTGCGCGGCGGGCAACGCGCGGAGTGGCTGATTGTGGCCGATGTCAACCAAGGTCCCTCGGACGTTGCCCGACTCAACCAGCTTCTGCGCAAGCCCGCCCGTCTGCGGCAGTTGGTCCTGGACGATGTGAAACGCGGCACGGCGGAGTTGCAGCGCATCGTCGCGGCAGCGGATGGCCTGCAACAAACGGCTCGCTCGCTGGGCTGCGCCCGCCACTACAGCAACACCCTATTCAACATCATGCGGGGCGGCGTGTTCAAGGACGGTTACAAGCTGGACACCCACGATCTGCTGGCCTTCGTGCAAAACGCGAATGCAGACCTCGCCGCGCGCCATGCCTCGTTTTTCCGTCACCTGCCTCGAACGGTTCTCTACAGGCGCATGGTGGCGGCGGCGAGCGCTGTCGGCGACCCGCAAGTCGAACGCGTCTGCCGCGAATACCTCCCCCTCACCTTCAGCCGCCGGCACGGCGACCCCACCCGGCCGTGGAATCGGTTTTCCATCACGGCGCACAGCCTTAATTACGAGGGCAACTGGCGGGACATATTCCAGAATTGGGAAGCGCTGGCGCTCTCGTTCCCCGGCTACACGGCTGGCATGATCTGCCGGTTCCTCAACGCCTCGACCGCCGATGGCTACAATCCGTATCGGCTCACGCGCAACGGCATTGACTGGGAGGTGGTTGACCCCCACGACCCGTGGTCCTACATCGGCTATTGGGGAGACCACCAGATCATATACCTGCTGAAACTCCTGGAGCATCTCGATCGCCACGAGCCGGATGAATTGCGCGGCTTCCTCACGCGCGAGATTTTCGCCTATGCGAACGTGCCCTACCGCATCAAGCCTTACGAAAGCCTGCTCGCCAATCCCAAGGAAACCGTGGTTTTCGACCAGCACCTTGAGGAGCTCGTGCAACGGCACGTGCGGGCCAAGGGCGCCGACGGCAAGCTCGTCTGGGACAAGCAGGGACACGTGCGTCTGGTGAACCTGACCGAGAAACTGCTTGTTCCCTTGCTGGCCAAACTCTCCAACTTCATACCAGGCGCGGGCATCTGGCTGAACACACAGCGGCCGGAATGGAACGATGCGAACAACGCCCTCGTCGGCAACGGCACCTCGATGGTCACGCTCTATTATCTGCGCCGGTACCTGACCTTCTGCCACAAATTGTTCGGCGCCAGCGCCGGCAACAAATTCAGCCTGTCCTCCGAAGTCGCCGCATTCTTGGACGCGCTGAGCCAGACGCTGAATCGGCACCGCAGGATGCTCGATGGAAGGATCACGGACAACCAGCGCCGACGCATCGTTGATGACCTTGGCCACGCGGGCAGTGCGTATCGCCAGCGCCTCTACGACAACGGATACTCCAACCGCAAAACCCGGATCAGCGGCCAGCAACTGCTCGACTTCTTCGCGTCAGCGTTGGACTGGACGAATCATTCCATTGACGCCAATCGGCGGCCCGACGGGCTTTATCATTCCTACAACTTGATCCGGCTCGAAGACCGGAAGCAGCTCTCCATCCGCCGGCTTTACGAGATGCTCGAGGGCCAGGTCGCAGTCCTTAGTTCCGGCCATCTCTCCGCCGAGCAATCGCTAGCACTCCTCGCCGCGCTCAAGCACAGCGCGATGTATCGCGCCGACCAGCACAGCTACCTGCTATATCCTGACCGCAGCCTTCCGCGCTTTGTTGAGAAGAACAACATCCCAGCGAAGGAGTTGCGGCGCTCGGCACTGCTGCGGAAGCTCCTGGCCGACCGCAACCGGCAACTCGTCGAACGCGACGTTGCCGGGCGGGTGCACTTCAACTCCACGGTGACGAACGCGCGCGACGTCCGCCGTATCCTGGATCAACTCCCGGGCACCCCCTACGCACGACTCGTCAACCGCGAGGCTCCGCTCGTGCTGGGGATCTTTGAGCGCCTGTTTGACCACGCATCCTTCACCGGACGCTCCGGCACATTCTTTGGCTATGAAGGATTGGGATGCATCTACTGGCACATGGTTTCCAAACTTTTGCTCGCCGCGCAGGAAACGTATTTCCGCGCGGTGGCATCCGGCGCGCCGAAGCAAGTCCTGAAAGGGCTGGCGGATTGTTATTACGACATCCGCGCCGGCATCGGCGATTACAAGACACCGGAAGTTTACGGTGCGTTCCCAATGGATCCCTATTCGCACACCCCCGGACACGCGGGTGCTCGCCAACCGGGTCTTACGGGGCAAGTTAAAGAGGATGTGATCTCTCGCCTGGGCGAGCTGGGGGTTACGGTCGAGGGCGGGGAAATCCACTTCGGCCCCGGTCTTCTGCGACGGGAGGAGTTCGTGACCAGGCGAACTGAATTCGCCTACTACGACGTGGCCGGCGTCAAACGGCGGTTGCTCCTGCAGCCTGGCGAACTCGTCTTCACCTACTGTCAGGTACCGATCGTTTGCCGGCTGGCGCAGAAGAATTCTCTCGCCGTGGTGCAGGCCAATGGCGTGAAGCGGCATATAGAACAGCTACGCCTGGATGTTGCCGCCAGCCGGGAGATTTTTGAGCGCACCGGCAAAGTCACTCGAATCGTGGTTTGCCTCAGCCTTTAGCTGATGCCGCCGACTTGTGGCCGGTCCGAACCAACTTCCGGCCAAGCCGGAGCTTTTGGTTATTCAGCGGAGAATCAGCTTTACAACTTTCCATTTTGGAGGGACGTTCAGCGACATGGGACCAAGCAACGAAGAATCACTTGCGGCGCTTGTAATCCTTGGGATTTGCGCACTCGCTATTTACCGTTTTGTTATATGGCTGAAGGAGGGACCGCGCAGTGCGAACCCCTGGGGCAATGAGATTGACGAAGCCCTCGATCGTGGCGAGGGGCTTCCGCTCTGCCACCATTGTTTAACGCCACAAGACCACAATGGATGGTTTTGCCCGGAATGCGGAGCGACGGTAGGGCCGTACTGCAATTATCTGCCGTACGTGTACATTTTTTCCCAAGGCGAAGTGCTTCGAGCAGGAGTTACCGAGCGCTTTCGACGCGGCCCACTTATTGTCATTGGATTGGTTCTTTGTTCACTCGCTCTCTGCGCCGTCCTCGCGCCGATCTACTGGTTTTTCCTGTTTAAACACCTGCGGCACAGCGGCGACGCGGGACTGGATGCTCCACCTCTCAATGGATAAAGCGGCGTTCATCCACAATCCGATGCCTTTGGCGGTCAATCTCCGTACCTTCCGATCCACTGCTGCAAAATACGGTCGCGGGTACTCGAACTATGCCCAAGCGCCCCGATAGGCAGCATCGGCGTCGCTTTCTGAAAACGTTGACCGCAGCCGGCGCTGGTGCGGTGTTCGCGGAGAATGCTTCCCCGGTTGCCGCCGCCGATACTCCCGCCCTTGGCCCGGTCCCGAAACGCAAATTCGGATGCCACTCCGAGATGATCGCCTTACTCGCACTTGGCGGGGCTACCCTGGCTCATGCCGCATCCATCGAGGAAGCCACCCGAATCGTCGCTGACGCGATTGATTGGGGCGTTACCTTCTTCGACAATGCCTGGGAATACTCCGACGGACGGGCCGAAGAATGGATGGGGACCGCATTGCGGGGCAAGCGCGACAAGGTGTTCCTGATGTCCAAGGTTTGCACCCATCTCAAGGGCCAGGAGACCAAGGATAAGGCCCTGGAGAAGAACGCCCGGGTGGCAGCGAGTTTCAAGCCATTCTCCCGCGAGGAAATGGCGGCGCTGGAGCAGCGATGCTCATCCAAGAAGCAATATGAGTATTATCGCCGCTGGGCCTACTGCGACGGGCACCCGCGCCGGTTTGCTTGCGCTTGATGCTTACAATTCAAGACTGAGGCAGCCCCGTCTTTCCGAACCGCCCGTGAGCATAATCTTGCATCGCCGACGTTTTCTGGCGGCTGCCGTGCAAGCGGTCGCCGGAGTGACCTTGACCGGGTGGGCCTCAGCCATCCGGGCCGCGCCCGGTCGGCCGGTTGCTGACGCGGGCGGCTTCAGCGTGATCGACACCCACACTCACTTCTACGACCCGACTCGCGCCCAAGACGTGCCGTGGCCGCCCCGTGACGACAAATTGCTCTATCGGCCGGTATTGCCTAAGGACTATCGCGCCCTACCGGTGCCACGGCCCGTGACGGGCACGGTCGTCGTAGAGGCCAGCCCGTTGCTGGAGGACAACCAGTGGGTGCTCGACCTCGCGGCACACGAGCCGTTCATCGTGGGTTTCGTGGGCAACCTGCCGGTCGGCACGGAGGCATTTGCCGGCCACCTGAAACGGTTTGCGGCCAACGAACTTTTTCGAGGCATCCGCCTGCGCGACCGCAAACTGGAAGGCACGCTGGACGACCCGGCCTTTATCAGCGATCTGAAACTGCTGGTTGACCATGATCGGTCGCTGGATTTGGTGGGCGGCAGGGAGATTCTGCCGTTTGCGGATCGGCTGGCGAAGGGACTGCCCAATCTGCGGATCATCATCGACCATCTGGCGGGCGTGGTTGTTGACGGCAAGGTACTCCCGGCTGACTGGGTAAAGCAGATGCGTGCGCTGGCGAGAAGGCCGAACACTTACTGCAAGCTGTCGGGTTTGGTGGAGGGCACCAGTCGGGGCGACGGTTCGGCGCCGAATGATGTGGAATTCTACCGTCCGGTGCTGGATGCGATGCGGGCGATCTTCGGCCCCGAACGTCTGCTGTACGCGAGCAACTGGCCGGTGAGCGAACGGTTTGCGTCGCTCGCCACTGTGCAGGGCATCGTGGGGGAGTATTTCCGCAGCCATGGCCGCCGGGCGGAGGAAGGGGTCTTCGCGCAGAGCGCCAAGGCGGCCTACCGTTGGGTGCAGCGGGAGCAATCAAAGCAATGACCTGAATCCCCCAATCTGAACCAGACATGGCGACACCCACCCGTTCGCAATGATTCCCTCGGTGAAGACCTTTCCGCCCTGCGAGTGCAAGGACAGACCCCATAAGCACGAAATGCAGGTAAAGCCCTGACTGCCGATGTCGAGGCGACTTAACTCTATCTATTTA
>OBLU010005849.1_pt1 | contig 10980 bp, 9 predicted proteins | sample 1518681 | NCBI WGS metagenome assembly OBLU01 (sample SAMEA3539304, study PRJEB22396) | soil metagenome | biome: tundra; feature: field; material: soil | place: USA | collected 2010-05 | depth 0.15 m
CCCGACGGCCATCGCCAATTCGCCTTCGTTGATGAACGTGTTCTTCCAGACCCCGGGCGGACAGATGGGCAACGACTGGTGGACTCCGACGGGTAATTGGATCAGCCAGACCTTGCCCGGGTCGTCCAACGTCGCCAGCGCCCCGACGGCCATCGTCAACTCGCCATAACGATCAATCAGCCTGCGCGGGCCCGAAGGCATCAGTCTGGCAACGAAAGTTGGAGAACCCGCCTGTAGCCCGCCTCAAGGGTGGCGAGAGCCATGAGCCGAACTCAAATCCCCTGATCGTGGACCTCGTTCATACAAACGCGATCGTGGGGGAGTCTCAGCCGACCGCGCCGAACTTCATGCGGCGCAGCCGTTTCGGGGTCACGTACCCGTTGTCGGCGAACCATCGAGCGGAGTCATCCATGGCCGCGGAGGCCGGCCGTGAGGTGTAGCCCAGCTCGTGGCGCGCTCTTTTGTCATCGAACATCATGTTGGTGGTCGACATGCGAGCCGCTTCAAGGGCGGCAAAGGGCTCCCGCTTGAGCATCCGCCCCTCCACCAGTTGCGAGAGGGCGCCGACGCTCAGTGCCACGGACCGAGGCACCTGCCATTTGGGGGCCGGCAGGTTGGTGGCTTCGGCCAGCGCGCCGAGGAAGGATCCCATCCCCATATTCTCTCCTCCGACGATGTAACTCCGGCCGACGGAACCGTGCTCGAGGGCCAGGAGGTGCCCCGTAGCCAGGTCGTCCACGTGGACCACGTTGAGTGTGGTGTCGACGTACGCCGGAATCCGTCCATTGAGGAAATCGAGAACCAGTTTTCCGGTTGGCGTCGGCCTGTTATCGCCTGGACCAATCGGGAAGGTGGGGAGCACCAAGGAGACCGGCACACCCTGGGCTGCGGCCCGAAGCACCTCGTGCTCGGCGACGTACTTCGTCCTCTTGTAAAGACCGAAGAGATGGGCGACGTCGGCGTAGCACGTCTCATCAGCCGCTTCGCCGTGAGCGGCGCCATCGAGGCCGAGCACACCTACGGTGCTGGTGTAGATCACTCGCTCACAATCGTTCCGGCGGGCCGCGTCGAGCACGTTGAGCACACCACCGACGTTGACGTCGTAGAAGTCCTTGGGACGGGGAGCCCAGAATCGGTACATGGCGGCCAGATGGAAGATGAACCGTGCCTTGCGGCAAGCGTCCGCAATGGCATCGCGGTCGCGCACATCGACGGTGAGGCGTTCGACGTCCAGACCGTGCAGGTTCTGGTCGACACCTCCGGGCTCGATCAGCGCTACCACCCGCACTCCTCGCAAGAGGAGAGCCCGGACGACGGCCGAACCAATGAAGCCAGCCGCCCCCGTCACGACCGCCCGATCGCCCGATGCGATCGCCACACCCGTGCCCCTTCCCTCTCCACTCATCGAATCACCGTTCACGGATTCACGTTCGCGGTGGACCGCTGTCGGCCCGGACCCACCGGCGGCCGTGGTGGGGAACCGCTGCCGTTGCTATTGCCGTTGGCTGAAGGGGGCACATAGGGGGCTCCCGGTCGCGCCTTCCCCGTCCTTCGAAGGGTGCCCCGGGCCATGGTGCGGCCGAACTCGAGGAGGAGCCCCGAACCACTGTGAGCGTCCTGAAGAACATCGTCCAGCGCGCCGACGAAATAGTCGATCTCTTCCTGGCCACAGATGAGAGGGGGGAGGAGTTTGATGATGTTGACGTTGTCGGCCGCCACTTGGGTCAGGATCCGATGGCGATGAAAGAGGGGCACCACCATCATCTGGGAGAAAATGGCGGGGCGAAGCCGCTCGAGTGCCTTGAACCGCCGCCGTAGTGTTTTTGATTGCGGAGGACCGAACTGCAGTCCGATCATGAGGCCCTTCCCCCGCACCTCGTGGAACATCTCGTAACGCTCAGCCAGCGGGGCCAGGGCCGCTTCGAAGGCCAGGCCAGTGCGACGCGCCCGCTCGACGATGTCTTCATCGTCGAAGGCGGCCAGAGTGGCCAGGCCGGCCACCATGGCCAACTGATTCCGACCGAACGTGGTCGAGTGCTTCAACGCCTTTTCGAGGGAGCTGTACACCGAAGAGAAGACTCGGTCCGAGGTGAGCATCGCTCCGAGCGGGATATATCCGCCCGACAGCGCCTTGGAGACGGTGATGATGTCGGGGGTGAGACCCCAGTGCTCGAAACAGAAGAACTTGCCGGTCCGCCCGAGGCCCGTCTGCACCTCGTCGAGCACCAGCAGCGTTTTGTGCTTGCGGCAGAGCTCCTGGGCCTCTCGCCAGTACTCCGCCGGGGCCATGTAGACGCCCTTCCCTTGAATTGGTTCGACGATGAACGCGGCCACGTCCCCCTTTTGCAGCTCCCGGCGCAGAGCAGAGATACTCCCGAAGGGGACGGCACGGGTGCCGGGGAGCAATGCGCCAAAGCCGTCCCGGAACTCGGCACCACCATTGAGCGAAAGGGCCCCCGTGCTCAATCCGTGAAAGGCGTGTTCGGCGAAGAGAATCCTCGGTCGACCGGTTGCTTGTCGGGAAAATTTGATGGCCGATTCAATGGCCTCGGCCCCTGAGTTGCAGAAGAACACCCGATTGATGTCGCCCCCGCATCGCGCCACCAGTTCCTCGGCCAGGAGTCCGGGCAAGAGTGCGCAATCCATCTGCACCATGTTCGGCAGATCGAGGTCGATCGCTTGATGGAGCGCGGCCTTGATCGCGGCGTGGCTCCGTCCGAGTGCATAGACGCCGAATCCGGAGAGGAAATCGAGATACCGGTCGCCCTCAGCATCGAAGAGGTAGGACCCTTCGCCGCGCACGTAGAAGCGGTCGAAGCCAATCGTCTTGAGGACTCCTGCGAGCTCGCTGTTGAGGTGCTGGTCATGCAGTGCGAAGTTCTCACCGTGCCGCGCTCGAAGGAGTTCGGCCACATCGATTGTCATCCTTCTCCTTCTCGAATCGTGACGCGACGTTTCATCGTAATGGCGCGGCCCGCCCCCGCCGCGCCCCCGCCCTTCTTGAGGCCTCCTCCAAGCGTACGTTCGGTTGCGGCCCTGTCATCACTCAGATTCGCGCCTTCGAGCCAGGCGCCCAGTCACCGGTGCGACCTCGTCGTCAGAGTGGTGCACGCCTGCCGGTGGATTCGAGCGCCGGCCACCGGCGTCGGAGGACAGAGCCTACGACCGGCGGACTTCATCGGGCAAAGGAATGCCAGCCGAGCCAGGCCCAGCCCAGAGCGAGGAGCACCCGTCCGATCCGGCTGGCTTTGAGGCGGAGGACGACGGCCCCGAGGGTCGGAAGTCGTCCACCCGACAGCCACGTGGCCACCAGCCAGACCGTGACGGCCAAACCGAGCACCGCCCAGATGAGAAAGCTCCACTCTCGGCCGGTCATTGGATGACCAGAACCCAACCGAGGGCGAGCCACAGGGAAAAGGCCACGAATTTTCCGATCGGCCTGGCGTCGAGCATGTCGATCAGCCCGCTCATCGTGGGGTGCGCCGATCGTGGCGTGTTGAGATAGCAGTACAGCTCCCAACCGACGGTGGCGACGACCAGGCCCAGCCACACCAGGGCCCACCGATGCAGCGGTTCGGGTGGGGCAATGTCATGTTCTGGTCGATCTGTCCGGCGGGAGCGCCGGGCCGGTCGAAGCCGAAGCACGAGGACGGCCAGTCCGGCGGAGAGCGGGAGAGCCGTGATGGCTTCCGCTCCCAGGGTGAACGGGCTGGTGAAGGAGGCCAGCACGGCCGCCGCCAGGCCCAGGACCACCGGACCGATGGGCCGCCGGCGGTCGGTCACGACCCTACTTGGCGGCTTCGGAAGGCCAAAACCACTCGGGTTCGTGTCCACGGGTTTCGGGGAGCAGATAAATCAGACTGCTCAAGGCCATGGCCGGAACAAAGGTGAACACGGCGGCCGGGGCGAAACGGTTTCCCACGTCGGCGATGGCCCCGAAGACGACCAATCCGATCACGGCGCCCATCACGGAGCTGGCCACGTTCCATCCGGCCACCGAGGAACGCACCGACGTCGGAAACAGCTCATTCACGAAGGCGCCACCGGCCGGAGCGAAAATCGCCCCGCCGGCGGTGCCGATGACATACCCAGCCACCAGCGCGGATGTGCCGCCGCTGTAGCAAAGGATGCTGGCCGCGCCGATCAAGAGGATCGCCCCGGCTGCCGTCGGTCGGCGGCCCACTCGATCGGCCAGCCACCGGCCGGCGAGGAGGCCGCCGAAGCCGAGAATCCCGGCTCCGACGACCATGCCGGATATGGCGGTTCCCGGGAAGTGTTCAATATTCTGGGCGTAGATGAAGAGGAAGCTGGTGGCCGGTCCGGTGATCAGCGCGAGGGAGAAGGCCACTCCGCTGACAATGGCCAACCGGCTGCGGTAGGGGCGGGCCACCGGCCCGATGATCGGGAGGCGACGCTCTTTGGCCGCCACCGTGACCAGGAAGCGGTCGGGCTCGGACACCTTTCGAGCCACCCACGGCAGGGCAATGAGCGGCACCAGCGCCAACAACAGAATCCCCTGAAAGTTCAGTGCCTTCCCGAACAGCCCGTAGATCACCGCAGTCGCTCCCGCCCCGACGGCGTAGCCCGCGGCCACCAGGGCCACCGCCGCCGCACGCTGGCTCGAGCCCGTCTGTTCGGCGGCCTGGACTTGCGCCACCGCTGCTGCGGCTGACAAGAAGGGTCGTCCGAGCGCGAACAAGAGGACAAACCACCAGTAGCCGGGGCTGGCGGCGGACGCCGCCGTGATGGCCAAACCGATCCCGCACGCGACCAGCATCACCCGTCGTCGGCCGATCCGGTCGGCCAGCCCGGCCAACGGGAGGCCTCCGAGTGAGGCGAGCCTGACCACGGCCAGGCCGAGCCCCAGTTCGGTGCCCGAGAGCCCGGCGCGATCAGCGACCGTCGAACCTTGAACGACGTGGCCGAAATGACGGGACACGTCGCCGAGGGTGGCGGTGAGTCCGAACTGTCCGAACCCAGCGGCGAGCGCCACGATGGCCACCGCCACGACGGCCGGGTCCGACCAACCATGGAGCCGCAGCGGTCGACCGGGAGCACCATCGGTCGGGCTGACGTTGTCCACCGGCCTACGGTCGTTCTGGCTCACGGTGAGCGCCAGGAGTGGGAGATCCGGGTGGTGGTCTGGATTTCCGCACTGTAGGCACCTCGGCCGGTAACCGCCCGCCGCCCCGGGCGCCGGAGTCTCTCGGTGCGATTCGGCCGTCAGGGACGAGGTTGGCGCTCGATGTGTTGGAGTTCGATCATGAGCGGCAGCAGGAACCCGACGTAAGCGTTGGTGAGCGTGTAGTCGTCGGTCGGTGCGTGGGTGGTCATGGTGCCGATATCGATGATGCGGACACGATCATCCTTGCGTTGGTACTCCTTGGCCCGTTCGAGGATGGCCACCAGCTCCCCGGGGGACGAGACCTCCATCCCGAAATGGTCGAGCGGTGCGGTCACCAGAAAGTGCTCCTCCGCCGGGAGCAGGTAAAGGAACTGGCGCAATGCCCCGGTGTAGAGAATGAGCGGGTTGCCCTTCTCGGTGCTGTTGTCTCCTTCGGTCCATCCGAACACCTCCGAGAAGAAGTCGAGCAGTGCGGCTCGCCCCGCGGCGTCCATGAGGCTGGCCTGGACGCTGATGGCCACGTGGTTGATCCGGGGACGAAACGCATCGTCCTTCATGCGGAAACCTCGGGTCGCACCAGGACCTTGCGGGGGATCTCGCCGCGGGAGAGGCGCTCCATCGCCGACATCACGCCGTCGAGCGGGATGTCGTCGGGCTCGATGAGGAACTCGAGGGGCAGCAACCCACTGTCGAGCAGGGCAACCGCGGGACCGAATCCTTCGGCGTTGTAGTTGTAGGCCCCGGCGATCTCGAGCTCGAAAATTATCATGCGGTTCTGATTCACCCGCGGCGGCTCAAACCCGGTACCGACGATCACCAGCGAGCCGGCATAATCCAACTGGTTGAGGGCCCTTTCGGTGGCACTGGCCTGGCCCGAGCATTCGAAGGCCACGGCATACGGTTCGGTCACGGTGGCTCCCATCGGTGGATCCACCAGGGCATCGGGTGTCACGGTCCGGGTGGCCCCGACGGCCAGGGCCTGCTCCCGCCGGATGAGCGAGGGCTCGCTCACCGTGATGTCCGTCACTCCCTGCGTGCGCAAGACGGCGACGATGAGCAGCCCTACCGGACCTCCACCGGTGACCAGGACTCGATCGTCGGGGCCGACGTCGCCCGCCCGCACCGCATGCAACGCGATCGCCGTCGGCTCGGCCAGGGCGGCCGCTCTGATGGAGAGTGAATCGGGGATCAGCAGGACGTTGTCCACCGCCACCGTCTTGTAACGGCAGAACGCACCACGAGAGTCGAGGAAGTTGCCCGGCGGGCGGCGCAGGCACACCGAAGGGCGGCCGCGGCGGCAGGGCCGGCACGTGCCGCACCCCGGAGATGGGTCTCCCACGACGCGATGACCCGGTGCCCAGGCTGACCCGGATGGTCCCGACACCACGACGCCAGACCATTCGTGTCCGAGGATCGAGCCCGGCTTGGCGTATCTTTCCAACACCATGTGGAGGTCTGACCCGCAGATCCCGCACTCGGCGATCTCCACCAGCACCTCTCCGGGACCCGGGTCGGGAATTCCGACGTGCTCGACGGCGATCTTTCCTTCACCGACATAGACGGCCGCGGGCATGAGTTCCGAGGGCACTTCAGATGCCTACTTCGGGAGCTCGTACTGTTTGAAGAAATTCCACATGGTCTCGTTGGCGTCGACCAGGACGATGCCACGCCCCACGCCCTGCAGGATCCACGTGTTCATCGGCCCGGTATTGAGCGGGCTGCCGGGCCACACGTGACCAGATCCGGTGAACCGCTCGAGCTCGACCTTGGCTCCGTCCTTGCAGTGGGCATAGGTAACCAGTGTGGCTGATTCTCCGGCCGACACCGACCCCGCAGCACCAACGACGGGCGCAGCGGTGTGGGGCGTGGTTGAGCACCCGTCGTTCCTGACCCACTGGTTGATGCCGTCCTGAGCGGATAACACCAGCTTGGGGTTCTTGTTCGGCGTCCCATTGAACGCGACGATCGGGTCACTGGTGCTGGCGAACTCCAGGGCCGGCACCACTCGGGATGGATGGATGGTGGGGATCTCGATCGGACCTTCGACTGAGGAGACGGCGGCGATGTGGCCAGCGGCCCGGGCGGCCATGGCATTGGCCATCATCCCGCCGCTGGAAATGCCCGTGATGTAGACCCGCCGCAAATTGACCGGCGTCCGTTGCGCCACGGCGGCGATGACGGTGGTCAGGAATCCCACATCATTGATGTTCCTGGCCTCAGGGAGCGCGCAACAGAGTCCGGCGTTCCATCCGTATTGCGCCTGCATGGCGACCGGGTCGGGGGTCAGCACCTTGGAGACTCGGGTGCCGTCGGGATAGACGGCGAGGTACCCGTTCTGGTCGGCGTTGGCATCCATTTGCGTCTGGAGCTCCTCCAGCTGTCCGTTCTGCGTGTCGCCGTGCAGGTTGATCACCATCGGGAGCGGCTGGCCGGTTGTGGCCGCAGGTGGGACATGGATTCGGTAAGCCCGCGTCAGCCCGTCGAACTTCAGGGAGAAGAGGTAGGAGCTACTCATCGGCACCAGTCTGGGCGCCGGGCCCCTGGTGGTCGTGGTGGTTGTGCTGGCCCATGCCGCGGCTCCCGAGATGGCCAGCGAACCGCACAGCGCCGCCAGCCCGAACAACCCGACCAGCCCAACCAGCCCGGGGAGGGCGCGGGCTCGCGCCCGGTGGGGAACTGCCATGGTCGGACTCCGTTCCTGCGGCATGGTGCAACGGAGCGAAAGTATGCCAGTAAGGGAGTGTCGCCGGATGGAACGCCACACCACGCCGGCCCAGCTCCTGGGTCTGAGGGTCATGCCCCAGCGGCCAGGGACCCATGGGTCGAGATCGCCCGCCTGGTTACTCTTTGCGCCACGGTGGTCGCCCACCACGAGGGCAACGGAGCCCGTTGGACCGTCAGGTTGGATCCCGAGGGAAATGAGTACTGCCTCGGCTGACCGACCGGAGCGACAGTGCAATGGCCAGGGGCCGTACAGGCATGAGAGGAGCGTCTCGAATCATGAGCGGTGAAGCGTTCAGCGAGGAAGGGCTGCGGGTTCTGCATGATCGCTTGGCTGCTCATCTGGAGCACGGCGCTATGCCGAGGTACGTTGCCCTGGTCGCCAGCGGGGGCCGGGTTTGGGTCGACGTGGTGGGGGCCAAGGCGTTCGAGAAGAGCGACCCGATGCAACGGGACGACATCTTTCGCATTGCCTCGTTGACCAAACCAATCGCCGCCGTAGGCGCTCTGGTGTTGGTCGAGCGGGGCGTCCTGCGCCTCGACGAACCGGTGGATGGCTGGCTGCCCGAGTTGGCCGGCCGACGGGTACTGCGGCACGTGGGGGCCGATCTGACCGACACGTTGCCGGCTCGTCGCGCCATCACGCTGGAGGACCTTCTCACCCACCGCATGGGCTTCGGGAACATCCTGGCGCCCGCGGGCACCTACCCGATCCAAACCGCCGAGGTGGCACTGCAACTGAAAACCCTCGGCCCGCCGTGGCCGCCGACCCCACTCACCTCGGACGAGTGGATGCGGAATCTGGGCTCGCTGCCCCTGATGAGCCAACCCGGCGAGGAGTGGCTGTACAACACCGGGTCGGATGTGCTCGGCGTCTTGATCGAGCGGGCTGCCGATCAGCCCCTCCAGTCCTTCCTGCGGGAGTGCATCTTCGAGCCCCTGGGCATGCGAGACACCGCCTTCAGCGTGGTCGACGGGAAGAGAGATCGATTGACCACCGCCTACGCGGCGGACCCCGCCACCGGCGCCCTCGACATCCTCGACTCGCCCGAGGAGAGCTACTGGGCCTCCCCGCCGTCATTCCCACGGGCGGGCGGCTGGCTGCTCTCGACCGTGGACGACTATTGGGCCTTCGTGCAGATGGTCATCGGTGGAGGTGCGGCCGGCGGCGTGCGCGTGCTCTCGGAAGGCTCGGCACGCCTCATGACGACCGATCACCTCAGCCAGGCGCAGCGGGCCGCTTCGACGCCGTTCCTGGGGACCGGTGCCGGGTGGGGATTCGGCCTGATGGTGCCTGCGGCGGGCCGGCCGAGCGCGGCGGGCCCTCGCCTGATCGGCTGGGACGGTGGCACGGGCACGACCTGGCGATCCGACATCGACCGGGACCTGACCACCATTCTGTTCACCCAGCGTTCGATGACCTCACCCGAACCGCCAGCCATCTTCGTGGACCTGTGGACCGGAGCCGATCTGGCCCTCGGCTGACCGCCAGTGGCCCCTGACCTGGGGGTACGGTGTGTTCCTGCGGGCTGGGCCACACTGTTCGGCGTGGTTGCCCAGTACATCTACACCATGCGCGATCTGAAGCGCTTCTACCCGCCCGATCGCGAAGTGCTCAAGGGCATCAATCTCTCCTTCTATCCCGGAGCCAAAATTGGCGTCATCGGCTCGAACGGCTCGGGGAAGTCGTCGTTGCTCCAGATCATGGCGGGCGAGGATGATGGCTTCAGTGGTGAGGCCCGTCTGACCCCGGGCTTCACGGTCGGGTTCCTGGCCCAAGAACCCCAACTCGACCCCACCAAGGACGTGGCCGGCAACGTGGCTGACGGGGTAGGCGATGTCAAGGGCCTGCTCGACCGCTTCAACGAGGTCTGTGCCGGATTCGCCGAGCCCGATGCCGACTTCGACAAGCTGCTGGCCGAGCAGTCCGACCTCCAGTCCAAAATCGATGCCGCCGGGGCCTGGGATCTGGAACGTACCTTCGAGATCGCCATGGACGCCCTGCGCCTTCCCCCGGGTGAGGCCGACGTCACGACACTGTCCGGGGGTGAGCGCCGCCGGGTGGCCCTCTGCCGGCTCTTGCTCTCGGCGCCCGACCTCTTGCTGCTCGATGAGCCCACCAACCACCTCGACGCCGAGTCGGTGGCGTGGCTCGAGCGCACACTGCAGGACTATCCGGGCACGGTGGTGGCCGTGACCCACGACCGGTATTTCCTGGACAACGTGGCCGGCTGGATCCTTGAACTCGACCGCGGCGCCGGCATCCCCTGGGAGGGGAACTACTCGTCGTGGCTGGAGCAGAAGCAGGCCCGCTTGGCCGGGGAGGAGAAGGCGGATCGTTCGCGTCAAGCCGCCCTGCAGCGGGAACTGGACTGGATCCGCATGTCGCCCCGGGCCCGCCAGAGCAAGGGCAAGGCTCGGTTCAACGCCTACAACGACCTGGTGGCCGAGGCGGAAGCGGCCGAACGGCGGGCCGACAAAGTGGAGATATCCATCCCCCCCGGCCCTCGACTGGGTGATCGGGTGGTCGATGCCGATCGGGTTGTCAAGGGCTTCGGGGAACGATTGCTCATCGACGGCCTGTCGTTTCTCCTCCCGCCCGGGGGCATCGTCGGCGTCATCGGCCCCAATGGTGCGGGCAAGACGACGCTGTTCAGGATGATCGTCGGCGAGGACACGGCCGATGAGGGCGAGCTCAAGGTGGGCGCCACGGTGGCGCTGGCCTATGTCGACCAGTCCCGGGACAGTCTGGCCGCTGGAGCCAGCGTGTTCGACGAGATCACCGGCGGGGTCGACCGGATTGTGGTCGGGAACCGTGAACTGCACGGGAGAGCGTATGTGGCCAGTTTTGGCTTCAAGGGGAGCGACCAGCAGAAGTTGGTGGGGCAGCTCTCGGGCGGCGAGCGGAATCGGGTCCAGTTGGCCAAGGTCCTCAAATCCGGGGGCAATGTGCTGCTGCTCGATGAGCCGACCAACGATCTCGATGTCGATACCCTGCGGGCCCTCGAAGAGGCCTTGCTGGGTTTTCCCGGTTGCGCCCTGGTCATCAGCCACGACCGCTGGTTCCTCGACCGCATCGCCACCCATGTCCTGGCCTTCGAAGGTGACTCAGAGGTCCGATGGTGGGAGGGGAA
>OBLU010005850.1_pt1 | contig 10977 bp, 4 predicted proteins | sample 1518681 | NCBI WGS metagenome assembly OBLU01 (sample SAMEA3539304, study PRJEB22396) | soil metagenome | biome: tundra; feature: field; material: soil | place: USA | collected 2010-05 | depth 0.15 m
GGCTCTGGGACAACGGTGATGGTGTAAGTGGCCTGCGGAATTGCGAAGGTATGGCCCTGATCGTCAGTGATCACTGAAGTCTTGCCTCCGGTGGTCGTGTTTTCGATCACGTAGGTGCCTGGAGCAGCCGAAGGGCTGATCGAGATCGTAATGTTAGCGATTAAATAAGATCCAGCGCCCAAACCGGGGGTCGTGGGTAGCAGTGCGCCTAAATCCTTGGCCTCTTGTGGCGCCAAAGACTGCGGATAGGTAAGGCCCGGAGTTTGCAAATCCGTGAACTGGCTTCCGGTAACGTCGCGAAGCGTGATCGCGAAGTTGAAAGGCGCACTCGGATTCTGCTGCTCGAACCAGTAGGAAAGTCCCTCTAGATTTGCAACGTTGCCGCCAGGCGTAAACGCGAGACTGATCGAGAAGGTAAAGCTCGATCCGGGAGTGTAAGTCCCGGCGTTGGGGACGACGTTGTGATCGTCATAGCTAAACACGGCGGTTTGCGCCGACGACACCGAAATGGCCGCGAACATGCAAGTGAATGCCGCTGCCGCGGCCAAGAGGTGCTTTTTCATATAATCTTTATGGTCTTATCGTTTTATCACAAATGGTTACGGAAGGGAATCCCCAGATTTTGAGCGCACAACGGTGGCGTCGCCGGCATTGATAAAGCCATCGACGTTCACATCATACTGGAAATTGGTGGCGTCGAGCGTTGCCCCCGATTGATCGCGCACTTGGATCGTGTCGCCGGCGTTGACAGCTTTGTCCCCGTTGACGTCTCCGTTGAGGAAACCAACGTTTACGCTGGCCGAGGCAAGCGTTTGAGTGTTCGTGCCAGCAACGTTGTTTGCCGACACGGTGATGACTTGCTGGTCCGTGACACCGGTCAGAGTGACGATCATCTGGTTGCTATTGAAGGTCACATTACTGGCGCTGCCGCTGCCAGAAGTGACGCTGGCGGTCCCACCAGTGACTGGATTGGTGAAGGTGAGGACGAGCGTGTAATTACCTGTGCCGTCGCTGCGCGGTTCAATACCGCTGCCGTTTAGCGGCAGAGGCATATCGAATGTTCCGGCACCGCCGCCGTGCGTCATCCGCGAGGCTGCCTGCGTCAACGTTTGAATCGGGAATTTAAACGTGCCGATGCGCGTGTTCCAACTGGCGCTGCTCGAGGCCGAATAATATTCGTTCGTGTGCCAGAAAGTGGCGTTATCCGAGGGATCGACAAAGAGCGAACTGTAATCGCCCCAGCGCGGGGTGGAGTTGGTTTGAGCTCCGCCGCCCGCTTGCATCACCGCTTCGCCTTGACCAAGATCATTCGCCGGATCGCCGGCCAATCGCCCGGCATACCGGCTCGAAGCAAAGATTGAGCTGCTCGAAGTCGAGTAACCGATTGCCATGTTGCCCTGCCCGTCCACCGCGATGCTGGGCATCCAGCGCCACAACCCGTCGTTGCCATTATTCCAAGTTTGCTGCTGCGCCGGCGTGGCGGGAATGACGCCACCAGTAACATTAAACTGGTACCAGCGAACCGCGGTCGGGCCGGTGCCGTTCTGGTTGTTGTTGATGGTTTGATCGGCCCACAAAGATTCCGTGCCGCCCAAGTTCTGGTAAACGAGCGGATACATGATCTTGTCGCCAAGGGTATCAAGCAGACGGGATGTCCCGCTTTGGGGCACGATGTCTTCAGTTGAGCTCGTAAACGCGTCAACAAAGCCGATGACCGTTATCGCGCCATTCGCCGCGTGGTTGGCTCCAATACCGAAGGTGGAGTTAGCCGGGGTGACAAAGTCGACGTGAAACTGCCAGGCGAAGACTTGACTTTCAGCCGTGCCCGCCACCGAGGAGCTGTTGACTGCCAGGAAATATTCTGCTGCGCCGGCCGGTGGCGCACTTCCGGTTCGGAAGCTCGCCGGTACCAGGCTGTAGACATCACCCAGAGTTGCAGGATCAATCGAGAAGGCGACCGCGCTGGCATCGGGAGCGCCAGTCCCGTTAATCATGTCATTGCGCGGGAGTGCAAAAACGCGCACGCCATTGAATGTCGTATTATTCGAGAACAGGTTGACCGCGAAATAGTAGGCGTCGGGCCACATGCCGAACTTGGGATAGTCGCCCAAATAGTTTGTATTGGATGGGTCCACCTGGACGGCGTAAAGCCACCAACCTCCCGCCACCGGGTCGCTAGTCTTGGATACGCCGATGCATTGATAGAAGGCTGTGCCAGGAAACCCGGGAAAGGCGAAATCGCTGACCACCCAGCGGTCGGCCAGATGATCGTAGAAAGCGATTCCATCGCCGTCGTTGTTATTATTGCCGCAGGGATTACCCGCACCCAAGGCGGAAAAGAACGAATTATAGGTGGTCGGGGCCAAAAGCTGGTTACCCGACTTATCGAGAATCTTGATGCGGGAGTTGACCGCCTGGATGTAGTGATTTGGACCCACATCACCGTCGGTGTCGGGCGGCAGGCAACCACACCCACTCTGAGCGGACGTGATGCCCGGATAGGTCGCCGACGGCGTTGGCATCGCGACGGCCTCAAGCATTTTTCTAATGGTCCGAATCGGGTCGTTCGTCGCCGGTTTGCCCGGTCTTGGAAATGGATAGCGCCTCAAGGGTTGCTCGTTCTCCTCCTCCACTTGTGGAATCTCAGGGAGCGCGCGCAGATCGAGATCTTGCGAGACAGGACCCACCATCGGCACCAGCTGTGGCGCGCCTCCGACCTTTTGATTTTGCTTTGGTCCCTGTGCCCAGACGGACGAACCGGGGAAGATGCCAAACCCAAGCAACACCAGGAAAACGCCGATTGAGCCAAGAACAAAAGCGAGTAAGACGCGTAGATTGAAGAAGGCGGATTTAGAAGCGGAATTTTTTTTCACCAGTGATGTGTGTGGACGGGCTAAAGTCTTTTGCCCTTATCGATGCGATCTGGGCAGCCAAGCGAACGTCACGCTTTCCCTTTCTTCTCCGAAGCGCCGCACCTGAAAAATCGAGGAAGAAGAGGTCGAGATATCAGTGACTGGATACGCGACGGCGATAAACAAAAATACCCAAAACAACCAGACCAGCCGCAAACAAAGCCAGCGAAGTCGGCTCTGGGACAACGGTGATGGTGTAAGTGGCCTGCGGAATTGCGAAGGTATGGCCCTGATCGTCAGTGATCACTGAAGTCTTGCCTCCGGTGGTCGTGTTTTCGATCACGTAGGTGCCTGGAGCAGCCGAAGGGCTGATCGAGATCGTAATGTTAGCGATTAAATAAGATCCAGCGCCCAAACCGGGGGTCGTGGGTAGCAGTGCGCCTAAATCCTTGGCCTCTTGTGGCGCCAAAGACTGCGGATAGGTAAGGCCCGGAGTTTGCAAATCCGTGAACTGGCTTCCGGTAACGTCGCGAAGCGTGATCGCGAAGTTGAAAGGCGCACTCGGATTCTGCTGCTCGAACCAGTAGGAAAGTCCCTCTAGATTTGCAACGTTGCCGCCAGGCGTAAACGCGAGACTGATCGAGAAGGTAAAGCTCGATCCGGGAGTGTAAGTCCCGGCGTTGGGGACGACGTTGTGATCGTCATAGCTAAACACGGCGGTTTGCGCCGACGACACCGAAATGGCCGCGAACATGCAAGTGAATGCCGCTGCCGCGGCCAAGAGGTGCTTTTTCATATAATCTTTATGGTCTTATCGTTTTATCACAAATGGTTACGGAAGGGAATCCCCAGATTTTGAGCGCACAACGGTGGCGTCGCCGGCATTAATAAAGCCATCGACATTCACGTCATACTGGAAGTTGGTTGGCCCAACCGTTGCGCCCGATAGATTGCGCACTTGGATTGTATCACCCGCGTTGACCACTCTATCCCCGCTGACATCTCCATTGAGGAAACCAACGTTTACACTAGGTGAAGTGCTTAGCGTATTCGTACCCGATACGCTGTTTGTTGACACGGCGAGGGTTTGCTGGTCGGTGACGCCAGTCAGGGCGATGATCATGCTGTTGCCGCTGAAGCTCACATTGTTGACGTTCCCAGTACCGGAGGCGACGCTCGCGCTTCCGGAGTTAACCGCTTGGTCGAAGGTTAGCACAATGGTGTAATTGCCTGTGCCATCACTGCGCGGTTCAATACCGGTAGCGCCGCTGAGCGGCAGATTGATATCAAATGTTCCAGCACCGCCGTGCGTCATGCGCGAGACCGCCGATTGGATCACCGGCGCCGGAGCAATATTGCTGCTGGGTAGAGGATAGACGTATGCGCCGCGACTGCGTGTCCAGACGGACAGCGTAGTCGCACCCCGGTCTATTTGCATGTCCCAGATCATCGCGTGCGGCAGACCGCTGTCGAAGCGGTACCAACTCGGGGATGCCACGGTAATGTCGTTGGTAAAATAAACACCGAAGTCGGTGCCAGCGAAAACTTGCTGCGGATAATTTGGGTTAACGATGACCGAGTCGACCGGAATGTCCGGCAGGTTGCCGGTCTTATCCAGCCAGTTAAATGACGCGCACGTGGCCGCGCACGTGACCTGGAAAACGTGCCCCGGAATTACCGTGTTGGCATTAAAGCCGCCGACCGCCGCATATCCGACCGGCGTGCTAGCAGACCCCACCGAAGGATCGAGCGCGATGCCGAGAACGGGGCGGTTGGGAAGCACGGCATTGGCGCCCGTGACATCCACCCAAGTCGCCTGGGCGGCGACTCCGGTGCCGAGATTGAATCCAATTTGCACGTTGCCGTCGTTGGTTCCGGCGATCGCGACGCTCATGTACTTCGGCGAGTACTTGACCTGATTAATGTACGAGCGATTGCCCAGCGTTCCTTTGGTCAAGCAAGCGTTTGTGCCGCCGGTGCAAGTCGCGGGAGTAGTTGTGTACCAAGCGGACGAGGGCACGCTGGCCAGGGTGCCGCTGATCGTTTCCCATACTCGGGTTGTCCCGGCGATCATGTGGCCACACCCAGTGCTGGCGCCAGAAGGTGAACAGTCGTCTCCTCCTGGAATGCCACCGTGAAAAAGATTGACCGGCAGGACGAAGGATTGCTGGTCGCCGGTCCAACTGCCACGGCTGCTCGTCCATACGGCGCCGCTGGCAGTACAGTTGACAACGCAACGGCTGAGACCACCGCTGTTGTTGCCTTCCCAATATTGGTTGCTGGGGTTCGAGCTACCTGCCGTGGTGCCGCCGAGAAAGCCACTACCGTTCATGGAAAAATTCGCGCTGTTGATATTGCTAAACGGAATGGTGTTGCCGGTTGTGCCGGGCGTCGTGGCTGTGACGATCACGGTCGCGCTCGAGCGCACCGCGCTTGCCGTGCCTGGAATATCTCTATTGATCGAGGTGACAATATTGTTGCCCTCTGTTGTCGTGCTCGAGTTGAGAACAACGTTGCCGGTGGCGGTACCTGACGCCACAAAGGTGAAGGTTTGTGAGCCGATCACGAACTGTTGACCAACGGTCGCGCCACCGGTCGTTAGTGTGATTGTGCCTTGGGCTCGTGCCGTCATCGTCTGAATTTGGCCGGAGAATCCGTCGCCACCCAAACCCATCTGCCACATCACGGCTCCGGTCGGGGTGCCCGAAAATGTCACCGAACTGGGACCGTTGTCCTGGGCGCCACCGACTGCGGCCGGTGCCGGGTCGTTGGCGAAGTTGCCGCTGATGTCGCCGGCGTAAAATTCGATGGCATTAATGCCCGTGTCCATATTGAACCAGGTAGGTCGCGTCGTGTTCAATACGGCCGCGCTGGCGTTCGCCGTCCCATGGATGCCGCCGTCGTTGCCCACGAGCAGGATGTCCGACGAGCCGGACAGGAAAGCCAGCGCGTGCTGGTCCACGTGGACCGGTTTGGGGCTTGGACCGGTGTAGCCGCAGGTGGTGTCGTACCATGCCGACCATGTCGCGCCGTTGTTGGTGCTGCTCGTGAGCCAGACTTCGAAGGTGTCAAAGATGACGCGGTAAGGATTGTTCGGGTCGACCTTTATGCCTTGATCGTACCAGTTCTGGGGATAATCGCCGCTACCGGCCGAGCCTGATCCGCCTCCGGAGTTGGCGCACGCCGCGAGCGAACCACCGGCGGAACCGGTCATGAACGTCCATGAATTTCCTCCATCGGTCGTGACCCAGGCGCCGAGCTGACAGCCGCTGCCGCCCCCGCAACCGCTGGTAGTGTTGCCGGCAATAGATCCCGCCTGAGCATAAATAACGTTTGGATTGCTCGGCGCGACGGCAATATCAATGCGGCTAAGCTGGTTGCCGCTGGTCGCGCTTACGTAGGGCGCGCCGCTGCTGGCATTAATAGCCGCACCCGTTGTGTAGGGACTGCCGCTCACGGCGGTGCCGAACACGAAACCATTGGCGTTGCTGGTGATCGAAGTAAAGGTCGGGCAGCCGCTGGCGGGCATGGTGGCACTGTAGATGCCGTTGGCGCCTTGACTGCCCAGATCGTACTGCACCGGAGTGGCGAAGCCGCGCACGCCGACCGCCGCGAGGACCCGCGTGCCGCCGCCCATGTTGGTCAGCTCGAGACCAGTAATGTCCTGTCGCTGCGAAGAAAAGCTATTGGTCGCGCACTGGGTCCAGGAAACTCCCGCATCGTTTGATATATATAGACCCTCCTTCGTGCCAGCCGCAACGTTGTTGCTGTTGTTGGGGTCGACGCGCACTTTGCCAACCGCGTTGTATTGCGGGAACTGGCCCTGCGGCTCGGTATAGTCTGGTCCGAAAACGCTGGCGCCCAAAACCGTCCAAGTGGCGCCGGCGTTGGTGGACTTTAAGATACCCTGGCTGCCCATCGAAAACGAACCGTAGTTCTGGTCGCCGGTTCCGGCATAGATGGTGTTGTGATTATTAGGATCGATCACAAGAGTGTCGATGCTGGTGGTGGAGATCAGAGGATCATCAGTAACCACGCTCCAAGTAGTGGAGCTGCTGCAGCAGTTCGTGGTCTTCCAGACACCACCGCCGACGCTTGCTGCATAAGCAACGATGCTGCCGTTGGTCGTCGTAGTCGAATCAATCACGATGTCGTTGACGCGGCCCTCGGTGGTTCCATAGTCATAGCAGCCGGAGCAACCGGTCATGTGTTCGGGTAGAGGACCAATAGCGGTAAAACTTGTGGTGCTGAGCGCTAGCGGACTGACGGGCGCAAGCCGACCTTTCACATTGGCCTTGGCGCTGAGTTTGGTGAAGTTTCCTGCGGGGATCCCCCTCGGTATGCGCTCATGCTGGGCGGCGGCCTGACGCACCCAAGCCGGGTTAAAGTTCCCCGTAGGATAGGTCAAGCGATCACTCCAGAATTGTTCCAACCGCCCAAGATCGATAGCTTCGTTCTCCGGGTCCTCACCAAATGTCGGCATATCGCGCGCCACCGGCTTAGGGGACGGGATGAGCGCAAAAACAACAAGTGCCACGCCCACGGAACACAAACCGAATCCGATCAGGGCGCGTGGATTGAAGAAGGCGGATTTAGAAGCGGACTTTCTTTTCATTTGTAGAACCTTTCCAGAGTGTCTTGTAAGAGCCCAACGATGTTCTGATCTCGTGTTGGACGACCTACATGTATGGAACGCACAAATGGATGTCCCGCTTTATAACATTACATTTCTGTAATGTTATACTCGTTGGAGCCAGTCTGGCGGCATTGAAGATTTTAATGGCCGGAGGAAGCTGAGAATTTGTTAGGCGGCGACGAGAGAATTGGGCGAGTCGAACAAAAGGAAAATGTTCAACCGGCAATTCGTCCGGTTTGATCCGAGCGCATATCGGATCACGGTCCTCACCGAATTCGTGCGTCTAGCCTCAGCGAACCCGCATATATATATATAAGAAGGCGGATACTCGGAACGCGAGAAAACGAAGTGATCCGCAAAGGCGAGTGTACGTCTCGCGCGTCTGCGGTTCCGCATATTATCAAAAACAACAATTCTGCATCTACATCGCAGCATTGGGTTCAAGCGGAGGCGAACACCTGATTCTGTACGTTCGTTGAATATTTGAGTACTTTCTGCGTGTCCAATGTCCAAGAACGAACGACCTCCTGTAGGCACGCTTAGGCGACCCGATGACTTCCCGTAGCGCCGGGCTCGCGCGAGAAACCGTCGCCAGGCGGCAGCCGATCGAGCTCGTCCATTTGGATTTTCACGCTTGATTTCCGCGGAGTCTGTCGCTCAGCTTGCGTCCCTGACAGGCAATGTGTCTCGCCGCATGCGCAACCCAAGTATGAGAAGACGTCATCACGTTAGAACGACCTTCATGTCGGTCGGATTCGCCGCAATGTTTGCCTCCGCGACACCCAGCCAAGGGGATGAAACCTCTGAAGAGATCAAAACGCTCAAGGCACAAATCGAATCGCTTGCCCAAAAAGTCCAAGCACTCGAGCGCAAGCGCGAGCTCGACCAGGCGGTGGTTGCGGAAAAGGCCCAACTGGCCGAGGAGAAAGCCGACGCCGCTCCAATAGTGACCGCGGGGCCGAGTGGATTCAGTCTCCAATCTGCTGATGGGAATTTTGTAATCGGGTTCCACGGCGTCCTGCAGTTGGATAGCCGCACGTTCATTGATGAGAATCCCAAGTCCGTAGGCAAAGACACTTTTCTCCTACGGCGCGCGCGGCCCATTCTTTCAGGAACGGTTTTCCACGATTTCGAATTTATGTTTGTGCCAGATTTTGGGGGCAGCACGACGCAGATTTTTGACGCATACATGAACTATCGCAATCGTCCTGAGTTGCAATTGCAGGTCGGCAAATTCAAATCGCCCGTCGGCTTGGAGCATTTACAAGCCGACGTCAATACGACGTTCAATGAGCGTTCCATGGCTACCGACCTGGTGCCTAACCGCGATATCGGCGCGGAGGTACACGGAGATCTTTACGGCGCCGCCTTCAGCTACGCCGTAGGGATTTTTATCGGCGCGCCCGATTATTCCGGGACGACCACCAATGCGGATTACGATAACAACAAGGCTTTTGCTGGAAGAGTTTTTTTGCAGCCATTCAGACCTACGGCGATCCGAGCACTAAGAGGGCTCGGTTTCGGCGTGGGTGGGAGTTATGAAAACGATCAGGCCAGCAGTAATACAGCCCTGAATGGTCTGACGCCCGGCCTTCTGACAGATGGGCAACAGATTTTCTTTAGTTACAGCAGCAATGTTTTCGCCAGCGGCCCTCACTGGCGGGTTGCGCCGCAGGGATATTATTATTACGGGCCGTTGAGCCTTCTCGCCGAGTATGTCGTGGATGATCAGGAGGTCATGAAAATAGCGAATAATCCCCTGATTGCGGATTTGCAGAACCGCGCATGGGAGATCACGGCTGGATGGGTGTTAACCGGAGAGGAGGCGTCTTACAACGGTGTAACGCCAGAATATCCTTTCGATCTTCGCACCGGGCACTGGGGCGCGCTGCAGCTGGTTGCGCGGGTCTCGGAATTAAGAGTAGACAAGGATGCCTTTCCCGTTTTCGCAAGTATTGCAACTTCCGCCTCTGCCGCGCACGAGTGGGCCTTGGGGTTAAACTGGTACCTTAATCGAAATGTTCGCGTTAATGTGAGCGGGTCGCGGACCACCTTTGACGGCGGCAACGGAGCCCAGGCGATTGTGACAAGACAGTCGGAGGAAGTAATCTTCACGAGGGTTCAGTTAGGCTTTTGAATAAGCCATTTCCGGGAAGTCAACGCAGCTTCCCATCCGCTCGGCGTTGCCGGCAGCTGCACTGCAATAACGATGCAACCTAATTGCATCTACGATGAGGGCCATTGCTACGGTAATTGCAACGGAACTAAACCCAGATCTCGGAGAGAATCGCTCTTTTCGCCGAGAGAACGCAACGGCGGGTGGCTAGCCGATAGAAATCTGGCTCGAGTTTAGATTGCCAGCTCGCGGCGCATCGTCAGTTGCTCCGAAGAGCGGCGAGACACCTTTCGATCTATTCTGTGAGATTTTGAAAGGACTGCATCAATCCCCGCCCAGTGTACGGCCTCCCAATTCAAACCACTGAATTTGATTCCACCGCAGACCGAGTTGTGTATGAGAAAAACGATACGGTTCGCGTCGAGGATATGGGCGACGGTCACTTCCGCGACATTGATCGAAATCAGGACTTCTATCTTGAGGATGAATCGATGTTTCAGTTCGAGAAGAGCGATAGCTGAGACTCCCTCCCCTGAAACTGCGCCAATACATCTTTGCAAACGCAGCTTTCCGCAAGTTGCCCAAACGCGAGCAGCGTTTTTTCGTCCGTCTAGCACTTGTAAGTGATGATCTCCGACACCTGAGGCCAAGTTATCGCTTAAAGCACTCAATCGGTATTTTGAAAAGGACAACCTTACCGAGACGATCCGCCATAACTTCGCCTTTCACTTCACGGATGAACCCATCAAAGAGGCACTCAACTATTGCTCAGCCGACAAACATAATAGTTTCGTAAGCGGGTATGATCGCGCAAACACTTTCTATGCGTTTGCTGAACACGTTCGCGTCCGAGCAATCATATTGAAGACCGGTGAAGTGGACATGGGGGATCCCAAACAAGTTACATCGGCGATCGGAAAACTTTACGACGAGGGCTTTCGAATATTTAGCCATTTTACTGCTTTTTCTGATGCGGTCATGGTGACTATCGCGAAACGTCTGAAGGCCAAAGTCGAAACTTTTGTTCCGTCACTGGTCGGAGACCTCGCGCGAGCGACGCCAATATTGTTCATAGATAAGGAAAGTATCCGCGCCATTGAACTGACGACGCGATCCGTATGACCCGGTTTCTACGCCAAAACAGTCCGCGCACCTCACACCCCTGATCTTCACAGAATATTTGAGTACTTTTTGGCTACAGAATGTCCAACGCGACCACTTTCCCTCGTAAAACCGGCGTAGGGGTGTGAAGACTTTTGGACACGGAAAAAGCTCATTTCCGGAAAAAGTACTCAAATATTCAGCGAATGTACAATTCAAAGTCACTTGAATTGCTCACGAGAGGATTTGAACCTCCACGGGTTTCCCCATAC
>OBLU010005851.1_pt1 | contig 10976 bp, 12 predicted proteins | sample 1518681 | NCBI WGS metagenome assembly OBLU01 (sample SAMEA3539304, study PRJEB22396) | soil metagenome | biome: tundra; feature: field; material: soil | place: USA | collected 2010-05 | depth 0.15 m
GCGAGCGGTTCGCCGAGCCGGTCATCGGCACGGTCACCTGCCAGGACATCAAGACCGGCCACATGCAGCAGATCGTCAACGCCGCGCCCACAGCCGGGGAAGGCGACCGGGTGCACGGGATGCTCTCCGCCCTCGTCGCGGCGGGGATCGAGGGCGGGTACCTGACCAACCCGCGGCTGGCCATGGTGCACTGGCAGGCCGATGACAGTGCAGCAGGCGGGCTGCCTGCTGGCAGGACCCTGTCCAGCGGAGCCGCCCGCAGCTTTGAGCGGCGCTATGGTCATCGTCAGATGACAGCACATGGTCGACTTCTGGTGTGAACGCTCTGCTGGCTGGTCTCATCGGTGTCGCCGCAACCTTGCTGGGATCCTTCACCACCTATCTCTTTCAAAGCCGCACCGCCGAGCGCGCGCAGTCATTCGAGCGCGACGAGCGGCTCCGGTACGAACAGCTCAATGCCTGCAGCGCCTTCGCCAGCGCCCTGACCGAACTCAAGCGAGGGCTCATAACCTTGTGGTTCCGGCGAGGAGAAGACGCACAAGGAGCTGACTACCTGGCGGCCCGCATCGAGGGCGACCGCCTGGGAGCCAGTGCCGAAGCGGCCCAGTTCCGGGTACAGCTCGTCCTGGGTGATCCTGAGCTGGTGATGCTGGCAGATGCTGCCTTCACCGCGGTCGGCGCTATCAGCAGTTCTCCAGATCGCAATGAACTGCGCGAACGCGAGAACCACTTCGAAGCCGCCGTCACGGCGTTCATCCGCGCCGCCGCTGAGCGGCTCCGCACGACTGCTCTGTCATCAGCGCCAGGCAGACCCGGGCAAGACGCGCCAGCGCCGCTACGTAGCTTAACGCCGCCCATGTCTCGAGTACCTGTCACTTATTGTCTTCGCGTTCGCCAGGGAGCAGCGCACATCGCCGCCGTTAGGCGGGGCCGACTCCCTCTGTGTCAGGGCCTTGACCAGGAATGGGTACAGATCTTGTCATCTGGTTCTCCTCTGATTTGCGCGGAGCTGGCTAGGTAAGCCGATGAGCCGTGATGGAGCCGTTGGCGGAAGCCACTGACAGGCGGGGCCTTGGAGAGGAGAAGTTGCTGCCGGGGTCATCGGCGGCGGCGGCGTCCGGTGAGGGCCCCGGTTCCGTCCGGCGGCTTGTGCCGCGCGGCAGCGGCGGAACCTCCTGGAGGGTCTTAGCCGCGCCGGATCCGCCGCGCATACCGAGGGAAGCCGGCCAACCTGGCGCTCTGCTGCCTTGACAGGTGGCCGGAGGACCGGCCAGGCGGGACCTTCGGCGCTGCCCGGTGAGACGAACGCCCCTGCCGCCAGTTTGAACTGTTCTAGGCACCGGGCTCCCGGCCACCATCGGTGCGGGTAATGCTGGCCGGTGATCAGCCGCAGAGGGCGGCTTGCCTCAGCTGCCCGCGGGCGGGTCGCCGACGGCCGGGATCGGCCAGAGCCCCAGGCATTCCCGCAGCGTGTTTTCCAGCTTGCCGGCCCGGTCGTAGCTTCCGGCGCTGCCGGTCACGAATCCGACCGTGTAGCCGCCGGCCGTGCTGGTGCCGCCGTAGTTTCCGCCCAGGCCGCCCATGCCGTAGCCGTCGTCGCTGATCCCGAAGCCGAGCCCCCAGGCGTTGTCCTGTCCGAACACCCGGTCCGGTCCGGCGCACTGCGGGGTGACCGCCTCGGCGAGCATCTCCGGGCTGAGCAGGCGGCCTGTGGCCAGGGCGTGGTAGAAGCCGGCCACCGCCGCTGCGGTTCCGTGGCCGTTGACGGCGGGGATCTCCGCGGCCCGCCAGGCGGCGCTGCTGACCACGGCGCCGTCTTGCGCGCCGGGCGGGTTGGCCGTGGCCAGCCGGTACAGGGCCGGGCGGCCGACCGCGCTGCCCGCGCGGAACGCGTCGTCCAGGCCGGTCAGGTCCACCGCCCGGGCCTGCTGGGCCGGGCTCAGCCCAAAGGCGAAGTCCAGCCCGGCCGGCCCGCAGATCTCCTCGGCCAGGAACCGGCCGACGCTGCGCCCGTCGACCCGGCGGACCAGTTCCCCGGCCAGGTGCCCGTAGAACAGTGCCGATTCGCCGTGCGCGGTCCCGGGAGGCCTGCTGGCTGCTGCGCCGCCAGCAGCGCGCACAGCCAGTCCCAGTCATAGAACGCCTCAGTGGGCACCTGCCGGTCCAGCATCACCACCCCGGCCTGATGCGACAGCACCTGACGCACCGTCGCCGGAGCGCGGAAGCCGGGCCAGTACCGCTGCACCGGCGCGTCCAGCTTGAGCCGCCCGGCCTGGACCAGCCGCAGCGCACACACCGCCGCGAACGGCTTGCTGACCGAATATGGCTGGACGACGCTGCCCTGTTCCCATCGGCGGCGCCGACCGGAGTCGGCGTAACCGCCCCACAGGTCCACCACCAGACGGCCGCCGCACCACGCGGCGAACGCCGCGCCGGTGCCCGGCTGCGCGGCGAGGATCCCGGCGAAACACTCGCGCACCAGGCCGAACCGCCCGTGGGCGAACCCCTGTACCTCCACATGGCCATCCTGCCCCCTTCCGGCGATCACGCGCGCCGGGCCCCGTACGACCTCGCGCAATAGTGGTTAAGCAAACCGTGCGCGGTCACGACGAGTGAAACCCCGCAATGGAGACCTACACGCGTACCCACCGTTCGGCGCGGACATCAGCACGATGCTGATCTAGAAGTGGCTCACTCAGATCGGGACGTTATGTGAGCCGTTGGTTCACGTTCGTTCGTTTGCTGCCGACCGGACCGGCACGCCTGAGCGGGCCGGGGGACGCGTGTGGCGAACTGAGCGCGCTGCCAGCGTGCGGCCTAGTTGCTGGCCGGCTGGTTGCGCAGAGCCAGCTGCGCGTGCTTCCGGCGCCAGGGCATAGCCTCCATGGCATGACTGATGCCGTGCGTGATGCCAGCCAGCGCAAGACTGACACGATTGCCCGGCTGGAAGGCGACGCTGACGTATGGGTAGCCACGGCCAGCGCGGGCCGGCCTCATCTCGTGCCGTTGTCGCTTGCGTGGGACGGCGCTCACGTCATCCTCGCAACTCCTGCGAACTCGCCCACCGCCAGGAACGCCGCGGCCAGCGGTCAGATGCGCCTCGCGCTCGGCACCAGCCGCGACGTCACGATCATCGAAGCGGCGGCCGGGGTTGTGCCGTGCGCTGAGGCCCCAGACCCGATTGCGCGGTGCTACGCGGCCCGGACCGGGTGGGATCCGCGGCATGAGGATATGCCTCACGTCTACCTAGTCGCCACGCCCCGCACGATGCAGGCGTGGAAGAGCCTGGCCGAGATAACTGGCCGCACCATCATGCGCGATGGCCAGTGGACGCCCGCCTGACAATTCCCGCCCCAAACACGAGTGGGTCCGGCGCCACGGTCGCCGAGCTCCAGGCAGGAGCGGTCACGCCCGGTCACTAGCAGTCGATGGCCGCAGCGCCCCCCGAGCCGCCTGATCTGGGCGGCCGCCGAGCGCGGAGTCGCTGCGGTTGTATCAGGTGGCGGGCAACCCGCTCCGAAAGGGTGATGGGTACCCGGCTCCGAAAGGGAGGCAACTCGATGAGGCTCATCCGCGCACGCGTGGCGCTGGCCGGCGGCCTGCTGGCCGTCGCCGGGACAATGGCCGGGGTCGTGCTAGCCGCAGGCCCTGCGTCCGCCGGATCCAGCCAGGTGGTACTAGTCAACTGCAGCGGCCATGGCCAGGTCCGGCCAGCCGGGTACGACATAGGCTGCATGCCCTCAAACGAGCTGGTGACCGGCCTGAAGTGGACGAGCTGGCGCTCCGTCGCCTTCGGCAGCGGCGTCCTGAAGGTCAATGACTGCACGCCGACCTGCGCGCAGGGCAAGTACATCAAGTACCCGATCCTGACAGTCCTGTGGCGGGCCGGCCCGTGGCCGAAGCACCCGGGCCAGGAGTACTTCAGCCGGCTGACGTGGATCTTCACCAGCAACCGCCCGGGACACGTCCCTGCAGCCCAGACCTTCACGCTGCCGTCGTCCGGGCAGCCGTAAGCGCCGGGAACCAGCTGATCGCCGCGACGGCGGTGATCCTCAGCGGCAGCCGGGCCAGCGACCGTCGCCATGACACAGAGGGGCCCGGCATCGCGGCCATCTGCCGTGCCGATGACACTACCGGGTGCGCCGAAAGCGGCCGAGACGCCCCGGACGGGCGGATCTAGCCGCTCGCGCCACGACTACCAGCCGGCTGGCCAGCGCTAACATCCGGCGCTCGGCGCCGTCCACGGCCCCGAAGGTGACACTAGCCGCCTTTCACGCTCTGTTACGTGCTTCTGCGCGCCCGACGCGCCCGATCCGCCGTTACGTGCGGCTCCCGGAATCGCAGCGCCCGTCAGCTGAGCACGCATAACGTGTCGATCTGGCGCGGGTAAAGGTTCTGGGCGATCAAGGCCGCAGACCCTCTGGCCTCCAGAAGGCTCTCCTCTTCCGTCAATCCGGGAAGTCATATGTTTCACTTTGATACTCCCACTCGGAAAGGGACGATTGTCCCGGCCCCCGGTGGCCAAATCCCCTAACGCGCCCGGGAGGCGGACGCCAGCGTTGAAAGGTAAATGAAATCTATCCAAGATGGAGCATTGCACTTGCCGTGCTTATGAGGGCCATGAAGTTATGCGCTTGCGCGTTTCCGAAGAACGCGCAGTTACGGGAGTACGATCATGTCGATAAACACGCCTTTGTCGGTCTCGGGACGGTTCATCGTCGACGCCCGCGGGAACAGGGTCAAGCTATGCGGCGTCAACTGGGCCGGCGCCCATCAGGATGACATGGCACCCGGCGGGCTGGACTACCGGCACCGCGATCAGATCGCCACGCAGATCGCCGCCTGGGGATTCAACTCAGTCCGGTTCCCGTTCGCCTTGGCCACGGTCACCGCCACCGCTCCGGTTCCCGCCTCGCTGGTCACAGCGAACCCCGACCTGTACGGGTGCACGCCCTGGCAGGTGTATCAGGCATGCGTACAGGCACTGACCCGCGCCGGGCTCATGGTCATCCCGAACTGCCACCTGCTGTACCAGGGGTGGTGCTGCTCGGATTCTGACGGGAACGGGCTGTGGTGGAACGGCAACTGGCCCCCTGCCAGGTTCGCCAACGGCTGGATCACCGTCGCCAGGGCGTTCGCCGGTAACCCGCTGGTGATCGGGTACGACCTGAAGAACGAGCCGCGCACGGCCACCATTGGCGGCACGGCATACAAGCCGTCGTGGGGTGACGGGAACGTCAGTACCGATTTCCGGCAGTTGTACTCCACCACTGCCGCGCGGATCCAGGCGGTTGACAGCACCGCGCTGTTTTTCTGCGAGGGACTGTCCTACGCCGCGGACCTCACGGCCGCCGGCGCGCACCCGGTCACACCCGGCAGGGGCGGGTGCGTGGTGTACTCCATGCACGACTACGCCTGGTTCCACCCGTCCGGGCAGCAGCAGGCCGACTACATCTCCTCGATGGACGCCAAGGGCGGCTATCTGCTGACTGGCGGCAAGGCCCCGGTGTGGGTGGGCGAGTTCGGCACCGGCAACGACACGCCCGCCGCGGCTGGTGCCGGCACCGCGCACGGCGCGTCCAGCCCCGGTGACTGGAACCTCGGCGCGTGGTTCGCCAGCTTCCTCGCCTGGGCGAAGCTGCGGGACGTGGACTGGTGCCTGTGGCTGCTGGACGGCACCATGCGCAAGGGCACCACCCCGCAGGCCAACACGCTGCTGTTCACCGACGGGGACCGGTCCGGGTACGGGCTGTTCGCGCAGGACTGGACCGGAGTATCCAGCCCCGCCCTGCTGCACGCGCTGCAATCCATCATGCCCGCCACCCTGGGCCCGGGAACCCCAGGGGCCACGCAGGCCGAGACCACCGCGGCCGGCTAAGGCAGGTGAACCGGCATCAGGCCGACCATGCCCGCGGTCGGCCGCCGCACCCGGTAGGTGTCCCGGACCCGCGCTCACTAACGCCGCGATCGGAGCGGGCAGGCCGGCCAGGCACACGCCCTTGGAAGGGATCGGAAAAGGAGACCAGCATGAAACTCATCAGAAAACCACTGACCGCGGCGCTCGCCATCGCCGCAGCGGCGATCGTGCTCGCGCCGATGGCGCTGGCGTCAACGTCCCGCAGCGCCGCGACGCAGCACGCGGCCGTGACCCCGCCGGCGTGCGGCAACGCGCACCCGGCCCTGCGAGACGGGGCCTTCATCTGGGGGTCGGCTCTGGGTGACGGCTTCGCCGGCGGCGCCGGCTACGTACTGGAGATCACCAACGAGGGCCGCCACGCCTGCTCGCTGCGCGGCGTCCCTGGTGCCGCAGTTCAAAGCAACGGTCACCTGATCGGCAGCAAGCTTCCGGCATCCGGCAAGGGCCCGCTCATCATCTTGAAGCCCGGTGCGACCGCGTACTTCACCCTGATAATTCACGAAGCAGCCGCGGTATGCAGGCACCCAGTGGGCGGCACCGTCTTCATATATCTGCCCGGCCAGCGGCAGGCCCAGGACGGCTGGCTAGGTGCGCAGGCCTGCCCAGGTCTGCGCGGCGGCGGAGTGCTGATCCCGGGCACCATCCAGCCGGGCACTGGCGTCCCGTTCTACAACGCCTGACCGCTCCATTAAGGAAACGAGCTCCGCGACCGCCCGCGATGAGGGTGTCACCCGCCAGCGCCCGCGCCCCGTCCAGGCACCTTGACGGAACCGGCGTGTCCGCCGCGTGCCCAGGTTGCCAGCATGCCGGAGCCAGACGGCCAGAGATCAATCACCTGACGCGGATGGCCTGTAACAAAGTCCTGCGAGCCGGCGGGTTGCGTTGCCTGATGGCCTCCAGCTCTGGAAGGGTTGCGAGCCGGCGAGCATGGAGGCAGCGAGTGCGCGAGATCGAGCTCAAGTACCGGGTCGAAGACCTGGAAGCGCTGCTGCTCGCGCTGAAGTCCCGGGGCATTGAGCTGAGCGAACCGGTCTTCCAGGATGATCAGGCGTACGCGCCTGCCGGGTGGCAGTTCGGCGACAGCAAGCTCGGCGTCTCCTTCCTCCGCCTGCGCACGGTCCAGGGCTGTCACTACTTCACGCTGAAGCAGCCCGCGGACAACGCCCAGGACTGCCTGGAATACGAGACGCAGGTCACTGACCGCCAGGCCATGCACCATGCGGCCCTGCACATGGGCTATCGCCCGACCGTCCGGATCGCGAAAACCCGCCGCATGGCCACACTGGATGACTGCTCGCTGTGCATCGACGAGGTTGAGGGTGTCGGCGGATTCCTCGAAGTTGAGCGCATGGCCCCCGATCACGCCGATGCCCAGACCATCCAGGCCGACCTTGCCGTTTTCGTCAGCTCGCTGGGCATCGCGGCCATCCGGATCGACCAGACGTACGACTCGCTAGTCCACGCCGCTCAGGAATAGCCCCGATGAGGTCACGCCTGAGCTCCCCGAATTAATCCTGGGTTAGCAGTACATGGGTTCCCTTCCTCGGCGAGCTACTCGCAGAGGGCCATGCGATATCGCTATGGTGAACCGTCTGGACGGAAGAGGAGCATGAGCGGGCATGGCGGCTGATCTCAGCAATCCGATCATCAACTCACCGTACGACCCACCCGAAGCACACTTCGAAATAGGACCAAACGGGCCAACCGGGCAACTCCTGCCCGGGCGTCGGCCAAGCGAGTCCTACATCCCTGTGCCGGTTAGCAAAAAGGGCCGCCAGGCGGCGGCGCAGCTGACGCTCGACTTCGACATCACGGGGGAGCGCCGGGAGCAGAATTCGCTGATCAACGACATCCGCCGCGAAGTCGAACGGTGGCGCGCGAACAACTGGAACGGCGTCACCCCCTACACTCGCAAGCTCCTGGCGCACTGGGCCGCTCAGCCGCCGGATCGCGACGAGCCGGTGCTGTTCTGCCAGCGGGAGGCCGCCGAGACCGCGATCTTCCTCACCGAAGTCGCTGGCCGCCACGGGACTGCCGACTACCGTCGGCGTCTCGAACCCGAAAACAAGCTGCACAACGAGCGCCTTCGCGATCTTGAGTCCGCCTTGTCCAGGCGGCAGCCCTTCGGGCCGCAACTCTCGTCGCATGTCCGAGAGTAGGAGGATCATAGGCCGGTGGCGTATCACAGAGATGGACAACTGGGATCAGGAGGCCGTCGACCTGGTCGAGCCCGGCTTCATCGCGGTGACGGGAGAACTCGACTGCCGCGACGCAGATCGTGATGGCAGGCCGGGCGTCGAGTTCTCGTGGCAAGGCTCCGGCGAGGGCGACGACGTGAGCGGTCGCGGCTGGGCCGCGCTCAACCCCGATGGCACGCTCGAGGGTCACATTTACTTCCACCTTGGTGATGATTCCGCGTTCCGCGCCGAGCGGTTCAACGGAGTCGTCCGGTGAGCGCTCCCATCGAACTCGCGATGGAGGAAGCTCTCCGCCCAGGCCGCTACATCTCCGAACACGCGTCCTTCTCCGTTGTCAACGAGCTCGAATCGGTCGCCGCGCAGATCGCGGAGGCCGACCCTGAACGCGCCGTCGGGCTGTACGAGACGTTCATCGCCGCCTGTTACGAGAAGGCCGACGAGGTCGATGACTCGAGCGGGTATTTCGGCACGTTCGGCGGCAGCTTGTTCGCCCGCTGGGTGACCGCCCGGCAGGCAGCCTCCGCCGGGCCGGCCGACACCGTGGCCCGGCTGCTTAGGTGGATGGCGAGGGACCAGTATGGGTTCAGGTCGCACATTGAGGACGACATCGCGTCGGCCCTCGACGAGGCAGGGCGGGCGGCATGTGTCGGCCACCTCAAGCACCTCCTCGACACCGGAACGGAGCCAGCGTTCATCCAGCGCCAGATCGACACTCTGCTTCGTGCTGTCTACATCGCCCAGCGCGATGCCGGCGCGTACATCGCGCTGGCGGAACGATCCGGCCTGACCGCCATGGACTGCTTCGCGATGGCCGCTATCCTGGCCGCGAAGGACGACCCCGCGGCGGCGCTGACCTGGACCGAACGCGGCCTCGGCATTGAGACCAGCTACGACCTCCGGGCGAAGCATCGCGAGCTGCTGACCGTGCTCGGCCGCCATGACGAAGCCATACAGAACGAATGGTCGCACTTCACCCAGGTCCCGACCATCTACAGCTACCAGACCCTCATGGAGCTGGTTCCCGAGGCCGAGCGCGCGACCTGGCACGACAGGGCGATCGAGGCGGCCGTTCAGTCGGGCGCCTCGCTATCGATGCTGCTCCCGCTCCTGGTCGATACGGAGGAGACCGCGCGTCTTGCCTGCGTCATCGACCAGTGCACCGACGGCCACCTGAGTCACGCGGGCTACCGCACCGTTGAGGCGGCGGAAGCCCTCGATGAGTCGTACCCGGAACAAGCCGCTCGGTTGTGGCGCGCGCTCGGTCTAGACATCGTGAACGCGGGCAAGAGCAAGCAGTACGCCGCTGCGGTGGAATACTTCGGCCGAGCGAAGAGGTGCTTCGCCGTGGCCGGGCTCCCGGACTGCTGGGACCAGCTCGTGGACCAGGTGCGCGCGAACCACTACCGCAAGGCCAGCTTCATCCGCGAGTTCGAGAAGGTCGTCACGGGAGTGACTCCCGGGCCGGAGCCAAGCTTCCTGGAGAAGGCCCGCGCCCGCTGGGCTCCGCCGGAATGATTTCCGGTCGCGCCGAACGCGGCGTGCCGGGGTGCCGGCATCCGGGATCATGGTGGAATGCCCGATGATGAACTGCTGGAACGTGTCCGCGAGCTCCGCGCTCGCGGACGGTCGCCGAAGGAGATCGCCCGCGCCCTCAAGGTGCCGCCCGCGGCTGTGACGCCGCTGATCCGGCGGCTCGCCACTGCCGAGCCCCAGGAGAAGGAGGCGCGGCTTATCGGCTGCTGGATCAACCAGGGCTGGTCGTCGAGCGTGCGGTTCACAGGCCACCCGGAGTGGCCGGACACCGGGGCAGGCGAGCCAGGGGAATCTGGGCTGGTCATCGTCGTCGTTGCCCGTGAGCGAGGCAGTTCGGTGCGGGTGTGCGAGTTCCTGGTCGACACCTGGTGCCTGGGTGTGAAGAACGCCCTGGGGCCGAAGCCGGTCGAGAGGAGGAAGCTCCCGTCGTTTTGTGCTGATGCCTTCCGCAGTTATCCGGGGGCACCCGTAGAGGTGCCGCTGATTCTCGCCCAGCGGATCGTGTTCGGCGCGATCGGGTACGCTCGCGGGCTCGGGTTCGAGCCGCACGTGGACTTCGCGAAGGCCGCGGGGCATCTCGGTGAGTGGGACGGCGTGTGCGACCTGGAGTTCGGCAGGGACGGGATGCCCATGTACATCGAAGGCCCCCATGACGACACGTGGCGCATCATGCACACGCTCCGCCAGAACGTCGGCGACGGCAACTTCCACTACCTGGTGGGACTGCGGTCCTGACGGCACGGGAATCCCGATAGCCTTCGGCTTCCGGTCAGCGAACTGCCTGATCACGATCGAGGAGTATCTGTCCACCCGGGAACAGCCGAGATTCTCGCGGACCCCGTTGCCCTGCGCAACCTGGCGGAGGCCTGGGAATCGGAACTCGTCGGCGACGTCGTCTATGGAACCGAAGCGGCACGCGCGCTGCTGGCTGAGCGCAAGAAGTGAGCGCTGACCGCTACGAGCTCGGGATCACCCGTCTCGGAAGACGAGCGATCGCGGAGGGGCTGCCTGAGGACGTGGCCGCTGCGGTGCTTTGGGGAGCGTTCGACTATCGCAAGGAGGTCATCGCCGAGCAGCCGGGGTGATCAGTCAATAGTTCTTGGATGCCTTCCAGCTAGGGGCGTTCATCTACCTGGCTGGCGCACCAGTCGCGGATGCGCCGGTTGGCTAGTTGCATGGCAAATGCTGCTGCAAGTTGCAGTGGGAAACATCGGTCAGCTGACGTATACCGGACCGGAGCCAGTGGTTACAATAAGCGAGTATACGGGTACTAAAAGTGTCATAAGGCATGTTTCGCGGGATCTGCGTGACTGTCACACTGGTCCGCC
>OBLU010005852.1_pt1 | contig 10976 bp, 7 predicted proteins | sample 1518681 | NCBI WGS metagenome assembly OBLU01 (sample SAMEA3539304, study PRJEB22396) | soil metagenome | biome: tundra; feature: field; material: soil | place: USA | collected 2010-05 | depth 0.15 m
GGACCCAATGCCCGTCCGATTTGAGTCTCTTCACCAAATGGTGGCCAATAAAGCCACCTGCGCCCGTTACCAATACCCGCTTTTGCTTCGCCATATCCCCTAGTCTCCTGAGACTTCGCTGAGCCAAGATCTCCGTCTCGAACTCCAAGCAGACGGCATTTGTACGTGCTGATTTTCCTCGCTTCGTGCGTTACTGCCGCAGTTTACCATGCAAGGAGCGGCCAATGCGGTTTCCGCGCGCATGCCTGCGAAGCCGCAAGAAAAATGAAGGGCATAAACCCGAGTTGTGCGCCTGCACTGCGCGGCTTAGAATTGTATAGAGTTATGCAGCGCATCCCGAATTTCCTCTCACACCTCTTGAGCTCGTTGCTTGTGCTTGGCATCGTTGGGTTGCTCCAAGTGGCCCTGGCACAGGACAGCGGCCCTGCGCAGGACGCTACCCATCCAGGCAACGTAACCACGGAACCATCGAGAACTGCCACTCAGCCTCCAGGTCGATCTCCAGAACAAAAGACCACACCGCCGGCCAATTCTTCCGCACTCGTCATCGGTCCGGGCGACGAGGTAGAGATTACGGTGTACGGCGCGCCTGATCTTTCCGAGCACACTCGCGTGAGCGCCGACGGAAACATCTCGATGCCGCTGATCGATTATGTTCGAATAGCGGGCCTCAGCAGCAGTGAAGCGGAAGGGGCCATCGAGGCGAAGTTGCACCAAAATAACGTTCTTAACGATCCGCGAGTCTCGGTATACGTCAAGGAGTACACCAGCAGCGGAATTTCCGTGGCCGGCGAGGTCACCAGGCCCGGCGTCTATTCGGCTCTGGGGCCGCACAGGCTACTCGACATCCTGCAAACCGCCGGCGGACCCAACGATAAAGCTGCCAATAAGGTCGTGATCAGCCACCGCAACCAAAAAGACGCGACGACCCTTTCCCTCTCCAAGGACCCGGCCGAAATGGCCGCCAGTAATGTTGACCTGCAGCCGGGCGACACCGTTGTAGTTCCGAGAGCGGGTATAGTCTACATACTAGGAGAGGTAACTCGGCCGGGTGGATACGTGCTAAATTCCACGGGAGGAATTACGGTATTGCAGGTCATAGCTGTCGCCGGGGGGCCGACTCACGTCGCCTCTGCAGGAAAAACGAGACTGCTTCGCCGTATTGGGAATGGGTTTCAAGAGCAACAGATAGATGTGAAGAAACTACTACGTGGCAAGGCTCCCGATGTTTCCGTCCGGGACGAGGACATACTCTTCATTCCCAGTAGTGCGATCAAGACCACGTTAAATGCTAGTGCGCTGGTTGGCGTTGCTGCAACTACCGCGATCTACCATGTTCCCTTCTAGTCGTTCACGGTGCCTGGGTGCGAGAACAGTGCGCGGTTGCGTTGGATAGTTGGCCCGGTAGCGACCTGATTCCTTTCACGACGAAAGAGCACTCTTTCGCCGCGAGCTCGGCCAGTTGCTCCAGGACGTGATCCGGCGGATCGAAACTGCTGAGTTCCCTGCTCACACTGAGCTTCTGTTTTCCTCAGCATCCCGAAAATTCCCGATACCCCAAATGCTGAACGCCAAACCAGATGCCCATGCCTAGAACCACCAGCACCAAGCCGCTTAGCGAACTGCGAGAATGGAGTAGACCCCAGGAGGGGGGGTAGCGCTGGACCCGCTTGGATTGCAGAAGTGCAGGAGCAACGTAGCTGACGCAGAGATATATCCATTCAGTGAGAGGTTACCCAGCGCGGCTGGAGGTACGATGTTTGAAATGCGATCCGCGGTCGTTACTCCCTGGAGTGGAAAAGTCTGATCTGTACAGCTGGCGGCGCTTACAGCACCCGGAGTGATCGAAGCCGTCGAGTATAGCGCCATCTGCGTCAGCATCGTACCCGACGGGCCCAACTGGAGCCCTCTAGAGCTCAAACTGAAGGTCTGAGTGACACCTTTGTCGGTGAATCCCCTCAGCGGAGTTCCAAACTGCAATTCCATATCCGTTCCACGAAAAATATGCCTCAGGGTTTGATTCAATGGATTTTTCTCTCCCTTGATCGGCCAAGTCGTCGGATAGGGACCCTTAAACTGATAGGAAGTACCTACGATCCCGGTTGCAATGCGATTGACTTGATTTCCTGGATCACGAGGATTTGCAGCATAAATGCTGTAGCTGGCCGCGTTCGGAGAAGCAAGCCAAGTGAGAGTTTCATAATGACTGCCATCGAAGGTAGCAGGACCGTGACAGGTCGAAGAATTGCCGTAATTTCGCAATAGGGTCTCGTTGCCAGCAGCATCAACGCCAGAGACATAATAGCTGTGCACTGCGCTGGTATCACTCCCGGTTACCCCGCACATCAGGCCATCCGGCGAATTGACACCAACTACCTCATATCCTCCTTCCATACCGCACCACGAATCTAACGCGCAGGAAGTGGAATTCTCGGCTTGGTTTGCGGTCCCGAGACCACCAGCGCTATCGTTGAGGTTATAGAAAACGGCTCTCTCTAGAAACGTGGAGCCGGTGCTTGTCGCCAGAAATCTCGAGGCATTGGAGATTCCAGCAGAGTCAACAACGGAGCGTCCAGCCGGTCGAACGTTAATGAAATTGGCTAGATCGTATGCGTTGAAACCAAACAGCGAATCTGCTCCAAGAAGTGCCACCGCGTTGTTTCCTCGGTTGCACATCTTGTGCCCGCCGACACCGCCGCCGAATCCCCTGTAAAACGTATTGCCATTCGGTGCTGAAAATGTCCCCCCGAGGAATGAGACGGCGCACGTGTCATTGACCGGGATGTTGTTGGAGGTAATCTCGATTGAATGATTCACCGTCCCGTTCATTACGAGGAACTGATCTCCGCGTTCCGCCGACTCGGAGAGGTTGCTAGAAATCTTTATGGGATCGGTCCAGAAATCAATTTGAAAATCGATATGATTACTGCCGACCTCGTTCTCGTCAATAATCGCCGATCCACCCTGCTCCCAAACTCCGATCGCGCACCCATGAATGAAATTGTGACGGATGATATAGCCCTTGTTGTTAAAGGACGGCCCCATGCGGATGGCCGCAACGCCCGAAGTCACAGATGGACCACAGTAGAACGTCGAATCCAGGATTCGCATGTCCTCCACGTTGTCGCGCGAAACCATGGAGAACTGTAATCCGGTCCAGCCCGCGTTGGAGGCACCGCCCCTCATGTTTCCATGAACAAACAATCTACGGAAAATTCCGTCCGTCGTGTTGACTGCCCCGCCGGCTCCGGTCTTGTCCACATTGATGCCAACCGTTGCCAGCCCACCGCCGTCAATGGAAAGGTTTGTGACCTCGAACCCATCCACGTACTCCATGTCGATCATCGTGCCGCCTGCTGCACCGGTCCAAGTGATAGTCGGTACGTTCGTTCCGTAGTAACCGTTGTTCCCTGCCCCGGAGATGCCTTTAATCGTGAACCCGCTGAGATTCTTCACGAGCCAAGTGGATGTTAGCTTGACGTGGCAATTGGGAGGGAAAGTGATAGCTGCACCATTGGTCGCGGCTGCGGCCGTTATCGCGTTGAGTGCGGCAGAACTATCATGGGTGAATGTGCAGTCCACTCCGTAGTCCCGCACATCCAAAACGTCCTTAGCCGACGCTTTAGATTCGGAGTTCGTCGGATTCCCAATTCGCCTCGAGGTAGTAGCTTCAGCTCGCTGATTGGAGATCTGCGACTGGCAGAATTGAAGAGTTGAAAACACGGCAACGCAAACACATACCTCGAAGAGAAAAGTTTTTCGCATCCGTTTATTTGGCCTCCGGCTCGGCCGGACAGATCGGGTTCCGAGCTGATACCACACCTTGAGTTTAGGAAAGAGTTTGAGTCAGGCGCGACTACTCGCGTTCCTGCTCTGCTCGATCGCACAGATCATTTGCGGAATGAGCAACTCCTTCGAGAATCGTTTCCCCAGTTCAGCAGTCGCCGACGAAACAGCAGTTCCGCATCGCATAGCATGCAAGATGTTTGTCACGACCCCGTCTACATCACCGTGCGCGGAAACGTATGCCTCCAGCCCGGGCTGGCGGACGATGTCCCGCACGTGACTCTCCGCTGGACCAATGTAAAGGAATGCTCTGTTGGCGGCGAGCACGTTGTAGATTTTGCAGGGGTGGACGATGCCTACATACTTGTCTCCCATCACTACAACGTGCAGGTCGGCCGCGGACAACGATGCCGATAACTTCTCTATCGGTTGGTAAGGAAGGCACAGCACGTTCCGCATGCCACGGTCTCGCGCACGCTCCTGCACCTTTCGGAACTCGCTTCCGCCCCCGATAAAGCAAAAAGCGATATCTTCATGATCGGCGAGTCGCTCAGCGGCCTGAAGGAGCGTCTCCAAAGGGTGGCATGGGCTATGGTTTCCGGAGTACATGACGACGAATCTACGGGAGAGCTTATACATGGCACGGAACTCTTCCCTGCCCGCTGGATCGAACCTGACGCGGTCATCGTGGGACCAAGGCGGCACGACCAGGATCTTTTCTGCGGGGATGCCCTTCGCCTCGATACGCGCCTTCATGAATCGATCCAGCGCTACGATGCGATCGGCTCGTTGCAAGCTGTGCAACAACATCCGGGATAGTAGACGCGCGACCGGGGATTTATCTCGCAGCCATCCCGCAGCGATTGCCTCGTCGGGATTGAGGTCCATTGACCAGAACACCAGGCTGCGAGCCCTGCCCGGCACAGCCAAAGCCGCGACAAAAGAAATCAGAGGTGGCGAGGTCATCGCAACGACAACGTCGAACTGAGGCAATGACCACAGACGAAACGCACAACTTGCCATGAACGTTCCGAAGTCCGCGGCACGGCGCCATTTGGAACTCTTGCCGAACCCAGTCGATCGTACGCGAACGATTTTGACCCTGTTCCAAGTTTCCTGGTTCGGGAATCGAAGCTTCGGATCGTCGTAGCCTCGGGAATTGCAGATGACGGTGACCTCGTGTCCCGCCTGCGTCAAGCCCCTTGCCAAGTCACTCGCGTGCTGAGCGGTCGAGACAACGTCCGGATAGAAAGCCTGGTTCAGAATCAACACGTTCATTGGCCGGACACTTCCTCTGTCACCGCTGCAGCATGTAGTTGCCAAGGAACAAGACATCCATTCGTGTCCTTCGAAAGCAGTTCAAGGCCTCCTCTGGAGTGCACACAATCGGTTCGTCTTCATTGAAGGAAGTGTTCAGCACAACCGGAACACCGGTTAACTGCTCGAAGTCGGAAATGAGCTGGTGGTAACGGGGGTTGGTGCTGCGAGCGACAGTCTGCAGCCGTCCGGATCCGTCCACGTGTGTCACCGCAGGAATGACTGAGCGCTTATCCTGCTTGACCTGATAAACCATAAGCATAGACGGAGACGGATGCGTTTGCTCAAAGTAGTCTCCGACACGCTCTTCAAGGATCGAAGGAGCAAAGGGGCGGAAGGGCTCGCGCTTCTTGATCCGAGCATTCAGGATGTCCTTCATCTCGGCGCGGCGCGGGTCGACGACGATGCTACGATTGCCGAGAGCCCGTGGCCCAAACTCCATCCTGCCCTGGAACCAACCCACGATCTTCCCATCAGCGACAGCTTGCGCTGCTGCCTGCGTGAGCTCACGGTCGCTCAATTCGCGCCACTCAAAATCGCTCTTTCGCACGATACCGTCGATCTGCCCGTTTGCAAACTCTGGACCGGTATAGGCGTGCTCCATCACAAACGACCGCGGCTGTTGCAGTAGGACATTGTGGATGTAGTAACAGACTCCAAGGGCCGTGCCGGAGTCGCCGGCTGCCGGCTGCACAAACACCTCTCGGAATGGAGTGTTGAGCAGAATCTTTCCGTTCATCACCGAGTTATAGGCGACGCCACCGGCCAGGCAAAGCCTGTCGGTTTTCGTCTGCTGATGCAGCTGGTTCAGAATGTGAAAGCCAACTTCCTCCAAGCGGGCCTGGAGGGAGGCCGCGATGTCCTCCTGCAACGAAGTAAGTGGTTCGCCAGCTAGACGCGCGGGCCCGAAGGTATCGATAAACTTGTCCGAGAAGATGCGACCGATCGTCGGCGAACCGTCTTCCCAGGTCATGTCCACGCCTTCAGAGTCGTGCTTGAAGTAGTCGAGGTTTAGTTTGAAACCAGCGCCGTTGTCTGTCCGGATAATGTCCCGGAACTGTTCCAGGTAACGAGGACGACCATAGGGCGCCAGACCCATAACCTTCCCTTCGTCTCCGTACTTGGGGAAACCCAGGTACTGGCTGGTGGCGGTGTAAACAATTCCGGCTGAGTGTGGGTATTCGATCTGCCCGAGCACGTCCATGTGATCGTTCTCGCCGACTCCCCACATAGTGCTGATAAAGTCGCCGAAGCCGTCAATGGACAAAATGGCAGCGCGGTCGAATGGGGAAACCAGGAAGCAGCTCGCCATATGTGCCCTGTGGTGCTCCACTTTGTGGATCTTGGCCCGGAACTGCGGCGGCACATCCAGCGCGCGTGCCAACTCCTCGCGCAGGTCATGTACCTTGGCGGCATTCGCGAGCCGGGCGGCGATCAGCCCGGAAAGGTTCGGGAGGCGCGTGATCGAGAACAGAATTTTCTTGTGCAGGTGCGCGGAGGGATCCCGCGAAATGCCAACATGGTCGAGCTCGTCAACCGAAATGTTAGCCGCTTGCAGGCAATAGCGGACTGCGGCGGCAGGGAACCCAGCACAGTGCTTTTTGCGATTGAAGCGTTCTTCCTCTACGGCTGCGATAAGCTGACCATCTCTTACGATCGCGGCAGAGGCATCGCCGTGGTAAGCGTTAATTCCCAAAATGTACAACGAACAACTCCTATTCTGCATTCAAGGTGACGATCCAGCAGCTCGCGCACTGACTACTATGCACGAGGTCTCGACGTGCCGATTCGGGCAGCCATTTCAATCAGGCAGTCTTGGTTGCGAACTTGGTTTCGATGTCCTCCACAACCATGTTGAGTACCCTAACCGCTTCGCGGCCTTCTTCCGCTGAGACGGGCGGTTCAGACCCCGACAGAATGCTGTCAGCAAACTGAGAAATGATGATTTCGTGCGTGCTGCGAACTCTCCCGGTTGCGACCCGAATTGAGTTGGAAACAAATGCGCCTGCCAGCTGGGCGGATTCCCTAAGCAAGGAAAGCCCGACTGGAACAGGTTTCAGTTCGGCACGCCGGTAATGCAGCACATTCATGCTTTCCAAATCGAGCATTAAGAATCCTGTGTCTCCCAGGACTTCAACCTTGGCGGCCCATTCTTCGGTAGTGTAAACCACGGTAGCGGAACTGATCGCGTCATCCCCAATCAGGTTAATTCGGTAGTCCTCAAACGAGGACCAGGGATAATTATGCATAACCTTCAAGGCATCGACGTTGACAGTGTGAATATGAGGAATGAAGGCCAGCGTCATGTACACGATGTGTGGACCGGTTTCTCCGATCACTCCACCGGGCAGCTTGTGCGCCCAGTGTTCCGGGCGCGAGGTCATGTAGGCTGTGGGAGTCGAGAGAAAGATGCGCATTCCACGCACTGTCCCAATCGCGCCATTCCCTACCATACGGCGCGCCTTCATGAACGGCTCGTAAAACAAGTCGCTGTGCGCGACGCAAACTTTCCGGCCATAGTCCTTGGAGGCTTGCACGATCTGATCGCAGTCAGCCACAGTGAGTGCCATTGGCTTCTCGACCAGAACATGGCAGCCGTGCCGCATGGCTTCGACCGCGAGGCGCGCATGGGTCTGCGGCGGCGTGCAGATGTCCACCAAGTCTGGCTTTTCGGTGGTCAGCATTTCCGCAATGTTGCTGTAGGCGCTCGGAATGCCGAACCGGCTTGCCACTTGCTTCGCGGAGGTAAGATTCAAATCGCAGACAGCTACGAGCTCGGTCTTAGACCTCAACTTTAAGAATGCGGGGACGTGCTTCTTCCCTGCGATCAAACCGGAACCGATGATAGCGGCTCGGATTCTCTTCAACCTGCCCTCCCAAATTTCACTACTCGTTCGCCACAACCTTACCCAGGGACCGCAGTCACATGCGCGTGGCACGCCGCCCATTCAATGAACTGCCCTGACTGAATCCCGCAGGATGTGGTTCTACATTTCTATCATTTTTGTCGATGAACTGTTCCATCCAAATCTCAAGCGTCAGCAACTGCCAGATCTGCATGGACCAGTCCTGTGCGCCACTTCTGTGCTGCTGTACGAGAGAGCGGACTGCATCCGGTTGAAAAATGCCGCGCTTTCTTAAACGCGATTCGGAAAGCAAGTCATCGACCATCGGCTTCAGTTCGTGCGCAAGCCAATAGTCCACCGGCACACCAAAACCTGCCTTGGGCTGCCGCAGCACCTCGGCGGGAAGCATCCCGGCCACAGCCTTGCGCAGAATGTACTTGGTGGTCGGCCTGATCGTTCCGTGAAGCTTCAGTCGGGGGGGCACGTTCCAGGCCACGAACTCGGCCAGGCCCCGGTCAAGGAAAGGTACTCGTACTTCAACCGACGATGCCATGCTCATTTTATCGGCGTAGGTCAGATTTAGGCTGGTCATGAAAATCTTTGTGTCCACGTATAGCATCTGGTTCAAGAAATCTGCGTGATCTACCTGTTTGAAGCAGGCTCGGTGTCGCTCACACGGGTCCTGACCGTCGATCGCTTTCGAAATGACAGGGGTAAGGAGGTTCTCCTGCTGCTTCGCATCCATGTACGTGCAATTCATCAAAAATCGCTCGACGGCTGGCAGAGAGCCGCTACGCGCCATCTTCTTGGCCAGGCGAATCATTCCCTTCAAAGGCGTGCTACGCAGGCTCGGCATCCCAAGTAACAGTGGTTCGATGAAACCTCGCCTCAACAAAGAAGGAATCCCGCGGTAGGCTTCTCCCCAGTAGTGCGCGCAGTGCTTCCTGTACCCTGCGAACAGTTCATCTCCACCCACGCCCGACAACAGCACGGTCGTTTTGCCGTGCGCCTCCCGACAAACTAGGAAGGCTGCAATGATGGCAGGATCCGCCGTGGGCTCATCCATATGCCAGGTAATCTTGGGAAGTAGGTCTGCCACGTCGGGGTCTACGACGATGGTCTGGTGTTCGCATCCCATCCGTCGTGCGAACCGCTCAGCCACTCGCGGATCATCTAACGTCTTTTCTCCGACCCGGTACTTGGAGGGAAAGGTAATTGTATGCGTGTGTACCGGATGGTCGGACAATTCGGCCATCGTCGCAACGATGCTGCTCGAATCCAGCCCTGCGCTCAGGAACGCTCCCACGGGAACGTCACCAATCATCTGCGCCTGGACAGAACGGCGAAAACGCTGTCGAACCTCGTCCACCAACTCAGCCTCTGAACGCGGGTACGGAGTATCCGCGGACGGAAATTCCAAATCCCAGTACTTCGATACGGTCCATTGGTCATTTCGGAAGACCGCAGAATGCCCAGCGGGAAGTTTGTAGATGCCGCGAAACATGGTATGGGGATCAGGAACCCAAAGCAGAGTCAAGTACTGTTGCAAAGCAGTGAGGTTGATCTCGGCTCCGATTCCTGGCACTTGCAACAGGGCTTTGATTTCAGACGCGAATGCCAGCCAGTGCCCTCGTTGAACGTAATAGAACGGTTTGATACCAAAGTGATCGCGGGCAACAAACAACGTTGGGGCCGCGCCGCGAAGATCGCAAATCCCAAACGCAAACATTCCATCCAGCCGTTGGACGCACTCCGGACCCTCCTCCTCGTAGAGATGCACGATGACTTCCGTGTCGGTTCGGGAAGCAAACCGATGCCCCTTCGCCTGCAACTCGCTACGAAGATCACTGAAGTTGTATATTTCGCCGTTGTACGTGATCCAGACGGTACCATCTTCGTTTGACATCGGCATGTGCCCACTGTCGGACAAATCGAGGATGGCTAGGCGCCGGCTCGCAAGCCCCATGTAGCTGTTGTCGGGGAATCTCTTTTCCCAGGTGCCTGAGTCGTCAGGGCCGCGATGCGCCTGGACCTGGATCATCCGCGCCAACGTTGATCGATCCCCGCAGTTTACGAGTCCCGCTATTCCGCACATTCCGTGTTTTCCCGGTACTTAGTGTTTACTCGGTTTTCGAATGAAATTGTACATGATACGTTAAACGGACCGTCTGTCCTTCTCGCTCTTCAGTTCGTAAATTTTTGCCTTGGTATGGAACATCTGAATCGATTGAAAGGCACAGTAAATCAGTCCCGGCACGCCGTCCAGAAGCCCTAGCCGAAATACGTAGCGATAAAGAAAAAGGAACATCGGCGAACCGGGAATGCGATATAACCACTTCTTTAGCCAGCGTCTGCGCTGCGCTTGCGTGCCCAACAGAGTCGGCGGTAACTCGCGATCCTGTTCTCCGTCTTGTGCTAGAACTCGCGACTCCCAATTCGAATACTCGTTGTGTTTTGCGATGTAGCGGGAAAGAGTTTCGACATTCTCATGGAGGAGCGCCTGCTTCAGGGTTCCCGTCGACCCATCAACAACAACATGTTCATGCACTTCGATGTCACCCATCGAATCGTCCTGTTCTCTGAGACGGCACTCAAAATGACCTCTTCCGCGCCGAAACAGAGGCAGCTTCCAAAACCCGCTATCGCCAAAGCGAAGCACTCTTCCGAGAAAATTTAACCGGAGGAACACATAGTAGCCCTGGAACCTAGGATTCCGAATTGCATACTGCACTTCATCCGCCAGTTCCGGGGTCAGGATCTCGTCAGCATCCAACAACAATACCCATTCATTCTCGAAAGACAGCGAGTCCAGAGCCCACTGCCTTTTCTTCGGCCAGCCGCCGCCATAATGAAACTGCACCACTTTCGCGCCAAACGCACGGGCAATCTCGACGGTCTCGTCGGCGCTCTGTGAATCAATGACATAGATTTCGGCGCAGAGACGGGCCGCTTCCAAACACCGGCTGAGATGTCGCGCCTCATTCCGGGTCGGAATGATGACGGTAACCGGAATGCGGTTTGGCAACG
>OBLU010005853.1_pt1 | contig 10975 bp, 5 predicted proteins | sample 1518681 | NCBI WGS metagenome assembly OBLU01 (sample SAMEA3539304, study PRJEB22396) | soil metagenome | biome: tundra; feature: field; material: soil | place: USA | collected 2010-05 | depth 0.15 m
GTTTTTCTTTACATCCGAAGTCGATAGGGAAGTTGGCCTAATTGCAGAACCTCCGATACGTTCCAGAATGGATCCTTTCGGGGGCTTTGCCGGGTGCCCCAGGTCTCGATTCCGAGAGCTGGGATATCACGAACCCTCCCAGCTGCAAATTACCCGCGATAAACGCCCATGTGGCCTAGAAAGACCCCGCTTCGCGACAATTCGCCACTGCGCTCGTCGCCAGCTAGCGGAGAGTTTTCAGAGACCCGCGCCTCGGCCGCTGAACCACTCCGTCATTCGATAGTTAATCGGTCAATAACCCGCTCGTTTACGGCGCGCGGTATGCGGACTCTTCGATAGTTCCGCTTGTGCATGGACTCAGAGCGCACCAAATCGATAAACCCCACTCCCGGCGCCTAATCTCGGCGATTAATTTCTGCCGCTCCTGAAGAAAGCCGGGCGCAAAAGCCAGCGCGTCTTAACCATAATGTGACGGCGAGGGAGCGAGCCCGCCTTGTCCTGTTGGACGCTTGACTGATCGAGCGGAGCAGCGCCACTCTCAGGAAACCTTGCCACAAGCCGACTCACCAGGATCTATCCGTCGCGGTCTGTTCAAGGAAAAGGAACAATCTGAATGAAGAATACGCTCAATCGCTTGATATCGGAGCAAGTAGAAATCCGACCGAAGTACAATCCTTGACGAAGGAGATTCGAATGAACAAAGAGATATCGCGGCTTCTAGAGATTCTTGCTATTGCAAACCAAGAGATCGGTGCGCGAAGCAAGACAAGCCGGAAAATCCGCATAGAACTCCGAGAGCTTGGACACCAGAGTGGGTTGCGGCACGAGAGATGAACGGCGATTTCAACATTGGATCCAACCGCATCTCTGGCAGAAATCTCTAACGGGGCTCAAAACCATACGGGCTGGCTGCAGCTGATGACAATCAATCAAGGAATGCACGGAGGTGTGTGTGGAACGACGAGATCTGTTGAAGGGAATTGGAGCGGCTACGATGATATCGGCGATGCTTGAGGAGAGCGCTCAGGCGCAAGGGTCGGAAACCGTGTATGAACTGCGCATTTACCACCTGAATGAAGGCAAGCAGGATCTGATCCTCGACCGGTTCCGCACCAAGGAGACCAAGATCTTTGCGCGGATGGGGATGCATGGAGTGGGGTACTGGGTGCCGACCGAGGAGTCGCTGGCGGGAAGGACGCTGATCTATCTGCTGCGACACGAGAGTCGGGAGGCGGCGAAGGTGAGCTGGGAGAAGTTTGCGGCCGATCCGGAGTGGGTGGCGCTTAAGGCGGAGACCGAGAAGGACGGCGCGTTCGTGAACAAGCACGAGTCGACGTTCATGAAGCTGACGGACTTTTCGCCGAAGGTGTGACGGGACTGCGGGCGGCGGCTGAGACCAGGGTAGGTGCTCTCCCTATCGCCGATGTCGCGCTGTACTTTAACTGCCGCGCGACACCAAATCCGAAACTCCATCGGAACCTCCCATTCCGATTCAATCCTCGGGGAAAACGACTACCTGAGAGTACTACCGATGTTGTGCCGCCCCCAACTCTGATACGGTTCCGCGACACACGCGCCGAGGAAAGATAGGCAGGTCAATACGCGGACCCAGGGGAAGCAGCATTCACTTTCCCTTGACACTGCTTCTCGGCGGGCGATACAGTCGCGCAGTTGTGAGGGAGTGGCGCCTGATGCGAAACATCTATCTCTTTATAAGCATCGCCGTGATGGCTGCGGCTCTGGTGACGGGATCGGTATTGGTATGGCGAAGCAGGGTCGTCGCTCACGCTGCGGACCACGGCGGCGAGGTGATGGTCCCAAAGTTTGAAGTGGATCCATTTTGGCCCAAGCCGTTGCCGAACCACTGGATCCTGGGCATGTCCGTGGGCGTAGCCGTGGATGCGCACGACAACGTGTGGATCGTGCACCGGCCGCAAACCCTGGACGAGAAGGAATCCTACCTCACTCGCAGCGAGGCGGACTGTTGCACGGCGGCTCCGGATGTTTTGGAATTTGATCCGGCCGGGAACCTGATCAGGCACTGGGGCATGGCCGAGGGCCACGACTGGCCAAGCTCCAATCACGGCATCACGATCGATGGCCAAGGCAACGTGTGGCTGGGCGGAAACGGCGCCTACCAAGCACGTCCTCCGGCGGGAAGCGCGGCCCAATTCGCCGCGCCGCCCGCTCCCGATACGGCCGTCAGCGCCCACCGGGTGTACCACGACAGTTTCATCCTGAAGTTCAGCCAGGATGGGAAGTTCCTGGGCGAAATCGGCCGCGCCAACGCCAGCCAGGGAAGTCTCGATACTAAAAACGTGAAAGGCGTGGCCGAGATCCGGTTCATTCCGGGGACGCGCGAATTGTTTGCAGCCGATGGATACGGGAATCATCGCGTCTCGGTCTGGAACGCGGATACGCTCCAGTTCATCCGCATGTGGGGCGCGTATGGCCATACGCCCAGCGACGATCCGCTGCCGATGTACAATCCGGATTCGCCGCAGTTCGGAAACCCGGTGCATTGTGCCGTGCCCTCCAACGACGGGCTGATCTATGTATGCGACCGCAAGAACCTGCGCGTCCAGATCTTCAAGTATGACGGAACCTTCGTGAAGCAGTTCGTTCTCGAGCCCCACACGCGCGGCGACGGCTCGGCCTTTGAGATTGCATTCTCCCCGGACCCCGAGCAGAAGTTCATGTACATTGCCGATGGGTCCAACATGAAGATCCATGTCTTCGATCGCCTGTCGTTGAAGGAGCTATACAGTTTTGGCGATGGCGGCAGGCAACCGGGCGAGTTCTACGCCGTGCATAACATCGTCACCGATTCCAAGGGAGACATCTTCACCACCGAGACCTTCCATGGCCAGCGTGTGCAGAAGTTCGTCTACAAGGGACTGGTGCCTCTGAGCGAAGTACAGCACGGTGGCGTCAGCGCGATTTGGCCCAGCGGCGCGGGAAACGAGTAACCCCAGGCTATGCCGGTGGAGCATGGTTGGCGTATTCCCGCGCTATGCCCATGTCGCACGCCTCTTAACTAGAATATCGTCCAAAGGGACTGAATCAAAGTTTGGGCCGGTCACCCTACGAGTAGTGGCGGAGTTGTTCGCAGTCGAAATATCGTACGTCACTCGCAGAAAAGTATTTCTCGACTCTATCCTCGAAGAGAACCACCCCCCTTGAGAGTGTTATCTATGGTGGGCCACCCCAGATTTGATACAGTCCCGCGACATCCCCGACACACCAAATTCAATGAAGCTTCAGCCAAGCGGCTAGGATCGGGAACGAGAAACGCCGTTCCCAACTGCGACCGTAGATTACTCACCAGATTCGCCGCAGGGTGCGGCAACCAAACGATTGGTGCCGCCTTCGAAGCAGTCGCCCATCGTGACACCTATGCTCCATGTCCGAATAGGCCGCGGTTGAGAGTGAAAGTGGTAATGGAGGGCCTTAACGGCCTTACGACTCCTCAATCCGCCTTCCTCTCCGCCATCGCCAACGTGCCGGGTGCACGCACCCGACCCTTATTTCTCGATATCTGTCCAGTTATCTTCCGGGTTGCGGTCAATCAACTTGTTGTAAGGATCGATCGCTGCCCGCGTGGGCGGCTCGTTCACGATAAATGTGAGCGTGGTGCGCGGCTCGGTGATCCACACCTTCTCGGTGTGCAGCGGTTGCTCGCTGTCTTTCCTGCCTTTGAACACGCCCATCTCGATCAGGTCGTGAATGGGAATCTGAGTCTCAGCGCCGTCGCCGTTAGCGCGCATCTTCCGCGCATCCACCACCAGCGTCACCTTGTACCTGTGATCGGCGGTGGGTTGTACCTTGGCCGTGACCGCCTTGTTGTCGTAGAGCGTGATGGTCTCAAACATATCCGTGATCATGTATTGCAGCTCGGGCGGCGTTTGTTTTCGCAGGGATGCGACCAGATCGCGCGTGTCCGGGTAGGGCGGACCGGTGAACTTCCATTTGTCCAGAAACTCCTTGAGGGCCGCATTCAGCTTGTTTTCACCGATAGCGTCGGAGAGCGCATAGAAAACCAACGATCCTTTCTGATACCAGACATAGCTTTCGCTTTGCACCAGGACCAACGGCGGTTCATGGCGTACTTCGCCGGTGCGGCCACGCAGGTAGCCGTCCAATTCATGCTTGAGAAAGCGGCGCATGTGATCGTCGCCGTATTGATGTTGCATCACACGCAGAGCGGAGTATTCGGCCAGACTCTCCGACATCATGTTCGATCCCTTTTCATAGCCGCCAACAAGCTGATGGCCCCACCACTGATGGGCCAGCTCGTGCGCGGTCACAAACCAGGGAAGATCGATATCGTCCGGTTTGGCAAGGCGGCTGATGAAGCCAATCTCTTCGGAGTAGGGGACGGTATTGGGGAAGGACTGCGCAAAGGCTCGATAGCGCGGAAACTCGATGATGCGGTACTGGCCAAATTGGTAGGGACCGTAGTTCTTGGTGTAATACTCCAGCCCGGCCTTCGATGTAGCGATCATCTTGTCCACATCGTAGGTATGCGAGGGCAGGTAATAGACCTCCAGTTTCACGCCATTCCAGGTGTCGCGCTTGACCGCATACTGGCCGGAGATATAGCTGAAGAAGTCCTGGATATGTGTCGATCCCATACTGTATTCGAAGTAATTGCGTCCGTTCTGTTGCCAGTTGCGCACCAGGTAGCCGGGCGAGAGGGCAATCTGATCTGACGCTGTGCTGACAATGGAGTGATAGGTAATGAAGTTGGAGTCTGGCGAGAAGAGGTTGGTGTTCATGCCATAGTTGTCGCCCCGGTCCGGCATCTCCTCCAGGGGGCCAAGACCTTGCTCGCGACGACGAACAGGATTGTCGAGCTCTTCTCCCCGGCTATAGCCGAGTTCGGGGAAATAACTGCGGTCGAAGAATGTGCCGTTATAGGCGAACTCTCCTACCTCGCCGGAGTTGCGGAAGCCCGGGTTCTCATACCCGCACTGGAAGTGGATCTGGATCGAATCTCCCGGATTGAGAGGCGTGGCCAAATGATAGATCCAGAACCCATGCTTAGTATCGGTGAGTGTTGCCGCAGCCGGGCGATCGAAGCTGATGGATCGGATGGAGCGGCGGCCGTTAGTGAGATAAATATCCTGGATCGGCTTGCTGCTTTGATTGATCGCGGTATACGTCCCGGTCGCCGAAAAGCTGCGCTGTCGCGGATAGATATTGACTGCGGTATCCACCGCGACAATCTTGGGAAGCGGCACTGTTTCGTATTTCTTGTAGAGTTTTTCGTACTCCGCTTGTAGCTTGCGATCGCCCTTATCGGTGTGAAAGGTATTGAGGACGTGGGTATTGTAGAAGATCCAGGAGCCGCTGCCGATGGCTGCCAGAACCGGTAGAAGCAACAGGAGAGCGTAAGCCGGCAAAGATTGCCTTGCCAGTTGCAAGCGCGCACGCAAACCCGTATCCGTGCCGCGGCGCGCGAGCAGGCTGGCCAGCACGCCGAGAAGAACGGCCCATGCCAGCCAGTAAAAAGTCGACCAGAAGAGCGGCCGGACGAAGTGGCCGTAGCCGTTCATGTCGGAATAGGTGTAGGAGATCATATCGCCGTAGACGAAGAGGTGATCGACCAGACCCATTCCGGCCAGCACCAGTTGCAGCGCGAAGACTCCGACCACAATTCCATGCCCGATGAACTTGTTGGGAACGATGGTCTGTACAAAAAAGGCCAGCAGAGCGAAGATCAGCACATCCGGGAAAGTGATGACGTAGAGTTCCTTGAAGTATTGCAGGAACTCGAAGTTGTAGTATCCGGCGATGACCTGGGAAAGGACGCCGCAAAGCAGGACAACCGTGAGCAGAAAGAGTTGCGCGGCGGCCAGAGCGGAAAGCTTGCCAAGCGTGTCGATCCATCCGCGAAAAGGCAGTGCATCATGAATCTGGTCGAAGTGCGTGTCCCGCTCCCGCCATACCAGTTCCCCGGCATACACGGTGGAGATGATGTAGAGGAAGAGGACTGCATTGCCGCGTACGACCTCGAGCATCAGATAGGTGACTGGCCAGACATTATAGCCGTCGCGGGTTCCGGCAAAATGGCCGTTGATCACGCTGAAGCCAACCAGAAGCAGAGTGATGGCCCAGAAAGGAATCTCGCGGAAGATGTTGCGGCTGTAAATGCGGGTGAGCGAGAGAAACTGCTGCATGTGGTTCAACCACGAATGAGTAGTAAGCACTGTGGGCAGCAGGTGGTGAAACCTTGGCGCCGGCGGGGCTGTAGATTCCTGCCCGGTTGCCTTCTGCTTGCGGCTGCGCCGTACCGTCAATAACTCGACCGACATGGGAAAGAAGAGATAGACCGCGGCCAGTGCGGCGAGACCCGCCGAGAGCCACACCAGGCGGTTCCACAGGAACATGCCGGTGAAGGGCATCCAAAGTGTGTTCTGCTCGGCGACAGTCCAATAACGCGAGATGCTCTGAAAGAGCAACATGCCCACGGGATCGAAGACCGCTGGCCAGAAGGGGTTGAGACTATGGGTTTGTTGCACTGAGATCGCGCCGATGATGTAGACGATGAACAGCGCCACTCCCTGCAGATAGACGACCATGATGCGCCGCGTTAGCGCGGCCACCAGAAAGAAGAGCGATCCCAGAAAAAAGACCTGCGGCGCAATGATGACGATATAGTGGTAGCCGAGCATGGCCGGATTAAATGGAGCCAGACGCGTGTGGTCGGCCCACGGTGCAAGACCGCCCAACGCCTCGCCAAGAGGAATCCCGGCAAAGATGAAAAGGGACGTGACCAGAGATCCGGCCCAGCGTCCGCCGAGGTAGGCGAATTTGGTTATCGGCTTGGTAAAGACCAGCTGATAGGTGTCGCGTTGGAAGTCGCGCAGGATTGAGGTGCCGAAGGTGGCGGCCATGATGATGCAGCCGTAGAAGCAGAAGATGAAATCGAACGTCTGCGTTACGTAGGGTCCGTTGACCATGACCTTGCCCGGTCCGATGAAGAAGTCCGGAGAGGCTACGAAGAGAAACGTCAGCGCGAGCCAAAGCCCAAAGAACAAGTAGGTGGAGATACTACGCAGGCGAAGCTTGATCTCGAAGAATAGAAAATCCAGAAACATTGCCGTCTCTCCTGATGCTCGGCTTGGAACGTGCGGCTTACTGAACGCGATCGGTGTTGAGGGCGAGGAAGTAGACGTCTTCGAGCGCGGGATCCACCGGACGGAAGCCGTTGCCCGGAGCAGACTCAGCGTGGATCCGGATCTCGTGCGCGCCCCCCAGCAGCTTGGTGGAAACCACCTTGAACTGTGCGGAGAATGCAGAAAACTCTTCGTCAGTGTGCACCAAGATGCTCCACATGCCGCCCTGCAGCCGCTCCAATGTCTCTTCCGGAGCGCCCTCCAGCACTAACTTGCCATTGCTGATGATGGCCATGCGCGGGCATAGTTCCCGGACATCTTCGACGATATGCGTGGAGAGAATCACGATCACATCGCGGGCCAGGGAGCTGAGCAGGTTGAGAAAGCGATTGCGCTCCGCCGGATCGAGACCGGCCGTGGGCTCGTCCACAATAATGAGCTTGGGATTGGCCAAGAGAGCCTGGGCGATGCCGAAACGCTGCTTCATTCCGCCCGAGTACGTGCTCAGAGCCTTCTTGCGAGCATCCCAGAGATTGGTCTGATGCAGGAGCGCGTCCACAATCTCCTTGCGTTCGGCGGAGTTGGAGATCCCCTTCATCACCGCCAGGTGGCGAAGCATGTCCACTGCGGAAATGCGCGGATAGACGCCGAATTCCTGGGGAAGATAGCCGAGTTGGCGGCGAACAGCATCCTTGTTGGCTACGACATCCATTCCATTGAGCAGGATTTGTCCGGAGTCGGGGTCCTGGAGAGTGGCAATGGTGCGCATGAGCGTGGATTTGCCCGCCCCATTGGGTCCCAGCAGGCCAAACATGTTGTTGCCAATGGTCAGGCTCAGGTTATCCAGAGCTTGCACGCCATTGGGGTAGCGCTTGGAGAGATCGCGAATTTCAAGAGGCACGAAGTAACTCCTTCCGATGAATCCTTTGGCAACAAGAAACGTGAGCGATCGCAGACATTTGAGATAGTAACGGAGAAGGACTGCCAAATGTTCACCCAGGCGTGCGAATTGTACGTAGTCGGAGGATGGGGAGAGACCGGCCATTGGGATTGGGTGGCCTCGAAGCGGATTGTCGCATGGCGGAGAATGTTGTGGGTGTTGTCGCAGAAAGCTAACACAGGGCTGGACCCGCGCAGAGCCCCATTATTCGGTCGGTTCAGAGCAGTTTATAGGATCGGTCCCGATCAAACGCCCATTGCGTCTATGACCGTCCGGTTAGGCGGCGGTGTGGTGCTGCTCCAGCACAAGCCAAGCTCAATCCAACAACCGAGTTGAGACAACGAGCCCCATCGGACTCGGATCCGGGGGGGGTCTGCGTTACGGGTCTGACAGGGCCGATGGAGGCCCACTGGGGTTCCGCCTTGCCCCTATACGGGGTAGGCTTCCAGTAGTAATTGGCCGCTCCCGTACCCGTCAGTGTCGTGTGGAGCCCTTCTAGGGCCGACACCGGCTGCTGCAGGGGAGGAAGGGGAGCCTCATCGGGAAACCCGCGGCGCAAGCGCGCGGTCAGGTTGCCCCGTGCCCGAGCGTCGGGCAAGGCCGAGGTCGCGCGGCCGCCCTTCAGCCGTTTCCAGCTGAGGCCTGCCGTCGGGTAAAATCGGTATGGCGGCGAAAGCTCTTCCAAAGCGCGGGTCCGCTGTTGTCATACGTTTTTCCCGTTGTCATGCAAAACGGCCCTACAGGGCCGAATTGGGCGGAAAACGCGGAGAATCCGAACAGCGCGGAAGCTGCCTAACCTTCGTGTTTTCAATTGATTGCTAATGAAATCAACAAGATGGGCTGTAGACGAGTCTAGAGGGCGCGGCTTTAGCTGCGCCACAAACGGCAACAGGAGTAAGTTGGGCTTTAGCCCCTGGGGGGAATCTTAGCTATCGCGAGGAGTTAACCCAACAGCCCTCCACCAATTCAAAAGTCGAAGTCAGCAAAGAAACTGAAAACTGAAAGCTTCTTAATCACTTCCAAACATGCTCCACAGCCCCCGCCGGCATATGGTGAGTTATCTCCGTATAATTCGCCTCTATATCCCAAGCCATATCTTTCGGCACCCAGTTTCTGTCTCTCTCAGGTAACTCAACATGAATCTCCCCAAACGTCTTCCCCGCGTCCACCTGCTCCTTCACAGCACTATATAAATCAATCAAGAACTGACGCTGCCCCTCAAGAATTTCGATGCCGCCTGCATCGCCGTGGCCGGGAAGAACGTAGAGCGGCCTAAGCTTAATTGCCTTCGAGAGGGCGCGCGGCCAGTTGGCGAGGTTCGCATCCCATAACTTGTTGCGTGGCCCGTTGACGGCGGCATCGCCGGCGCACAGCACGCGCTCCTTGGGCAGCCAGACGTACCCATCTGCTGGCGTGTGTCCCCAGCCAAGAAAGAGAAAATCGACTTCCCGTGTTGCGTCCTTCAGAACAAATGGGCTTTTGCGGAAGGTCTTCAGAGGCCGCTGTACATTGACCTGGTGCATCTCGCGCACATCTTCGCGCTTTGCTTCGGCAGCCTGCCAGCGCGTGGGTTCGTAGCGATCCATCTCCGCGACGATTTTGTAATAAGCGAGCGTGGTTGCCCCGGTGGCGGTCCAAAGCGAGTTGCCGTAGGAGTGATCGCCGTGGGCGTGCGTATCGAAGACATAACGCACTGGCTTGGGGGAGAGTTCCTTGACTTCCACCATGAGTTCGCGGGCGCGAGCGGGGTAGTTGGCATCGACCACGATGAGATAATCCTGCATCTCAATCACGGCCGTGTTGCTGTAGCCCATTGACGCATCGCCGAGCAGGAACCAGACACCCGGCGCAATCCGCCGTGCTGACGCCGCCTGTCCGCGCAACTCAGCAACACCAAATCCAAGCAGAAGAACGAAAGCAGCAACGACAGACCGCATCAGCAGCATCCCTGCCGACGCATTTCCACCCTGCCGCATCGCTTCATCACGCAATCAATGCCCCGCCGCCCAGCCCAGCCCATCCGTACCCTTGCCGGTAGCGATCGACCGCGCAACCTTCCACGTCGCCAGATCGATCTCGTCCACTCGATTGGCGCCGAGGCACGAGACATAGGCCACCTTGCCGCCGGGCCCCGCAAGCACCTCCTGCGGATCCGCGCCCACCGCAACCGAATGTGCCACTTTCATGGTCGCCAGGTCGACAACATCCACAACATTCTTCGCCGGAATCGGCATCAGCAGCCACTTCCCGTCCTTCGTAACGGCCGCCCCGTAACCCAGCCCGCTCAGCGGAACCCACGTCTTCACGCTGTTGGTCGCCGTATCGATCACCGCCATTTGCGGCTTTGTCTGATCCGCGGTAAACACCCAGCGGTCATCGTTCGAAATCGTAATCCGCTGCGTCTGGCCGGAGACGGGGATAACAGCAAGGGTCTTGCGAGCTTTTATGTCGAGAACAGAGACCGTTCCCGGACCCACGTTGGCGGTGTAGCCGCGCAGCCCGTCGTGCGAAATCGTGAACATGTGGCTCTCGGGCTGGCCGGTCGGAATCGACCCTACAACCTTCCACGTCTTTGGATCGATGATGGTGATGGAGTGGTCCAGCTCGGTGGTCACGTAGAGCAAGCCATCTTTCGGACCGAAGACGGGGCAGTGTGGACGTACCCCATGGTCGAATTTGATATTGCCGACTATCCTTTGCGCTGCGATGTCGATGACCACAATGTTCTGGCCGTCGGTTCCCGGCTTGCCCACGCCGGAGTTTCCATAGATAGGCACAATAGCCAGCCGTCCGTCAGGCGAGCCGGCAACTTCGTGGCCGGTGGTTCCGCCTTCTTCGACCGAAGCAAGCACCGATCCTGCTGCGGGATCGACAATGGCCAGGCTCTTGTCGCCCTTCTGGGCAACCAGCAAGC
>OBLU010005854.1_pt1 | contig 10975 bp, 6 predicted proteins | sample 1518681 | NCBI WGS metagenome assembly OBLU01 (sample SAMEA3539304, study PRJEB22396) | soil metagenome | biome: tundra; feature: field; material: soil | place: USA | collected 2010-05 | depth 0.15 m
GCACAATGTTGTGCCCGGGAATCGCCGCCGGCATGCCGTCGTCCGCGAACTTGCCCCGGCGAGGGCCGATGATCCAAATGATCGAGACCGCCATCAGGCCGCCTACGACCTGGATCACGCCTGCGCCGCCCGCATCGACGAATCCCGATATGCCGAAGTTTGTGCCAAGCTGAGCGAGCCATCCCGCGCCCCATGCCCAGTGCGCGAACAACGGAAACATGAAGCCAGCCAGCAGCGCGCTCGCGAGACAAGCGGGCACAAGCCGCCAGCGGTCAGTGCCCGCGCTGAGCGGAATCATCGCCGTGAGGCCGGAGCCAAACATCATCAGACATAGCGTCAGCGCGGAGTTGAGGCCGGCCCCATCCGATCCATCGAAGCTTATGCCGGTGGCGAAGAACGGCGCGGCCCCGAGCCAATCCCAGCGCACGCCGCCGGCAGCAAACGAGTGTGCGGAAGCCCCGGAAACTCCGGCCCAAGAGAACCCAAAGATCACGAAGATAATGGCGGAGATCGCGAGCGCGCACAGCGTTGCAAGCATCGCGTGAGCGGCACTCCGCGAGCGTCCGAGCCCCTGGTGAATCAGCGCCAGTCCGGCGGCCGCCAGCGGGATCAACATCATGCAGAATAGACACAGCACCGGGTTCATCGCTGCTCCCTTGTTGCGGCCTTGTATGCCTGGGTCAGCAAGGCCACGCCGAGAACCTCCACGCCAACGCCGGCCACCACAAAACCTAGCCGCGACTGGAACGAGGTCATCAGCACCAGGGCCGCGAGGACGATGAAGAATCCGGACAAAAGCAGCAGGCAGCCGATCAGCCTCAAGGAATCTCCTTCAAAAAATATGTGACGTAGATATTGTGAACGGTTCAGTATAGAGCATTTGCCTGCCGGTGTTACATTTTGAAGACTCGCGCCTACGACTCCTTCGCCGCAGGAGATAGCGGCCCAACGGGCTACAAAATGGCCTGGCCTGGCTGAACATGTAACAGGGCAAGCAGAAGGGCACGACCGAAGCCGTGCCCTTCTGAACTACGTTTGAAGAGAGCGCCTAATACCGATAGTGATCCGCCTTGTACGGTCCTTCCACCGGCACGCTCAGGTAGTCCGCCTGCTTCTTCGAGAGTGTCGTCAACTTCACGCCGATCTTCTCGAGATGTAGCCGCGCAACCTCTTCGTCCAGCTTCTTCGGCAGAATGTAGATTCCAACCTTGTACGTGTCCTTGTTCTTCCAGAGATCAAGCTGCGCGAGCGTCTGGTTTGCGAAGCTGTTCGACATCACAAAGCTTGGATGCCCGGTCGCGCAACCCAGGTTCACCAGCCGCCCTTCGGCGAGCACGAAGATGCTGTTGCCGCCCGCAAACGTGTACTTGTCCACCTGGGGCTTGATGTTCAACTTGGAAACGCCGGGAAGTGCGTTCAGCTTCTCCATTTGAATCTCATTGTCAAAGTGACCAATGTTGCACACGATTGCCTGGTCCTTCATCAACTTCATGTGTTCGACCGTAATGATGTCGACGTTACCGGTGCACGTGACGTAGATGTCGCCGCGGCCAAGTGTTTCCTCGATGGTCGTGACTTCGTAGCCTTCCATCGCTGCCTGCAGCGCGTTTATCGGATCGATCTCCGTAACAATCACTCGCGCGCCAAGTCCGCGTAGAGACGCCGCCGAGCCCTTGCCCACATCGCCGTATCCGCAGACCACCGCGACCTTGCCCGCGATCATGACGTCGGTTCCGCGCTTGATGCCATCCACCAGCGACTCGCGGCATCCATACAGATTGTCGAACTTCGATTTTGTAACCGAATCATTTACGTTGATTGCGGGCACCAGCAGCGTGCCCTTCTCGAACATCTTGTACAGGCGGTGCACGCCGGTCGTCGTCTCTTCGGAAACTCCGCGCCACTCCTTCGCCACATCGTGCCAGCGCGTCGAATGCTCAGCATGGACCTTCTTCAGCAGCGCCTTGATAACGTCCTCTTCGTGCGAACCGGAGGGCGAGTCAATCCACTTGTCGCCATTCTCCATTTCATAACCCTTGTGGATCAGCAGGGTAACGTCGCCACCGTCGTCGATCACAAGCTGCGGGCCCAGAAACCCGCCCTTGCCGTCGGGGAAGTTCAGCGACTGGTTCGTACACCACCAGAATTCCTCCAGCGACTCGCCCTTCCAGGCAAACACCGGCACACCCGCCGCCGCGATCGCCGCCGCTGCATGGTCCTGAGTGGAGAAGATATTGCAGCTCGCCCAGCGCACATTGGCGCCCAGTGCCACCATGGTCTCGATCAGCACGGCAGTCTGGATGGTCATGTGCAGCGACCCGGTCACGCGCACACCGGCCAGCGGCTTGCCCGCGGCATACTTGTTGCGAATCGACATCAGCCCGGGCATCTCCTGCTCGGCGATGTCGATCTCCCTGCGGCCAAACTCGGCCAAGCCAATATCCGCGACCTTGTACTCCGCCGCACCACCCAACACTGCCTTATCGATCGTCGCCGTCGCCATTCAAACACCTCATTTGTCGTCTAAGTTTCTGGTCCGAAAGGGGACCAGCAAGTCGTCTTGCCGTGGACCTATGTATCCCATTCAGGATAACATCGCGTGCCCGATTTCCAATGCTTCCTGTGCGGGCGGTAAACAATAGCAGTGAGTGGCGTTTATGAGGCAGTGAGTGGGGATTGGATGTCCGCGAGCAGGGGTCGCACAGCCGTGGGCGTTAGTCTGGATGGTGATGCCTGCCTTCTGCGACGTTGCGCTGCCCGTACCGCTCGACCGGACCTTCACCTATGCGGTGAACGGGACCGCGCCGGAGGTTGGCGCGCGTGTGCTGGTTCCATTCAGCGGGCAGCGATTGATGGGCGTGGTCGTCCGCTTGCATGACGATGCGCCTACAGACGGGATTGAAATCAAGCCGGTTCAGCAGGTGCTCGATGACGCCCCCCTGCTCTCGGATGAACTGATGCGCCTGGCCGCGTGGATCGCGCAGTACTACGTCGCGCCGCTGGGCGAGGTACTGCGCAGCATGATGCCACTGGCCGCCGAGGTGCGCCGCCAGTTCACCTACCGCATCGCCGAGGCTGGCCGCCGCGTGCTCTACGAGAGCGCGGCAAAGGGTTCCTCGCGTCGATCGAGATTGCCGGCTGAATATCAGAACCGCGAGTACGCGGTGCTCAACTACCTGGAGGATGGGGACGCAGCCAAGGCCTCCGCACTGCGCTCTGCGACGCAGGCGCGCAAGGCGCTGCTCGACGCCATGGTGCGCAAGAAATGGCTTACCCGCGAAGCTCTCGCCGAGGAGCGCGACGCTCGCCGCACCGAGCGGATCGCGGTGCTCGTCCCGGACGCGCGCATCCCGAAGCTGAACGAGAATCAGACCGCCATCCTCGCCGAGATCGCCGCCGCCGGAGGACGCATGCGTGTGCGCGATCTGCGCGAACTCAGCGTCCCCGCCTCCACACTGGCCACGCTGGTCAAGCGCTCGCTGGTCGCAATCGAGGACGCGCCCGAAGACTTCCACCTCGGTGGCCTTCCCGCGAATGGCAAGAAACACGCCCACGAGCACGCACTCAACGAGGCTCAAATGGAGGCGCTCTCGTCCATCGCGGCGGCGATGTCGCAAGGCGGATTCCACCCCATACTGCTCTACGGAATCACCGGCTCGGGCAAGACCACCGTCTACTTTGCCGCGATGCAGCGCGCGCTCGACGCCGGCAAGTCGGCGCTGCTGCTTGTGCCGGAGATCGGCCTCACGCCAGCGATGGTCGGCCAGATGTTTGCGGCCTTCGGGCCACAGGTCGCTCTGCTGCATTCGGGCCTGACCCCCGACGAGCGCGCCGAACAGTGGCACCGCATTCGTCGAGGAGAGGCGCGCATCGTCGTCGGCACGCGCTCCGCGGTGTTCGCGCCGATGGTGGACCTCGGCCTCATCCTGGTCGATGAGGAGCACGATTCGAGCTACAAGCAGGACGAGACGCCGCGCTATCACGGTCGCGACGTCGCGGTGATGCGGGCGAAGTTCAACGACGCCGTCGTCGTGCTCGGGTCCGCCACGCCATCGCTCGAAAGCTGGGCCAACTCCGAGCGCGGCCGATATCAACGTATCGAGATGCTGACTCGCGTGATGAGCCGCCCGCTGCCCACGGTCGAGCTGGTCGACATGCGCACCGAGTTCAAGGAGACCGGCAAGGACGACATCTTCTCGCGCCAACTCGTCGCCGAAACTCAGGCCACGATCGATCGTGGCGAGCAGGTCATCATCCTGCTGAACCGGCGTGGCTATTCGTTCACCGTGCTCTGCCGAAGCTGCGGCGAGAAGATCGAGTGCGAAAACTGTGCCATCGCGATGACCTACCACAAGCCGGTGGTGGGGACTGATCTCCACGCGCATCCAGGCGACCGGCTGGAGTGCCACTACTGCGGCTTTCGGCGATCGATTCCAAAGAAATGCCCGAAGTGCGAGAGCGAGCACCTCTACTACCTTGGCGCCGGATCGCAGCAGGGCGAAGAACGGCTGCAGGAGTTGTTCCCCAACGCCCGCATCGGGCGGATGGATCGTGATACCGTGCGCGGTCGCGGTGACATGGAACGTTTGCTCACGCGTCTGCACTCGGGCGAGATCAACCTGCTGGTCGGCACGCAGATGATCGCGAAGGGCCACGACATCCACGGCGTAACACTGGTCGGCGTGGTGGGTGCGGACTCTGCCCTCGGCTTGCCGGACTTTCGCGCCGCCGAGCGCGTCTTCCAACTGCTCACCCAGGTCTCAGGCCGGGCGGGTCGCGGAGACCTTGCGGGCCAGGTGCTGGTCCAGACGTACCACCCGGAGCATTACGCAATCCAATGCGCCGCTACGCACAACTACAACGGCTTCGTGGCTAAAGAGTTGCAATACCGCCGATGGATGCACTATCCACCCTCGGCCGTGCTCGCCAATGTCATTGTCCAGGGTCAGTCGCTCGAGGAGGCTGCCGCGTGGGCAAATACGCTGGGCCGCTGGTTCGCCGCCCAACGACTCGACAAGGTACGCGTGCTGGGGCCGGCCGCCGCCCCCATTGCGCGGCTCAAGCGCATCTACCGATTCCACTTCGTGCTCAAGGCCGAACGGCGCGACGTCCTCGGTCGCACCTTGCGCGCATTGCTCGCCTTCGCCGAAGCACAGGCCCTTCCACGCCGCAACCTTGTCCTCGACGTGGACGCCGTCCATCTGATGTAGGCAGACTAAATTACTTCACTCCAGCGCCGCCAATATACAAGCAATACTCGTAGCCAGTTCATCTCGTTTTTGCCTCTCTGTAGCGTCGGCAGCGAGATCCGCCGTTGCGCCTTCCGGTGCATTATCATAAGCAGAATGGGGGTCTTTGCGTACAACTTTTTTCTTTCTGCTGTATTTCATCAAAAAACGCCAGCAACCCTAAAGTCGTGTGATGCCAGTCACATACGGGAATTTGCGCTCCATCCGGTGTTGTCGAGGCAGCTAACCCCCAGGTTTGCAAACAACCACCTCGCTCTCGTCGGCCCTAAAACCGTATCTCCTCTCGCGCAATCTCCCTCCGATCCTCCGCAAGGATCGCTCCCCGCTCCAGCACGTGCGCTAACTCCCGCACATTGCCTGGCCAGTCGTGCTCCATCAGCCTCATTGAGGCGTCTGCGGAGAGGCGCTTCACCGGCATCTCCTCACCCAGCCTGCCCAGCAGGTATTCGGCAAGCATCGACACGTCCTCCATCCGAGCCCGCAGCGCCGGAACTTTTACCGGAAACACTGCCAGCCGGTGATAGAGATCCAGCCGGAATTTACCCTCCGTCGCTCGCCGTTGCAGCGGCTGGTGCGACGCGGCCACCACCCGCACATCGACGCGCAGGGTCTCGTTATCGCCCACCCGTTGCAGTTCACCCGACTCGAGAAAGCGCAACATCTTCGCCTGCAGCGCAATGGGCATCTCGCCAATCTCGTCCAGAAACAGCGTGCCTCCGTGGGCAGCCTCGATCCTCCCCATCCGCGACTGGACCGCGCCCGTAAATGCCCCGCGCGTGTGTCCGAATAGCTCTGCCTCGAGCAGCGCCTCCGGGATCGCCGCGCAGTTCAGCACCAGGAACGGTTTGCTCGCGCGAGTGCTGAGCCGGTGGACCGCCTTGGCGACCAACTCCTTGCCTGTGCCCGTGTCTCCCTCAATCAACACAGTGGTTGACCGCGGTGCAACCAGCCGTACCATCCGCGCCAGTTCCAGCATGTCCGGGCTCTCACCCACCATCTCCGGCAGCGGCGCCACACGCGGGCGAACCGCAATCCTGGCATCCCCGGGAACGGACGCCTCTACAGATTCCGGACCAGGCGCCCCCAGCTTCTCCTCCATCCCGTATACGCGCCCGTTCTCTGTTGGCAATGCCGGGCTCCGCGAGCGCAGCAACGCCGCCACCTCCAGGGCGGCGCGCGTGCGCTCTCCCCCGGGCGCCAATCTCCCGGCTGCGGAACTCTGCGGCGACTCAACGGGCGCAAGCGCCCAGGCCGCCGTCTCGCCCGCACCGCAGGTCCCCCAGGCGTCCTGCTGTGCCTGGCGCAACGCATGAAGCAACTCGTTCCTCCGCGGACTGCGCGCTCCAGGCTCCTCCGCGCCGGCATCAACCCGCAGCAAATCCATGACGGGATGCCGGCTTCGCATCTGCATGGCGAACTCGCCGACCTCCAGGTCGGGCAGCACGCTGTCCAGTACCATCGCCTCGGCGCCCTGCATCTCCAGTTGAGCCATCGCCTCTGCGCCTCCTGCGGCCTCGCGCACCTGCCAACGCATCGCAGCCAGTTGCTGGCGAAGCCGGGACCGGAAGTGTGCGTCCGCACTGGCCAGCACTACAGTCCGTATTGCCGCTTTGTTTTCGGTGCTCTGCCTACCTAGCCCATATCCCATGGAATCTCCCTTGTCGGTTATTGCTCTGTGTTCCGATTGCTCGGGATTCTGAAGTTGATCGGCACCGTCTAGGCGCACGCGACGGTGGCAAGCAGGGACGGTCGACCCGAACCCCGCGCCACGGGTCTTCGGCCCAGGCCGCCAAGTCTGTATCCGGCTCCGCGCACGGTCTCAATCAGGCCTCCACTATTGGAGCCCACATTCGCATCGCCGACTGCTGCGTCATCCACCTTCCGCCGCAGGTAATTGACATACACATCCACTACGTTCGTGCCCGTCTGCTCCGACATCTGCCACACCCCTGCCAGCAGTTCGCTGCGCGAGACACACTCACCCTGGTGCAGTAGCAGATATTCCAAGAGGGAAAATTCCTTCGCCGTCAGGCCGATCGTCCGGCCGCCGCGCTGCACCTTGTGCTCGATCCGGTGCAGTTCGAGATCGCCATGGCGAAGCACTGGGTCGGCAAATTGCAGACGCCGCCGCAGCAAAGCCCGGCACCGCGCAGTCAGCTCGAAGAAGCTGAAGGGCTTGAGCAGGTAGTCGTCTGCCCCCATATCCAGGCATTGCACGCGCACATTCGGGTCATTGCGTCCTGTCAGCACCAGCACAATGGCGTCCTCATGGCGCGTCCGCAACTCCGTCAGCACCTCCATGCCGTCTCGTTTCGGGAGACTCAGGTCGAGCAGGATCAGGTCCGGGTGGTCCGCCGAGACATGGGCCAGCGCGGCCTCGCCATCCTCGACCCACTCGACACGGTGGCCCTCGAACCCCAATCCCGTTTTTAGGAATGCACCCAACGAACGATCATCTTCTACAATCAGCACCCGCATTGATACCCCTCCACAGTTGGTCTCGCAATCCAGACTCAGGACAACAAGATGGTTCATCGCTGCTGCCGATGACGGATCCAGGCACAGCCAACGTGTCTAGAGTCCATCTTCATCTCTCTTTTTGAACAAAAAACGGCCGTTGGTGATCAAGGCAAGTTCCAAAAAGGGAATGGCCGCAGTCCCCCCTCATGGAGCCATCGCTTCGCCCTCTGGACCTTGAACGCGCTATGGTAAGACTTCGCAGCATGGATGTCCTTCCAGAGTCGCCGTCTGAGAAGATGGTGAAGACCCCCGTGGATAGCCAGCGAGATCGTCAGACCGTTTGTGCAGTTGGAGAGGTTTTCATGCAAGCCGCCAGACTCATCGCATTGTTGATACTTGTTCCACCAGCCTGCTGTGTCGCACAGACCTCGACTGCTAAACCGGAGATCGCCCCGCTCTCCAGCCAAGCCGTCAAGCGCGGGACTTTAGCCACCGCCAGCGAACCTGTCCTCTCGCACGATGCCAAGCTGAAACTGTTGCGCGAAAAGGTGAAGTATGTCTTCGTGCTTTTTCAGGAAAACCGCTCCTTCGATTTCTACTTCGCTACGTACCCCGGCGCAGACGGCCTGTACTCCCATCCTCCCTCCGAAATCGCTGGCTACAGGCAGCCGATCGTCAACGTCGACGGCACGGTTTCCTATATCTCTCCCTTCAAAATTCCGTTCTCGGTCGTCGATGCGAATGGCAAAACTGTCCCGCTCTACCCGTCCGACATAACCTCGGTGAACCACTCGCATACCGCCATCGCTCATAAGCTCGACCTGGATGCCCATGGGGTCGCGCGCAACGACCGCTACGCCCTCACTGAAGAGGGAGTCACGTTCGAGAACGGCAAGCCGTCCAAAAGCCCTTCCCTTGAGCGCAAGCAGTTCGGCGAGCTCGTAATGTCCCACATCGACTGCGACGCCGCGCCCTTTATGTGGCGCTACGCCGATCGCTTTACCCTGTTCGATCACTTCTTCGACACGGTCATCGGACCATCCACGCCCAACGCCATCGCCCTGATCGCAGGCCAGTCCGGCGAGACTCAGTGGATGCTGCACCCGGACGCCGTGAAGCCCGGTGGCGGTTCCGGCAGCCCGCTTCCCATGCTCTCCGATCCCGGCCCCTATTGGGGCTCGCTGCTCGACAAGGGCGACCACCCGAAGCAGCCTGACCCCAAGCCATCCAGTTCTCCCGCACCCAACCTCACCTTCGCCACGTTGCCGCTCTCCTTCATGGGCTCCGACATTGAGAAGACCACCGCCACCGACTATGACCCAACCTTCGATCTCATCGACGTTCAGGCCGACATCCGGAAGATCGCCGGGCACGGAGTGGCCGCCGTCAACTGGGGCTGGTACCAACAGGGCTACGATCACGAACCCACCGACGGCAGCGGCACTGCTTCGCATGACACGTATGTGGTCCACCATAACGCTCCGCAATACTTCGGGTACATTGCCAACAATCCCGGCGTCAATACGCACATGCGCGGACTGGGCGATTTCTTCGCCGACATTGAAGCCAAGAATCTTCCAGCCTCCGGCGTTTTCTACGTGCGCGGCGGATACGGCAACATCCTCGGCTTGAAGCCGCTCGATCCCAACCCAAACCTGGCCGCCGTCTACAACGGCGACGACGACCACCCCGGGTACTCTGATTCGCAACTCTCCGAAGCACTGCTCGCGCGCGAGATTAACGCCATCGCGCGCAGTCCTTACTGGTCGCAATCCGTCATCCTGATCACCTACGACGAGTCGGACGGTCTGTACGATCATGCCCGCCCGCGCGTTCGGTCGCACGACCCCGCGGGCCTGCCGCTCGATCAGGGGCCGCGAATTCCAGCTATCCTCATCTCGCCCTACAGCGTCGTCCACGGCGTCTCGCATGAACTCGCCGAACACAGCTCCATCATCAAGCTCGTCGATGAACTCTTCAATCTGATCCCGCTCGCCGATCTCCCCGACGAAGAGCGCGGCCGCGCGATCGGTGTCGCCAAATACCACCAGAAAGACCTCGGCCCTGCCGACGATAAGGTTCCCGGCGTGGGCGATCTGCTCTCCGGGTTCGACAACCGCCGCCTGCTCGGCCGCGCCGAACCGCTGCCGCCCGACTACGCCGAGATTCCCGAGACCGAGATCACCAGCTTCCCCCACATGGGCGGCCATGGATGCTCCGCTTTACAGATACGTCCCACCGACACCGGTCGCCCCAACCCCATTCCCGCCGACTTCAACCCCCGCCCGGACACCACCCCCGGAATTCCTACCTCCGGCAACTGGACGCCATGACAGCGTCGCCAATCCGGGTGCCCCATGATCACCCAGGCGTAGCCAAGGTTATCGTGGGATTACTCACTCCAGTCTTCCACCGTTGCCGGAAATCGGTGCGCCTCGCCCCTCTACTCCTGCTCGTCATCACCGTTTCCCCTGCCCACGCTGCCTCCACCCTCGACCACATCCGCCAAACGAAGACCCTCCGCTGCGGCATCAATCAGGAGACGCCCGAATACTCGACCTCCGATGACCACGGCGCCCGCCAGGCCTTTGACGCCGACATCTGCAAGGCCGTGGCAATCGCGATCCTAGGCCCGACCGCCCGCACTACCATCACCGCATATCCCGATGATGTCGCCAGCATGGAGGGTCTGGGTAACAGCAAGGTAGACCTGCTCCCGACGCTAACCCTTGACCTCAAGCACTCCACCGTGATGGGGATCGCGTTCAGCCCACCGCTGCTCTACGACGGCGTAGGCTTCCTCGTCCCTGTTGCCGCGAATCTCACCCATGCCAGCGGGCTGAGCGATAAGAAAATCTGCTTCCTCGCCGAAACCGAAGTCGAAGTCGCCCTACAAGCCTGGTTCTCACAGCAAAACTTGAAGTTTCTCCCCTTCCCTTTTCAGGAAGAAGGAGAAATGGAGGCCGCCTTCGTGACCGGAAACTGCACGGCCCTTGCCGGCGATCTCACCCGTCTCGCCAACACCAGGGTCGCGTTTGGCCCACTCGCCGCCCGTTACGCGCTGTTGCCCGAGCAGATATCGAAAGACCCGCTAGCAGCAGCCTCCCGCTCCGACGATCCGGCCTTCGCCGCAGTTGTTCGCTGGACCATTGAAATCCTGCTGCAAGCCGAAGAGAGTGGCCTCACCCAACGCAGCATCGCAACCGCCCAGACCAATCCCGACCCGACGATCCAGATTCTTACCGGCTGTACCCACGAGATAGGCC
>OBLU010005858.1_pt1 | contig 10969 bp, 5 predicted proteins | sample 1518681 | NCBI WGS metagenome assembly OBLU01 (sample SAMEA3539304, study PRJEB22396) | soil metagenome | biome: tundra; feature: field; material: soil | place: USA | collected 2010-05 | depth 0.15 m
CAGCCATGTTACCGCCACCAGTAACATGGTGGCGCCGGCACCGGCCACGCCGAACAGGGCGAGCCAGCCCAGCGGTGTGTGCGGCGTGAGCACGATGCGGGATATCTTCTCGGTGACTGATCGGAAGGTCTGCCCCGGCGCGATGACCCTGTACTCACCGGTCGCGGGATCGATCTTCGGGTTTTTCAGGTCGCTGGTTGCCATGCTCGCATTAACCCTTCACCGGCAAGTGTTCAACCGGGGCTTCTTCCAGTTCCTGGTTCGGATTCAGGACCGCGGCCACATACCTGGTCCGCGGACGCGTATTCAGATCGGCAAGTACCTGGTAACTGCGTTCATCGCCGTGCAGTTTGGCCACCTTGCTTGACTTATCGTTGATGTTACCGAAAGTGATGGCCGATGCCGGGCAGGCCTGCTGGCATGCAGTAACAATTTCGCCGTCGCGAACAGGACGATTCTCTTTGTCTGCTTCGATTTTGGCCGCCGAAATCCGCTGCACGCAGTAGCTGCACTTCTCCATCACGCCGCGCGAGCGAACGGAGACATCTGGATTGCGCATCAGTTTCAGGCTCTCGGTTTCGAAATCGGAAAACAGCAGGAAGTTATAGCGCCGCACCTTGTAGGGGCAGTTATTCGAGCAATAGCGCGTACCTACGCAGCGGTTGTAGACCATTGCGTTCAGGCCCTCGGGCGTATGCACAGTGGCCCCCACCGGACAAACCTGCTCGCAGGGAGCGTTCTCGCAATGCTGACAGGCCATGGGCTGAAAGTGAGCGCGCGGCGCGGCGAGGTCGCCTTCAAAGTAAGTATCGATGCGCAGCCACTGCATGTTGCGCCCAATGCGCACCTGCTGCTTGCCCACTACCGCGATGTTGTTTTCCGCGTAACAGCTCACGATGCAGGCGTTGCATCCCGTGCAACTGTTCATGTCGATGGACATGCCCCAGGCGTTGTCCTTGTACTCCCAGTTAGGGAAGAGCGAATTGCTCTTATCGGTCGTGGGGCGGGTTTCGCCCTCGTTGGCGAATCCTGGGTTGGCCTTGAACTCCTCGAGAGTGGCATAACGAATGATGCCGCGCTCGTTGATGGCCTCGTTGGCTTCGAGCGAATTATTGCCGTTGCCCTGCCCGCTGAAGGTCTTCGAGCGGTGATCCTGGAAGTGGCTCTTGGTGATGGCCACGCCCCACTTGCCGTCCAACTTCCGAATGGAGCCAGTCGCGTAAAAGGGCGCCCATGAGTTGCGAATCAGATAAGCGTTGAACCCTGCGCCGGAGCCCACGCGGCCCGCAAATGAGCGGCCATAACCAAGATATACAGTTACCGAGTTATCCGGATGGCCCGGCATTGCAATTACCGGCGCATTCACCTTGCGCCCGCCTGCCGAGAGCTCGACGATGTCGTCTTCTTCGAGGCCGAGCCTGGTTAGCGTAGCGCCGGAAACCAGGGCCGCATTATCCCAGCTCAAGTTAGTAACTGGCTTGGGTAACTCCTGCAGCCAGCCCACGTTCGACCAACGCCCGTCGTAGATATTCGGATCGGGGCGGAAGATGATTTCGATCGAGTCTTTCGGCGAAGGCGGAGGAACATGAGCGAGCGCAGCATTCGTGCCGCCCGCAGACGGAGTCGAAGCTGTACCATCAATCCATCCCGCGTGTAGGGCCTTGCGCCAGCCCACTTCAAAGTCGCCCTTGATCACTGGCTTTGAGGTCTCGCGCACTGCTTCATACGCGCTCAGCGAAGGCTCATTCAGCAGTAACTGCAACACATCGTGCGCCGTCTTGCCGCCATAGAGCGGATCGATCATTGGTTGCACGATCGAGACTGTGCCGTCATACGCATGCGCGTCGGACCACGACTCAAGAAAATGCGCCGCCGGGATATGCCAGTGCGCCTCGTGCCCTGTCTCATCGTAATGCGAACCAAGATGCGCCACCGTTTTGGCCTTGTCGAAAGCTGCTGCGAATTCCAGATCCGGAGGCGCAGAATAGATCGGATTGGCGTTCAAAATCACCAGCCAATCCACCTTGGCCGCATTCAAATCCGCAACCAGCGCCTTCAAGTCAGCGATCTGATCGGAGGGCAGTGGGTTCACCGGCTCGGTACCAACTACGACCGTCTTGCCCACATTCCCCAAGGCGTCGTTGATGGCCAAAGCAAGCGCCGCCACCGTGGGATCCTGATAGAGTCCCGGAATCACCGCGCTCTGTCCCGGGTGCGCCTTCAGGTCCTTCGCCAACGCGGCGAGAAACTTCTTCTGTTCTTCAGTCCAGTTATAAGAAGGCGCTTCGACACCACTAACTCCAACAGCCTTGGCTAACTCCGCCGCAAACGCCGGAATCTCGCTGGCCCGCAGTCCCAACCGGTGCTCGGCCTTCATGCCCGTCGTTGTCGGCGTGCTCTCGATTGTGTACAGCCGGTTCAGCTTCTCTGGATTCTTGCGCCGTTCCGCATACTCGCGGACTAACTTATGGAAACCAGGAAACGCCGCGCCCGACAGAAAATCCGCATCGAGCGAGACAATCACATCGGCGTCAGTAAGTGAATATTGAACATTCAATCCGCCGGCCAACGCGGTTCCCGCAACGGCCGGGTCGTATTGAACCAGTGTCGCCTTGGGGTATGCCGCCTGCACAGCCCTCCATTGCCGCGCCAGCGTGGGTGAAGTAATGATTGTGCTGAGGAAGTAAATCCCCGTTCCGTCCTTAGTCCCGGCCACCTTAAGCCGGAACTCCTTCACAAACTCCGCCCACTCGCGGTTCTCGCCGCGATAGGTAACATGCTGCGAGCGGTCCGGATCGTAAAGGTCAAGCAGCGTCCCTTGCGTGAATGGGTCCGACGAGCCACGGTTATACGAGTGTTCCGGATTGCCGTCAATCTTGATGGGTCGGAACTGGTCGGTCTTGACCAAAAGAGGAACCGCGCCGGTAACAAACGGATGCGCCGTCGCAAAGTACATCGGCTTGCCCAGAATCAAATCTTCCGGCTGCTTGATATAGGGAAAGATCGGCTCGTCGGGCTGCTTGGCGCATCCGGCGAGTCCGGCCAGCGCCAACGATGCGCCCATCAGCTTCATGAAGCCGCGCCGCGAAACCGGATCGACCCACTCCTGCGCCGAGCCGGGAAACTCCCGCTCAACAGCCTCCTGAAAGTCCGCCGTATCGGCCAGCTCGTCCACCGACCGCCAGTAACGTTTGCCTTTGGCGCCCTTCAACTCTTCGCGCACCCGGGCAAGCGTCATCGGTGCAGACGGAACGGTCATGGCCGCTACGGGCGAAACGACTCCCTCAGGGGCTAAAGCCCCCGTCGTTTTTGAGTCGCTTGCGGCACGACTAAAGTCGTGCCCTGTTACAAAGCCGGACTTTTCCGCCGTTACAAACGAGGGCTGTCCTGCCTCCGGAGCACAGGCAGTATTCGTGCTTTCGTTCATCTTCTTGCTTCCGCTCATCGGTGGCAGACCTCGCAACTGGTCAAATCCTTGGGGGTGCGAATCTTGTAGTGATCGAGCAGAAAGTGACCCAGTTCGTCCTGGCTGGTGAATTTCTTGTAAGTGGGCGAGGCCGGAAGGGACGCCGCGCCAACTTCGCCTGCGGAACCATGCGCGCCGCCTGCCGGCATCTGAAGCAATGCGATCTCCGCACCGGCTCCCGCCGGATCCTTTGTTGTGCAACTCACGCTTTCCGCCGTGGGCAAGCCGCTCTTCTCATCGCCCACCGCGCACCACACCGGCCTCTCCTCGGCCGGCGCCTCCCAAGCCATGTTGTAGGTCTCGCTCGCCGGACGCAGGTTCTTCGCAGGATTGCGATGGCAGTCAAGGCACCACTCCATCTGCAAGGTGTTCTGCGCGTACATCAGCGGCATCTGGTCAACGCGGCCGTGGCAGGTTGCGCAGCCCAGCCCCTTGTTTACGTGAATCTCGTGGCTGAAGTAAACAAAGTCGGGCAGGTCGTGCACCCTCGTCCACGCCAACGACTGGCCGGTCGCCCAACTCGCCCGCACCGGTTCCAGTAATTGGGCATTGGTCCAGATTTGAGCATGGCAATTCATGCAGGTCTTCGTTGGGGGGATTCCAGCGTAACTCGACTTCTCCACCGTCGTATGACAGTACTGGCACTGAATACCCAGCCCCTGCACGTGATGCTTGTGGCTGAAGGGCACCGGCTGGTCCGGGCGCTGACCCTGCCGCGTCACCCAGGGCGAGCGCTGCAACTCATCCAGGGTGACCCCCAGAGCGATCACGATCAGCCCCGTCAAAACCAGGCTCATGCGAGCCAAGGCATTGGAGCTGCGATCAAATATCTGCGCCATGAATGCGTTCCCTGTTCTATTTTCTTTTCTTGGATGCGCCCGCAGTGCCGACGGTCACATTAGTTGTGTACAGTGGTGATTCTTGGGTATAAGCCACCCGAGAGGCGGAGAAGCCTGAAAATCAATATAGCAGCCAAAGATTCCCCCCACAACATAGTTCGACTGTCCAATTAGAAAAAAAGGTTGCCTTGGGATTTCTCGTAATCCCTTGAAAATAAAACCACTTGTGATAATTGCGAATGCTGGGAACAACCCCTCTGGGTCTCTGGAAGTTCCCGTTCCAGAGGGTGGGAAAGATTGGCTCTAAAATATCACGGCGATTCCGGATTGAGCCTTGCGACATCGCAAAGAGCCAGTTTTACCCCTTCCAGAAGGCGATCACCAGCCCGCCTGCCACAATCGATGCGCTTCGGCAAAAAGGGGCGGTGTAGGCCAATAGCCGAAACGAATACGATTCACTATCAGGGCCATCAGGAAAAACACCCCCACGTAGACGCCAATCAGCTTGCCGAAATCCCAGCGCGGCACATTGACCAGCGCTCCATAAACAGCCAGTATTGCTGCTCCAGCAACCAACGCCAGGGCCCTGCGTATTCCGGTGGACCAGTAAAAGCCAGTCTGAAAAAACGAGTCCCCATAAGCTTCAAGGGATGCCGCGATGGACAGGACGGCAATGGCGCCCAAGGGATAGGACACGAGCCGATCAAGGAGATTCATTCGAGACGCCTCCAGAAAGCTGGGAAGAAGACTGGGAATGGCGCGGTAGCAAAATCACCGCGCAAAGAGTTTGTGGGTGACAACTGGCCTGATGGTAACAACCGAATGCTTGAGAATTTATAAATGTCAAATTTTTTGAGTGGCTCGGGTACGCCGGGTGCTGCATGGAATCGGCTCTAATAGGCCGGGGGCAGGGTGGGGTCGCGGAAGACGGAGTTGGCGCGGCGGATGTCGCCTACGGAGCCGAAGTTGGCCAGGGTGAAGCTGTAGAGCCACTGAGTTTCATCGCGGACCGATCCCAGGGCGAAGCGGCGATAACCGAAGGTAAGGCCGCAGCAGTCCCAGTTATAGACGGATTGAATTCCGGCGTACTGCAGCGCCCCATGCACAAAGTCGTAGCCGCCGTTTGCCGCCAGGTTGAAGCCTGCGCCGCTGGGCTTGCCGATGTTGAGGAAGGGCTGCAACTGCTGGCTCTGGATTATGGAGGCGGCGCTGCCGTTTTCGTCTACGGCGTTGAGCAGGGCGTGGCCGATGCCGACCGTCGTGCGGCCCCAACTGTATCCGGCATAGAGGTTGTCCGCGCCCAGGCGACCTCCGCGGGGATCGTAGTCGATATCCCATTCGATGCGCAGGTTATCGATGGCCTCGAAGCGTACGCGTGAGGTGATGGGGGAAAGATTAAGCGGCGCGGTGAGGAAGGCGACGCCGCTGAGGTCGAGGGTGGAGTCGAAGACGTTGCGGCGATTGGGAATGAGCGCTCCCCCGAAGTTGGGGTCGATGAAGAATTTTTGCGCAATCTGCCAACTGGCCCATTCGCGGGGCTTGGCTTCGCAAGCGTCAGTGGCCGCGCCCTCGGCGGCGGAGCAGGGCTGCGGGTTGGTTGGGCGCAGATAGAACCGCTGGGTGAGCGAGTAGCCAGCCTCGTTGGTGTCAGTGGCAATGTCGCTGGTGTCAAAGAGAAGTACGTTGCGGGCTTGCGCGCCGATGCCTCTCACAAACCGGTAGGTGATTTCAGGCTCGATGACGTGGCGTAATTGGCGATTCCAGTGATTCAGCGTGAAGTCCCGCTCGAAGGCCGGCGGCCGCAGGACCAGGGAGGCCTCGGCATCGGCGCGGCTCAGCGCTTCGTGGCTGATGGTAGGGATTCCGTTGTTCGCGCCGGTGAGGTCGGGCATCTGCTTGATGGTGTAGAAGGTTTCGCGCAGGGCCATTTCAGGTACGACGCTCCAGCCGGCTCGTTCATAGGGCAGCGAAAGATGCGGATAGAAGTCGAAGCGGCCCACGTTGCGGGGGTGGAAGGTGAACTCAGAGCGGCTTAGATAGGCCAGCGACGAACCCATTCCCCAGTAGAGCGGCGACGCGCCCAGGGGCCGATCGACCACGTCGAAACGCAGGCTGGGCAGGTGGAGAATCCTTACCTCGTCGCCGCTGGCAGAGCTGGCAAATGTCTGAAAGCGCTCCAGCGAGGCAGAGGGAACAAATCCACGATAGGTATGGGTGACCGACACGTTGCTTTGCACTTCGGAGCTGACGGCCTGTGCGTAGTTGTCGTTGAAAACCAGCCGGTAAACGTAGCTTGAGAGGTACTCGACATTTCCTGCGAGGCGCGTCTCAGGGGTCAGGTCCTTGCGACCGACGGCATACACATCGACGCCGCCTTGATTCACGAGTCCTGTTCCGGTCGATCCTTCAATAGTGCTGGCCGCAACGCCGCGGTCGAAGAGGGCATTCCAGCGGGCGGTCAGGTGGTCGAGGCCGGGGCCTTTGTAGCGGAAGTCACCGTTGGGGGCAAAGCCGCGCTTGCTGTAGTATTCGGAACCGACCACCATGTCCATGCTTCGGTTGATGGCCCAGTAGAACTGCTCGCCCGCAACAAAACCCTTGACGGAAGAGTTGCTGATGATGGGAATCAGGAGGCCGCTCTCCCGGCCGGTTTCGTCGATGGGATGGCGCAGGTAGGGGAGATAGAAGATGGGAATGCCGAGAAACTTGAAGTACGAATGGGACATCGAGGCCTGGCCGTTGGCGAGGTCGATGGAGTGCGAGATCACGACCCAATCCGGCTTGGGCAACCGGCAGTTGGTGATGGAGCCGTCGACCATTCGATAGTTTCCCTCTCCGGTTTGAATCAGAACTCTGCCTGAAAAGAGGAAAGGATTTGGGCTGCTGTAGACTACGGCGCGTCCCGCCCGTCGGACACCCATGGTCCCGGTCACGTTGTAAAAGCGGGCCGTGTGCATATTGAGCCGCATGTCGCCATGCGACGCTTCAATGCGCACGTCATTGGGGCCTCCGGCGACTTGGAGGTGGCCTTCAGCCTCCAATTCCGAGGTTGACTGGTGGTAGACAACATTGTCGGCATGAAGGACGTAGTCGCGGTAGTGGACGACCACGTCGCCGGTGAGGTTCCAGGTATCGCCTACGCGAGCCTGGCGCTGAGCCTCCACCAGAACGGGGATGCCGGTGGCAGGCGCCGGTTCGGGCTGGGCCACGGGCAGCATCTCCTGGCTTGGGTCTTCAGGAAGGTCTTTTTGCGTGGGAGGTAGCCCATTAGTCAACACCTGCCCCCGAAGTAGCGGGTGACAGAGGATAAGCACCGTGATAAACACTAAATTACGAGGACGCATCCCACGACCAAGGCTCAGGATAGCAAAAATGGGTCCCATCGATGGAACGCGCACCCCGTAGCTCTGGCAGCAGGTAAAAATCGGATTGTCGTTGGGCGGTCTTCCAGTCGATGCGGGCCGGCCGGCTTTTGAAAACAACTCTCGCTTGCAGGAGAGTTATTGGACAGAGGCGGTTCAGGTCCACAGTGATTGAAGAACGACACCAGCGCGCGGATCAAAAGTCCGGATCGATCCTGTGTACCTCCGCGAATCCCTTTTCCTCTTTTGAGAACAATGTCCGTGAGGTCCGATTACAAGGGCGTGCGGACCTGAAAACCGGCAAAGTCCTGCGTAAGGGACTGGAGCCGAGTCAGAAGGGAAACTGGAGCTTTGAGCACACTGGTTAGCCACCCGAACCCCGCACCCGCCTGGAAGCAGGAAGTGAACCGGCGCCTTGCCGATCACAAGAACCGCAAAGGCCTGTCCATTGTGGAGCCGGAGGCGCCTTCATCGGCCGCACAAACCGCAAGCACCCGAGCCGCGCAAGCTGCGGCGCGCGTCGCCGCGCGTTACGCCAAGGCTCCCAGCTACAGCGAAATGCAGGCGGCGGAAGCGCGGACCGCGGTTCGTGCAGCCGAGATTGCTACCCTCGTGGCACTGGATGCGCAGGCCGCGGCCAACGTAGCCCTGGCCGGCCTGGAGGCTGCTTCTTGCGAGGTTGCAAAGCCGGAGGCAGATCGGCCTCGGATTGTCAGGCCGGAGCCGGTCATTGCTCCGGCTGAGCAGACGATCGCTGAGCAGATTGCAACGAGCGCGCCTCAAGTGAGTTCTGAAAGCCAATTACCGGAAATCCGGCAGGAAGTGCAAATACACTTCCGAGAGCCGGAACCGCCGGTGATCGCGCCTCGGCGTGGAGAAGGCGGTCTGCGCGTCAATAGCCGGCGCAGCGAGCCGCAGCCTGAGTTTGTCGCTTTCGATATCCCGGTGGAGGATTGGTGGCGGCCGGCGCCCCCGGGGCGCGATTTGGAATCAGAGAATATCGCGAAAGTTGAACCGGACCAGCCGATCCATGCCAACCTCATCGAGTTTCCCCGAGAATTGGTAGCCGCACACAAGGCGCGTCCACGTCTGGCCGAGGGGTCGAATGTCGCAGTCTCCGATCCTGTCGGGCAGTTGAGCATCTTTGAAGTGGACCCCGGTGCAATCGCGGTTGCCGAAGAGGCGCCGGCCGCACCCGCGCCATTCGAGTGGTCGGGAATCGAACTTGACCCGGAACCGCTGGAAGAATTGGAACCGGAGGTTGAGCCGGCTCGGGTGGCTACGACCACGCTGCAACTGGCCCCTTTCAGCCGGCGACTGCTGGCGGTGGTGGTGGATGGCCAGTTGATTGCCGGAGCCTCGCTGGCAGCAGCGCTTGTGTTGGCGGCCAACATGGACCAATTGCCTGCATTGAAGATGATCGAGACGGGCGCGGCTGTGGCGGTGGTCGTGATGGGATTGCTGTACCTTATGCTTTTTTTAGTGCTGGCCGGCGCTACTCCCGGCATGAAATACGCCGGAGTTTCTCTGTGCACATTCGATGACCGGTGTCCGACACTTGCGCAAAGGTGCGGCAGGCTTGGCGCGATGTTTCTGTCTGTGCTTCCGTTGGGGCTTGGCGTGGCCTGGGCCATTTTCGACGAAGACCACCTTAGCTGGCACGACCGGCTTTCGCGGACTTATCAGCGAAGGTCTTGACTGTGCGCCGCGGTCGACTTCGAGATTGGTTCGGACGGCGAGCCGAGGTCGTGTACAACGATTCGGCCGCGGCTGGTGGGCAGGAACGCAGTGGATACGAAGTGGGTGGGGAAGGGCAGCGATTTCCGCCTGTGGAACGGCATGCGCATGGCATATCGCCTGGAAGTATGGTGGGAGATCCCGGGCCCTCCGTTCTGCTACTACCGGAGCGAGGTGACGCAATGCGAGCGGGCAGCCTGATCCCAACAACTCCTTGAGAATTGATCAATTGAAGGGGCCGATCCCCTCAGACACCAAGCTTATTCAATGACTCGAAACCGGTGCAGAGGTATCGTCGCCGATGCGCTGCGATAACTACGCAGGGTGCCTTGCCACCCATCCAATCCCCCCTTGTGATGGTGATCACGGCTCATTAGTTAGTTTTAAACAATAATTCGCCAGTTACCCCTTAGTTAATCTCATGTGCGCTGTATCTCTGACTCGTCTGGACTTGTGTCTGGCGAATTCCCAGGTGGAGAAAAACTTAATGGCCTTTATTGATGTCGCTTCATGGGACGACAGTTCCTCAGGATATGCCGGAGATGGTCCCCAGTTTGCGTGGAAATTTCGCGAATCGAACCTGAGCACATTTACCCAGCTTTTGGTCAGGGAGTCGCAGGAGGCGGTTCTATTTACCAAGGGCCAGTTGCTAGGGAAATTTGGACCTGGAAAGCACACCCTGAATACAGAGAACCTGCCTCTTTTGAGGTCGCTGTTCGGATTGCCGTTCGGCAATAAGAACCCATTCACTGCGGAGATCTGGTTCGTAAACAAAGTGGCGCCGCTGAATATCGACTGGGATACGACGAGCAGAAACCCTGTCAGCCAGCAGTCCTTCAGCATGATGTATCAGGATCCGGACTATGGGGCGATGGTCCCCGTGCGGGCCGTGGGACGTTATGGGCTCAAAGTGCAGGATGCGGAGCGGTTTCTTATCAAGTTGGTGGGCGCGGCATCCGAGTTCCATGCCAGGGATTTGACTGAGCACTTTCGCGGCGCGATGAACGCCAAGACGAAGACAACTCTGTTGTCGTACATGCAATCGCAGCACATCGGCATCAAGAGCATCTCGGCGTACCTGGAGCCGCTTTCGCAGGCGCTGAAGGCTTCCATGCTGGCCTTCTGGGAAGACCATGGATTCAGCCTGGAAGGGTTCTACATTACATCGGTCGAGATAGACAGCAGCAGCCCTGAAGGCCAGAAGATACTGGAAGCTATCGCGGGACAAAGCGCGCAATTGATTGGCGGCTATTCGTGGCAGCAGGCCAAGGCCTTTGAAGTAGCAGAAAACGCAGTAAGTGCAGCCGGAAAGGGTGGCTTGCTGGGCGCACTGATGATGTCCAACATGATGGGGAGCGGCGGCGGCGCGGTGGGCGCCATGCTGCAGCCTTCGCCGGGCGGCGTTCCCGCCTCCGGGGCCTCGGGCCAGGTTGGATCCGGCGTGGCAGCGGTTCCGCGCGAGGTTTTTTGCTCGAACTGCTCAAGGAAATACTCGAGCGCCTCGAAGTTTTGTCCTCATTGCGGCGACCCCTATGTTCCATGCCCGAGGTGCGGAGCCGACAACG